>Ga0308171_1000249_pt1 | contig 150333 bp, 134 predicted proteins | sample PhyGR1_FD_202135 | JGI IMG/M metagenome (GOLD analysis project Ga0308171, IMG submission 202135) | Phyllosphere microbial communities from UC Gill Tract Community Farm, Albany, California, United States - DLSLSG.R1 | ecosystem: Host-associated > Plants > Phyllosphere > Unclassified | place... | reverse complement strand
TCATCATCACCAAGGACGAGACCACGATCGTCGAGGGTGCCGGTGAGTCGGAGCTGATCGAGGGTCGCGTGACCCAGATCCGTCGCGAGATCGAGAACACCGACAGCGACTACGACCGCGAGAAGCTCCAGGAGCGCCTCGCCAAGCTCGCCGGCGGCGTCGCCGTCATCAAGGCGGGCGCGGCCACCGAGGTCGAGCTCAAGGAGCGCAAGCACCGCATCGAGGACGCCGTCCGCAACGCCAAGGCGGCAGTGGAAGAGGGTGTCGTTGCCGGTGGTGGCGTCGCGCTGATCCAGGCCGGCAAGACGGCTCTCGCCAACCTCGAGCTGACGGGCGACGAGGCCACCGGTGCCAACATCGTCAAGGTCGCCATCGAGGCCCCGCTCAAGCAGATCGCGCTCAACGCCGGTCTCGAGCCCGGTGTCGTGGCGAACAAGGTCTCGGAGCTGCCCGTGGGTCACGGCCTCAACGCCGCGACCGGCGAGTACGGCGACCTCTTCGCGCAGGGCATCATCGACCCCGCCAAAGTGACGCGCTCGGCTCTGCAGAACGCCGCGTCGATCGCCGGTCTCTTCCTCACCACCGAGGCCGTCGTGGCCGACAAGCCCGAGAAGGTCGCCGCTCCCGCCGGTGACCCGACGGGTGGCATGGACTTCTGATCCACGCCTGACCGCACAGAAGGCCCCCTCCTCCGGGAGGGGGCCTTCTGCATGGGCGGGGTCTTCCGCTGCTGCTGCCGCCGCAGGCGGTGTGCGGCGCGGATGTGTCGGGCGCGGGTGCGTCGGGCACGGGTGTGTCGGACGCGGCGGCCCGGGTGGTCCGGCAGCCCCCGGCGGCGCCCGACACGCGAGATCACACGATCCGCTCGACGTCACACGATCCGGGGCTGTCGCAACCTGTGCTTTCGCGCGGTTCGTGTGCTTTCGGCAGAGCGGTGCCCGGCGCGGCGCGGCGCGGCCCGGCGCGGCGCCAGCCGGCGCGGCCGCGGCCGCGGCCGAGGGGCGGGCTACTCCGCGGGGGCGGGGCGGTAGTCGTCGCGCAGACGCTCGATCGGCTGGGTCTCGATGAGCGCGTGCTCCTGCGCGTCGCGCCGGTCGGCGAGCGGAAGCGAGACGCGGAAGGTCGCCCCGCCGCCAGGGGTGTCGACGACCTCGACGGTGCCGTGCAGGAGGTCGACGATGGATGCCACGATCGACAAGCCCAAGCCGGAGCCGCCCGTCTCGCGGGTGCGGGAGGTGTCCGCGCGCCAGAAGCGCTGGAAGATCTGGTCGCGGATCTGCTCGGGAACGCCTTCGCCGTGGTCGATGATCTCGATCCAGCCCATGTCGGCATCGGCATCCACACCCACCCGCAGGCCGATGGGGGAGTCGTCGGAGGTGAACCGCCGCGCGTTGCCGAGCAGATTCGTCACCACCTGACGAACTTTGTTCTCGTCGCCCAGCACGATCGGCTCGAGACGCGGCGGGGTACGGACGGGGGCGGTCAGGAGAGTCGGGGTGGACGCGGTCTCGCCGTTCTGCTCGGTACCGGGCAGGTCGCCGCCGTCCTTCTGCCGCCGTCGCAGACGCGACAGGGTCGCCCCGGCGATCGCCATCGCCGAGGCGGTGGTCGCCGCCCGCCGTCGTGCGGCGGTACCGGTGGCGTCTGTGCTCGGCAGGACCTCGAGGTTCATCACCGGGAGGATCAACTCGTTGCGGCTCGTGGTGTCGTCGACCGTGACCTCGCGTTGCGGAGAGGTGACGCGGAGATCGAGGGCGGCATCCCGTGCGATCGGTCGCAGGTCGATGGCGGTGATGCTGACGTCGCGACGCTCGTCGAGGCGGGCCAGCGCCAGCAGGTCCTCGACGAGGGCGCCCATGCGGATCGCCTCCTTCTCGATGCGCTCCATCGACTGGGCGACGTCCTCGTCGGAGCGGATGGCACCCATGCGGTACAGCTCGGCGTAACCGCGCATCGTGACGAGAGGGGTACGCAGCTCATGACTGGCATCGCCGATGAACCGTCGCATCTGCCGCACGGTGGCATCCCGTTGTCCGAGGGCGCCATCGATGCGGGCGAGCATCGCGTTGATCGCCGTCTTCAAGCGTCCGACTTCGGTGTCGGGGACGATGTCGGTCAGACGTTGACTGAAATCGCCGGCGGCGATGTCCATGGCCGTCGTCTCCACCTGGTTCAGGCTGCGGAACGTCAGCGTCACGAGCCATCGGGTCAGCAGAGCCGTCGCGATGAGGATGAGCAGGGCGACGAAGCTGTAGATGCCCAGGTAGGCGGCGACGATCCGATCGGTCGGCCCGAGCGGCTGGATCACCATCTGGGTGTAGAAACCGCTGTTGGGCACCTCGAGGAAGCCCACGCGGGCGATGAAGTGCTGGCCCGTGACGGGGTCTTCGAGATCGATCCGCTTGTCGAGTTGGCTATACGTCTGCTGGATGGTGAACGCCTCCGGCAGCTGCGGCGTCGCCTTGGTGGACGTGCCGTTGTAGAACGCCTGGCGTTCCCCCTCGGGGTTGTAGACGACGACCATCGAGCCGATCTGCGGGGCGTTCTCGACCTGGGTGAACGCGATCTGCCCGTCGCGCGCGGACGTCGTGAAGACGCTGCTGGCGATGTTGCTCGCCGCCTGCTGCCCGAGCTGCTCGTCGAGGTTGTTCACCAGCGTGGTCCGCAGGAAGACCATCGTGCCGATGCCCGCCGCGACCAGCCCGACCGCGAGGAGCGTGACGGTAACGCCGGTGACCTTGGCCCGCAGGCTCAATCGGCGCCACCAGCGCGTCAACGCATCGTCGGAATGCAGGAGAAGTCTCCGCTCAGACGGTCTTGCCCGACTTCAGCATGTAGCCGAAGCCGCGCTTGGTCTGGATGAGCGGCTCCGTCGAGTGCGGGTCGATCTTGCGGCGGAGGTAAGAAATGTAGCTTTCGACGATGCCGGCGTCGCCGTTGAAGTCGTATTCCCAGACGTGGTCGAGGATCTGCGCCTTCGACAGCACCCGGTTGGGGTTCAGCATGAGATAGCGCAGCAGCTTGAACTCCGTGGGGCTGAGATCGATCGAGACGTCGCCGACGCTCACGTCGTGCGTGTCCTGATCCATGGTGAGCTCGCCCGTGCGGATGATCGACTCCTCGTCGGCCTGCATCGTGCGGCGGAGGATGGCCTGGATACGGGCGACGATCTCGTCGAGGCTGAACGGCTTGGTGACGTAGTCGTCGCCGCCGGCGTTCAGGCCCTCGATCTTGTCCTCGGTCTCGTCCTTGGCAGTGAGGAAGAGGATCGGCGCCGTGTATCCGGCACCGCGCAGGCGCTTGGTGACGCTGAAGCCGTTCATGTCGGGCAGCATCACGTCGAGCACGATGAGGTCGGGTTCCTCCTCGAGCACGGCTGAGATGGTCTGCGCGCCGTTGGCCACGGCTCGCACCTGGAAACCGGCGAAGCGCAGGCTCGTGATGAGCAGGTCGCGGATGTTCGGTTCATCGTCCACGACGAGGATGCGAGGAGCTGTCATCCCCTCATTATCGTGACTGCACCCAGCAAAGTGCTGGATATGGAACGGAAAGCCGCACGCTGGTATGGCTCAGGCGGCTGCGGCGTCGATGCCGTCGGCATCCAGAATCGTGTAGGCGTAGCCCTGCTCGGCGAGGAAACGCTGGCGGTTCTGCGCGAAATCCTGGTCCACCGTGTCGCGCGCGATGAGGGTGTAGAAGCTCGCCGTGTGGTTCGACTGCTTCGGTCGGAGCAGGCGTCCGAGGCGTTGTGCCTCCTCCTGGCGTGAGCCGAACGAGCCCGACACCTGGATGGCGACGGATGCCTCGGGCAGGTCGACCGAGAAGTTGGCGACCTTCGACACGATGAGCAGCGAGATCTCGCCGACGCGGAAGGCTTGGAAGAGCTCCTCGCGCTCGGCGACCGGGGTCGCGCCCGTGATCTTCGGGGCGTCCAGCGCCTCGGACAGCTCGTCGATCTGATCCAGGTACTGGCCGATCACGAGGACGCGCTCGTCCGGGTGGCGTTCGACGAGCCGGCGCACGACGTCGATCTTCGCGGGAGCCGTCGCCGCGAGCCGGTAGCGGTCCTCGTCCGCGGCGGCGGCGTACTCGAGTCGTTCGCCCGCGGGCAGGTCGATGCGCACCTCGTAGCAAGCCGCCGGCGAGATGAAGCCCTGGGCCTCGATCTCCTTCCACGGCGCGTCGAAGCGCTTCGGGCCGATGAGGCTGAACACGTCGCCCTCGCGGCCGTCCTCGCGCACGAGCGTGGCGGTGAGACCGAGACGGCGCCGGGCCTGCAGGTCGGCGGTGAGCTTGAACACCGGCGCCGGCAGGAGGTGGACCTCGTCGTAGAGCACCAGGCCCCAGTCGAGCGCGTCGAGCAGGGCGAGGTGGGCGTACTGGCCTTTCCGCTTGGCGGTGAGGATCTGGTACGTCGCGATGGTGACGGGCTTGATCTCCTTCACCTGCCCGGAGTACTCGCCGATCTCCTCGGGCGTGAGCGTGGTGCGGCGCAGCAGCTCATCGCGCCACTGGCGGGCGCTGACGGTGTTGGTGACGAGGATGAGGGTGGTCGTGCGGGTGTCGGCCATGGCGCCGGCGCCCACGAGTGTCTTGCCCGCGCCACACGGGAGCACGACCACGCCGGAACCGCCCTCGGAGAAGGAGTCGACCGCCTGACGCTGGTAGGGCCGCAGGCTCCAACCGTCCTCGGCCAGGTCGATGGGGTGGGGCGTGCCGGGGGTGTAGCCGGCGAGGTCTTCCGCGGGCCAGCCGATCTTCAGCAGTTCCTGCTTGATGTGGCCACGCGCCCACGCGTCGATGAGGTACGTGTCGGGGGAGGGGTGCCCGACCAGCAGCGGCGAGATGCGCTTGTTGCGCGAGACCTCGCCGAGTACGGCAGGGTCTGTCGAGCGGAGCACGAGCTCGTTGTCGTCGTTGCGCTCTATCACGAGACGGCCGTAACGGTTCACGGTCTCGCGGATGTCCGTGCTCACCGAGGCCGGCACCGGGAAACGCGACCAGCGGTCGAGGGTGCCGAGCATGGCATCCGCGTCGTGACCGGCGGCGCGGGCGTTCCAGAGGCCGAGCCGCGTGATGCGGTACGTGTGGATGTGCTCGGGTGCGCGCTCGAGCTCGGCGAAGACCGCGAGCTCGTGCCGCGCCGTCTCCGCCTCGGGGTGGGCGACTTCGAGGAGGACGGTGCGGTCGCTCTGCACGATCAAGGGGCCGTCGGACATAGCGTTCGATTCTACCGGGGTCGCAGCGCAGACGGCGTCGGCTGTCACTCGACGAGCGTGACCCCGTCGATGTGCGAAAGCGGCAGGGTGCGCTCGACGTCGGCTCCGCGGTCGCGGCCCCGAAGGCGCCCGCCGCCCAGGCCGGTGGCCTCGAGGCGGAACACGCGCGACGAGCCGTCGGGCAGGCGCACCGTCACGTCGAGGACAGCGCGGGCGCGCACCGCCTGATCCAGCTCGCGCTCAAGCCACGCGGCATCCGAGTCCTCCCCGCCGGCCCGCACGCGCGCGATGAGCGGTCCGTAGGTCTCGAGGGGGTCGACGGGCGCGGTGTCTGCGGCCAGTCGCGCCCGCTCCAGGGTGCGCGGGGCGCCCTCGTCGTCGACGGCGACGGCCGGATAGTGCGCGTCGGTGAGCGCCCAGAACACCACGTCGGTGGCGACGTGCGACACGAGGGCGTCGTCGGTACGGGTCAGGGCGATCGACCGCAGGGACTGATCGACCTCCATCGCCTGCAGGAGCGTCGGGTCGCTCGTGGTGACGCGGGTGAGACGCGAGGCGGGGTCGCCCGCGACGCGGACGCGACCGTGCTGCGCCGCGGTGCGCTCGATGACATAGGCCAGCGGCTGCGGCAAACCGGTGAGGGAGAGCCCGGACAGGAACTCCCGCAGCGACTCGGCGGTCTCACCGCCGGTGATCGCCGCACCGATCGTGGCGGCGCTGAACCGGTAGCTGGACGCCTGCGCGCGCGACTCCCGGGTCGCCATGCTGCGCAGGCGAACGTCGAGGTGCGGGGCCAGCGGGCCCGGAGCGATGGCGGTGAGGTCGTTCTGCAGATACACGCGGTCGACCTCGGGCGGGAGCAGGTCGCGCAGCGCCGAGACGTCGGTGTCCTCGCCCGCGGCGAGACCGATCCCCCAGGGCGGCACCGCCCCGGCGGCGTCGATGAGCCCCCATGCCCGGAAGCGCTGCTGCCAGCGGCCGGCTCGTTCGCGCCCGGCGGGGTCGAACGGCAGGGCGGTGGGCCACTCCTCGCTCGGGATCCATCCGCCCTCGAGAGTGCGGTACGCCCGCGGCAGCGCGTCGCGCAGGGCCAGCGCGGTGTGTCGCCAGCGTTCGAGCGTCGGCAGGCGCAGCCAGGCGCGGCCGGTGGCGGTGACCAGCCAGGCGCGCCCGGTGCTGCCGAGCAGGGAGACGGATGCCGCGATGCCCACGAGCAGATCGGCCTCTTCGGGCGTCGCGACGGCGCCCGCGTCGACGAGGCGCCGGCGCTCGGTCGCACCGAGGGAGCCGGAACCGATCCGCCCCAGCGGCGCGTCGAGCGTCGCCAGAAGGACATCGGCGAGCGCGGCGGCGTTCGTGAACGCGGCTTCGGCGGCGGCATCGGATGCCGGGGGTCGGTCGTGGCGCGCGGGCGCGGCATCCGGGATCCCGTCTGGGAAGATGTCGTGCACCGCCGCGGCCACCGACGCGTAGGGCAGCCCGTCGTCGCGGACGAGGGCGCGCGCCACGAGGTCGGGACGCTTTTCGGGCGGTACCGGGATGCCGTCGGCCGCCGCGGACACGAGAGCGGTGGCCTCGGCGCGCGTCAGCGGCGGAAGGGCCCGTGCCACGGAGGCGGGGTCGAGCAGCGCGTCCGCGGCGTCGAAGGTGTCTCGCCAGGTCGCCGACGCGGAGACGTCGCGCTGGCGGAACAACCGTGCGAGCTCGTCGTCGGCTCGCGCGCTCAACGAGACCGCCAGTGCGCGTTGGTCGGAGGTCTCGGGCACGGTCAGCGTCCCTTGTTGGCCCGTGCCCTCCGCACGAAGCTCATGATGAGCACCGCCACCAGGCACGCGAATGCGACCGGGGGTGCGATGTAGAGGAGGACGCCGACGGTGGGCCACACGCCGGTGCTCATGTCCGCCTTGGCCGACGACGCGATGATGATCGCGAAGAAGCAGACCACGGACAGAATGAGCAGCCCGAGGGACATGAAAGCCAGGATGCGATCGATCCGGCGAATCGGGACGTCGCCGTCGAGGGTGCGTGTGCTCATCGGGCTCAGCCTACTGCCTGGCACGCGTGGCGTAGGCTGAAGGGCCGGGATCCGTTCGGCTCCCGCGTGCCACCGCGCGTTCGCGCACGTCTTTCAGCGAGGTTTCCATGCCCACCGGCAAGGTCAGGTTCTACGACGAAGAGAAGGGCTTCGGCTTCATCGCCACCGATGACGGCCAGGACGTGTTCCTGCACGCCACCGCCCTGCCCGCCGGAACCCCCGCGCCCAAGGCCGGCACGCGTCTGGAGTTCGGTGTCGCCGACGGCAAGCGCGGCCTCCAGGCCCTGTCGGTGCGCGTCCTCGAGGCGCCCGTGAGCATGGCCAAGCGCTCGCGCAAGCCCGCCGACGACATGGCGATCATCGTCGAGGACCTCGTCAAGCTCCTCGACGGCATCGGTGGCGACCTGCGCCGCGGCCGGTACCCCAGCGGTGCGCACGCCAGCAAGATCGCCGCGGTTCTGCGCAAGGTCGCCGATGACTTCGAAGCCTGAGCAGCCGGTCGACGAGCGACTGCTTCACGCCCACGATCTGGCGCTGCGCGCGCTGCACGAGATCACCCCCGCCGACACCGTGGGCCCGGCCGCCGGTCATCTCCTCGAGGATGACGGCGTGGTCTCGCTGCGCTTCCACACGCGGCTGATCGGCTACCCCGGCTGGTACTGGACGGTGAGCGTGGCGGTCGTCGACGACGCCGAGCCGACGGTCCTCGAGGCGGAGCTGATGCCCGGCGACGGTGCGCTGCTCGCCCCGGAATGGGTGCCCTGGGCGACCCGCCTGGCCGACTACCAGGCTGCTCAGGCGGCGGCCGCGGAGAGCGACGACGACCTCGACGAGGACGAGCTCGACGACGACGAGATCGATGACGACGAGCTCGACGATGACAGCGACGACGAGGACGACGCCGACGAGGCGGAGCCCAAGGCGCGCTTTCACGCGGGAGACCTCGACGGCGTCGACATCGACGAGCTGGACGAGTCCGACGATCACGCGTCCGACGACGACGCGTCCGACGACGACACGTCCGACGACGACGCGTCCGACGACGACGAGGATCGCGACGAGGTCGACGGGGATGCCGAGGAGGCGGACGACGACGAGTCGGATGCGGACCTCGACGACGACGCGGACGAGCGCGAACGCAGCTACTGACGCCGGTGCGACCACGTTCGCACGCGGCACCTCATGACGAAGGCCGTCCCGCATTGCGCGGGACGGCCTTCGTCGTCGGATCAGGCTCCGGGCAGGCGCTCGATCGTGTAGTCGATCGCGCCGATGAGGCGGCGCACGTCGTCCGGCTCGATCGAGACGAAGGTCGCGATCCGCAGCTGGTTGCGGCCGAGCTTGCGGTAGGGCTCGGTGTCGACGATGCCGTTGGCCCGCAGGCTCTTCGCGATGGCGGACGCGTCGATGCTGTCATCGAAGTCGATGGTCACGACCACGGGGGAGCGGTCGGCGGGGTCGGCGACGAAGGGGGTCGCGACCGGGCTGGCGTCCGCCCACTCGTACAGCGCCGCCGACGACTCCGCGGTGCGCGCGCCCGCCCAGGCGAGGCCGCCGTTGTCGAGGATCCACCCGAGCTGGTCGTCCAGCAGCAGGAGCGTGGCGAGCGCGGGGGTGTTCAGGGTCTGCTGCAGACGCGAGTTGTCGAGCGCGTTCTTGAGGCTGAGGAACTCGGGGATGTAGCGATCGGATGCCGCGATGCGTTCGATGCGCTCGATCGCGGCCGGCGACACCGCGGCGTACCAGAGACCGCCGTCCGAGCCGAGGTTCTTCTGCGGCGCGAAGTAGTAGACGTCTGCCTGGGTCACGTCGAAGTCGATCCCGCCGGCGGCGCTGGTCGCGTCGATGACCGTCAGGGCGCCGGCATCGCCGTGGACGCGCTCGATCGGCGCGGCCACGCCGGTCGAGGTCTCGTTGTGTGGCCAGGCGTACACGTCGACGCCCTCCACCGCCTCGGCCACGGTACGGGTGCCCGGCTCGGTCTTGCGGACGTCGGGGGCCTGCAGCCACGGCGCCTTGGCGGCGGAGGCGAACTTGCCGCCGAACTCACCGAAGACGAGGTTCTGGCTGCGGCTGTCGATGAGGCCGAAGGCCGCGGCATCCCAGAAAGCGGTCGATCCGCCGTTGCCGAGGATGATTTCGTATCCCTCGGGCAGTCGGAACAGCTGAGCGAGACGCTCGCGCGTGCTCGCGACCACGTTCTTCACGGGGGCTTGGCGGTGGGAGGTGCCCAGGATACTCGCGCCACGGGTGACGAGAGACTCGAGCTGCGCTCCGCGCACCTTCGAGGGGCCGCATCCGAAGCGGCCGTCGGTGGGCAGGAGGTCGGTGGGAAGGTCCACGTGCGGCATGGGCTCGATTCTAGAGCGCAGCCGGACGGCGACCGGAGTCTGTGTCGGATGGGGTCGGTAGGCTGTCCTTACCAGCCGCGCGAAGCCGAGGACTCCTGAATGACCGATCTCATCGACACCACCGAGATGTACCTGCGCACGATCCTCGAGCTCGAGGAGGAGAACATCGTGCCGCTGCGCGCGCGCATCTCCGAGCGTCTCGGCCACTCCGGCCCCACCGTCTCGCAGACCGTTGGCCGTATGGAGCGCGACGGGCTGGTGGTCGTGTCGGAGGATCGCCGGCTCGAGCTGACGAACGATGGTCGCCAGAAGGCCGTCGACGTCATGCGCAAACACCGCCTCGCCGAGCGACTGCTGAGCGATGTCATCGGTCTCGACTGGGCGTACGTGCACGACGAGGCCTGCCGGTGGGAGCACGTCATGAGCGAGCAGGTCGAGCGTCGTCTCGTCGAACTGCTCGGCCACCCCACGGAGTCTCCCTACGGCAACCCCATCCCGGGTCTCGATCAGCTCGGCGACGTGCCCAGCTCGACCTTCGAGGAGGGTGTGGTCGGCCTGGTGCGCAAGCTCAATGACGCGGGTCAGCCCATCAGCGGCACCGTGCGCCGTCTCGCCGAGCCCGCACAGGTCGATCCCGAGCTCCTCCAGCAGCTCAAGGCGGCCGGGGTCCTGCCCGGCGCGCACGGCGAGTACCGCTTCAACGAGGGGTACGTGCTCGTGCAGATGGACGGCAGCGACGAGGGTCTCGAGCTCCCCGTCGAGGTGGCGTCGCACATCTTCCTCGTGGCCGAGGCCTGAACCGCGGCCATTGGGGCAGCGCGAGCGTCGTGTTCCGGTCCTCGTCGTCGTTTCGCGACCCGCCTTGTCCCGCGAGTCCGAGCATCCGCTGAACGCGGTCGTCCGAGCGTGACTTGTTCGTTATCTTCGGGTAGCCTTCGATGGTCCACAGGTGAGAAGCCCGCCGTCGGACCCCTCGCAGTTTGCCTCCCCGGCTCGTCGTCTGCAGAGGGTGAAGCCCGCACATCGTGCCCCCAATCGAGTGCTGACGAGTTAGCGTCTTCGCGGACGCAGAGGCGCCGGAGGAAACTTGGCTGAACACACCGATCCCGTCGAGGACCGACCCGAGGTCCCTGCGACGGGTCTCACCCGAAAGTCCGCGCGCGCCGCGGTCGCCCCATCCCCGCGTCGGACCCCTCGCCCCGCCGCTGCGTCGGCATCCCCGGTCCCGCGGACTACTGCGCCTGCTCGCCCGTTGCCCTCCATGAGTCGCGCCGCGAAGCCGCTGCGCAGCGCCGTGATCCTGTCCATGGTGGCCGGTCTCGTCGCCACGGTCGCGATCCCCGCCTACGCCGCCTCGGTGCCCACCGCCAACACCGTGACCCTGGGCGAGATGTCGGCTGCGGACAACCAGTCGCTGGTGGTGGCCTCCGACGCCGCCAAGGAGACGCTGGACCGCAGCAGCTACTCGGCCACCACCGCCGAGGAGATCGAGAAGAAGAAGGCGGAAGAGGCCGCTGCTGCTGCTGCCGTCGCGGCCGCCGAGCGCGCCCGCCAGGTGGCGGCCAGCGCGAGCACGACGGTGTCGAACATCGACCTCACCATGACCGCTCCCGGTTCGGGAGAGGTGCGGTGGCCCCTGACGAGCTACATCCTCGGACGCGGTCTGTGGGACTCCGGCTACCACCAGGGCGTCGACCTCCTCGCCCCCGGCGGGCAGCCGATCTTCGCCGCCGCGGCCGGTGTGGTCAGCACGTCGTCGGAGAGCTTCGGCGGCTACGGTGTCGGCATCGTCATCGAGCACGTCATCAACGGTCAGAAGGTGTCGACCACGTACGGCCACATGACCTACGGCAGCCGTCAGGTCCAGGCTGGCGACACCGTCGCCGCGGGCCAGCTCATCGGCCTGGTCGGCTCGACCGGAAGCTCGACGGCGAACCACCTGCACTTCGAGGTGCACATCAACGGTTCGGTCGTCGACCCCTACGCCTGGCTGCAGCAGAACGCGGGCTGACCCTCGATTCGCCAAACGGCGTGTCGGAGACCTCTGTTCTCCGACACGCCGTTTTCTGTTTGCCGATCTCGCCGGGCCGCGCGCGTCGAGTGTGGGTTAGCCTGTCAGCGACGAAGGAAGAACCGGAGGGAACGCCGATGGACGCCAGGCCACGCATCCGCACCATGGATGCGCTCGGGCTGCTCGTTCTTCGGCATCGTGTGTTCGGATGCCGCGGTCTCACCGCGACCACCGAGGCGCTGTCTGTCTAGACAGCGCCTTTTTTCATACCCCTGCGCGCCTTTCGACGTCACGAGTCGAACATCCGAGAAGCCGTCTCGGCCATTCGAGAGGAAACCTCATGCGCACTCTGGTGCTGAATGCGGGCTACGAACCGCTCGCTGTCGTGTCGTTCAAGCGAGCACTCGTGCTCGTGATGAACGAGAAGGCCACCGTCGTCGAATGCGTCGACGAAGATCCGGTCTGGGCGGCGGGAGGAACCTACGATCGCCCGGCGGTGATCATCCTCACGCGGTACATCCGCGTGCCGGGTGCGCGCCGGGTGCCGGTGACCCGCCGAGGGGTCCTGCGTCGTGACGCGCACCGCTGCGGATATTGCGGCAAGGCCGCTTCGACCATCGACCACGTGCTGCCGCGCTCACGCGGCGGAAAGGACACGTGGGAGAACCTCGTGGCCTGCTGCCTGCGGTGTAACAACGTCAAGGGCGACCGCACGCCGCAGGAGATGTCGTGGGAGTTGCGAGTGATCCCGGCACCTCCGCGGGGCTCGTCGTGGACGGTCCGCGGAGTCGACAAGAGCGACCCGCGGTGGGAGCCGTACCTGACGCTCGCGGCGTGACATCCGGCCCCATGGAAGATCCCGGATGCGGGATTCGCCCGGATCGTGCAGACGGCCGACCTGCTCTGAGGCGGCCGGCGCCTGCCCGAGGCGATGTCGGAGGTAGATCGTATCTTCGAACCACAGGGATTGAGAGTGTAGAACACATGTTCTAACCTGTGGGAGTGAGGGCGATCGTGCGAGACCAGGTACAGGCCGTGCCCGACGTCCACGCGCTGCGCGACCGTCTCGAGCGCATGCAGGGACGCCGGATGGATGCCCCGGTGTTGCCGACGCATCCCGCGTTCACATCGCTCCTCCCGGGCGGGGGGCTCCGGTCGGGCTCGGCCTACGCGGTCGCACGGTCGGCATCGCTCCTGCTGGCCCTCATGGCCCGTCCCTCGCAGGACGGCGCCTGGTGCGGAGTGATCGGCATGCCCGAGCTGGGGGCGGAGGCCGCCGAGAAGTACGGGCTCGATCTCGACCGTCTCGTCTTCATCCCCGATCCCGGACCGCGGTGGCTGGCGGTGACCGCGACCATCGCCGAGGTGCTGCCCGTCGTCGCCGTCCGCCCTCCGGCGGGTTCGACCGCTGCACGCGGGGGCGCCGAGGCCACACGACTGGCGGCTCGCCTACGGGATCGCGGCACGGTCCTGCTGGTCCAGGGATCGTGGCCGCAGGCGGAGGCCGTGATCGACGTGGCCGATCCGCGGTGGACGGGACTCGGACAGGGCAGCGGGTACCTGGCCGGTCGCGAATTGACGGTGTCGGTGACCAGCCGGCGCTCACCGAACGCGCGGCGCGCACGCATGCTGCTGCCCGCGGCCGACGGCACGATCGAGCTGCTGGGAGCCCCCGCCGAACGTCTCGTCCCGCGCACGAGCGAGACCTACCGCCCCCGGGCGGTGGGATGATGCAGCCACCCACGCGCAGCCTCGTGCTGTGGTTCCCGGACTGGCCGATCACAGCGTTCATCCGCGAGGCGTCCTCGCCTCCGCGGGAGGGCACCCCGATCGCCGTGTTCGCGAACAACGTCGTCGTCGCCTGCTCCGCCGACGCCCGCACGCAGGGAGTGAGGCGGGGGCAGCGTCGGCGCGACGCGCAGGCGCTGTGCCCCACTCTCGTGGTGATCGCCGCCGACCCGGTCCGCGATGCGCGTGTGTTCGCCCCCGTCGTCGCGCGTATCGAAGACCACGCGCCGGGCGTGCAGATCGTGCGACCGGGGCTCTGCGCGCTGCGGGCACGAGGGCCCGCGCGGTACTACGGGGGTGAGGCCGAGGCCGCGCAGACGCTCGTCGACCTGCTGCAGGACGACGGCTTCTCCGGGGTGCGTGCGAGCGTCGCCGACGGGATCTTCACCGCCGGTCACGCCGCACGGTCCGCCTCGTCCGACGAACCGGTGCGGGTGGTGGCGCCCGGCGAGGCGGCCGCGTTCCTCGCGCCGCTGTCGGTCGCGGCCCTCGACGACGACGAGCTGGCGAGTCTGCTGGCCCGGCTGGGTGTCCACACGCTCGGGTCTTTCGCCGCGATGGCTGTCGAGCGCGTCCACGAGAGGTTCGGTCCGCGCGGTGTGCGGCTGCACGCGCTGGCCGGAGGACGCGATTCCCAACCGGTCGAGCCGCGCACCCCTCCGCCGGAGTTGCATCGCGATGTGGCATTCGAGCCCCCGCTCGACCTCGCCGAGCAGGTTGCCTTCGGAATGCGCGTGGCCGCGGAGGAGTTCATCGCCCATCTCGGCGCGCAGAACCTCGTCTGCACCGAGTTGCGCGTCGTGCTGTCGGGGGAGCGCGGCGAACGCAGCGAACGCGTGTGGCTGCATCCCGGCTCCTTCGACGCCGCGGCGGTCGTCGATCGGGTGCGGTGGCAGCTCGCCGAGGATGGTCAGGGTATCTTCGGCAGCGGAGTAGCCGGGGTGCACATCGAGCCCGAGGCGGTCGATGACGCCGCGCATCATCGCCGGGGGCTCTTCGGTGCGGGCCCCGAGGAGCGGGTGCATCACGCGCTCTCGCGCGTCCAGGCCATGCTCGGGCATCGAGGGGTGGTCACCCCGACGATCGGCGGGGGTCGTTGGCTCGCCGAGCGTCAGGTGCTCGTGCCGTGGGGGGACCGAGCGGTGACGGCAAAGGACCGCGCGCGCCCGTGGCCGGGGAGCCTGCCCGACCCCCTGCCGGCGACCGTCTACCCCGAACCGCGGCTGGTCGAAGTCACCGACATCGCGGGCGCACCCGTCACGGTGGGGGAGCGCGACGTGCTGAGCGCGCCGCCCGCGGTGCTCGTGACGGGGGAGCGGCGCAATCGCATCCGCGAGTGGGCAGGTCCCTGGCCCATCAGTGAGCGCGGGTGGGATCCGCTGCGCCGGCGCCGTGCCCATCGGTTCCAGGTCGTCGATGCCGACGGGGGCGCGTGGCTCCTCGTGGTCGAAGAGGGCGAGTGGCGGGCGGAGGGGCGCTATGACTGAGCCGGATGAGGCCACCGACCTCTTGTGCGAAATGACGTGTCGTCGACACTCGACCACGAGCCGGGGCGCGGACGGGCGGCGCATCGGGTCGGGGGTGGGCTGATGGGATGGGCCAACCCGCCGGTGAAGTGGTCGCAGCTCGAGCGGATGCTCAGCGATGCCCGCCGTCCCACCGGAGCCCCGACGAACGGAGACGGCGGCGACAGCCCCGCCTGGTCGCACAAGCGCGGCGCGTACGTGCCGCCCCCGATCGAGCGTCCGGCCGACGCCGTGCCCTACGCCGAGCTTCACGCGCATTCGTCGTACTCGTTTCTCGACGGGGCCTCCTCGCCTGAAGAGCTCGTCGAGGAGGCCGAACGTCTGGGGCTGCACGCACTGGCTGTCACCGATCACGACGGTTTCTACGGCATCGTGCGCTTCGCCGAGGCGGCCGAGGCGCGTCAGGTGCACACGGTCTTCGGAGCGGAGCTGTCGCTCGAGCTCCCCGGTCCGCAGAACGGCGAGGCCGATCCCGCCGGTTCCCACCTGCTCGTGCTCGCCCGCGGGGAGGAGGGGTACCACCGCCTGGCGGCCGCCATCACCCGGGCGCAGCTCGCCGGTGCCGAGAAGGGCCGCCCGGTCTACGACCTCGCCGAGCTCGCGGAGCGTGCCGGAGGCCCGCGGGATCCGCAGTGGGCGGTGCTCACCGGATGCCGCAAGGGGAGCGTGCGGCAGGCGCTGGCATCCGAGGGCCCGGCGGGAGCCGCCCGCGAGCTCGACGCGCTGGTCGATCTGTTCGGCACGGCGGCCGTGCACGTGGAGCTGATCGACCAGGGCAACCCCCTCGACTCCCGCCACAACGACGTGCTGGCCGCGCTCGCCGCCGAACGCGGTCTGCCCCTCCTCGCGACGAACAACGTGCACTACGCCGCGCCGCAGAAGGAGCTGCTCGCGGCGGCCGTCGCCGCCGTCCGCGCCAACCGCGGTCTCGACGAGCTCGACGGGTGGCTTCCCGCCCACGCCGGCGCCCACCTGCGTTCCGGGGCGGAGATGGCGGCGCGGTTCGCGCGGTACCCCGGAGCCGTGGCACGTACCGTCACGCTCGCCGACGAGCTGGCTTTCCCCTTGCGACGGGCCAAGCCCGCGCTGCCGAAGCAGACCGTGCCGGAGGGGCACACGCCCATGTCGTGGCTGCGCCATCTGGTGTGGGAGGCCGTGCCCCGCAAGTACCCGAACCTGTCCGATGACGACCGACACCGGATCGAACGTGAGCTCGGCGTCATCGAGATGAAGGACTTCCCCGGATACTTCCTCATCGTCTACGGCATCGTCGCCGAGGCCCGACGCCGCGGCATCCTGTGCCAAGGGCGGGGATCGGCCGCCAACAGCGCCGTCTGCTACCTGCTCGACATCACCGCGGTCGACTCGATCTTCTACCGGCTCCCCTTCGAACGGTTCCTGTCCAGCCTGCGCGACGAGGAGCCCGACATCGACGTCGACTTCGACTCCGACCGCCGCGAGGAGATCATCCAGTGGGTCTACGAGACCTACGGGCGCGAGCGGGCGGCGCAGGTGGCAAACGTCATCCAGTACCGCCCCAAGAACGCCGTGCGCGACATGGCCCGTGCGCTCGGACACTCACCCGGACAGCAGGACGCGTGGTCGAAGCAGGTCGAGCGGTGGGGCGCGACGCTGGAGACCGGCGCAGACCACGACATCCCCGACCAGGTCATCGAATTCGCGTCCGAGCTGTTGAAGGCCCCCCGGCATCTCGGCATCCATTCGGGGGGAATGGTGCTGACCGATCGCCCGGTGGGCGAGGTCGTGCCGATCGAGCACGCGCGCATGGAGAACCGCACGGTCATCCAGTGGGACAAAGACGACGCCGCGTGGATGGGGTTGGTGAAGTTCGACCTGCTGGGCCTGGGGATGCTCGCGGCGCTGCAGTACTGCTTCGACCTGATCCGGGATGCCACGGGCGAGACGTGGGAGCTCGCGACGCTGCCGAAGGAGGAGAAGGCGGTGTACGACATGCTGTGCCGGGCCGACTCGATCGGCGTGTTCCAGGTGGAGTCGCGCGCGCAGATGGGGCTGCTCCCGCGCCTGCAGCCGCGGAAGTTCTACGACCTCGTCGTGCAAATCGCGCTCATCCGGCCGGGGCCGATCCAGGGTGGGGCGGTCCACCCGTTCGTGCGGCGCAAGCTTGGGCAGGAGCCGATCACGTACGTACACCCCAAGCTCGAGCCGGTGCTGGAACGCACGATGGGGGTGCCGGTGTTCCAAGAGCAGCTCATGCAGATGGCCGTGGCGATCGGCAACTGCACCGCGGAGGATGCCGATCAACTGCGCCGGGCCATGGGATCCAAGCGCGGGCTTGAGCGGATCGACTCTCTGCGCGAGAAGCTGTACGCCGGCATGGCCGAGAACGATCTCGTCGGTCCGGTCGCCGACGAGCTGTACGCCAAGATCCAGGCGTTCGCGAACTTCGGCTTCGCGGAGTCGCACTCGCTGTCGTTCGCCCTGCTGGTCTACGCGAGCTCGTGGATCAAACTGCACTACCCGGCGGCTTTCCTCGCGGGCCTGCTGCGGGCGCAACCGATGGGGTTCTACTCGCCCGCCACACTGACCGCCGACGCGCGACGGCACGGAGTGCGGGTGCGCAGGCCCGACCTGCTGCGGTCGGGGGTGGAGGCGGGGCTGGAACCTTTCGACGAGGGCGGAGCGCACGGGCCCACGGGGCTCGCCGCCTGCGCGGATACGCACCAGCCGCCGACGGGGGAGTTCGACCGATCCGCGCCCGATGAGACCGCCGCGCATCGCCGCGACGGGGCGTTCGCCGTGCGGCTGGGGCTCGCGGGTGTGACGGGCATCGGCACGAAAGTGGCGGAGCGCATCGTCGCCGAACGGGAGCGGGGCGGCGCGTACCGCGATATGCGCGACCTCGTGCGGCGGACGGGGCTGGTCACCGCACAGCTCGAGGCGCTCGCGACGGCGGGGGCCTTCGAGAGCCTCGGCCATTCCCGGCGGGAAGCGATCTGGCTGTCGGGGTCCGCGGCCCAGGATCGCCCCGAGTTCCTGCCGGACTCCCTCGTCGCGGTGCAGCCCCCGCTGTTCACCGACCCCACGAGCTACGAGGTGCTCGCCTCGGATCTGTGGGCGACCGGTCTCTCCGCGGACGATCATCCCCTCACGCATTTCCGTGCGGCTCTCGACGCGCGCGGAGTGCTCACCTCGCGCGAGCTGCACACGGCCGAGACCGACCGCCGTGTCGAAGTGGCGGGGCTCGTCACCCATCGGCAGCGTCCTGCCACGGCATCCGGGATCACCTTCCTCAACCTCGAGGATGAGCACGGGCTCATGAACATCATCTGCTCGGTGGGGGTCTGGAACCGCTACCGGCGTATCGCGCGCGAGTCGCCCGCGCTGATCGTGCGGGGCATGCTCGAGCGTTCCGTCGAAGGCGTGACCAACGTCGTCGCCGACGGGTTCACCGATCTGCGCGTGGGCGTTTCCCACGCCTCGCGGGACTTCCGGTGATGCAAAGGACCGCTCACTAGACTCGGGGCACTCGCCCACGAACCATCCAGGGGGACACCATGACCGACACACCCATGCCGCCCGACGGCTGGTACCCCGACCCCGCCGGCGGAGGCGGGACCCGTCGCTGGGACGGCTCGGCCTGGACGGACGAGGTTCGTCCCGCCGCCGACGAGCAGGCGGATGCCGCCCCCCTGGCGTCGCCGCCGGAGTCGAGCGAGCACACGACCGGTGACGTCGCGCCCGAGGTCGCCGTGCACGACGCCTCCGCGTCGGCGGCGAACCCGGCGTCGGGAGAGCCCCGCGCGCCCGAGCCCGAAGCGCCCCGCGAGGCGGCCGCCGCCGCGCCGGGGACGCCCCCCACGCCTCCGGCGCCGGTTGCGCCCGCATACCCCGCCGCCGCGGCGCCGGCCGGATACCCCGCGCAGCCCCGCACGACGGCATCCTCGGACGTGTCGCGCTTCCCGGCGGCGCCCGGCTACTCACCAGCGCCCGGCCACCCCGGCATGGCCGCCCCCGCGACGCGACGCGACATCCCCACCGACACGGTCTGGGTGTGGTTGATCGTCGCGCTGCCGCTGGTGACGGTGCTGGCGTTGTTCCTGTTCGACTGGCGGTCGGTGATCGAGGAGGCCATCTACGCGGCTGTCCTCTCCGAGCAGGGTGCGCCCTCATCGACGGTCCTGGAGTTCTCCGTCAGCTCGACCCTCTTCAGCCTCGGCATGACCGCCCTCGCCGTCGTCACCGGCGGCCTCAGCGTGCTCTTCGCGTTCCTCGACTGGCGTCAGCTGCGAGCCCGCGGGATCGAGAAGCCCTTCCACTGGGCCTGGGCGTTCTTCGTCTTCATCATCAGTGCGGGCGTTTACGTCATCGGCCGGGGGATCGTGCTGCGTCGGCAGACCGGGAAGGGTCTCGGCCCGGTCCGGGGCTTCATCGCCGTGACGATCGTCTCGATCATCGCCGGAACGATCTGGCTGGTCCTCCTCATGCGCGACATCTTCGCCCTGTTCGAGCAGATGCCGTACATATACGGCTACTGAGCGAGCCTCGGCCGCGGGACCCTTGCACACGTGCAGGGGTCCCGCGCCGTTTCACGGGAGAAATGACGTTCTGTCACGGTTCGTCTCGTCGGATGACATGCCCGGCACTCGCGCCCTCTGGGGACCATACGCTGCTGGAGCCGGCGCATGACGCCGATCCCGCCGGGAGGCGACGCATGTCCACACCGTCCATCGCTCAGCAGGTCGACGACTTCAACACGGGTTTCGCAGCGCAGATCGGTGACCGGTTGTCGGCGGTCTTCGCCGGCGAGCAGTCCGACCTCCGCGACGCCGGCGTGCCGACCTCGGCCCTCGGTGTCGGCGATACCGCCCCGGACGCCGAGCTGCTGACGGCGGACGGCACGCCGACCACGTTCTCCGCGGCTCGCGGCGACACCGTCTCGGTCGTCGTCTTCTACCGCGGCGCCTGGTGCCCCTACTGCAACATCGCCCTCCGCTCCTACCAGGAGAACCTCCTGCCCGCGCTGGCAGAGCGGGGCGCGCAGCTCATCGCCGTCTCGCCGCAGACGCCCGACGGATCCGCGCAGAGCGTGACCAACGGCTCCCTCGAGTTCACCGTCCTCTCCGACCCGTCCAACGCGCTCGCCGGGCAGTTCGGCATCGTCACCGAGCCGAGCACCGGGGCGCGCGCAGCCCACACCGAGCTGGGCTTCGACGTCGCCGACAGCAATGCCGACGGCACCGCGCGTATCCCGTTCCCGTCGGTCTACGTCATCGACGCGGCGGGAGTCCTGCGCTTCGCCGACGTGCACGTCGACTACACCACGCGCACCGAGCCCGACGAGATCATCGCGGCCATCGACGGCCTCTGATCCTCCCGCGTTCTGCGTCACCCGCCGCTTCAGCGCCCGGCGCGTCGAAGCCGGCGGCGGCGCCTCAGCGCTCCCGATCGACGCGGACGGCGTCGAGCAGCGCGTGGGCCGTGTCGTCCTTGGACCCGGATGCCGTCGCCACGACGGCCCCGTCCCGGTCGACGATCAGTAGGGCATTGTCGACGGACTCGAACCCCCGGGTCCACCCGACGGCGTTGGCCGCCAGCAGATCCACGCCCTTACGGGCCGCCTTGGCGCGGGCGCGGTCGAGCAGCTCGTCCTCATCGGCCACGGTCTCGGCAGCGAAGGCGACGATGGTCTGTCCGCTCCGGCGCGACGCCACCAGACCCGCCACGATGTCGCGGTTCTCGACCAGCTCGAGCGTCAGGCCGCCGGGCTCGTCCTGCTTGCGAATCTTGTGCTCCGACACCGCCGACACGGAGTAGTCCGCGACAGCCGCGGCCATGATGACGACATCGGCGTCGGGGGCGACGGCATCCATCGCTTCGCCGAGCTCGTCGGCCGTGCCGGCGGCGATGACCTCGACGCGCGGATCGGGGCGGACGTCGGCGTCGAGGTGCGCGGCGACGAGAGTCACCCGCGCGCCGCGATCGGCCGCGGCCCGGGCGATCGCGACCCCCTGTCGGCCGCTGGAGCGGTTGCCGAGGAACCGGACGGGGTCGATCGGCTCCCTTGTCCCACCCGCGCTCACCACGATCGACACGCCCGCGAGATCGTGCGGGCGTTCGACCAGGGCGAGGGCGGCGGCGGCGATCTCCTCGGGCTCGGACATGCGCCCGGGGCCCGCGTCGCCGCCGGTCAGCGGGCCGTCCGCGGGACCCACGACATGCACGCCACGGGCACGCAGGACCTCCATGTTGTGCGCGGTCGCGGGATGCCGCCACATCTCGGTGTGCATCGCGGGAGCCACGACCACCGGCGCGGTCGTTGCGAGCAGGGTCGTCCCGAGCAGATCGGAGGCGAGCCCTGCCGTCATCGCGGCGAGGGTGTTGGCGGTGGCGGGGGCCACGATGACGAGGTCGGCCGACTGGCCGAGCGCGACATGACGCACGCGGGCGACGTCGTCGTGCACCGAGGTGGTGACGGTGTTGCGGCTGAGCGCCTCCCAGGTGGGCAGGCCCACGAACCGAAGCGCGTCCTCCGTGGGGATCACGTGCACGTCGTGCCCGGCCTTCACGAGCAGGCGGACGAGGCCGACGCTCTTGTACGCGGCGATTCCCCCGGTGACCCCGACGACGATGAACATCACCCCAGTCTTCCAGGTGCGTCGGGATCGCGGAGGCATCGGCCGTCGACCGGCGTCGCGAGACAAGGGGAAGCGGCGCGCGGCGTCGCTGGCGTCATGGGAACAGGGGAAGCGACCGGGACAGGGCGATCGCGCGGGGTTCGGCCTGTTGTCGTGGCATCCCCTGTTCTGGTGGCGGACGCTTGCTGCCTTGGGGGTTGGTAGTGGCTGCCGCGGCGGTGGGGTGCCGCCGTCGGCCGCGGACCGGCGTCATGGGAACAGGGGAAGCGACCGGGACAGGGTGATCGCGCGGGTTTTGGCCTGTCTTCGTGGCATCCCCTGTTTTGATGGCCGAGCGGCCGTCGCCTTGGGGGCCGGTACTGGCCGCCGCGGCCGTGGGGTGCCGCCGTGGGCCGCGGACCGGCGTCATGGGAACAGGGGAAGCGACCGGGACAGGGTGATCGCGCGGGTTTTGGCCTGTTTTCGTGGCATCCCCTGTTCTGGTGGCGGAGCGGCCGTCCTCAACGGCCGACCCGGCGCCGACGCGGGTAGCGTGGAGAGGGTGTGCACCGTCGTCGTCGATGTCCCCGTCACGCCGGGCGACCCGGTGCGGCTCCTCGCGGTCCGCGACGAGGATCGTGCCCGACCGTGGCGCGGACTCGGCGCCTGGTGGCCGGAGCGCCCCGGCGTCCTGGGCGTCCGCGACGAGCGCGCGGGCGGCGCCTGGTTGGCCGTCGATCCCGACGGTCGTCGCCTCGCGGTGCTGCTCAATCGCGAAGACCTCTCTGCGCGTCGTGACGACGAGGTCGTCAGCCGCGGGGCGATCGCCCTCGACGCGCTGGCCGACGGCATCCCGGACACCCCGCCGACGCGCGGTTTCAACCTCGTCGAGGTGGATGCCTACGGCGCCCATCTCGTCGAATGGGACGGGCTGCGGGCTCGGCGTACCGCGCTGACTCCGGGAACCCACATGGTCGCGCACCACGCGGTCGACGATCCGCGAACGCCGCGCATCGCGCGATGGCTCGAGGAGTTCCGTCGTGCCGGGGTGGGGGACGGCCCGGACTGGTGGGAGCCGTGGATGGGCGTCGTCCGGGCGTCGACCTCCGATCCGGACGCGTCTGTGCTTCGTCGCGATGCTCATGATGGCCTCGTCCTGGAGTCCCTGCTCGTCTGCGCGGCGAGCATCAGTCCCGACGGGGTCGACGTGCGCGAAGCCGCGCTCATAGAGCCGGGCAGCTGGGATGACGCACTGCCCGCCCGCCTTCACACGGGGGTTCCGCACGCGCGGCGCTAGGCTGGTGGCATCCCGCCTCCGTAGCTCAGGGGATAGAGCGCCGCACTCCTAACGCGGGCGTCGCAGGTTCGAATCCTGTCGGGGGCACTGACCATGTCGCTGTTGCCCGGACAGACCGGTGAGAATGAAGACGTCAACTCTGTCGTGGTCGAGAAGTCCTTCGCCGTCTTGGTGTCGGCCGGGGCGGGGTCGGGTGCGGTGGAGTACGCGGAAAACGCCCTCGTGGCTCCCGCTGACTTGACCTTCGTGATCGCCTGGTGGCGTCGCGGCCCCGTCTGGGCCGTCTCCTGCCCCTTCGTCCGGCCGCGGCGCCCGCAGCTCCACCTCTCGCCAGAGCACACGATCCGCGCGAAGTGACACGCTCCTGCACGGTCGGAGCGTGTGCGCTCGACGGGATCGTGTGATCTCGGCGGCGGTAAGCCTCCGGGCGCCGTCGGAGCGTGTGCGCTCGACGGGATCGTGTGGGTTCGGCACCGGCACCGGCACCGGCACCGGCACTGGCAGCGGCACCGGCGCCGGCACCGGCAGCGGCAACGGCACGCGCCCGGGCGCCGGCCGACGCCCGGCCCGGGCCGCCGCGCGGCCTCGTTGCCTCCCGCGGCATCCTCTGGCATGATTACTGAACGATCGGTCGGAAAACCTCGCGGGTGAGGTGGAAACGACCCCGCCAGAGTCGGCGGGGGAGAGGATGGCGATGTCGCAGGCGTTTCTCATCGGCGGTGCGCGCACCCCGGTCGGGCGGTACGGCGGGGCGCTGGCATCCGTCCGTCCCGACGACCTCGCGGCCCTCGTCGTCGGCGAAGCCGTGGCGCGTGCCGGCACTCCCGCGGAGGCGATCGACGAGGTCATCCTCGGGGCCGCGAACCAGGCCGGCGAGGACAACCGCAACGTCGCGCGCATGGCCGTGCTGCTCGCGGGGCTCCCGGATGCCATCCCCGGGCTGACCGTGAACCGCTTGTGCGCCTCGGGCATGAGCGCCGTCGCGCTCGCCGCGCAGGCCGTCCGCGCGGGGGACGCCGACGTCGTCGTGGTGGGAGGCGTCGAGTCGATGACCCGCGCGCCCTGGGTGCAGGCGAAGCCCGAGCGGGCCTGGGCGAAGCCGGGGGCGACGTTCGACACGTCGATCGGTTGGCGCTTCACCAACCCGAGACTCGCCGCGCGCGACAAGGCCACCTTCGCCATGCCCGAGACCGCCGAGGAGGTCGCCCGCGTCGACGGGATCTCGCGGGCCGACGCCGACGCGTTCGCCCTCCGCAGCCACGAGCGTGCTGTCCAGGCACAGGATGCCGGACGCTTCCGCGAAGAGATCGTCGCCATCGAGACCGCCCGGGGCGTGGTCGACACCGACGAGGGTCCGCGCCGTGACACGTCGCTCGACGCGCTCGCAGCACTCCGGCCGGTCGTGGCGGGCGGCGAGGTCGTCACCGCGGGCAACTCCAGCTCGCTCAACGACGGCGCCTCGGCGCTCGTCGTCGCGAGCGCCGAGGCGGTCGAGCGGTACGGGCTGCGCCCCCGCGCGCGGATCGTCGCGCACGCCGCCGCCGGTGTCGCGCCCGAGGTCATGGGCTTGGGGCCGGTGCCCGCGACCGAGAAAGCACTCGCGAAGGCCGGGCTCACGGCATCCGATCTCGGGGCCGTCGAACTCAACGAGGCGTTCGCGTCGCAGGCGCTCGCGTGCATCCGCCGGCTCGGACTCGACCCCGCGATCGTGAACGCCGACGGCGGGGCGATCGCCCTCGGTCACCCCCTCGGCTCCAGTGGCAGTCGCCTGCTCGTGACGCTGCTCGGCCGGCTCGAGCGCGAGGGCACGCGGTACGGCCTGGCGACGATGTGCGTCGGCGTCGGTCAGGGCACGGCCATGATCGTGGAGCGGGTCGATGGGTGAGACCGCGGGGCCCGACGCAAAGTCAGCGATGGGCACAATCTCCGTTCCGAAAGCCGCGCGGGCGGCTGAGGATACGCGAATCGCTGAGGTTGTGCGCGAGTCCGCGCCCGCCGCGCAGCCCGACGGGCCGGGCGCCCGCCTCCGCATCGACGCCCGCGACGACCGCGTGGTCGCGACCCTCGACCGCCCCGAGCGCCGCAACGCGATCGACCAGGCCATGGTCGACGAGCTGCACGCGCTGTGCGCCGACCTCGAGGAGCATCCGCGCGCCCTCGTCCTCACCGGGGCCGGAGGGATCTTCGCCGCGGGTGCCGACATCGCGCAGCTGCGCGATCGCACCGGCGACGACGCCCGCCGCGGCATCAACGCCACCGTCTTCGATCGGATCCGGCACCTGCCGATGCCCGTCATCGCCGCGGTCGACGGCTACGCGCTGGGCGGGGGAGCCGAGCTCGCGTACGCCGCCGACATCCGCATCGGCACGCCGCGCGTGCGCTTCGGCAACCCCGAGCCGGGCCTCGGCATCATCGCCGCCGCGGGCGCCGCGTGGCGCCTGCCCGAGATCGTCGGCCACGCCCGGGCGAGCGAGCTCCTGCTCACCACCCGGGTGATCGACGCCGACGAGGCGCTCACCTGGGGACTGCTCTCGAGCATCCACGAGCCCGAGGCCCTGCTCGACGCCGCCCACGCGATCGTCGACCGTATCGCCGCGAACTCCGCGCGCGCCACGATCCTCACCAAGCGTGCGCTTCTCGCCCCTCGCCCGCAGCATCCCGCGATCGACGGCGAACTGCAGGCCGAGCTGTTCGACAGCGCCGACAAGCGCGCGCGCATGACCGCGTTCTTGGAGAGGAAGAGGACATGACACTTTCCGACACCGGCGACCGCGTCGCCCCGCCTGGACCCACCAGCCGCAGCCACGATGGGCCCGACACCACGGATGCCACGCCCGTGGCATCCCTCCCCGAAACCGTCGGGGTGCTCGGCGGCGGGCGCATGGGCGCCGGTATCGCGCACGCGTTCCTCCTCGCCGGAGCGCGCGTCCACGTCGTGGAACGCGACGAGGCCGCGGCCACCGCCGCGCGCGAGCGTGTCGAGACGGCCCTGGCCCGCTCCGCGCAGAGGGGCGCGAAGACCCCGGATGCCGACGCCCTCACCGTCGGCCTCGACCTCGCCGCGTTCGCCGACGCGGGCCTCGTCGTCGAGGCCGTGCCCGAGTACCGCGACCTCAAGCTCGACGCGCTCGCGCGCATCGAGGGAGTCGTCCGGGGCGACGCGGTCGTGGCATCCAACACCTCGTCGATCTCGATCGACGCGCTCGCCGCGTCGCTGGGACGGCCTGAGCGGTTCCTGGGCCTGCACTTCTTCAATCCCGTGCCGGCGTCGGCGCTGGTGGAGGTGGTCACGGGGGCGCGGTCGGCGCCGGAGGTCGTCGAGGTGGCACAGCGCTGGGTCGAGGCGATCGGCAAGACGGCCGTCGTCGTCCGCGACGCCCCGGGCTTCGCGTCGAGCCGACTCGGCGTCGCCCTGGGACTGGAGGCCATCCGCATGCTCGAGGAGGGTGTCGCCTCGGCTCACGACATCGACACGGCCATGGAGCTGGGGTACCGGCATCCGATGGGCCCCCTCCGCACGACCGACATCGTCGGCCTCGACGTGCGCCTGGGCATCGCCGAGGAGCTCGAGGCAGCGTTCGGCGCCCGCTTCGCCCCGCCCGCGCTGTTGCGCCGGCTGGTCGCCGAGGGGCACCGCGGCCGCAAGACCGGCCGCGGATTCTACGAATGGAGCGAATGATGCCGTTTCTCCCAAGCTACGTGCAGGGCGACTGGTGGACGCCCGCCGCCGACCCCGACGCCGCGGTCGTCCGCGACGCCTCCACGGGGGAGGAGATCGTGCGGGTGAGCACGAGCGGTCTCGACCTCGAGGGGGCCGTCGCCTACGCCCGCCGCGAGGGGCAGCGGAGTCTGGGTGCCCTCACGTTCCCCCAGCGCGCGATGGTGCTCAAGAACCTCGCCATCGCGCTGAACGAGCGCCGCGAGGAGCTGTACGCCCTGTCGGAGCGCTCGGGCTCGACGCGTCGCGATTCGCTGAGCGACGTCGACGGCGGGATCGGCGTGCTCTTCACCTTCTCGTCGAAGGCGCGACGGGAGCTCCCCGCCGGGACGGTCGTGCTCGACGGGCCGATCGAGCCGCTGTCGAAAGACGGCTCGTTCCTCGGCCGGCACGTCTACACCCGCCTGCCCGGCGTCGCCGTGCAGATCAACGCCTTCAACTTCCCGATGTGGGGCGCGCTGGAGAAGCTCGCGCCCGCGTTCCTCGCGGGCCTTCCCACGATCGTCAAGCCCGCGACCCCGACGGCGTACATCGCCGAGGCGTGGGTGCGGATCGTCGTCGAGACCGGGCTCCTACCCGAGGGGTCGCTGCAGCTGGTCAGCGGCAGCGTTCCGGGGCTCTTCGACCTGCTCGACCTCGGCGACACCGTCGGCTTCACCGGCAGCGCCTCGACCGCCGAGCGCCTGCGTGCCCAGGCCAAGCCCGGCGTGCGGTTCACGAGCGAGACCGACTCGATCAACGCCTCGATCCTCGGCCCGGACGCCGTCCCGGGAACCCCCGAATTCGACGCGTACGTCAAGCAACTGCTCGTCGAGCTCACCACCAAGGCGGGGCAAAAGTGCACCGCGATCCGCCGCGCGATCGTGCCCTCGGGGATGACGGATGCCGTGGCCCAGGCGCTGCGAGAAAAAATCGCCGAGCGTGTCGTCGTCGGCGACCCGCGTGCCGAGGGCGTGACGATGGGCCCGCTCGTCTCGCGCGAGCAGCGCGACGAGGTGCTGCGGCAGGTGCGGGCGCTGCGCGACGCGGGCGGACGTTTCGTGGTCGGCTCCGACGAGGCGCCGGAGGGCGCGCCCACCGAGGGCGCCTTTCTCCAGCCCATGCTGCTGGGCTTCGCGGATGCCGCGACCCCGGCCGTCAACGACATCGAGGCGTTCGGGCCGGTCGCCAGCATCGTCGAATACGCCGATGTCGCGGAGGCCGCCGAGATCGTCGGCCGCGGCGGCGGCTCCCTCGTCACGAGTGTTGCCACGCACGACCCGGGCGTCGCGGCCGAACTGCTCACCCGCATGGGCGCGATGAACGGCCGCGTCCTCTTCCTCGACCGCGACGATGCGCGCACCTCGACCGGCCACGGCGCGCCCGTCCCGCACCTCGTGCACGGCGGCCCCGGCCGCGCCGGCGGCGGCGAGGAGCTCGGGGGCATCCGGTCGGTGCTCCACTACATGCAGCGCACCGCGATCCAGGGCTCGCCGCGCATGCTGACCGCGGTGACCGGGGTGTGGCATCCGGGTGCCGAGACAGACGCCGGCGGCATCCATCCGTTCCGCAAGCCCCTCGCCAACCTGCGGATCGGGGATGCCGTGGAGTCGGTCGAGCGCGAGGTCACCCTCGACGACATCGAGGTGTTCGCGCGCTTCACCGGCGACACGTTCTACGCGCACATGGACGAGGAGTCTGCCGCGGCGAACCCGTTCTTCCCGGGGCGCGTGGCGCACGGGTACCTGCTCGTGTCGTGGGCGGCGGGGCTGTTCGTGGATCCGGCGCCCGGGCCGGTGCTCGCCAACTCGGGGCTGGAGAACCTGCGCTTCGTCACGCCCGTGTCGCCGGGCGACCGCATCCGGGTGGCCCTCACGGCGAAGCAGATCACCCCGCGTGAGACCGACGCCTACGGCGAGGTGCGGTGGGACGCCGTGATCCGCAACCAGGACAACGAGATCGTCGCGCAGTACGACGTGCTGACGCTCGTAGCGAAGACGTGGGAGCCCGCGCGGCCGGCGGCGGTGCCCGCCTCGCAACCGGCGGGGGCGCTCGCATGAGCCTGCGGCCGATGATGCAGCGCGATCAGGCGTCGGCGATGCTCGGCATGGTCGTCGAGCACGACGCGCCGGGGGAGTCGCGGGTGTCGATGACCGTGCGCGACGACATGCTCAACGGCTTCGCGATCACCCACGGCGGGCTCGTGTTCACCCTCGCCGACACCGCGTTCGCGATCGCCTGCAACGAGGATGAGCGCGTGACCGTCGCCGGGGGAGCCGACATCACGTTCCTGAAGTCGACGACCGCCGGTCAGACACTCACCGCCACGGCCCACCGCCGCGCGCGCAGCGGCCGCACCGGGCTGTACGACATCCGCGTGACGGATGAGACCGGCGATCTCGTCGCCGAGGTCCGCGGCCGCAGTATCACGACCGACCGGCGGCCGCCGGTGCCCGGCGCGGGCACAACCTCAGCGATGCGCACAACCTCAGCGCGACACGCCGCCGCGGCGGCCGAGGATGTGCACATGACGGAGGATGCGCACGCCGCGCCCAACCCCGAGCGCGAGGAAGCGCTCGCCACCACGGAGGTGTCCCGATGACCATGACCGTTCCCGCGCGCCCCGACCTGCTGGCATCCGTCGATCCCACCGGCATCCCGCTCGAGCGTCTGCGTCCGCTGCAGCTCGAACGGTTGCAGCGGACCGTGCGCCATGCGTACGAGAACGTCGCCCTGTACCGGCGGAAGTTCGACGAGGCCGGGGTGCACCCCGACGACATCCGGGCGCTCGATGACATCCGCCTGCTGCCGTTCACGACGAAGGCCGACCTGCGCGAGACCTACCCCTTCGGCATGTTCGCCGTGCCGATGGCCGATGTCCGTCGCATCCACGCCTCGTCCGGCACGACCGGGCGGCCCACCGTCGTCGGGTACACCGCGGGAGACCTCGACCGGTGGGCCGACCTCGTCGCGCGGTCGCTGAGCGCCGCGGGCATCCGCCCGGGCGACCGGGTGCACAACGCCTACGGCTACGGCCTGTTCACCGGCGGCCTCGGCGCGCACGCCGGCGTCGAGCGGCTGGGTGCGACAGTGATCCCGATGTCGGGCGGTCAGACCGCGCGGCAGGCGCAGCTCATCCAGGACTTCGAACCGGATGCCATCCTCTGCACGCCCAGCTACCTGCTGACGATCGCGGACGCGCTGGAGGCCGCGGGCGTCGACCCGCGATCGACGTCGCTTCGGGTCGCCGTGCTCGGTGCCGAGCCGTGGACCAACGAGATGCGCCGCGAGATCGAGCGCCGCCTCGACATCACGGCCGTTGACATCTACGGCCTGAGCGAGGTCATGGGCCCGGGGGTGGCATCCGAGAGCGCGCTGACCAAGGATGGCCCGCACGTGTGGGAGGACCACTTCCTCCCCGAGACGATCGACGGCGAGACCGGCGACCCCGTAATCGACGGGGAGCTGGGTGAACTCGTCTTCACCTCGCTGACGAAGGAGGCCTTCCCCGTCATCCGGTACCGCACCCGTGATCTCACCCGGCTGCAGCCCGGCACCGCGTTCCCGGCCATGCGGCGCATCGAGAAGATCACCGGCCGCAACGACGACATGATCATCCTCCGCGGTGTGAACCTCTTCCCGACCCAGATCGAGGAGATCGTCCTGGGCATCGAGACCCTCACCCCGCACTTCATTCTGGAGTTGCGCCGGGAGGGACGGATGGATGCCATGACCGTGCGTATCGAGCGGCATCCGGCCCTCGAGCGCGAGGTGTGCCAGGCGGCGGGCGCCGTGTTGCAGCAACGGATCAAGGTGCACATCGGCACGAGCGTGGACGTGCGGGTCGAGGAGCCCGGCGCTCTCCCACGCAGCGAGGGCAAGTACAAGCGCGTGTACGACCTTCGCTGACGCGGGCCCGTTGCGGTGCCGGGGCGCCGCGGATACACTTTACTGAACGATCGGTCTGTTAAAGGAGTCGACGATGACGATGACCGCCCCCACCACCGACGCCCCGAGCGACGGCGAGGCGCTGTTCGACGCCCTCATCGAGGCCGACGGACGCATCGAGCCCCGCGATTGGATGCCGGAGGGCTATCGCCGCACCCTGATCCGGCAGATCTCGCAGCACGCGCACTCCGAGATCATCGGCATGCAGCCCGAGGGCGCCTGGATCACGCGCGCACCGAGCCTCAAGCGCAAGGCGATCCTGCTCGCCAAGGTGCAGGATGAGGCCGGGCACGGCCTCTACCTGTATTCCGCGGCGCAGACGCTCGGCATCACCCGCGACGAGATGACCCAGCAGCTCGTCGACGGCACCGCGCGGTACTCATCGATCTTCACCTACCCCACCCCGACCTGGGCCGACATGGGCGCCATCGGCTGGCTCGTCGACGGCGCCGCGATCTGCAACCAGGTTCCGCTCTGCCGCGCCTCGTACGGTCCGTACGCTCGCGCGATGGTGCGCATCTGCAAGGAGGAGTCGTTCCACCAACGCCAGGGCTTCGAGATTCTCCTCACCCTCATGCAGGGCACCGAGGCGCAGCGGGAGATGGCTCAGGATGCCGTGAACCGCTGGTACTGGCCCAGTCTGATGATGTTCGGGCCCCCGGACGACGACTCCCCGAACTCGGCGCAGTCGATGGCATGGAACATCAAGCGCTTCAGCAACGACGAGCTGCGCCAGCGGTTCGTGTCGATGCTCGTGCCGCAGGCCGACATCCTCGGCGTGACGCTGCCCGACCCCGATCTGCGCTTCGACGAGGAGACGGGCCGGTACGAGATGGGCGAGATCGACTGGACCGAGTTCCACGAGGTGTTGGCCGGCCGCGGACCGCTCAACGCCGTGCGCCGTCAGCACCGCCGAGACGCGCACGAGGAAGGCGCGTGGGTGCGCGAGGCCGCTGCGGCATACGCCGCGAAGAAGGCCGCTGCCCGCGTCGAGACGACGGCGGCCGCCTGATGGCCACGCCGGGCGGTTCCCCCGCCGAGACCTGGCCCCTGTGGGAGGTGTTCGTCCGCGCGAACCGCGGCCTCAGCCATGTGCACGTCGGGTCGCTGCACGCACCCGACGCCGAGCTCGCCGTCCGCAACGCGCGCGACCTCTACACGCGTCGCGGCGAAGGAGTCTCCGTCTGGGTCGTTCCCTCGGATGCCGTGACCACGAGCGACCCGGGAGCGAAGGGCGCGTTCTTCGAGTCGCCCGCGGGCAAGAACTACCGACACGCGGTCTACTACACCGCGTCCGAGGGGGTGCCGCACCTGTGAACAGCTCGACAGATCACGCTGGCGTCGGGGCGGCTGAGCGGTACGTGGGGGTGGCTGAGCTCGTCGAAGCCCCCGGCGTGGGGAGCCGGTCCCTTCGACAGGCTCAGGGACCACTGCCGAGCGAGACGCACGGCGACGACACCCACGGCGACGTCTCCGTCGACGCGCACGCGCTCGCCGCCGAGCTGGCCGGGGGAGAGGACCGCGCCACCGACCCCGACGTCGCCGCCTACGCGATGGCCCTCGGCGACGACGCGCTGATCCTCGCTCAGAACCTTTGCGGGTGGATCGCCCGCGCGCCCGAGATCGAGGAAGACGTCGCGCTCGGCAACATCGCGCTCGACCTCCTCGGCCACGCCCGCTCGCTGTTGCGGTACGCCGGCAGCTACGACGGTCGCAGCGAGGACGATCTCGCGTACGGGCGCGACGAACCCGCGTTCCGCAGCGCGTGGCTGTTCGAGCTGCCCAACGGCGACTTCGCCCACACGATCGTGCGCCAACTGCTGGCATCCACCTATCTGTTCGAGCTCTACCGCGATCTGACGGCATCCTCCGATCCGGTGCTCGCCGCGGTCGCCGCGAAGGCCGAGAAGGAGGTCGACTATCACCGCGACCACGCCGTCCAGTGGACGTTGCGTCTGGCGGGCGGTACGGACGAATCGCGACGGCGTCTTCTCCTCGCCCTCGACGACACGTGGCCGTACCTCGACGAGCTGTTCCGCGACGAGCAGCTGCACGAGCGCCTCGACGGCGTTGCCGTGCGTCCGGCGACGTTGCGTGGACGCGTCGACGACGTCTTGACGGCGGTGCTCGCGGAGGAGGACGTTTCCGTGCCGCGCGCGCCGTTCTCGTCCGCGGGCGGGCGCCGTGGCATCCATCACCCCGCCTTCGGTCCGCTGATCGCCGAGATGCAGGTGCTGGCCCGCCGACACCCGGGGGCGACATGGTGAGCGTCGAACGCGCGCGCGCCGTCGCGGCGGCGGTCGTGGATCCCGAGGTGCCGGTGCTGACGATCGACGACCTCGGCGTGCTGCGCGACGTGCGGGTCGAAGGCGGCACCGTCACCGTCACCATCACGCCCACGTATTCGGGGTGTCCCGCCGTCGAAGCGATTCGCGACGACATCGTGCTGGCCCTCACCTCGGCCGGATTCGACGACGCCGTCGTGCGCACGACCCTGACCCCCGCGTGGACGACCGACTGGATGAGCGACGCGGGGCGCCGCAAGCTCACCGAGTACGGCATCGCGCCGCCGACCGGTCGTGCCCCCGCCGGCCCGATCCGGCTGACCCTCAGCGTCGTCTGCCCTCGCTGTGGCTCTCTCGACACCCACGAGCTCTCGCGCTTCGGCTCCACCTCGTGCAAGGCGCTGTGGGAATGCCGCGCGTGCCTTGAGCCCTTCGACCACTTCAAGGCCCTCTGATGACGATGACGGATGCCACGCCCCCGGGCCCGGCGAGCGCCCCGGCCTCGTCGATGGGCGCCGTGCGCAAGACCCGCGCCCGCTTCCACACGCTACGGGTCGCCGAGGTGCGCCCGCTCACCCCGACAGCGATCGAGGTCACCCTCGCCGTGCCCGACGAGATCGCGGACGCCTTCGACTACGCGCCCGGACAGTACGTGGCCCTGCGCGCCACCGTCGACGGGGAGGACCTGCGCCGTTCCTATTCGCTGTGCCGCCCGCCCGCCCGCGGCGCGATCAGCGTCGGCATCAAGCGCGACCCCGACGGCCGGTTCTCCCGGTGGGCGCACGAGGGGCTGCGCCCGGGCGACGAGATCGACGTGATGAGTCCGCAGGGCACCTTCGTCTCGAGAGCGACGACCGCCACGGGTCACGTCGTCGCCATTGCCGCAGGGTCGGGGATCACCCCGATCATGGCGCTCGCCGCCGGCGTGCTCGAACGCTCCGCCGACGCCCGTATGACGATCGTCTACGCCAACCGCTCGTCGACCGACGTCATGTTCATCGACGAGCTCGCCGACCTGAAGGACCGCTACCCCTCACGCCTCACGCTGCACCACGTGCTTTCGCGTGAGCAGCGCGCGGCCCCCGTCTTCTCGGGGCGCCTCGACGAGGAGCGCCTGCGCCTGATCCTCTCGCGGCTCATCGATCCGGCATCCGTCGACGAGTGGTTCCTGTGCGGGCCGTTCGCGCTCGTCGAGGTGTGTCGCGACGCGCTCGCCGAGGCGGGCGTGCCCCGCGAGCGCGTGCGTTTCGAGCTGTTCACCGCGGGCGACGGCGATGCCCCCGCACAGACCGGGGGAGCGCGTCCCGTGCGGGTGCGCGCCGACGAGCCCGTCCGCTCGATCGACTTCACGTTGGACGGGCAGTCGGCCCACGTCGACAGTCCGGTCGCCGCGAACGAGACGATCCTCGCCGCGGCTCTGCGCGTGCGCCCGGACGTGCCCTTCGCGTGCGCGGGGGGAGTGTGCGGCACGTGCCGGGCGCGGGTGATCGAGGGTGCGGTGTCGATGAGCGAGAACTACGCCCTCGAGCCTGACGAGATCGCGCGCGGCTACGTGCTGACGTGTCAATCGCACCCGACCTCCGACGCCGTCCGCGTCGATTACGACGGATGAGAGGGATGCCGTGATCGCCTACGCCTTCGCCGACGGTCTCGCCATCGTCACCCTCGACGCCCCCGCGCGCCGCAACGCGCTGGGCATCGACGACCTGCGTGCGCTCGCCGCGGCCTACGACCGTGCGGAGAGCGAGGGCGCGCGCGCCGTCCTGCTGCGCGGTGCGGGGCCCTCGTTCTGTGCCGGTCGCGACATCTCGGGCGTGGACCCGGCGACCGACGGCGTGGCCGAGTACCTCGACGAGACGCTCGCGCCGTTGCTCCGCCGCATGGCATCCTTTCCCGCGCCGACGTTCGCGGCCGCGCAGGGGGCGTGTCTCGGCGTGGGACTTGGACTGCTGGTCGCCACCGACGTCGTCTTCGTCGCGGACGACGCGCGCATCGGCTCTCCGTTCGCCGCGCTCGGCGCGACGCTCGACTCCGGCGGCCACGCGCTGTTCGTCGAGCGTCTGGGCGCGCACGCCGCTCTCGACCTCGTCTACACGGGCCGGATGCTCACGGGCGAGGAAGCCGTGCGCGCCGGAGTCTTCTCCCGCGTGGTCGCTTCGGACGAGCTCCAGGATGCCACCGAGCTCGCCGCCCGCCGCGCCGCGGCCGGGCCCACCGCGGCGTTCCGCGCCAGCAAGCGCATCGTCGCAGCGATTCGCGACGAGCGCCTGGGGCTGTGGGAGGCGATGGCGCTCGAGAACCGGGCGCAAGCGGCGCTCGCCCGCACGGACGACTACCGCGAGGGCTTCGCCGCGTTCCAGGCGAAGCGCTCCCCGGAGTTCACGGGGCGATGAGAAGCTGGCGATGAGCGATCCGGCTGCGCACGGCGCGCGGGGTGGGCTGGTCAGTGAGGAGCCTCATGTCGATGGACGAAACGGACGAGCTCGCGGCGTTGCGGCGCCGGGCCTATGCGCCCGACGGCGACATCGCGAACGACCCGGCGGCTCTTCGACGCCTGATCGCGCTCGAGGAGCGCGCCAGCGCGTCGCAGGAGAACCCCGCACCCGTCGCCGACAGCCCTCCCGCACCCGTCGTCGACAGCCCTCCCGCGGACGAGGAGAGCCCGGATGCCACCGCCGAGAAGCCGCGGTACACCCTCCCGCGTCTGCGTCGCTCGACGGTGATCCTCCTCGGCGCGGCGGTGCTGGTGGCGGCGACGCTCGTCACGCTCCTCGTGGTGGTGCAGCGCGTGCAGACCGACCCTCTGCAGACGGGGGCGGAGCAGGTCGCGCGGCTGTCTCCCGACCCGGGCTTCGAGGTGCCCAGCACGCTGACGCAGGGGACCACGGGGGAGATCACGGCCTACGAGGAGTTCGAGGGGTTCCGCGCGATCTCCCAGCCCGCGTACCGCGACGAGACGGGCGACCATCGCTGCATGACCGTCTGGCAGCCCGCCCTGCTCGAGGCGAGCGACGGGGGCGGCTTCTCGTACGGCGGCGAGTTCTTCCTGCTGTCGGTGTGCGCTGCCGGTGTCTTTCCGGCGGCCTCGACGATGCTTCTCGGCGAGAACACGCCCGAGCGAGCGCAGACCGACCTTCCCGCGGGTACGGCGTTGCAATTCGTCTACGACTCCGCGAACGACGAGATCGTGGTCTTCCGCGGCTGAGGCCCGTCGGTGGGAACGACGATGCCCCGGCACACGGCCGGGGCATCGATCGAGGAAGCGCGTCAGGCCGCGCTGGTCACCGCGAACTGGACGGAGCCCTGCGGGTCGATCTGCGCGTCGAGTACGCGGTCGTCGAGGACCGCAGCGGCGTCGGTGTCGAGGAACACCCGTGCGCCGGCGTTCTCGACGACGGCATCCTGCGGCTGGGGGCCGTCGACGACCGACAGCTGGAACTGCGACTCGGGCGAACCCGCGCCCTCGATGCGCACCCCGCCGTGAGGGGCGTCGGGAAACTGCGCGGCGATGGTCTTGACGGCGGTCGTGGCCTCTTCGGTGAGCGTCAGCATGTCGTGCTCTCCTTCTCTGATTGACGACAGGAGCCAGCCACGATGCCGAGAATCCGGCACGCTCTCAACCTCTGACATCCCTTTCCAGGGGATTCCCACCGGTCGTTCAGGGGTCAGGGGAGCAGTCCCGCGCGCCGGGCACGGGCCACCGCGGCGTGTCGTGTCGAGGCGTCGAGCTTGGCCATCGCCGACGCCAGGTACGACTTGACGGTCGTCTCGCGCAGAGCGAGGGATGCCGCGATCTCCCCGTTCGTGGAGCCCACCGCGGCGCACGCCAGTACGTCGATCTCGCGGCGGGAGAGGTGGATGTCCGCGTCATCGGCGGAGCCCGGCGCGTCGCCGGTCAGGGCGGCGAGTCGCGCCTCGAGGGTCTCCAGGCGATGGCGCACGTCCTCGTCGCCTACGGTCGCGGCGATGCTGCGCAGCTGCGCGTAGGTCTCGCGGATTTCCTCGCGGACGCCGGCGGGTAGTCCGTTCTCGGCGGCGGGCATCGTCGACAGCCGACGATCCACCTCTTCGCGGACGCGGAGCTCGGTGCCGAGCTCGCCGGCGACGTCGAAGGCCGGTCGTGCTTCCATCTCGCCGACGGGAGCCTGCGCCCAGGAGCCGCAGTAGAGCACCCCGCGTGCGCGACCGCGGACGAGGACCGGAACCGCGAAGAGGGTCGCGATGCCCTCGCCGAGGATCGCCCGATCGTAGTCGTGCGTGATCGAGCGGGCGGTGCGGTAGTCCAGGGTCATCCGCGGGCGACGTTCGACGAGCGCCCGGCCACCGAGCCCGCGCTCGGCGCGGACCACGAGTCCTTCGATGCTGCGGGTGCGGGCGCCGACGATCGTCGAGACGTACACCGCGCCATCGTGTTCGAGTCCGCCGAACGCGAGAGGAAAATGCGTGCGTCGAGCGAGTTCGGCGACCGCGTGCGACACCAGCGATGCGTCGTCTCGAAGAACGGTCGATGCTCCCACGCGAACTACCTACTTCCGGGGGTGACGGCCTCGTCGCCGCCTTTCGTAGCGTCGACCCTACCACCGGGAGCGCTACCACCATCCCGGTCACATCCCCCATCGGTGCAAGGCTGCGCCGGTCCCATGAGGCAAGGAGGCCACATGTCGGACAGAAAGATCGACCCCGCCCCGGGCGGCGTCGATTACATCGCGGTCGAGGAGTCCGCGCCGTTTCGTGAGCTGAAGAAGCGTCAGCGCCGCTTCATCTTCCCGCTCGCGGCAGCGTTCCTCGTCTGGTACTTCGTATACGTGCTGCTGTCGTCGTTCGCCCCGGCGTTCATGGCGCAGCCGGTGTTCGGAGCCGTGACCGTCGGACTGCTGTTCGGCCTCGGGCAGTTCGTCACGACGTTCGCCATCACGATGGGCTACGTCTCGTACGCCAATCGACGTCTCGATCCCCTCGCGGAGGATCTGCGCACCGACCTCGAGCGCACCGAGCGAGGTGGAGCATGAACGAGGTCTTCGGCACCGTGCACGCCGCCGTCCAGACGGTGGAGAACAACCCCATCCTGAACATCTCGATCTTCGGCGCCTTCGTCGCGGTGACGCTGTTCATCGTCATCCGGGCCAGCCGCAACAGCAAGACCGCCGCGGACTACTACGCCGCCGGGCGCTCGTTCACCGGCCCGCAGAACGGCTTCGCCATCGCCGGCGACTACCTCTCGGCTGCGTCGTTCCTCGGCATCGTCGGTGCCATCGCCATCAACGGCTACGACGGGTTCCTGTACTCGATCGGCTTCCTCGTCGCGTGGCTGGTGGCCCTGCTGCTGGTCGCCGAGCTCATGCGCAACACCGGCAAGTTCACGATGGCCGATGTGCTGTCGTTCCGGCTGCAGGAGCGCCCCGTCCGCATGGCCGCGGCCATCACGACCCTCGCGGTGTGCTTCTTCTATCTGCTCGCGCAGATGGCCGGTGCCGGCGGCCTGGTGTCGCTGCTGTTGGGTATCACCGAGCGGGTGGGGCAGTCCATCGTGGTCGCGGTGGTCGGCGTGCTGATGATCGTCTACGTGCTCATCGGCGGGATGAAGGGCACCACGTGGGTGCAGATCGTCAAGGCGTTCCTGCTCATCGGCGGTGCGGTCGTGATGACCGTCTGGGTGCTGGCGATCAACGGCTTCAACCTCAACACCCTCCTCGAGGCCGCGGTGGCTGCGTCTCCGAAGGGTGAGGCGGTTCTCGCACCGGGTCTGCAGTACGGCAAGAACCCCTGGGACTTCATCTCGCTCGCCCTGGCGCTGGTGCTCGGCACCGCGGGCCTGCCGCACGTGCTCATGCGGTTCTACACGGTGCCGACGGCGAAGGAGGCCCGTCGCTCGGTGGTGTGGGCCATCTGGCTCATCGGGCTGTTCTACATCCTGACGCTGGTCCTCGGATACGGCGCCGGTGCGCTGGTGGGACCGGATGCCATCCTCGCGGCGCCGGGAGGCGTCAACGCGGCGGCACCGCTGCTGGCCCTCGCCCTCGGCGGTCCGATCCTGCTCGGGTTCATCTCGGCGGTGGCGTTCGCGACGATCCTCGCGGTGGTCGCCGGCCTGACGATCACCGCCGCAGCGTCGTTCGCGCACGACATCTACGCCAGCGTCGTCAAGAAGGGCGACGTCCCGCCGGACGGCGAGGTGAAGGTTGCGCGCCGCACGGTCATCGTCATCGGCGTGCTCGCCATCGTCGGCGGTATCGGTGTGCAGGGCCAGAACGTGGCGTTCCTCGTCGCCCTGGCGTTCGCGGTGGCGGCGTCGGCGAACCTTCCGACCATCCTGTACTCGCTCTTCTGGCGCCGCTTCAGCACACGCGGCGCGGTGTGGAGCATGTACGGCGGGCTCGGCTCGGCGCTCGTCCTGATCCTGCTCTCGCCGGTGTTCTGGGGGACGCCGACGAGCGTGTTCGCCGACACGGGCGTGGCGATCTGGCCGCTGAACAACCCGGGGATCGTGTCGATCCCCCTGGGCTTCCTCCTCGGCTGGCTCGGCTCGATCACCTCGAGCACGCCGGAAGACCCGCGGAAGGCGGCCGAGATGGACGTCCGCTCGCTGACCGGCTTCGGCGCTGAGAAGGCGTCGAACCACTGACGGAGAGCGCCCGGCCGCGCGGTGACCGCCGCGGGCCGGGCGCTTTCGCGTCCGCAGACGACAGACCCGATCAGCTCGTGTCCCCGCCCACCTCAGGCGCTCGCGCGCAGACTTTGCCCCCGCACCCCGTCGTTCTCCAGGGACAGGAGATACTCCTTCACCTCGGGGTGGCCGCCGTACTCGCCGATGGACCCATCCGCGCGGACGACGCGGTGCACGGGGACGACGATCGAGAACGGGCTCTTCGCGCAGGCGGTACCCACGGCGCGCGCCGCGCCCGGAGCGCCGGCCATGATCGCGACCTCCCCGTACGAGGCCATCTCGCCGTAGGGGATGTCGAGCGTGGCTTCGAGGGCGGCCCGCGTGAATCCTTGCACGAGCCGCCAGTCCAGCGCCACGTCGAAGTGACGCCGTGCGCCCTCGAAGTACTCGTCGAGCTGCGCGACCAGAGGCGCGCCGACGGACGCATCGGGCACGGGCACCACGCCGAGACGCTGCGCGATGTCGGCGCGTGCGATGTCGACGCCGTCGTGCGCCACGTCGAGACAGACGAGCGCATCGCCGACGAAGGCGAGGAGGAGGGGACCGACCGGACTGTCGTACTCGGTGGTGGTGACACTGTTCATGCGTTCATCCTCGTGATCGGCGCGGTGTCCGTCGCGGCGTGCGGACCGAATCGGGGACGATCCCGCGATTGGGCCCCCTGGGGAGGAAGAGCCGATCCGACGGCGTGTCGCGGATTCACGCAAAACCCGCCCCGGCTACGCCCGAACTCCAGGTGCCCGGCATAGTCTGGCAGGTGTGTGGCGAGCTGAGGAGGGCACCGTGAGCGGTGCTGACGGAGACGTTCCCGCGTCGACCGTCGATCCGGCGGACCTGCGATTGTCGGAGCCCGGCATCGTGGTGCGCCATGTCGCCGACCCCGAGCGCGAGCGCATCCGGTCGGAGGCGGCCGCCCTCGGCGGGCGCTCGACGCTGCTGCGCTTCGACGACGCGCTCGATGCGGGCATCGACATCACCAAAGCGCACCCCGGTTCGCTGCCCCAGTTCATCACGGGCCGCGCCACGCTGCTGTCGAACCTCTTCCGCGACGAGGTGGCGTTGCGTACCGCGCGCCTCGCCGCCGAACGCATCACGGCCAAGAACGTCGAGCTGCGTACCGCGCGCGGTCTCGAGCCAGTCCACCTGGCCGTCGGGCTGGCGGCGTGGAAGATCGGGGGAGTGGAGTGGTCCTCACCGGTCCTGCTGCGCCCGCTCGCGATCCGCCGGCACAACGGTGACTTCGAGCTGAAGCTGCACGGCGCGTTCGTGATGAACCCCGAGCTCGCCCGCGCGTTCCGCACGCACCTCGGCATCCACATCGACAGCGCCGCTCTCGCGGGCCTCGCCTACGACCAGGGCGTGTTCAAGCCGCAGCCGGTCATCGACCACATCCGCCGCTTGACCACCCACGTGCCGACCTTTGTCGTACACCCGCGTCTGGTCATCTCGTCCTTCGCCGATGTCGGCTCGGGGATGGCTCGCGACACCCAGCACCTCGACGACCCGCTGCTGAACGCCCTCGCGGGGCACCTCGACGATCGCGCTCGCGTCACCGTCCGCCGCGACGATCCCGTCGTCGTCAGCCCCGACGAGCGCGCGCCCGCGGCCGACACCCTGCTGCTCGACGCCGACGCCGAGCAGGAGCGCGTCCTGGCGCGGATCGTCGCCGGGCATTCTCTCGCGGTCCACACCCTCCCCGGCACCGGTGGCACCCAGACGGTCATCAACGCCGTCGGACAGCTCGTGCACGACGGCAAGCGCGTGCTCGTCGTGAGTGCGCGCCGATCCACCCTCGACGGCATCCGGCACCGCCTCGCGGGCGTCGGCCTCACGGGCCTCGCCGTCTCGCCGAATCACGTGCGCCGCGACCTCATCCGCGCCATCGGCCGCAACGAAAAGGCCGAGCAGCCGAAGGTCGCCGAGATCGACGACGCGCTCGTGCGTCTGCGGACGGTGCTGCGCGACTACCGCTCCGCCGTGACCGAGCCGCACCTCGCGCTGGGTGTCTCGGCCCTGGACGTGCTGCGGGCGCTCACGGCGCTGGCATCCACCTCGCCGGCTCCCTCGACCGCGGCGCGCTTCGATCTCGCGACCCTCGAGCGACTCGCCGGGCGGCGCGACGCGGCCGCGCGGGCGCTGGCGATGGCCGCGCGCCTGGGCGAGTTCCGCTTCGGTCCGGACGATTCCCCGTGGTACGGCGTCAGCTTCACCCGCACCGAGGACGCGCGAGCCGCGCACGACCTCGCCGGCAAGCTGCACACGCAGGACGTGCCCCGCCTGCTCGAGCGCGGCTACGAGCTCATCGCGCAGACGCGAATGCGCCCATTCCAGACGGTCTCCGAGCTCGGTGCGTACCTCAAGCTCCTCCAGGGCATCCGCGAATCGCTCGACCGCTTCAGCCCGTCGGTGTTCGAGCGGCCGCTCGGCGAGCTCATCGACGCGCATTCGCCCCGCCGCGATGCGTCGCCGATGAGCGGCCCGAACCGTCGCCGGCTCAAGCGCCTGTCGAAGGAGTACGTGCGCCCGGGCGTGCACGTGACCGACATGTACGAGGCGCTCGTACGCATCCAGCAGCAGCGCACCGAGTGGCAGCGGGTGGTCGAGGCCGGCGTGACGCCCGAGGTGCCCCTCGGACTGGCCGACGTCCACGTCGCCTGGCAGCGCGTCGACGCCCTGCTCGGCGAGCTCGATCAGATCCTCGGACGCCAGGGCTCGGAACGCCTGACGACCCTCCCGGTCCACGAACTCGTCCGTACCCTCGCCGGTCTCGCGGCCGAGTCGACGTTCTTCGACAACCTCGTCGAGCGCGCGCAGCTGCGGTCCGAGCTTGCGCGGTTGGGTCTCGAGCAGCTGCTCGTCGAGCTCTCCGTGCGCCACGTCCCCGAGGAGCGGGTCGGTGACGAGCTGGAGTTCGCGTGGTGGCAGTCCGCCCTCGAGCATCTCCTGCGCACCGACCGCGCGCTGCTGGGCGCCAACACGGCTGTCGTGGACCGCCTGGAGCGGGACTTCCGGCTCGTCGACGAGGCGCACGCCGCGGCGGCCGGCCCGTTGCTAGCCGCGGAACTCGCGAAGCAGTGGCGCATCGGGATCGTCGACCACCCCGACGAGGCCGCAGCCCTCAAGAGGTCGTTGAAAGACGGCCTGCACACGGCCACCGAGATCTCGGATGCCGCCCCCACCCTGCTGCGCACGCTGGCGCCGGTGTGGCTCGCCTCGCCGTACGAGGTTCCGGACGTGCCGATGGACCTCGCGTTCGACGTCGTCATCATCGCGGATGCCGCCGCGCTGTGCCTCGCCGAGGCCGCCCCGGCGCTTCGCCGTGCGCGCCAGGTCGTGCTGTTCGGCGACCCGGTGGTGCAGAAGCCCACCCCGTTCCGCGTCAGCGCGGCCATCAACCCCGCTCCCGACGACGCCGACGAGGTGCCTTTCGACGAGGTGTCGGTCTTCGAGCGCATCGCCGAGCTCCTGCCCGTCGAGACCCTCACGCGCAGCTACCGCGCGGGCGGCGAGGATCTCGCCCAGCTCGTCAACGACGCGTTCTACGGCGGCGAGATCGTCTCGCTCCCGTGGGCCGGCTCGTACCTCGGCCGTGGGAGCCTCAGCGTCGACTACGTCGAGAACGGCGTCGGCGCGCCGCATCCCGTGAGCGGGGCGGTCGAGAGCCCGGATGCCGAGGTCGCCCGCGTCGTGAGCATCGTCATCGAGCACGCGGTCAACCGCGCCGCCGAGTCGCTCATGGTCGTCACCGCCAGCCGCACCCACGCCGAGCGCGTGCGGGCATCGGTGGAAGCGGCGTTGGCCGGACGATCCGACGTCGCGGCCTTCGTATCGCGGGATGCCGCCGAGCCGTTCGCCGTGCTGACACTGGAGGAGTCGGTGGCCGAGAGCCGCGACCGCGTCGTGTTCTCGCTCGGCTTCGGCCTCACCCGGCACGGACGCGTCCTCAGCGACTTCGGCGATCTGTCCACGCCGGACGGCGAGCGGCTGCTCACCGTCGGAATGACGCGTGCGCGACGCTCGATGGTCATCGTGTCGTCGATCCGGCCCTCGGCGTTCGACGACGGCCGCCTCGAGCACGGTGCCGCGACGCTCATGGGCATCCTCGGCTCGGTGGCGTCGCGCGGTCGCGAGAGCAGGCTCGAAGACCTCGCCGACCCACTCACGCGAGCCCTGGCGCGCGAGCTGCGGCGTCTGGGCGTCGAGGTCGACCTCGACTACCGCGGCCTGCTGTCGCTCGTGGCCCGTCACGGCGGCAAGGCCGTCGTCGCCGAGAGCGACCCCGAGACCATCGGCGAATCGTTGCGTGAGACGCTGCGCCTGCGCCCGCAGATCCTGCGGCGCCTGGGCTGGCACTACGTGCGCGTTCACGCGTTCGACCTGTACAGCGACCCCGCGGGCGTGGCATCCCGAATCGCCGAACTGCTCGGCATCACCCCGGACGAGGGCGGGTCCGCCGACACGACGACCGAGCCCCTCGACCTTTCGAGCTGAGCGGCGTGAGCGAGATCCCGGATGCCGGGGGAGCGGGCGCCGCGTCCGATCCGGCGCGGCTGCCCGACGACGTCTGCGCGCACCCGGCTCCTCACACCGAGAGGCAGCCCGTGGTGCGCGTACGCGGTGCGCGCCGCGCGCGGCTGATGCCCGCACCGGGCACGACTGCGGAGCCGGCTCCCGCCGACGACCCTCAGCGCGGCGCGACGCCGACGCCCGCGGCATCCGGACCCAATGACGACCGCATGCGGCGTGAGGTCCCCCCGCACTACTGACATCACGAAAGACGACGGGCCCGCCCGAGGAGTGACTCCTCCGGGCGGGCCCGTGTGACGTGTGTCAGGCCTTGTTCTGGCGTTCCAGCAGGTCGCGGATCTGCACGAGGAGCTCCTGCTCGGTGGGGAGCTTCGGCTCCTCGGATGCCGCGTCCTTCACGCCAGCGCGGGCCGCCGCGCGCTCCTTCCAGCGGTTCATCGGGAACACGAACACGAAGTAGACGATCGCCGCGACCGCGAGGAAGTTGATGATCGCGACGAGGATGGCGCCGAACTCGAACGTCGAGGTGCCGCCGAAGAGCGTCCGCACGGTGAGGTTGAGGTCGCTGAGGTCGCCGACCTGGAAGAGGAATCCGATCAGGGGGTTGATGAGACCCTGGACGATCGCCGTGACGATGGCGGTGAACGCCGCACCGATGACGACGGCGACCGCGAGGTCGATGACGTTCCCCCGGAGGATGAATTCCTTGAATCCCTTGATCATGCGCTGGCTCCTCTCATGCCGCACCGACCGGGCTCAGGAGGCCGAGGACGGGGCGGACGTCTTCGATTCCGACTTCGATGATGTCGAAGAAGAGGAGGAGTCGCCACCGCTTGCGCTCGACGACGTCGATGAGGAACCCCGGGAGTCGGTGCGGTAGAAGCCCGACCCGTTGAAGGTCACGCCGATCGAGCCGTACTGCTTGCGCAGCTCGCCGCCGCACGCGGGGCATTCGGTGAGGGCGGCGTCGGAGAAGGACTGCACGGCGTCGAAACGGTGTCCGCACTGCTTGCAGGCATAGGCGTAGGTGGGCATGGGCTTCTTTCGGGTGTCAGGCGGGGGTCTCGGCGATGCGCACGGTGCGCGTGGGTGTCACGACGCCCGAGACGGGCTGGTCGTGCACGTCGCGCGGGACGTGGTCGACGAATTCGGAGTCGAAGATGACGGCGTATACCGGCGGGCACTTCTCCATCGAGCCGAGCGTCTTGTCGAAGTACCCGCGGCCCCATCCCAGGCGCATGCCGGTGTGGTCCACCGCGGCGGCGGGGATGATGAGCAGGTCGACGTCGTTGACGGCGATCGGGCTGAGGATCTCGCCCACGGGCTCGGGCAGCCCGAACAACCCCTCGGTGATGTCGGCGTCGGCGGTGGCGACCGCCCAGTCGAGCAGCCCGTCGTCGCGCGAGATCGGGAGAAGGACCCGGATGCCACGCGCCACCGCACCTTCGACGAACGCGCGCGTGCTGGGCTCGGTGGTCGTGGAGAGGAAGCACGAGATGCTGCGCGCGCCGAGGCGTTCGACGAGGGCGTCGAGCTGGTCGGTGATGCCGCTCTCGGCGACCTCGCGGGCGTGCGCGGACAGGATCTGGCGTCGTTCGCGAAGGTCGGCGCGCAGTGCGCGCTTGGCCTGCTCGATGCTGTCGGGCATGGAGTAAGTGTAAGTGCGCGTTCCGGCGAGACTCCGTCACAGGACACCAGTAGGGTATGCCCATGCTTCATAAGCCCTTCAAGGCCGTCATTCCGGCCGCAGGACTCGGTACGCGCTTCCTCCCGGCCACCAAGGCCATGCCGAAGGAGATGCTGCCGGTCGTCGACAAACCGGCCATCCAGTACGTCGTCGAAGAAGCGACGGGTGCCGGCATCGACGACGTCCTCATCATCATCGGCCGCAACAAGAACAACATCGCCAACCACTTCGACTCGATGCCCGAGCTCGAGGCGAAGCTGCGTGAGAAGGGCGACAGCGACAAGCTCGCCAAGGTCGAGCACTCGTCCGACCTCGCCGACGTGCACATGGTTCGTCAGGGCGAGCCCAAGGGTCTCGGTCACGCCGTGCTCCGCGCCCGCAGCCACGTGGGCGACCACCCCTTCGCGGTGCTCCTCGGCGATGACCTCATCGACGAGCGCGACCCGCTCCTCACCAAGATGTTGGAGGAGTACGACAAGCGGGGCGCCACCGTCATCGCGCTCATGGAGGTCGACCCCGAGCACATCCACCTCTACGGTGTCGCCGCCGTCGAGGCCACCGAGGACGAGGGCGTGGTCAAGGTCACGAAGCTCGTCGAGAAGCCCCAGGCCGAAGACGCTCCCTCCAACCTCGCCATCATCGGCCGTTACGTGCTCGGTCCGGATGTGTTCGACATCCTGGAGCGCACCGAGCCCGGCAAGGGTGGCGAGATCCAGCTGACCGATGCGCTCGAGGAGCTCGCGACCGGCGGCGGCGAGGGCGGCGGTGTGTACGGCGTGGTCTTCCGCGGGCGTCGTTACGATACCGGCGACCGTGTCGACTACATCAAGGCGATCGTGCAGCTGGCCTCCGACCGTGACGACTTGGGCCCGGCCCTGCGCCCGTGGTTCAAGGAGTTCGCGGCGGGTCTCTGACCCGGCTGGATGCCATGGATCTCTCCGTCCCTCGACGGCACGGCGAGGTGTCGATCCGTCTCATCCGCAACCGCGACGCGCGCGTCCTTCAGCAGCAGCTGATCGACAACCGCTCGTGGCTGCGGCCCTGGGAGGCGACCAGCCCCGACGGTCCGGTGTCGTTCGACATGCGCCTCGGCATCCGTCGACTTCTGCAGCAGTATCGTGACGGCCTCGGCGTCCCCTTCGTGATGGAGTGGGGCGACGAGGTCGCCGGGCAGCTGAACGTGTGGGGAGTCTCGCGCGGGTCACTCGCCTCGGCGACGATCGGGTACTGGGTCGCCGAGGGTTTCGCCGGCCGCAACATCACCACGATCAGCGTGGCGATGGCGACCGACATCTGCTTCACGTCGCTGAACCTGCACCGGGTCGAGATCTGCATCCGGCCCGAGAATCACGCGAGTCTTCGCGTGGTCGAGAAACTCGGCTTCCGCTACGAGGGACTGCGTCGTCGGTACATCCACATCGACGGCGACTGGCGTGACCACTACGCCTTCGCCCTCGTGCGCGAGGAGGTCCCGCACGGGGTTCTCGACCGCTACGAGCGCGGCCAGGTGCCACCGGATGCCGCGACGGTTCCGCACTCCGACCGGATCTGACGGCGCGGGTGCCCCTGGCTGAGCGCGAGATCCGCGCGGGAGGGGACGACACGCGGGGGGATGCCGAGGTGTGACCTCCGCGTGACCTACCGTGTTCACATGGGTGGACAGGTTCTCGGTGGCGGGGTGATCGTCTTCGTCGCGGTCGCGCTGTGGCTCGTCTATCTTCTGCCGTCGTGGCAGAGCAGGCACCGTTTCACCTCCGCCGAGCGCAACGCCGTCCGTCTCAATCAGGCACTGCGTGTGCTCGCGGAGACGACCGAGACGCCGCGTGAGGTCCACCTCGAGCTCACCGCCCGAACGGCGCACCAGCAGCAGAAGATCGCCCGGCAGGTGCAGGCCCGGAAGGCCGAGATCGAGCTCGCCGAGGCCAAGGCCCGGCTCGAGGTCGCGCGCCTGGAGACCGCTCGTGACCGCGATGTCGTGAAGGAGCAGCGCGCCGCTGCCCTCGAGCTCGCACGTGCCGAGCGCGCTGCCGCCGTGCACGTCGCCCGCGCGGAGCGTGCCGCCGCGCTGGAGAAGACCCGCGCCGAGCGCGCGGTCGCCGTCGAGCGGGCACGCGCCGAACGTGCGGCAGCGGTGGCGCACCCTGACGCGCGCCGCGCCCGCGCGCGTCGACGGTTCCGCCTCGCCACCTCGATCTTCGCTCTCGCCGGTCTCCTCGCCGCGGTCGCGGGGACCGTCATGGTGATGGCCGGCTCCTCGCCCGTGCTGCTCATCGCGGGTGCGACGGGGGTCTTGGCATCCCTTCTTCTTCTCGGCCGGCTCGCGCGCGTGGCCTCGCGTGCGGCCGGGCGCCCGGCGGCGGTCGCCGTGCCGCGCGCCCCCGCCGTCGTGCAGGACTTCGCGCCGGCTGCTGTCGCCGAGGTGCGCCCCACGTGGACGCCGCGCGAGCTTCCGCGTCCACTCGTTGCGTCGGCCGGCTCACGGGCCGCCGCGGTCGTGGACGAGCAGCTCGCCCGGGAGGCGCTGCGTGCCGCCGCGCGCGAGGAAGCGGCGCGCGAGATGGCCGCCGCGCAGGCTCCGACGCCCATCGAGACGGCCCGCCCGGCTGCTGCCGAGACGCATCCGTCGCCGTACGCGGCCATGGGCTACGTGGACGACAGTGAGATCGAGGACCACGTCCGCCGGCTGCTCGAGCGGCGCGCGTCCGGCCAGTGAGCCGTCGCATGCCGGTCGCGGCATGACGCGCCCGGGGTACCGGCTCAGGTCGGGATGCGCCTCGGCGGCGTGATAGTGTTGTCGAGGTTTCCGGGCCTGTGGCGCAGTTGGTAGCGCGCCTCGTTCGCATCGAGGAGGTCAGGGGTTCGAATCCCCTCAGGTCCACCGACTGAAAGCCCGACCAGGCACACGAAAATGCGTCTGGTCGGGCGCTTCTTATTGGTCGCCTTCCGGGTCGTACTGCTTCTCATCTGTCCCCACGCCCACGCCCACGCGACCGCTGTGGAGCACGTGAATCCGATCAGGCTCATAGGCCGGAAATGGTGGATGGGCCGGGCGTGTCATGCGCGGCCTGCCCATCCTGTTCTGAGCCAGAGGCCTTCTGTAGCGTCGAGACCCTTGTCGTAGAGGGCTGGGGTCGGGTCCTCGAGTTCGACGGTGGAGTCGTCCTGCCCGGGGGGTGCTCCTATGACCTTTGTCAAGCTGCGGTGGGTGTTCGGGGTTCGTAGATGGTGCCATCGCGGAGCATGGCGAAGAGGACGTCGGATCGGCGCCTGGCTAGGGCTATGAGGGCCTGGTTGTGGCGTTTGCCTTGGGTGATCTTGCGGTCGTAGTAGGCGCGTGAGTCGGGGTCGCGCAGCGCTGCGAAGGCAGAGAGGAACAGGGTTCGTTTGAGGATCTTGTTGCCGCGGCGGGAGGGGTGCTCGCCGCGGATGGAGGTGCCGGATCTGCGGGTGACGGGAGCGAGGCCGGCGTAGGCGGCGAGGTGGCTGGCGGTGGGAAAGGTTTTCCCGGCGACTTCGGTGAGGAGTCTGGCTGCCGTCCTGACGCCGACTCCCGGCATGCTCGTCAGGACGGGGTGAAGAGGGTGCGCCTCGACGAGGCGTTCGACTTCGGCGGCGATCTGGTTGCGTTGGGTGCGAAGCGTTTCGAGCTGTTCCGCCAGTCGCGGTAGGACGAGGGCTGCGGCGTTCGTGCCGGTGACGGTGACGCTCTGCTGTCCGAGTGCTGCGGTGATCTCCTCTGCCCAGACCTGTCCTTTGCGGGTGCGTGCTTGAGGAGCAGGTTCCCGAGGCGCTTCACGCCAGCGGTGCGCAGCGCGTCTGGGGAGGGGTGCTTGCACGATCCCTGACTTGAGGGAAGGCCCACGCCTAAGGGTCGCGGACCATACCGACCCCCGTGTCACCGCGGAATCACGGGGCTAGATCGAGATTCCACCCACTCCTTCTGGCCCTATAGGCCTCCGAACACAGTGGGTCTGATGTGACGAACGGAGGGCGCATCGATGGCGGCCGTGCCGCTCAACGATCCGTTTTCAGCCTCAATCCCGGGTGTCGTGTCCCGGACGGCAGCGACCGGCTCGATGCGTACCTCGCGCCGCAGCATGCGTTGCCATCCGGTCTCCGTCTTCGGCGGCACCGCGAAGATTACGGAACTACGTTGGGCTGGTGCCTGGGGCGACGGAAATATCTCGCCGGACACGTTCGAGCGCATGGGCGAGACGCCGCAGATAGGTCTCGGAGTCGCCGCTGAGGAGCCATTGTGTTTGCAGCCCGTCCATGAGTGCGATGGTTTCCGCGGCAATCCCGCCGGCATCTGTGTCGGGTCGGGCGTGCCCGGACGCGGTCGCGGCGCGGATAGCGGATGTGATCTCGTCGCTCAAACTCGCGTAGTGGTGGCGGAACCAGTCGGCGGCCGGACTCTCCGTCGCCACGGCCTCTCCGAGCAGCACGGCGAAACCTCGTGTTCGCACCTCATCGGCAACGTCGCGTCGGGCAACGGCGAGGAGCGTGTCGAACACGCGCAGTGAGGACGGCTCGCGCCCGACGTCGGCTAGGGCCTCGTTCTCCCGTGCCGTGAGCACCGCGTGGAGCAGATCGAGCTTGGTGGCGAAATGGTGAAGGAGGCCGGGCTTGGTGATGCCGGCATCCTGGGCGATCCGGTCGAGCGACGAGCCGTTGAACCCTTGACGGGCGAAGGCCGACCCGGCGGACTCGAGGATGCGAGCTCGGGCCTGATCGCCACGCACGAGGTGCGCCGCGCGCTCCTGGACGTATCCCACGGTGCCCTCCGGTACTCGGTTCGGTTCGATTCACATACTTCACCTCGATGGTATGTCGTGGAGCTTTCGCCTCCGACCGGACAGGCACAGGGCGGCGGACGGATCAGGCGTCCTCGAGCCACTCCCGGCTGGCCAGCATCACCTTGATCGCGCGGCGCTCGTGCATCAGCCGATATCCCTCCGGTGCTTCGTCGAGCCGCATGCGATGCGTGAACACCGCGCCGGGGTGTGCGTTGATGGATGCCAACGCGTCACGCGCGTGGTGAATGGTCGCACGCGGCGAAGACATGCCGCCGGCGACCGTGATGTTGCGGGCGAACAGGGACGCCAGATCGATGGTCGTCCCATGCGGCAGTCCGACGGTACCAACCCGACCCCCCGATCGGACGCATCCGAGGGCGGTGTCCAGGGCTTCTTGCGTCCCCACGCACTCGATGACGCCGTCGGCGCCACCCGGGAGCAGGGTGCGCACCGCGTCGACGGCACCCGGCCCGCGCTCGCCGATCACCTCGGTCGCACCGAAGCTGGCACCCAATCGCGCGCGTTCCCCGTGGCGGGACAGCAGGATAATGCTCGCCGCCCCCGCCACGTGGGCGGCGAGCACGGCGGACAGGCCAACGGCACCGTCGCCGACCACGACGACGGCGTCACCCCGCCCGACGGCGGCCGAGCGCACGCCGTGCAGCCCCGTGCTGTACACATCGCACAGGGCCAGCGCGTCGGCCAGCTCGTCGATCGTCGTCGGGGCGGGAACGGCCACGAGCGTGGCGTCGGCGAACGGGACCAAAACCTGCTCGCCTTGCCCTCCGTCGATTCCCGGTGATCCGAACGGGGCTCCGTTCTCGCACGCACTGTAGACCTCGTGCGCGCAGTTCTCGCAGGTGCCGTCGGAGAACGTGAACGGGGCGATCACGAAATCGCCCGGGCGCACCGACGCGACGTCGGGCCCGACGCTGTGGACCCTGCCGACGAACTCGTGGCCGAGCCGGGCCCCTGGAGCCAGCGCGGGCTGCCCACGGTAGAACCAGAGGTCTGTGCCACAGATACCGGCGGCCTGTACCGAGATCACCGCCGAGCCTGGACCGGGAGGGGGGCAATCGTCGACCTTGCCGACCCGCACGTCGAAAGGACCGTTCCACACGACGGCCTTCATTTGGCGATTCCCGCTCCTCGAACGACGCCATGCCAGGACTTGGAGATGATTCCCCATCCGCCCGAGGTGCGAAGCAGCGTGAGTTCATCGGTGTAGTCGGTCTCGGCGTCCACGTCGTGGACGCGCGCGAGGGCGGTCACGGGGCTGCCGGTGGTGATGAACTCGATGCGGTCTCGACGGGTGACGCCACGGGCCTGCAGCGACGGACCGACGGTGACGGCGGCGACGAACTCGTCCCGAGAGAGCGCGATCACCGTGCCGTCGCCGGCGACCGAGGTGAGACGGCATTCGGGGAGCATCGCCCCGGTGAGTGCCGTGGCATCGCCGAGGAAGAACCCGTCGAGGTACGCCTGCACCGCTGATTCGGCTGTCGCGTGCCTCATGATCGCGTCCCAACAGAAGCCGCGGACGGGACGGAGACGGGAGGGGTGGCCGCGTCGAAGACGATGCGGCCACCGATCACGGTGACGTGTGTCTGCGTCGTGAGCAGCCCCTCGACGTCCTCATCGTCGGGCCATGGCCCGTCGAGCACGACAAGATCGGCGAGCATGCCCGGGCGCAGCGCGCCCCGCAGATGCTCTGCGTTCTCTTGTCGGGCAGGCATCACCGTCAGCATGGCCAGCGCATCGATTCCGCTGACGCCTTCGGTGTCGTCCGGGCGTGGTGACCGGTACAGCTGCGAACGCCGGACGGCATGCACCAGGTTCGGTCTCCAGTCCGGATGCACGATGGGGGAGTCGGTCATCGTCGAAACGGTCACGCCGGCGTGAAGCAACGAGCGAAGCGGCTCATGGTGGTTCTGAGGTGCGGCGGGCTCGGGGCGCTCATCCCGGCCAAGGCGCGTGATAACGGGGTTCGCCGCCAGACCGATGCCTGCGGCCGCCATTCGCGGCCGCAGGCCGGGGTCTACGACCGAGGCGTGGATCAGGTAGTGGCGTCGTGGGTCGCCTCCCCGCGTGCGTTCGATCCGCGCGAGGATCTCCACCACGGCGTCCGCGCTGGCGTCACCGATCGCGTGGACGCCTGCGCGCAGTCCCGCGTCGTCGATGGCCTCCAGGATGCCGCTGAGTTCCTCGAGTCGTTCCTGCTCGGTGTCGCCGACGACGACGAGGGCTCCGCGATCGTTCTCGTCTCCGTAGGGTTCGTGGAACCAGCAGGTGTGGTTCATCGGCACGCCGTCGGAGAACACCTTCACGCCCGAGATACGGAGCCTCGTGGGATCGAGACCATCGAAGACATGGCGCAGCGGGCCTGCGATCCCCTGGGCGACGGCGGCGCGGTTCGCTCCGCCCGTCCCGGTGAACAGCAGGAGCACGCCGATGCGAAGGGTGAGTTCGCCATCCCGGGCCATCTTCGCGAGCGTCTCGAGCGCCTCGCGGTCACCCGTGCCATCCAGGAGTGCCGGCGCACCGGGACCGAGACCCGGCTCGGTGAGCGCTGTGATGCCGAGGCTGTGCAGCTCGCGTTGGGTCGAGCGGTAGGCGTTGAGGCGAACGAATCGGTCGATGGGAGGCATCGCGGCAGTCACCAACGCCATGGCACCGTCACCGACGAGTCCCGTCGGCTCGCCGCGCTCATCGCACTGGATCATTCCGCCCGTCGGTACGGGGGTGTCGCGCTCGATCCCGGCCCGTTGCAGTGCTGCTGTGCCGGCGACGAGCGTGTGACCCGACCAGTCGAAGAGCACCGTCGGCACATCGAGGATGCCATTGGCCAGGAGTGCTCGGTCGACGTCGTCCTTCGTCCCGCTGCGACCCAACGCGATCTCACTCCATCCGTGAGCACGTATCCAGCCGTCCGGCCCCACCGCGTCGCGGGTGAGCACGGTCGAGAGCTGCGACCATTCCGTCACGGCGGTGGGGCTCACGTCGATGTACGCGCCGCGGGCCATGCTCAGCGCGTTGAAGTGCAGATGCGCATCGGCGATGCCGGGGATGACACAGCGCCCGTCGAGTGCGACGACGCGCGTGGACGGCCCGATGAGTGCACGAGAATCCTCGTCGCCGACGGCGATGATGCGATCACCGCGGATGGCGAGAGCGGTCGGAGCGGTGTCCCGGACGCGCGAGGTGTCGGCGCCCGGCTCCCACCCGTCGAGCGTGAGGATCGGCCCTCCCAGGAAGACCAGGTCGGCGGCGGGAGGTTCGGTCATGAAGGGTGTCCTTTCGCTGTGCCTTCACTCTCATCCGCGCACATTGCCGTCCGGGCGTTCGCGGGTTTCGATAAGGTTAATTATCTCCAGCTGTAGATACAAAGTCGCGAACTGCGTTGTTGACGAGGCGCGTCTTATAGTTGCGATGAGGAAGGTGAGCGGATGCCGAAGGTCGTCGACCATAATCAGCGTCGCCGTGACATCATCGATGCCGCCTGGCGTTTGATCGTGCGAGGTGGCTTCGAGACGGCAACGATGCGCGAGATCGCCGCCGAGACGGGTTTTGCCAACGGGGCACTCAAGCTCTACTTCTCGACGAAAGAACAGCTCGTGCATGAGCTGTTCGAGACCACGCTCGCTCAGTTCAGCGCTCGTATCGCCGCCGAGACCCAAGGGTTGCGCGGTCTCGACGCGCTGCGACGGTCGGCCCTGATCACGCTTCCCATCAGCGTCGAGGCGACCACGGCGTCGCATATCTTCATGGCGCTCTGGCACCTGTCAACTACCGACGTCACTCTCCGCGAGCGTTACCGCGTACACCTCGTCGATTGGTACGAGGGGCTGAGCGGGTACGTCCGTGACGCCAAGGCGGACGGCGAGGTCGCGGCCGGAGTGTCCGAGTCCGCTGTCGCAAAGCAGCTCATCCACTACGTGATCGGCGCGAACGTGCTCGTGGCGATCGGTGGGAACTTCGCCGGGGGGCGTGACCATCGCGCATACCTCTCGGATCTCCTCGAGAGTCTGCGCGTCACGGCGCGCGTCTGAGCGCACCGCTTCTCGTCGAACGCCGCGCGGATCCGCGCGGCGTTTCGTTCGTCGAGCGCACTTCGGCGACCCCGCTCGCGAAACGAACTTGTAACCGAGGCGACACGCGTTTTTCTACAACAGGAGAAATAATCGATCCGACCCCGAGTCATCCGGGTGCGACCCGGTGCACCAGACCCGCTGCATTCCTTTCGCCGATGGCCCCCACCTGGCCGTCCGGCCCTTCACAGAGACGGATCATCTATGAAGCACCTCCCGCTGAAAGTCGGCGCGGGCCTCCTCGCGCTCGCGCTGCCCCTCTCGCTCGCCGCGTGCGCCGGCCCGACCGGTGAGTCATCCTCGTCGGCGCTCACGATCGCCGTCCCCTTCGACGTGACCAACTGGAACCCCGCGCTGACGGTCAACCCCGCGATGGAGGCGCTGTACGACAACCTCATCGACGTCGGACTCGATGGCAGCTACCAACCGAACGTCGCCACGTCCTGGGAGTGGGACGCCGCGGCCACCACCCTCACGATCACGCTGCGGGACGACGTGGTGTTCACGGACGGCACGCCTGTGACCGCGGACAGCGTCGTGACCGCACTGCAGTTCCAGAAGGATTCCGGTGCCAACGGGTACGACATCATCACCGGGATGACGGTGGTCGACGCGCACACCGTCGCGCTCACGGTCGCCTCTCCCAACCCGGGGCTCGTCGCCGCTCTCGCCGAATCGAGCGAGATCGTCGAGCCCGCGGCCGATCCCTCCGCGCAACTCTCGTCGCCGCTGGTGGGCACAGGCCCGTACACCTACGATGCGACGTCGTCGGTGACCGGCTCGTCCCTCGTCTTCCAGCGCAACGCGGATTACTGGAACAAGGCTGCCTGGGACTACGACCGCATCACGCTGAGCATCATCGGCGACGCCAATGCACGATTCAATGCCGTGCAGTCCGGCCAGGCCGACGCCTTGCAGTTCGGTACCCCCGCGATGGTCAAGAACGCCGAGGGGGCGGGCCTGACGGTGGAGAAGGCATCGATCGACTGGTTGGGGTACAACATCAGCGATTGGGAGGGCAAGGTCAACGCGCCCCTCGGGAACAAGCTCCTCCGGCAGGCGATCTTCTACGCGCTGGATCGCGACGCGCTCCTACAGACGGTCGATCTCGGCATGGGCACTCTCACCAACCAGGTGTTCCCGACGACGAGCGACGCGTACGTCGCCGCTCTCGATGACGTCTACAGCTACGACCCGGCGAAGGCCAAAGAGTTGGTGGTGAAGGCGGGTTACCCGGACGGCGTCACCGTCCCGATCCCCGCCTCCGAGGCCGACCGGCCCTACCAGCCGCTCATCGAGCAGAACCTCAAGGACGTCGGCATCACTGTGCAGTGGCAGAGCGTTCCGCTCAGCGACTACTTCAACGCGGTCGACAAGTACGGCGTCTTCAGCATGCGTCTGTCGTCCTCGCCGTCCGCCTACTTCGACGCGGTGCGCAACTTCGGCACGAGCTCCGTGCTGAACCAGAACGACGAAGTGGATCAGACCGCGCAGGACTTCCTCGAAAAGGCGCGGCTGACATCGGACGAGGCAGAGCGCAACGGCATCCTGCAGCAGTTGAACGCCTACATGGTGGACCAGGCCACGATCATCCCGTGGTACCGGGTCGACGCGATCGCCGTGACGAACTCGAAGGTCACGCTCGACTTCGAGACGGCCCAGGGCTCGGCCATGGGTCTCCTGCGCAACTACCACCCCGCGAAATGACCCCGCGAGGGGACGGGGCATCTACCCGTCCCCTCCGCCTTCCCGAGGACACGCGATGATCCCCTTCCTTCTCCGGCGCGCCGTCGCTGCGGTCGTACTCGTTGCGATCGTCTGCACGGCGGCTTTCTTCCTCCTCTTCGCCGTCTCATCCGACCCGACTTCGGCTCTTCTCGGGAACAATCCGACCGACGCACAGCGCGCCGCGCTTCGTGCACAACTGGGTCTGGACCAGCCCGTCTACGTTCAGTACCTCAGATGGATCGGCGGCGCGCTGCACGGCGACCTCGGGATGACGTGGAGTGGTGGACAGCCGGTGCTGCAGGTCCTGGCCACGCGACTCCCCGTCACCCTGTCGATCGTGATCGGCGCGCTCATCCTGTCGGCCGCGGTCGGTATCGTCGCCGGCCTGTACGCCGGCGTTCATCAGGGAACCGCGGTCGATCGCACCATCCTCGGGCTCTCTGTGGCCGGCTTCGCCCTCCCGAGCTTCTGGATCTGCCTGCTCCTGATCTACTTCTTCGCGATCACCCTCCATTGGTTGCCTGCCACCGGATACGTGCCGATCGAACGGTCTATCGACGGATGGCTGAGCTCCATCATCCTTCCCGTCGTTGCCCTGTCCCTCGGGTGCGTGGCGGCGTTGGCCCAGACCCTGCGCACGAGCACGATCGAGGTCTACCGCCAGGACTTCGTGCGAACACTACGCTGCCGGGGGCTGTCGGAGCGGCGGATCCTCTTCACGCATGTTCTCCGCAATGCCGCACCCGCGGGGCTCACGGTGCTCAGCCTGCAGTTCGTGGGACTGATCGGAGGCGCGGTCGTCGTGGAGTCGATCTTCGCGCTCCCCGGCATCGGCTCGTTTGCCAGCCGCAGCACGATGGTCGGTGATCTTCCCGCCGTGCTCGGGGTGGTCGTGGTCTCGGTCATCGTCGTCGTTGTGGTCAACCTGCTCCTCGACCTCGCGGTCGCCTGGATCAATCCGAAAGCGAGACTCTCGTGAGCACTGACCCCATGCCGACGGCCCCCGGGGCCGTCCGCCGGTTCTTCCGCAATCCGTTCGCCCTCATTCCCCTGGCCATCGTGGCCGTGCTCGGCCTCCTGTCGGTCCTGGCACCCCTCGTCGCCCCCGTCGATCCCAACGCGGTGTTCACGGCCAGCGTGGGTGGGGGCCCGACCTCGGGGCATCCGCTCGGGTTCGACGCCTCCGGACGCGACGTATGGTCCCGCCTCGTCTATGGCGGGCGCACGAGCCTGAGCTCCGCACTGATCGTGGTGGTGATCGCCGTCGCGTTCGGGACCCCTGTCGGCTTGGTTGCGGGCTACTTCCGCGGCACGTTCGAGCGGATCGCCAGCGCCGTCAGCGACATCCTGCAGTCGGTGCCGGCGATGATCCTGCTCCTGGTCATCGCCGCTGCCACATCCAACAACTACGTCGCCGTCATGACGGTCCTCGGGGTGATGTTCGCCCCCGGGTTCTATCGGCTCACACGTTCCTCGGTGATCGCGGTGCGAGGCGAACTCTTCATCGATGCGGCTCGGGTGTCCGGCCTCACCGACGGACGCATCATCGCGAGACACGTACTCGGCGTTGTGCGCGGACCTCTTCTGGTCAACGCTGCCCTGTCGAGCGGACTGGCGATCAGCATCCAGGGTGGTCTGGAGTTCCTCGGACTCGGCCTGCCGGGCGTGCCGAGCTGGGGGGGAATGCTCAACGACGCGTTCAAGAACATCTTCAGCTATCCCCAGCTGATGATCGCACCCGGCATCGTCATGGGAGTCGCGATCGCCTCGCTCGCGCTGATCGGATCGGGAGTGTCCGACGCGCTCTCCGTCTCGGCGGTGCAGGCCCGCCGCACGAGCAGACGCGGCCACGCCGAGGCATCCGTCGGCGGGCGGCCTGAGAGCGCCGTGTCGGTGAGAGGCCTGCGTGTGTCCTACGGCGGCAGGGAGGTGGTGCACGGCACCGACCTGGATGTGCGAGTCGATCGCGTCATGGGCATCGTGGGGGAGTCCGGGTCCGGGAAGACGCAGACCGCCTTCGCGATTCTCGGAGTCCTCCCTCCCGAGGCGGAGGTCAGCGCCGGTGCCCTTCTGGTCGACGGCGTCGATGTGCAGGCATTGTCGCCGTCCCGGCGGAGCGCCCTGCTCGGAACGACTGTCGGGTACATCCCGCAGGAGCCGAGCGCCAATCTCGACCCCACCTTCACGATCGGTCATCAGCTGACGCTTCCGCTGCGGAAGAAGCGGGGGATGAGCCGCGCCACTGCCTCCGCTGAGGCGGCACGGTTGCTCGCTCGAGTGGGCATCGTCGACCCCGCTCGCACGATGCGCGCCTACCCGCACCAGATCTCCGGAGGAATGGCGCAGCGTGTTCTCATCGCCGGTGCCGTGTCGCTGCGGCCGCACCTGCTCATCGCGGACGAGCCCACGACGGCACTCGATGTCACGGTGCAGGCGGAGGTTCTCGACCTCCTGCGCGACCTGCGCGAGGAGTACGGCATGGCGCTGGTGGTCGTCACGCACAACCTCGGGGTCGTCGCCGACATCTGCGACGAGGTCACCGTGATGCGCGCGGGGGAGATCGTCGAGCGCGGTGACGTGCGGGAGGTCCTCACCGCGCCGCGCTCGGGTTACACCCGGGCACTCCTGGCGGCGTCCCTCGAGGGAATGCCCGACCGCCGGTCGCGGGACCGCGACGCTGCGAGAGCTGGCGTCCCGTCCCAGCCGGCTCTCTCCGAAGACGACACCGAGGCGGTGCGGCCATGAACCGGACATCCATCGACCCGGGGCCGCTCCTCGCCGTCAACGGTCTCGACGTCATCTACCCGGGCGTGCGCGGTGGGGCACCGTTTCCGGCGCTGCACGACGTGTCGCTGAGCGTGGCACCCGGTGAGTGCGTCGGTCTTGTGGGCGAATCCGGCAGCGGGAAGACGACGCTCGGCAAGGCCGTGCTGGGACTCGCGCCCGTCAGCGCGGGAACGGTGATGTACGGCGACGAGGAGATCTCGCACGCCTCACGGCTGACCCGTCGGCGTCTGGCCAGCGAGCTGCAGGTGGTGTTTCAAGACCCCTACCGCTCGATGAACCCCTCGATGACGGTCGGCGACGTTCTCGCCGAGCCCCTGATCATCACCGGCCGCGGTCGTCGGGCCGCGCGGCAGCGCGTCGTCGAGCTCTTGGACCGGGTAGGCCTTCCCGCTGACGCCGAGCGCCGGTATCCCGGCGAGTTCTCCGGCGGACAACGGCAGCGCATCGCGATCGCGCGCGCACTGTGCCGTTCTCCGCGCCTGGTCGTGTGCGATGAACCCGTCAGCGCTCTGGACCTCACGACGCAACAGTCGGTTCTCGACCTCTTCATCGAGCTGCAGCGCGACCTCGGCATCGCCTACCTCTTCGTGACGCACGACCTCGCGGTCGTGCGCTACGTCGCGCACCGGGTCGCGGTGATGCGCGGGGGTCGCATCGTCGAAGAAGGCGAAACGAGCCTCGTCACGACCACGCCCCAGCACGCCTACACGCGTTCGCTCATGCTCGCGTCGCCGGTCGCCGACCCCGACGCGCAAGCGGAGCGACGTTCTCAACGACACGCGTTCGCTCGATCCGCGGAGGCGAGAGCATGAGCGTGCGGGTCCACCTCGTGCGTCACGGGCGCACGGTGTACAACGACGAAGAGCGCTTGCAGGGCTGGTCGGACTCCGCCCTCACGGAGGTCGGACGTGCCGCGGCCCACCGCGAGGCATCTCGGTGGGCGTCGACGGACGTCGTGGCCCTTTACAGCTCCCCGTCCCCGCGCGCCGCGGCGACCGCGCGTCTTCTCTTTCCCGCCGCCGAGCCGATCTTCGACCCTGACCTGCGCGAGTATCACTTCGGGGAGTGGGAGGCACGGCGCGCCGAGGACATCGTGCGCGACCCCGACGTCCTCGCCCTCGGCTGGTCGTTCGAATCGCTGGTGGACGGAACGGCGCCAGCGCTTCCCGGCGGAGAGTCCGCGCAGTCCTTCGACAGCCGCGTCCTCGCCGCCCTCACGCGTATCCGCAGCGCTCACGAATTCGGAGACGTCGTGGTGGTGACACACGGGATCACGATCGCTTCGCTCATGCGCCAGCACGGGCGTCCCGCCCGTCCCGTCGAGAACCTCGCAGCCGTGACTCTCGAGTTCTCCCCGGTGCGCAGGGGGTCGACTCGATGAACACGACAGCTGCCGAGATGCGCCCCCTCGCGACCGCGTCTCTCGACGATCTCGTCGCGGAGCTCACACTCGCCGAGAAGTGCGCCCTGGTCTCGGGGGCGACCTTCTGGGGCACCACGGCGATCCCGCGCATCGGACTGGCTTCCATGACGCTCTCGGATGGGCCCGCGGGAGTACGCGGGCGCGTGTGGAGCGAGAAGTCGCCGTCGTACGCGCTCCCGTCCGCCACGGCGATCGCGGCGGCGTTCGACGACTCCGTGGCGGAGCGTCTGGGTCGATTGATCGGCGACGAGGCGAGGAGGAAGGGGATCGATGTCGTCCTCGGTCCGACCGTCAACCTGCATCGTTCACCCCTGGGCGGACGCAACTTCGAAGCCTTCTCGGAAGACCCCGTGCTGACGGGGCGGACCGGGGCGGCGATGGTGCGTGGCATCCAATCCCGAGGGGTCGCTGCGTGCGCCAAGCACTTCCTCCTCAACGATGCCGAGACGGACCGCTTCGACGTCGACTGCCGAGCGAGCGAGGACACGGTGCGGCGCGTGTACGCGGCGGCGTTCGAGCCGCTCGTCCGCGAGGCCGGGGTGCAGACGGTCATGACCAGTTACAACTCCGTCGACGGGGTCCGTGCGACGGAGTCGACCCGGCTCGATGATCTGCTGCGAGGCGAGTGGGGGTTCGAGGGGGTGGCGCTGTCGGACTGGGGCGCGGTCCGATCCGTGGCCGCGGCCTTCGCCGCCGGGACCGACCTGGCCATGCCGGGGCCCGACACTCCCTGGAGCGCGGGGCTCGAGGCGGCAGTCCTCGCCGGTGAGATCGACGTGGACCTCGTCGATCGACGCGTCCGCCGGCTGCTCGGTCTCGCGGCGCGCGTGGGCGCGCTCGTGAGGGACGAGCGGGGAGCCTCCGTGCATATATCAGCCGCCCCCGAGCGCGATGACCGGGATGCCGTGCGAGAACTGCTGACCGACGCGGCGGCCCGAGCAGCCGTGCTGCTGCGCAACGATGCCGGCGCGACGCCGGGCTCACCGATCCTTCCGTTCCACGGCGGGATCCGACGCATCGCCGTCTTCGGCGCGCACGCGGTGCGTATGCGCACCGGCGGCGGCGGGAGTGCGAGCGTCGTCCCCGAGCACACGACGGACTTCCTCGCCGGCATCGAGGATGCCTTCCCCGCCGCAGAGGTGCGCTGGAGTGTCGGAGCCGACCCCTTCGCGTACTTTCCGGACGGGATCGCCCATATCGAGGACGCGCGCGTCGATGTCGAGTTCGTGGATGCCGAGGGGGTGGTCATCGGTTCCGAGGAGCGCGCGAGTCTGGACCTGGTCTATGGCCTGGGCTATCCGGACGGGCTCGACGCCGCCAGGGTCGCCGAGATCCACGTGAACGCGGTGCTTATGCCCGGGCGTTGGAATCTGGAGTGCGCCGCGGTCGGAGACGTGCGACTGACGCTCGACGGCGTCGCGACCATCGACGAGCAGCTGCACGCCGCACCGGGTGATGAGATCGGCAGCCTCAGTGCCCCGCCCAAGACCCGCGCGACGGTGTCGATCTCCGACGCTGCCGTCCTGCACGTGCGGTACACACCGCAACGCGACATGATCGCCGTCCTGCGTGTGGGCATCGTGCCGGAGGGTACGGGCGTGGATGCCGAGGAGGTCGCCGCGCTGGTCGACTGGGCAGATGCCGCCGTGGTCGTGGTCGGGACTACCGAGCTCGACGAGTCCGAAGGCTTCGACCGGGCGAGCCTGCATCTTCCAGGCGACCAGGATGCGCTCGTTGAGACGGTGGCCACGAGCGACGTCCCCACCGTGGTCGTCATCAACGCGGGAGCCCCCGTGGCGACCCCCTGGCGAGAGAACGTCGAGGCAATCCTCCTGATGCACTTCCCCGGGCAGGAGGGCGGCGCCGCGCTGGGACGCATTCTCTCCGGAAGAGCCGAGCCCACCGGCCGTCTGACGACGACCTGGCCCTCCGGCGACCATGTCGCGGTTCCCTCCGTGAATCCGATCGACGGCCTGCTCGTGTACGAAGAGGGCGAGGCGTTCGGCTACCGCGCTCGCCGCCATCCAGAAGATGTGGCGTACGTGTTCGGCGAGGGCCAGGGTTTCGCCTCTTGGCGCCTCGACGAGGTGCAACGTGTTTCCCGAACGCGTGTGCGCGCCACACTCACCGTCGATGCCGCGGGCACCGCACGCCCCGAGAGCGGAGTGTTCGTGCAACACGTGCAGCTGTATGCCCTCCGGGATGGTGCGCATTGCACCGTCGACGACACGCGCGTCCGGTTCCTCGCGAGCTCCCGCATCGAGCTGGTCGCGGGCGAAACGGCGCTCGTGGACATGGACGTCGACCCGGCGGTATGGAATCGCATCCTCGCCCCCGACGAAGAGATCGAGCTCGCACTCGGCTTCTCCTCGCATGACCTGACGCGCGCGGCACCCCACCCGCGAGCGGACCATCTCGCCACCACCCAGGAGGACTCATGAACACGCACACAGGTCTCGTCAGGCCCACAGCGAGCGGACTCACCGAGCAGGACGTGCTCGACGCGCGATCTATCCTGACGGCAGCGGGGCTCGTCGACGAGAACACGCGCTTCGCCTACGTCATGCCCGACGACGCCGAGACACGTGTCGTCACCGGTCTGCTCGTGGACCTCCCCACGGCACGGACCACGTTCGTCGTGGTCGATCTGAGGCTCGGATCAGTGCGGTCCACGCGCGAGCTCGACCCGCGGGCTGAGGGGCACGCACCTGTCTTCGACGAGGACTTCGCCACCGCGGATCGCGCGGTCAAATCGAATCCGGAGTGGCTGGCAGCGATGGCGAGGCGCGGCATCACCGACCTCACACTCGTGCGTATCGTCGCCCTCTCCGCCGGGTCGTTCGGGTACGACGACGAGGTGGGCATCCGCGTCGCTCGAGCCCTCGCCTTCCGTGCGGACTATCCGGCGGACTCGCAGTGGGCTCACCCGATCGACGGCGTCATCGCGCACGTCGATGTCTCAAACGGGCGCGTCCTGCGTGTGATCGAGACCGACATCGAGCACGTGCCCGCAGAGTCGGGTGACTACCTCGCTCCGGCTGTCCGTGGCCCCGAACGTGCCGATTTGACCCCGTTGCACATCGTGCAGCCCGCCGGTGTCGGGTTCGACATCGTCGACGGTGTGGTGATGTGGCAGAACTGGCGCTTCACGGTGGGCTTCAACGGGCGCGAAGGTCTGACCCTGCACGACATCGCCTTCCGGGACGGTGACGAGTGGCGCGATATCGTCCGCCGCGCGTCGATCTCGGAGATGGTCGTTCCGTATGCCGACCCCACCCCCACGCACGACTGGCAGAACTACTTCGACGCGGGCGAGTATCAGTTCGGTCGTCTGGCCAACTCTCTCGAACTCGGATGCGATTGTCTCGGGGAGATCCGCTATCTGGACGCGGTCGTCGTCGGTGACGACGGGTACCCGCGGACCATCCGTAATGCGATCTGCATCCACGAGGAAGATTTCGGCGTGCTCTGGAAGCACAACGACGGTTTCGCCGGCACGAACGAGACGCGCCGTCAGCGTCGCCTGATCGTGTCGTTCTTCGTCACGGTCGGGAACTACGACTACGGGTTCTACTGGGCGTTCAGTCTCGACGGGGCGATCGAGCTCGAAGCCAAGGCGACGGGCATCGTGTTCACCGCGGGGTACCCCGAGGGACGCGACGACTACCCGTACTCGAGTCAGCTGGCCCCCGGACTCGCCGCGCCGTACCACCAGCACCTGTTCTCGGCGCGTCTGGACATGGCGATCGACGGCGACGCGCACATCGTGGAGGAGATCGATGCCGTTCGGGTGCCGATGGGCCCGGGCAACGAGCGCGGTAACGCCTTCACCAAGTCGACCTCGCGTTTGACCAGTGAGCGGCAGGCTCGCCGCGACGCGGCGACGGACCGCGGTCGCGTGTGGTTCGTCGGCAGCGCCGATCGTCGCAACCGCATGGGTGCCCCCACGGGGTACGTCCTCGTTCCCGAGGGCCTTCCGCTTCTGCTGGCTGACGATGACTCGTCCATCGCGGCGCGCGCCGGCTTCGCACGGCATCATCTCTGGGTCAGCCGTTACGAGGCCGGCGAGCTCTGGGCGGCCGGATACACCCCCAACCAGCATCCGGGTGGCGCGGGGCTTCCCCAGTACACCGCCGGCGACCGTTCCATCGACGGGGAGCACGTCGTCCTGTGGCACACCTTCGGGTTGACGCACTTCCCGCGGCTGGAGGACTGGCCGATCATGCCCGTCGACTACGCCGGGTTCACCCTGAAGCCGCACGGATTCTTCGACCGGAACCCGACGCTGGACGTCCCCGATCTCGCCCGCGTCGGCTCGACCGGCCAGTCCTGCGCCTCGTCGCAGACGCGATCCCCTGATCTCGCCGGTGTCCCTTCATGCTGCACGGCGCCGGAGAGCGAACCGCTCGACCACCCCACGCACGTCACGAACGGAGACGCGCGATGACCGAGGTCAGTTTCGACCGCAGGGATTGGGTTGCTCTGGAAGAGATGGCGGACGGCTTCGACGAATACCTTCCCGAGAGTTCGGATGCTCTCGCCGGTCGCACCCTGCACGTGTCGCTACAGACCGATCACGTCGCGGGCATGGGCCTCGAGCTGCACTTCGGCACCGCCGACATCACCGTCACCGGGCCCGCGGCCGAGGCGCTGGCCGCGGCTGCCGCGCGACCCGTCCCGTATACCGCGGTCGAGCTGACCACCGGACTCTTCTTCGTGCACGTGCGACTTCGCGAGCGCGCGGTGATGAGCTTCGCCTGGGACGAGGTCGCGGGTTCTCTCGTCGGCGCCGTGGGAGACCTCGGTGAGGGGGACGGCTATCACGTGGCTCAGGCGTGGTTCACGGGCGTCGATGCCTCCCGGCCCGACGCCGCCCTGCCCGGGCCGACCACTGAGCTCGTCGGTCGGCGGATGCGGTATCGCTACAGCTCCGACGACGTGTACGACCACGTCTACGTGACGCCGGACCGCTACACCTGGGTGTGCATGTCGGGTGCGGAGGCAGGCCAGTGCGACACGGAACCCACCCGTGCCTACCACGTCCGCGAGGGCGTGGTGCTCTTCTCTTGGCTCGAACGTGTGCTCGGTGTCGAAGGAATGGTCCTGATCGACTTCGCGCAGGAACGGACCGTCGGCATCCAGTTCGCCGTCGATCAGTTCAGCGGGGCCGTCGTCGACCTGTTGATGGGCGCGTATGCGGCCGAGGTCAGCATCTCGCCGGGCCTGGATGCCATCGACCCACGCCCGGGCGCCGCCTAAGGGGGCGGAGATGAAGTCGAGCGCAGCGCACGGCGCCGCCGACGTCGTCGTGCGCGGTCCGATCCACACGATGGCGGACGGCGACGATGTGCCGCACACGGCCGCAGCGGTGCGCGGCGGCGAGTTCGTCGCGATGGATGCCGAAGCGGAGTCCCTCATCGGCCCGGAAACGCATGTGGTGAGCACGCCGCCCGGGGCCTGTGTGATGCCGGGACTGGGGGATATCCACACGCATCTCGAACTCGCCGGCGGGTCCCTGTTCGATCGCGTGCAGCTAGACCCGGCCGCGGGCGTGGACGAGATGATCGAACGGATCAGCGAGGCGGCGCAGAGGACACCCGAAGGCGAATGGATCGTGGGCGGCCTCTGGGGAGTCGGGCTTCTGGAGGAGCTGGACTCCCTGGACGCCCGTGCGCGGATCGACGCCGCGACTGCGGGGCATCCGCTCCTCTTGCGTGACGAGACGGCACACCACCGACTCGTCAACTCGGCCACCTTGCGTCTGATGGGCTTGGACGGTGACGCGTCCTCATGGGCACCCGACGTCTCCATCGACGCGCTGTCGGGTCGCGCGACCGGTGTACTCGTCGAGTCCGGCAGTCGCCGTGCCGAGGAGTGTCTCGAACGCGAGCGTCCCCGCGCGGACACCGAACTACGGGCCGTGATGCGCGCTGCCACGAAGGTGCTCTCGTCGGTCGGGGTGACCATGACCCAAGAGGCCGCGACGGGCGAGCGTGCCCTGGCCGCCTTGGCCGCTCTCGATCGGGCGGACGATCTGGGGTGCTGGATCACCACGAGTGCGTCGGTAAACGATCTGATCTTCGGCTTCACGCCGGTCGGCGAGCGGTTGCTGGATCGCGTGGCTGAGTATGCGACACCGCGGGTGCGGCCGACGTACGCCAAGATCTTCCTCGACGGGACGCCTCCGACCTTCACCGCGAGCTTCCATGACACCTACCCGGCATCGTTTGCCCCCGAGCACGGTCGCGGCCCCGATTTTCGGGGGACCACCACGATGCCCCTGGCGCGCCTGGTGGAGTGGTTGTGCCAGCTGCACGCACGGGGTCTCGGCGCCAAGGTGCATTGCACCGGCGACGCCTCCGTCACGATGGTGCTGGACGCGGTGGATGCCGCGCGCGAGCGCGGCGTCGTCCTTCCGGTGCAGCTCGCGCACGCGCAGTTCATCGCGCGAACGGACTATGCCCGCCTCGCCGAAGCGGACATTCCTGTCGATATCTGTCCGCAGCTCTGGTACCCCTCGCCCTTCCAACGAGCTGCGGTAGCGATGGTCCCCGTGAGTGTGCGCGCGACCATGTGTGCGTTCCGGGAGCAACTTGATGCCGGCGTGCGCCTGGTGGGGGGATCGGACTGGCCGGTCTCGCCGTCTCCCAATCCGTGGCCGGCGATTCACGGTCTCGTCACCCGTGCCCATCCGGATGGGACATTCCCGGGGGTGTTTCTCCTCGAACAGGCTGTCAGCGTGCGCGAGGCGGTGGCGATCTTCACCCGGGAGTGCGCACGGGCGATGGGGATCGCCGCGCACACGGGCACGATCGAGGTCGGCAAGTCGGCGGACTTCGTCGTCATCGATCGCGACCCGTTCGCCATCGCTGCGACTCGACTCGGCGGCACGCACACGCTGCAGACGTGGATGGGAGGACGTCCGCGGTTCGCCGCGTGACGGGAACGAACGGCATGGGTGTCATCGCGCTGGGGTTCTCCGTTCTCGGCTCAGTGGGCGCCATCATCGGTGCGCTGATGCCGGGCGGGGCCGACCTCTCCCGCGTCGAGCGCGGGCGAGTGGTCGTCACCGCGATCGGGATGGTGGCCGCGATGGCGGCGATGACCCGGCCACTCGGCCCTCTCGAGGCGCTCGCGCTCGCCTGCGCGGGGTTCGTGTGGGCGGTCGTCGCTGCTGCGGGTGACGCCGGTGCGTCCCTGCGGATGCATCGGGGAATGGGGTTCGTCGCCATGAGCGTCCTGCTCATCGCGTGCGGCCTGCCCCGAGCGGGTGATCGGCAGGACACGGCCCCCTCCCCGCACGTGCACGCACTCGCCGCGGGTGCACCCGACGTGGTGACCACGCTGTTCGTCCTCGCCACTGTCGCCGTTGTGGTGAGCACTGTGGCCGGCGCAGGGGCCGTCGGGGGTCATGTGCGCGCGATGTCGACGGCGGGCCGAGCGTCGCTGCTCGTGAGCGTGGAGTGCGGGGCGATGACTCTGGCGCAGCTCGCGTGCGTCGCGCACACCGCCCTGGCGTGAGGACGCCGGACGGTCGAGCGCGTCGGGACACGGCCGCCCCGACCGCGGAGGGTCTACGGCGTCGTCAGGATCCGCCGCAGCCACGACGATCGCGCGTCGAGAGCGGCCCGGGTGATCTCCGCGTCTGGGCAGAACATGTCGAATCCGTGGCATCCGCCCGACCAGACGTGCAGCTCGGCGCTGCCGCCCACGCGCCAGATACGCGTGGCGTAGTCGACGTCCTCGTCGCGGAACATCTCCGCCGAGCCGACCTCGATGAAGGCCGGGGGAAGACCTCTCAGATCCGTCGCTCGAGAGGGGGAGGCGGCCGGAGGGGCGTCGGCGGAGGTCGCGTCTGCGCCGAGAACGCATTCCCACGCCATCAGGTTCGACGATCGTTGCCACGTGCCAATTCCGTCGAACTGTCGGCTGGATGCCGATGAGTTGGTGTTGTCGAGCATCGGGCACAGCAGCAGTTGTCCCCGCGGACGCGGGCCGGACCGTTCACGCGCCAGCAGTGAGACTGCCGCGGCGAAGCCGCCCCCCGCGCTTCCTCCCATCACGATGATGCGGTCGGGGTCGATCGCCAGCTCGGTGGCATTGTTCGCGAGCCAGACGAGCCCCTCATAGCAGTCCTCCACACCGGCGGGATACGGGTGCTCCGGGGCGAGACGGTACTCGACGGTGACACCGACGATCTGGTGTTCCTCGACGAGGTCGACCACCCGTGCGGTCTCCCATGAGCGATGCCCGACTACCATTCCGCCACCGTGGATGTTGTAGAGCACCGCGAGCCGTTCGCCCTCGTGTCCTCGCGGACGAAACACCGACAGCTCGATGTGCTCCCCGGACTCCGGACTCGTGAATCGGTACTCGCTGACATCGATGGCACGTTCGGCGATGACGGTGGGGGCATCGGGGAACATGGTCGCCACGCCGTCGCGGGGCAGCGACTCGCGCCGCAACGGAGCCGAGAGCGCGGGTTCGGCGGCCAGCACACGCGCGACGTCGGGGTCGAACGCCGGCGCGGGGCCGACGGATGCTGTCGGAGGAGGGAGGGTCATCGGGGCCGGCCTTTCATGGTCATCCGCGCGACGGGATCGCGCTATATTCTACGCTCATAGAGTAAAAAAGCTGCGATGGGCATCGCCGCACGGTCCATCTCCTCGAGCAAAAGGAAGTCAATGACCGTTCACGTAACAGCCGACCGCATCCTCCGCATCGCGACGGGGTACATGGACTCGCAACTGCTGTTCCAGGCCAGCCGGGTGGGGCTCTTCGACGCGGTCGCGGCAGGCGCGACCACGGTCGACCAGATCTCGGATGCCACCGGGATCTCCCCGACGATCGCCCGCATCCTGGCAGACGGGATGGCCGCTCAGGGGATGTTGCAGCGCCAGACCGATCGGTATGCCCTCGAGGCCGACGCTGCCGCCTACTTGACGGGCGGGCCCGAGTCCTTGCATCCCTTCCTGCATTTCCTCGACCAGATCAGCTACCCGCACTGGATGCAGTTCGCGCGAACGGTCGATTCGGGGGAGCCGGGTGACTTGGATATGAATCCGGAGCGGTGGGACGTGTTTCTCGACGGTGTCATGACCTACAACAGCCTCCACGCGAGGGAGTACGCGCGCTTGGTCGACCTCGCCGACGCGAGGACGGTGCTCGACTTCGGCGGTCTCTCGGCCGCCTTCGCGGTCGAGACCATGCGTCGGCATCCTCTGCAGCACACGACTTTCCTCTACGAGGAAGCGTTTCTCGGCGGTGTGGCCGAGGCGATCGACGCGGCGGGTCTGTCGGATCGGGTCGACATCGTTGCCGGCGAGACGGCGACGGCCGAGCCGATCGGTGCCTACGATGCGGTCTTCGCGAACCACGTGATCCATCGTTTCGACGCCGAAGCGAATGCCGCGATCTTCGCGCGCCTTCGTAGGGCGGCGAGGGCGGGGGCGGTGCTGACCGTGCTCGACTTCTTCTCGGACGTCGACGACGTCCCGCGTCGCCTCGACGCGCGCCATGCGGCCGAGTACCTCGTCATCGATGGCACCGTCGTCTACCCGGAAGAACAGGTGCGGCGATGGCTGGCCGATGCGGGATGGCGTGTCGAGCGGCGCGTCGCCCTTCCGGGTAGTCCTCGCGTTCTCGTCGCCGTGGCGGTCTGAACGGGGCAGGCGTCCGCGTGCGCCCTCAGTCCGCAGCGTAGACGGTGCGTCCGCCGCATATCGTGCGGCGGACGGTGATTTCGGGGAAGGGAGTTCCCGGCTCCAGCGGATCGGCGGAAAGGACGACGGCGTCAGCGGCCATGCCGACGCCCAGCGTGCCCTTCCAGCTCGCTGCGCCGTCCTGCACGGCGGGAGCGGTGGTGACGGCGTGCATCAGCAGACGTCGGAGGTCGGCATCGTCGCGGCCCACGAGGGTGAGAGCGGCATCGAGAGCCCTCCTCCAGTCCGGCTCGACGACCGGTGCATCGCTGGAGATCGTCGCGAACGGGAGTGTGCGCAGTATCCGTTCGATCGGACAGGCGGCGGCCACCCGCTTCTGCCCGATGGCCTCGGACGCCCAGGCGCGCGTCCGGAGGGCGATCAGAGGCTGAATCGTCGCGCCCAGGCCTGCCGCGCTCATGGCCGCGAGTTCGTCCTCGCCCGCCATGTCGGCGTGGACGATGTAGGACGGTGGCGCGTTGCGGGCAGTCCCGTTGAGCTGCGCTGCCGCGGCGGTGAGGGCGATCGTGCGGTCTCCCGTGGCGTGGACGGCGAGCTGACGCCCGCTGCCGTGCACGAGAGCGATCATCTCTGCCAGTGTGTCCTCCCGCGCGCGCTCGTGTTCGTCGTCGTACGTCAGAAGGCTGCCGTGAGTCCCGTTGTCGTAGGCGTGCGAGACGCACGCGGTGCGGAGCGGGGGGATGCCGTCCGCGAAGACCTTCACGCCCGATATGTTCAGCCACGATCGGTCGGTGTCGGGGAGGGCTCGTGCGAGTCCCGCGCGGAGGGCGCTCAGCGTGGGGGGGGGGGGGGGGGGGGGGGGGGGGGTGCCCGGGCGGGGGGGGGGCCGGGCCCCCCCCCCCCCCCCCCCCCCGTCGTCCTCTCCGGGACCGATGCCCGGCTCGGTGTAGCTGGTGATGCCGAGGGCGGTGAGAATCGTCCAGGTCCTCTCGAGAGCGGCTGCGCGTTCGGCTGGCGATTGGAGCGTCGGCTCCGCGGACAGGGGAGAAGGCGTCGTGTCCGACGCGGGGAGGATGATATGCGGCCAGCGGGCGCCGAGCCACCCCGCGTGCAGGTGGGCATCGTTGACACCGGGTACGACGACCGCGCCGTCGAGGTCTACGACGGTCGCGCCCCTCTCGCGCGCCAAGGGTTCTGCGGCGGGCCCGAGGGCGACGACGCGTCCGCCCGCGAACGCGATCGCCGAGCGGGATGCGGAGCCGTCCAGGGTGTGCATGACGCCGCCGCGCAGGACTGTCACCGTCATGATGGGTCCCCCTCTTTATTTCTACCACTGTAGACATAAAAGCGGGTGGACGATGGTCGATGCCGAATCCTCGAATGTGTCGAAATAGACACAAGCCGGAAACTTACCATCCGATCGGTAGTGCTTGAATGCTTGCATTGTCGGTCGCATCTTCGAGTGGTGGAGCCGGCGAAGGTCCGTCCGATCGTCACCTCCAGGAGCTTTCATGTCCACTGCTGCCGCGTCTCACGATGCACCCGGTGTCGCGACTTCCGCGCGTCCCGGGACGCCGCTGTTCGTCGCGCTCGTCGTGGCCTATTTCGGTGCCTACATCGGCGTGCTGGGTCCCGGCATCCTGGCGCTCTACACGCGCCTGGCGGAACTCTTCCCGGCTGAGGGCGTGGGGGTCACGTCGGTGGACGCGCTCGCGATCGTCTCCGGTACGGGCGCCATCGCCGCGGCTCTGGCGAACCCCTTCATCGGCCGGCTCAGTGACAGAACGACGTCGCGATGGGGGATGCGTCGTCCGTGGATCCTCGCGAGTGCGGCCATCTTCGCCGCGGGTCTCCTCGTGGTCGCCTTCGGGCCGGCGAACCTCGCGGTCATCACGATCGGGTGGGCCATCAGCCAGGCCGGATGCAACGGGCTCCTCGCCGTCTACACCGCGATCCTCCCGGACCAGGTGCCTGAGCGCCGGCGTGGGGCCGTGGCATCTTGGCTCGGGGTGGCGATGAACGTGTCCGCCCTCCCCGCCATCTGGCTCGTGGGCCTGTTCGCGGCAGGGTCGGTGACCTTCGACGAGGCCGGTGTCGCGACGGGTGGAGCGGCGGGAAGCCCGTGGCGTTTCCTCGCACCTCTGGCGGTCGCGATCGTGACGGCTCTCGTCCTCTACATCGCGCTCGCGCCCTATGACCGCCGCCTGGGCCGCGACGCGGTGTCGGGCTATTCGGCGCGGGAGTTCTTCGGATCCTTCGTCTTCAACCCCCTGCGCAATCCCGACTTCACCTGGGCGTGGATCAGTCGCTTCTTCTTTATGCTCGGGATCGCCTACCTGCTCGTGTACCAAGCGCCGTACTCGCAGCTCCATCTCGGATTCGAGGGTGCCGAGCTGGACGCCGTCGTGCTGTGGGGGACGATCGCGACCGTCGTCGGTGCGTTCCTCACGGGCTATGTGTCGGGTCGGCTGTCCGACGTGTTGAAGCGTCGAAAGGTCTTCGTCATCGTCTCGGCGTCCTTGTACGCCGTCAGCCTCCTCTTCCTCGTCTTCGCCGCGCCCGACCCCTCCGGGCTCCCAGTCGCCCTCATCGGTCTCTTCCTCGGCGGTCTTGCTCAGGGTGTCTACTTCGGCGTTGATCTTGCGCTCGCCACGGATGTGCTGCCGGACTCGGAAGCCGATGCGGCGAAGGATCTCGGCGTCTTCAACATCGCCTCCGCCGTACCGCAGTTCATCGCACCCTTCGTCGCCCCGGTGTTCCTCGGACTGCAGGTGTTCGGACGCGATGGCGGTTCCAACTTCGCAGCACTCTTCCTGTTCGCCGCCATTTGTTCGGCCGCCGGGGCGGTGCTCGTCGGGTTCATTCGCTCGGTGCGCTGAGTTCGGTCGTTCGTAGAGCCAGCTGCACTCTGCACTCGGCTACGAGGGCTAGCAGAGCTCGCGTGGGCGTGTCTAGCGCTCTCGAAGGGGAGACTCTCCGAGATGCGGGCGGTTGGAGTACGTCGGTCTTTGAGGAGACGCCGCTGAGCGGCCGGGTTCACTCTGTATCTGATCTGAAGCTCGAAGTGGCGAAGTGTGATGAGAAGACGAAGCGCCCTGAGCATGTTGGAGGCTCCTGACCTTGCAAGCGAGGATGGGGTTATGCCGAAGGAACAAGCTGCGGGGAAGCCGCCAACGCGGGCTTGGACTTGATCCTGCTTGGAACCCCACGGGAAGTCACTTTTGCGGCGCTTGACGGAGATCAGCCTCCGTGCGTGGGGTTCAGTAGATGATTGAACCCGAGTGGTCGTTCGGCGTCTCCAAGTGATTTCTCCGGAACCGGCGAGCGCGCGCCTCTACGATGCTGTGGGACGCATGATCATGCGGACATCAGGGCCGCACACCTCCTCGACTACCTTGGGGTTCTGCCTGGTCGTGGCCGGATCGGAACCCCGACACTGCGAAGGCCCTTGATCACAGTCTGCGGGTCGAACCCCAACCTGCGTCCGATCGTGGCAGCCGAGTGCCCGTCGCTGTAAAGCGCAGCAGCAGTCGTGATTTCGATATCGCTCATCCGGCGAACGGTCTGGATTCCGCGCGAGGCGAGGTGGGCACCGACGGTCTGCCGTGTGACACCGAAGTGTCGTGCAACCTCGGCGACGTTGCGCACTTCCTGGTAGTGAGCGACCAGGTCATCTACCTGGGCAGTGCGTAGCTGGCGAGCAGTACCACTCCGCTGCGCAACGGATCTTGCTCTGCGGGACTGCGCTGCATGCACCGCCAGCTCTGCCGGACCGTGGACGTCGCAATGTTTGGAGTAGGCATGCAGCAGGTCCACCGACTGAAAGCCCGACCAGACACACGAAAATGTGTCTGGTCGGGCTTTCCTCATTCCCTATCGGGACATGCCCGGGCACGTTCCAGCCCTCTCGGGTCAACGCGATCTCCGCCGAGCGGGGGAGTCGCTCGTAGACCGGGCTTTCGCTGATACCCCCGTTTCATGCCACTCCCTTTCCGGCTGTTTGCAGTCGTCAGGGTGCTGCCTCGGCGCGGCTACAACGCGCTCTGACGAGAGCAACGGCGAGAAGCGTGAACGCGGTCGTCGTCAGTGTCAGGACGCCGAGGGTGATCGCGTTCTCAAGAGTGATCGATTGCGTCGATGTCCATCCCTCTGCGATGAGGGGGCCGCTGGTTGATGCGGCGACGACCAAGCCGACGATCGCGATGCCGATTCCGGCGGCGAGCTCTTGTGCGGTGTCGTTGAGGGCGGCACCGATAGATGTGCGGTCGGAGGGGAGGCCGCGCATGACGTTGATCGTGGCGGTGATCATGGTCACGCGCATGCCTGCGGCGACGAGCATGATCGCAATGGCAATGAGGACATAGCTCAAGCGCCCGAGGAAGGCGTAGAGCAGGAGCCCGGTGATGACCGTGCAGGAGCCAATGAGTGCGGATGTGTCGATGCCGAATGTCTTGACGACTCGTTCGACGAAGGGTCCGATCGCGATCATGGTGATGACCTGCGGAAGCACACCGAGTGCGGCGAGTGCGGGTGGCCATCCCCACACGAGTTGCAGCTGCAGGGTGACGGTGTAGCCGAGTCCGGCGGTCGCGAGTCCGAGCGCCGCTTGATAGATCAATCCTGTCGAGACGGGGCGGCGTCGGAGCAGCGCCGTGTCGATGAGCGGATGCGAAGCTCGGCGCTGACGGACGACGAAGGCCGCAAGGGCGACCACGGCCGCCACGCCGACCGCCCAGGCGTCCGGAATCGCGTCGAGAAGCATCGTCGGGGTGAGGAGCGCGAGGACAATCGCGGCAGTGCCCAAGAGAGCCCCGAGCGCATCGATGGGAACAAGGTGCAACTCGTCCGGACGGTCGGCGCGGATCCCGAGGCGAATCCCGAGAAAAGCCAGTACAGCGATGGGGACGTTCATCAGCAAGAGCGTCTGCCAAGGGGCGATCGCGAGGACCAACCCGCCGATTGTCGGTCCGACTGCGAGGCCGAGGAGTCCGACCGTGGAGATCAGGGCGGTCGCCCGCACACGGAGTGCATCGTCATCGAAGAGTCGAAACGACAACGCCATCGAACCGGGGGCGGTCATGGCCGCGGCGATGCCGATCAGCGCCCTGAGAAGGACTAGTTCTACGGGAGTCGACACGAGCAAGACTGCCGCGCTTGACGCGCCGAACAGCGTCAGGCCGATGAGCATGATGCGGCGGCGACCGAATCGATCAGCGATGGATCCGAAGACGAGCATCAGTGCGCCGAACATCAACGCGTAGGCGCCGCTCACCCACTGCAATTCCGATGCGGAGGCCGCCAGATCCTTCGCGATCGTCGGCAGTGCGACGTTCAGCACAGAGGTGTCGAGCATTTCGATGAGGAACACCGCCGAAAGACCCGTGAGGGCAAGCCCCGCAGCGCGGAGCGACCGCGGACGGGTGCCCGCGGTTTCGTGCGGCCGTGCATTGGATCGTTGTTCCATAACTTGAGATTGGATCGTTGTTCCATTTATGTCAAGATGGAAGCATGCCCGCTTCACGCACCACGGGTCGGCGACGCAAAGACGCTTCCTTGTCGAGGGAGGAGATCGTGCGTGTGGCGATCGAGATCCTCGAAGAGTCCGGCGAAACGGGACTGACCTTTCGGGTGCTCTCAGAACGGTTGCGTAGCGGGTCGGGCGCGATCTACTGGCATATCTCGAATCGAAACGAACTTCTCGACCTCGCCTGCGAGCAGGTGCTCGCGAAGGTCACCATGGCGAACGACCAGAAGCCCAGTCGGGAGCTCGAGGCCATCCGCAGCATCGCGCTGTCGCTCTTCGATACCCTCGACCGCCACCCCTGGGTGGGCGCGCGACTTCCCGAGAGTCCCGGGCTCCACGGAATACTGAGGGTGCTGGATCAGATCGGCAGACTCCTCGACTCCTACGGTGTGCCGGCGGAACGCCGGTTCTCTGTCGCAACGGCGATCGTCACGTACGTGATGGGAGTGGCTGCACAAATGGCCCACAACGCCCAGTCGGCGACTCCCGGGCAGACGCAGGACGAGTGGCTCATGGAACAGTCCAAACGATGGGAAGAGCTCGACGCCGAGAAGTACCCGTTCCTGCACGCCACCGCGTCGGACTTCCGTCATCACGACGACCGAAGGCAGTTCACCGTCGGATTGGACTTGATCCTGCGGGGAATCCAAGGGGAAGTCGCTTCTTGCGGCGCTTGACAGAGATCAGCCTCCAAGCGCGGGGCTCAGGAGGTGATCGACCCCGAGCGTGCTACCTCGGCGACATTGCGCACTTCCTGGTAGCGAACTCGGTCATCGGCCGAGGTCTATCTTGTTATTGCGCCAGTAGGTCTTGCCTCGCGGGCGGCACCGGCGAACGAGATGTCGTCGGCGAGAGAGGTGGCCACGGTGGCATCCCTCCCTCGGGCGGATCCGTCCTCATCCGAGACAGGTCCCGGGAGGAGGGGGAAGGACGGATATGCTCTCGCTCAACCCGTCCGCTCCGATCAGGGAAACGCTATGATCCTCGCCCACGACGTGTCCGGCTCCGGCCCGCTGCTCGTACTTCTGCACGGCATCACCGAGGATCGCCGGAGCTGGGATCCGGTCGATCTCACGCAGGACTTCACGGTGGTCCGGATCGACATGCGGGGCCATGGCGCCTCCGCGGCAGAGCAGCCGTACGACATCCCGACCCTTGCATCCGACGTGCACGACACCCTCGTGCAGCTCGCTGCCGAGGGAACCGTCGCGCCCGAGCCGCCGATCGTTGTCGGACACTCGATGGGCGGCATCGTCGCGACGGCCTACGGGGCGCTTTTCCCCGCCCGGGCCGTGGTGAACGTCGACCAGCCCCTGCACCTCGCGGGTATGCAGCAGCAGGTCCAGCAGGCGGAGGGCATGCTGCGGGGCGAGGCGTTCCCGCTGTTCATCCAGGGCATGTTCGCCCAGATGGCGGGGGCGCTGGATGCCGACGAGGTGGCCCGCGTCGATGGCATCCGGTCTCTGCGGCAAGACGTGGTGCTGGGGATGTGGCGGCCGCTGCTGGAGGATTCGCCCGAGCAGCTGTCCCGGCTCGTCTCCGAACTGTCAGCGGTCCCCGCCGACGTGCCCTATCTCGTCGTCACCGGTCTCGACGCCGGGCCCGAGTACGCCGCCTGGCTGCAGCAGCAGATCCCGCACACCGTGTACGAGGTCTGGGAGACGCCGACCCACTACCCGCACCTCGTGGATCCCGAGCGTTTCGCCGCGCGGGTGAAGGAATTCGTGCTCTAGAACGATTGCGCAGGCGCTGGTGACGGCAATACAGGCGGAGCTCCAGGGTGAGGACCGTGTTGTCGGCGATTTTGGGGCCTATGACCCGACGTCGCGAGGCCGCGGGTCAGACGGTCACTCTGCGCCGCGCGCGTTGTAGACGGTCACGCCGCCGGCGTCGACGGCATCCCGATACGCCTGGAACACCTCGATCGCCTCCTCACGCAGGAGCGGATCGATGACACGGATGCCTCTCTGCTCGAACTGCTCGGCCCAGTCCTCGCGCATGGGGCCTTCGTCGAAGGTCGTGATCTGCTCCAACTCGGGGCCCGATCCGGCGATGACCAGGGTGCGGATGCCGGACCACAGCGCCGCGCCGTAGCACTGCACACAGGGACGCCAGTTGACCACCAGTTCGTGCTCGGGTTGTCCGGCCGCACCGAGATCCCACCCCCCGATCGTGCGCTGTGCCGTGCCGAGCGCGGTCACCTCGGCGTGTGCCGACGAGACGCCGGAGGCGAGCACCACGTTCACGCCGACCGAGACGATGCGGCCGGTCGCGGTCTCGGCGACGAGGGCTGCGAACGGGCCCCCGTTCCCCTTACGCCAGTTGCGATCGGCCAGAGCGTGCACGAGGCGCATGCGGTCGGCACGGTCGGGGATCACCTCGGGAACGTCGTCGACGGCGTCGGCGAGCCATGCGGGGAGGGCGATGTCGTAGGCGGTCGTCTGGATCTTCACAGATGCTCCTCGGGCAGGGGAAGGGGGACGTCGATCCGGTGGAGCGCCGCCGCCGTTTCATCTTAGATTCGCTGCAGCTCCCACGAGAGACGTCGGGGCCCGCCGACGCACCTTCGCACGTCGTGGGCCGCGCGCGTGTCGCCTTCTGGCCACGGACGTCGTGCTGCCGGCCGGGTCAGGCTCCTTGGAACGACCGCAGCTGACCGAGCAGGCGCGGAGCGCTCGCGTCGAGGCTCCGGCCGCCGATGGCGACACCCGCGAGCAGGACGACGATCCCTTCGATCGGGCCGACCGCGAGGGCGATCCAGCCGGCGACGCTTGATCCCGTGAGTGCCGCGATCACGGTCGGGACGATGATCGGCAGCGACACGACGGCGACGATGCCCCAGCACGCGAAGAACGCCAGGAACATCGAGAACGTCGTCCCCGGGACACGCTTGAACGGCGAGTCACCCGGCGCTGGCGCGGGCACGACGAGCAGCGACGAGCTCACCGCGCCGACACCGAAACCGACGAGGGTGAGCCCCACGGAGGCGCCGAGCACAGCCGGCAGCAGGTCCCACCGGCCCGAGATCGCGATGGTGACGATCGTCGTCAAGAGGACGAGGGGCACGATGACGGTGGCGGCGCCCAGCGTCCGCCCGAGTCGATCGGCACGCCCTCGGATGCCGGTCTGCATGACCGTGGCGAACGCGGTGCCGTCGTATGAGATGTCCGAATAGGTCGACAACCCGGCGAAGAACGCGGACAGAAGGGCTGACATCGCGAAGAACGGGCCCGTGACGTCCCACTGGGAGTAGATGAGGATGAGCACCGGCGCGAACGGGATGACGAAGAGCTGCCGCAGGTACCGCATGTCGCGCGTCCACGACGTGAGCGAACGCGCCCAGGTCGCGCCGACCGGGCTCGACGGCATCACTCCGAACCATCCGAGCGACCCCGCGGACCGCTTCGCGCCCGAGCGGGCGGGAGGGGCGATGACGGATGCCGAGAGGTTGCGGAACCACAGCACCCACAGCACGGCGAGGGTCGCCACGGCGATGGCGAACTTCACGATGGCACCGGGCCAGTCACCGATCGCGAGGTCTCCCGGCACCGCCCACGCGGCGCCGATCGGTGTCCAGGACACTGCCTGCACGATGGATTGCAGCTGAAGGCCCTGGTCGGTCGCGGCGCGCAGAGCGTTCAGGATGCCGATGAGCAGAGGGCTGGCGAAGATGAGCAGCACGAAAGCAACGAGACCGATCACCTCTCGGGTGCGTCGGCCGCCCCCGACGCCCGCGGCGAGGGCGGCGACCGCGCGGGAGGCCACGACGCAGATGAGGACGCCGATCGGCACGCAGACGATCGCGGTGATGGCTGCGACCGGTTCGTGCACCCACACGAGGAACGACAGCAGGGCCGCCAGGACCGTCGCCATCCCGCCCACGCCGGTGAGCCCCCCGGCGGTGATCGCGATCATCATCTGGGTGGTCGTCATGGGGAAGGGCGCGAGTTTGGCCGGGTCGAGCGTCGTGTCCACTCCGGTCACGAAGATCGGCCCGATGACCCAGCCGAGGACGAGAAGCGCCCCCGCCGCGGTGACCGCGGAGCGGGCGACGTCGAACTCCAGCGTTCCGACGAAGAAGAGACCGACCGCGGCGAAGAGCAGCATCCACAGGGCGCCGAGTACGCCGAAGATGAACCCGACCAGCTGCATCGGACTGCGCGCGAGGGTGTTGCCGAGGACGCGGGAACGAATCCTCAGGACTGTCGCAACCACTGCGGTCCCTCCGCGTGGTGGCGTCCGCCGACGAGATCGACGAAGCGGTCCTGCAGCGTCTGCGTGCCGCGCACCTCGTCGACGGTTCCGGATGCCAGGAGCCGGCCCTGCGCGATGACCGCGACGTGATCGCACATGCGCTGCACGAGGTCCATCGAGTGGCTCGACACGATGACGGTGCCCCCGCTGGCGGTGTAGTCGCGGAGGATGTCCTCGATGTTCGCGGCCGAGACGGGATCGACCGACTCGAACGGCTCGTCCAGAACGAGCAGGCGCGGGGCGTGAATGAGCGCGCACGCGAGCGCGATCTTCTTCGTCATGCCCGCCGAATAGTCGACCACCGGGGTGCCGGCGGCTTCGGCGAGATCCATGATGCCGATGAGGTCGGCGGTACGCGCGGCGACCTCATCGCGGGGGAGGCCGAACATCATGCCGGTGTAGGTGACGAGCTGTTCGCCGGTCAGGCGGTCGAAGAGCCGCACCCCATCGGCGAGGTTGCCGATGAGCTTCTTCGCCTCGACCGGTTGCGTCCAGACGTCGACTCCGTGGATGCGGGCCGTTCCGGCATCCGGTCGGAGGAGTCCGGTCGCCATCGACAGGGTGGTCGTTTTCCCCGCGCCGTTGGGGCCGACAAGGCCGTAGAACGACCCGGCAGGCACCCGCAGGTCGAGTCCGGCGACGGCGGTCTTCTCACCGAAGCGTTTGACGAGCCCGGTCAGCTCCATGGCGGGCAGCGAGTCGGTGGGGGCTGGGGGAGCGACCCCGTCGGGCAGGGCGGAGGGCGGCGGCACCGCGGGCGAGGAGTCGGTCACGGCTCGAACCTATCCTGCGGGTCCCGGCGCACGCGAGGACCGCGGCCGGTCGCGTCGCGGCCGCGTCCGCCGATCGTCGCGAAGCTCGAGGCCGGGGGCTCAGGCGCCACGCCGGCGGGGCAGCATCACGCCACGCCGCACGGCGGCGATCGTCATCGCGATCCCCGCGGCCAGCGCGATGACGAGGAACGGCAGGGAGCCCTCGCCGCCGACGGCTCCGCCGGTCAGAATGTCGGGACCGATCAGCTCCGCTCGGAACAGACCCTGACCGGTGTGGTTGCCCGAGACGTTGAGGCCGAACAGAGCGCCCTGGGCCGCGTTCAGTCCCAGGTGCAGAGCGATCGGCAACCACAGACGGCGGGTGAGGAACCAGGCCATGTTGATGACCAGGCTCGCCGAGATGAGGATGAACAGCGCGGCGATGGGGCCGGCCGGTGAGCTGAAGGAGTGCACCAGGGCGAAGAGCACGCTGACGATCACGAGCGCGCCCCACGATCCGACCCAGTCGTCGAGGATGCGCAGGAGGATGCCGCGGAAGAAGATCTCCTCCATCACCGCCGGTCCGAGGCCGAACATGAGTCCGGTCACGACGCCCCACCCGAGCTGGATATCGATCACCCGGTACACGGTCAGCAGGGCCAGGACGGCGACGGCGGCGGCGACGATCCCGACACCGATCACGAGCCCCCAGCCGATCTCACGGCCCGCACCGGGCGAGGAGAACTCCGCCACGCGGCGACTGGAGACGAAACGGACGATCGCGAAGAAGCCGACGATGCTGACGAGGGCCCCCAGAACGAAGCCGACCGGTGCTGCCGGGCCGGGGCCGGCGAGGATCTCGCCGACCGTCGCGTTGCCCTCACCGCCGCTGGTGAGGGCGAAGACGAGTACCGCGCCGATGGTCAAAGCGATCTGCGAGACGGCGTACAGCACGATCCCGAGGATGAGTTGCAGAACGCGTCGTTTCTCGGGACGACGAACACTTTCGAAAGCGGCGGACGGGGCGAGCGACGTCGACGACACGGGTCTCCTTGCGAGGGGTGAGCAGACTGACCGTAGTGGGTGCGGCATCCGTTGCACGTTCTCTCACCCCGGTTCTCACCCGTCAGGACGAGCGTGACGAGAACGCCGACGGGACGGAAGGGAGCCGGATGCCGGGACCCCGGCCGTGCGTGAACGGCGGGGCCCCGGCATCCGGGGTCGATCACTCCTCCGGCGGAGCGACGACCGGGGGCTTCGTCGGGTCGAGCGGGGCCCCCGTCGCCAGACGGGCGTGGCTGCGCGAGTAGGCGAAGTAGATTGCGAACCCGAGAGCCAGCCAGATGAGGAAACGCAGCCAGGTCTCCACGGACAGGTTGAGCATCAGGTACGTGCAGATCGCAGCCGACAGGATGGGCAGGACCGGGCTCAGCGGGACGCGGAAGCCGCGCTTGAGGTCGGGGCGCTTGCGGCGCAGCACGATGACGCCGATCGAGACGAGCACGAACGCCGACAGCGTGCCGATGTTGACCATCTCTTCGAGGAGGCCGATCGGCGTGAAGCCGGCGACGGCGGCGACGACGACCGTCACGAGGAGCGAGATGACCCACGGCGTGCGGAAGCGCGGGTGCACCTTGGCCAGCGCGCCCGGCAGCAGGCGGTCACGCGACATCGCGAAGATGATGCGCGTCGCGCCGATCATGAGCGTCAGCACCACCGTGGTCAGGCCCGCCACGGCTCCCGCTGCGATGATCGTCGCCATCCAGGTCTGGCCGTGGAAGGCGAACGCGTTCGCCAGTGCCGCCGAGGGGTTGAGCTCGGAATAGGGGACCATGCCCGTGACCACGATCGCGACCGCGCAATAGAGGATCGTGCAGATGACGAGCGACGCGATGATGCCGATGGGCAGGTCGCGCTGCGGGCGCCGCGTCTCTTCCGCGGTGGTGGCCACGACGTCGAAGCCGATGTAGGCGAAGAACACCAGGGCCGCGCCGGCCAGGATGCCACCCACGCCGAAGGTCGCCGGCTGCAGGCCCGACAGGAACTGCAGCAGGGGTTGCGTCAGTCCCGACGCCGATTCGGTGGGAACCGACTCGGGCACGAAGGGGCTGTAGTTGGCCGGGTTGATGAACATGATGCCCGCGACGATCACGAAGAGCACGATGAACAGCTTCACGGCGACGAGCACCAGGTTGACGCGCAGGGATTCTTTGATCCCGAGGGTCATGAGCCCGCCGAGCACGAGCACGAGCAGGATCGCCGGGAGGTCGACGACGCCTCCGTACGAGATCGCCTCCGGGAGCACGATGCCGAGTTGCTGCAGGAACGTGCCGAGGTAGGCGCTCCAGCCCTGTGCCACCACGCTCGCGCCGAGGAACATCTCGAGGATCAGGTCCCAGCCGATGATCCAGGCGAAGAGCTCCCCGAGAGACGCGTACGAGAAGGTGTAGGCGGAACCCGAGACGGGGACCGTGGAGGCGAACTCCGCGTAGCACATGGCTGCGAGGCCACAGGCAATCGCGGCGATGATGAAACTGATCACGACGGCCGGGCCCGCGACGTCGTGTGCTGCACGTCCGGTCAGTGTGAAGATGCCGGCTCCGATGACGACGCCGACGCCGAAGACGGTGAGGTCGACGGCGGTCAGGGACTTCTTGAGCCGGAACTCCGGCTCGTCGGTGTCGGCGATGGACTGCTCCACCGACTTCGTGCGGAAAAGGCTCACGAGTGACTCTTTCTCTCGGGGCGACCGTGCGGTGAACGCCACGGGGGAGGATAGCGCCTCGAGGAGCGTGGGCCTATCTCCCAGCGGGTGGGCCCGAGAGGGTGTATTACGCACCTCAAACTCCATTGAACTATCGGAATGAGGTGTAATGTCTATTCATCATGGCAATCAAGCACATCACGCATCTTGTGGACGACCTCGACGGCTCTGTTCTCGAAGAAGGTGAAGGAAAGCAGATCACCTTCTCCATCGAAGGCCGGGCCTATGAAATCGATTTGTCCAGCAGGAATGCCGACAAGTTCTACTCGGCCGTTGCTCCCTTCGTGGACGCGGCTCGCACGGTCTCCCGGACCAACACCCCTTCTCGCCGTTCCCGCGCGGGCCGGCGCGACAACGACGTGGACCTCGGCGCGGTGCGCGAGTGGGCGCGAGCGAACGGGCACACCGTGAGCGACCGTGGTCGGGTGCCCGCGTCGGTGCTCGAGGCATACGCGGCTTCCCAGTCCTGAACGTGCCGGGGGAGCGCGCGTCCGCCACGCGTATTCACCGCGGAGCCGTCACGCAATTCGCGGTCCTCGACGCGTTGCTGGGCGGAATGTACTCGGCGGGAATTCCCGTTGCGGATGCGCGTTCCCTCGGCGACACGGGTATCGGATGCTGCGAGGGTCTCGGTGGAGAGGTCGTCGTCCTCGACGGCGAATTCTTCGAATGCACGGCGGACGGCCCGCCGCGGCGAATGCGAGACGTCGAGAAGCTGCCCTTCGTCGACCTGTGTTCCCTGGGTACGCCATCGTCACGGGCGGTGGGGGAGATGGACGGGGAAGGCCTCTCCCGTGCCGTCGACGATCTCCTCGTCAGCCGGAACCTGTTCCACGCGGTCCGAATGGACGGTGTGCTGGCGCGCGTTCGCACGCGGGTCACGCGGCGTCAAGAACCGCCGTTCCGCCCCCTTGCCGAGGTCGCAGCGGAGCAGATCGAGACGGTCTCGGTCGACGTGCGGGGCTCAGTCGTGGGCTTCTGGATGCCGCAGATCTATCAGGGCATCACCGTCGCCGGATTGCACCTGCATTTCCTCAGCGAAGACAGGCGTCGCGGCGGTCACGTCCTGGAGATCGATGTGCGTGAGGCCGTGCTGCACGTCTCGGCATATGCGCGTTTCGAGCTGCAACTTCCCCAGGACGAGTATTTTCTCGCACGGGAACTCACACACGACGAGGATCGTCGGATCGTCGCCATTGAAGGCGGGGCCGCCCCGGCGGAAAACACACAAACTGCCTAACCTCGGCGGGTTAGTGGCGGGGTGAATTCTCTTTGTGGTGCCCCTGCCCGGGACGGCTCCCGACCTAAGATCTCCGCATGGCCAAGAAGCACATCACGCAGTTGATCGATGATCTGGACGGATCGGTCCTCGACACGGGCGCCACAATCAATTTCTCGCTCGAAGGTCGCGCTTACGAAATCGATCTCTCCGAGAAGAATGTAAAGAAGTTGCGTGCGGCATTCGAGCCGTTCACGTCGGCCGCACGGCTCGTCGGGTCTCCGGCTCCCGGAGCGCGCCGCGCTTCCCGTCCCCGCGCGGCGTCATCGCGCGACCTCGCCGACGTGCGGTCCTGGGCTGAGAAGAACGGTCACGAGATCAGCGCGCGCGGCCGTATTTCTTCATCTGTCCTCGCGGCCTACGACGCCGCACACTAAACACAAAAGAAATCCGGATGCCGCGCTCGTGGCATCCGGATTTCTTTCGTGCATCACACCAGGGCGTCTGTGCGGGCGCTCGCGCTCAACCGTTGCGCCGCTACCGCCTCGGCGGCGGCCAGGGGGGTGACGCCGCGCAGGTCGGCGTCGTCGAAGATGCGGCGAAGGGTGTCGCCGATGCCCGCGACGCGCGTCATGATCTCGTCACGTGACGCTCGGTGCTTCGCCGCGAGGTCGAGGTAGATCACACCGCCGGCGTTGACCACGAAGTCGGGCGCGTAGAGGACGCCTCGTTCGGCGAGGCGTTCGGCGCCGGAACGGTCCGCGAGGGGGTTGTTCGCGGGGCCGCACACAGCGCGGGCGTCGAGGACGTCGATCACCTCGTCGGTCAGGACCCCGCCGATCCCCGCGGGAACGAAGACGTCGGCGGCGATGAGGTGCGCTTCGTGCGGTTCCACCCAGGCTGCGCCGAGCTCGGCGGCGAGGGAGCGCTTGGCCGGGTCGACGTCGGTCACGGTCAGTCGGGCACCCTCGGCGGCGAGGCGCACGGCCAGGCGGCCGCCCACCTGGCCGAGGCCCGCGATGGTGACACGACGGTCGGCGACGTCGGCCACACCGGTCACCCGCTCGAGGGTCGCGATGAGAGAGGCGTAGACGCCGAGGCTCGTGGGGCCGGCCGGCTCACCGGAACCGCCGCCGGACTCGGGGAGTCCGACGACGTGGTCGGTGCGTTCGCTCACGACGAGCATGTCGTCGGTGGTGGACCCCACGTCCTCGGCGGTGCGGTACAGCCCGCCGAGGCTCTCGACGACATCGCCGAGGTCGAGGAAGGCCGCGCGACGACGCTCCGCGTCGAGCACCGTGCCCGGAGGAAGGGCGATCACCGATTTGCCGCCGCCGGCGTCGAGGCCGGCCGCGGCGTTTTTCAGCGTCATCGCGGCTGAGAGGCGCAGGGCGTCGCCCAGGGCGTCGGTCCAGGAGGGGTAGGTCCAGAGGCGGGCTCCGCCCAGGGCGGAGCCGAGCACGGAGGAGTGCACGGCGGCGGTGACGATGAGGCCGCTGCGGCTGCCCGTCACCACCTCCACGCGTTCGTGGGAGAAATCGGGCAGGGGCAGGACGTTGGTCATCGCGTTCCTTGTGGTCGGCCACCTTGTGGGTAGCGCTGAGTAGAGACCGCGGCTTTGCGGCATCCGTCTTCCATTCTGACGCGGGGCCGCCGTCGGCGCGAGCGCTGCCGAGGCGACACGTTCGCGCCGACAGCACACGGCGCGATGCGCCCGGACCGGGTGACCTCGCGCGGAACGTATGATCTCAGGGCAGAGATGCCGGGAGGCGGCCGCGGGCGGGCGCGGCCTCTATGCTGGCGGGCATGACCGACGCCCTCCCGAACCGCAGCCGCCTGGTCGCCGCCTCGCTCGAGGCGGCCGGAATCCCGGGACAGATCATCGTGCTCCCCGACGCCGCTTCCACGGCGGCGCTCGCCGCCGCCGCCCTCGACATCGAGGTGGGGGCCATCGCCAACAGCCTCGTGTTCTGGAGCGACGACGAGCCCCTTCTCGTCATGACCAGCGGTGCGCACCGCGTCGACACGGCGGCGCTCGCCGAGCGGCTGGGGCGCGGCGGCATCCGTCGGGCGACGCCGGATCAGGTGCTCGCCGCGACCGGGCAGCCGATCGGCGGCGTGGCGCCGACGGGGCATCCGACGCAGCTCGTGACGGTGGTCGACGAGGATCTCGCCGCGTTCCCCGAGATCTGGGCCGCGGGCGGCACCCCGCACACGGTGTTCCCGCTGACATTCGACGACCTCGTGCGCCTCACCGGCGGGACCGTCGCGAAGGTCGACTGAGCCGAGCGCGAGGTTTGGGGCGCCTTCCTGCGTTCGGGGCGCGAAATATCCGCCCCGAACGGAAGAACGCGCCCCGAACCAGAGGGCGCCGAGCCGGGCGGGACCCCGCACGCCGTCTTCCCCCTCACCTTCGACGACCTCGTGCGCCTCACCGGTGGAACGGTCACGAAGGTCGACTGCGCCGCGGGCGCGATGTGGGGCGCCTTCTCGCGCTTGGGGCGCGAAATATCCGCCCCGAACGACAGAACGCGCCCCAACTCGGAGCGGGACGGGCCCGGCGGGATCAGACCGCGGCGGGTGTGAGGGGTGCGCATGTGCTGGTCGAGCCGCAGCGCGTCGTGCGCTGAGACGGCGCGGGGTCAGCGGGGGACCGGAACCGGGAAGCGCAGTTCCGCCGCCACGGGGGAGCCATCCGTGAGTTCGTCCCGGGGCACCGCGATGACGCGGCCACCTGTGCGCAGCACCGCGCCGGCGAGGTCGATGAGCAGGTCGGCGTCGTCGGCGGGGCGCACGCGACCGTAGGTGTCGAGCTCGCCCGAGCGCTCGGCATCCTGATCGATCCGCAGCTCCGCGATGGCTGCCGCCGCAGCCGCCGCAGCGACCTCGGCGAGGCGGGAGGTCGCCAGCCCCTCCGCGCGCAGGGTGCCGAACCGTTCCTTCCACGCCGCATCCGCCGCCCGGCGCTCGGCGGCGATGAACTCCGCGACGGCGTGCACGAGAGTCGCGTCATCGAGCGACCGCGGGTGAGCGGTGATGCCGTGTCCGCGCAGGCCCGGGTGCGTGTTCTGGGCACGGTAGGCCTGGTCGAGCTCCTCCGTGGTGGCGAGGATGAGCGGGACGTCGTCCGCGGCGACCCGGGTCACCTCGGCGCTGACGGCCTTTGCATACCGCTCGCGCTCGGGGCGGTCGCCGTCGGAGCCACGGGCGCGATCGCGGTCCGCACGTCCGTCGTTGTCGGCGTGCGCGAAGACGGCATCGAGATCGTCGGGCAGTCGCAGCGGAATCGTCTGCACGCGATCGCCGTGCACGTGCACGAGTCGCACGAAGTCCCGCGCGAGCTGCAGGACGTACGCTTGCCCGTCGTAGGCGCGGGCCCGCAGCAGCGGAGCGACGTCGAAGCGCTCGTTGACACGAACCGAGGCCTCGGGCGTGAACGGCAGTCGGAACACCCGTCGTTCGACGGGCGTCGCCAGCACAAGGATGCCGCGACCCTGGTGCACCCACAGCTCGTCGTCGTCGACGAGGGAACGGATGCCATCGAAGACCCGCGCGGTAGTCGGTCCATCGGCCCCGGCGGCGTCGAGGCGCCGCGCGGCCTCCTCGCCGGCGGCGCGCAGCGCGGTTCGCGCCACGTTCTGCTGCGCCGGCACCGGCGAGGACGGCACGACCACGCTCACCGTCGCGGGGGCGCGGTGGTCGATCAACGCGAGGAGCGTGGCGTCGTCGGGGAGGTCGGCGAAGATCATCGGGCGACCGTAAGAACCGGCTGCCCCTCCCACGCAGGGGGTTGCCAGGTGTCGAGGGGGCGGGTAGGCGGTGCGGGTGACGATCGCGATGACGTCGGGCTGACGCTCGTCCGCCGCGGTCTCCGGCGAGCGTCGGCCGACGTCACAGGATGGGTTGGGGCGCGCGGGGTCGGGGCGCAGGGGGTCGCAGGGCGCATGCGGTCGGGGCGCGCGCGGTGGGTGTGCGCGCGGTCAGGGCGCGCGGGGTCAGCGTCCCGGGCGGCCGATGCGGCGGGCGAGCGCGGCGGCGGTGTGGGCGGCCGCGGTCACCAGCGCGGCGGCGTCGCGCTCGACGCCGTCGGACGGCCAGGTCACCGCGACGGCGGCCGCCGGCCACCCGGCGTGATCGAGCACCGCCGAGGCGACCGATCGGAACCCGGGCGTCACCTCGCCGTCCTCGCTCGCATGCCCCGCGGCCCGCACCTCGCGCAGCCGCTCGCGCAGGGCCCGCGGGGTGGCGGGGCCGCGACCGGTGCGCTGGGTGAGAGCCGTGGCATCCGGGAACAACGCCCGCACCTGCGGGCGCGGGAGTGCCGCCAGCATCGCCTGTCCGGTCGCGGTGAGGTGCGCCGGCAGCCGCACGCCGACGTCGGTCACGAGCGCGGGGCGGCGCGGCGCCCGTTCTTCGACGATGTAGAGCACGTCGCGCCCGGCCAGCACGGCGAGGTGGGCGTTCTCACCGACGCGGTCCGACAGGGTGGCCACGAGAGGCCGGCCGAGGCGGGCGAGCGGCTCCTGCCGGGCGTAGCCGCCGCCGAGCTCGAACGCCGCGGTGCCGAGGCCCCACCGTCGCTCGCCGGGCAGGTGCACGACGTACCCGTGCTGCTCCAGCGTGGCGAGCAGGTGGTAGGTGGTCGACCGCGGGATGCCGAGGCTGGTCGCCATCGTCTGCGCGGCGACCGGGCCCGGCTGGCGGGCGAGGAACGACAGCATCCGCAGCGTCTGATCGGCGGCGGGGACCTGTGGTCGGGGAATGTCTGTCATGACAGACACAGGATGCCAGATGCCCGCGTTTGCGGACTACGGGGCGCGATGGAATCGACGCATGAACACCACCGTCATCGTCGGATCCGCCCCGCTCACCCCCTCGGACGTCGTCGCCGTCGCCCGGCACGACGCTGCCGTCGTCGTGGATGCGGAAGCGCTACGGCGGGTCGCGGACACGCGCGCGCTGATCGAAGGTCTCGCCGACGACCCGCAGCCGCACTACGGCATCTCGACGGGCTTCGGTGCCCTGGCCACGACCTTCATCGCCGAGGACCGCCGCGCCCAGCTGCAGGCGAGCCTCGTCCGCTCGCATGCCGCAGGCACCGGCCCCGAGGTGGAGCGGGAGGTGGTCCGCGCGCTCATGCTGCTGCGCCTGCAGACGCTCAGTACCGGGCGCACCGGCGTGCGACCGGTCGTCGTGGAGACGTACGCGGCGCTGCTGAACGCGGGGATCACGCCCCTCGTCCGCGAGTACGGCTCACTGGGGTGCTCGGGCGACCTCGCCCCGCTGTCGCACGTCGCACTCGCCGTCATGGGGGAGGGTGAGGTGCGCGACGCCGACGGACAGGCGATGCCTGCCGCCGAGGCGCTCGCCGCAGCGGGTATCGTGCCGCTGCAGCTGCGCGAGAAGGAGGGCCTGGCCCTCATCAACGGTACCGACGGGATGCTGGGGATGCTGCTTCTGGCCCTGCATGACCTGGAGATGCTGCTGACGACGGCCGACGTCTCCGCCGCGCTCTCGATCGAGTCCCAGCTGGGCAGCGACGCGGTGTTCGCCGCCGACCTCATGGCTCTGCGTCCCCAGCGGGGTCAGGCGGCATCCGCCGCGAACCTCCGGGCCTTCCTCGCCGGATCGCCGATCGTCGCGAGCCACCGCGGCCCGGAATGCACGCGCGTGCAGGACGCCTACTCGCTCCGGTGCGCGCCGCAGGTGCACGGGGCCGCGCGCGACACCGCCGCGCACGCGCTCCTCGTCGCCGAGGCGGAGCTCGCCTCGGCGGTCGACAACCCGGTCGTCACCGTAGACGGGCGGGTCGAGTCCAACGGCAACTTCCACGGCGCCCCGGTGGCGTACGTGCTCGATTTCCTCGCGATCGCGGTGGCCGATGTGGCCTCCATCTCCGAGCGGCGCACCGACCGCGCGCTGGACGCGGCGCGCAGCAACGGACTGCCGCCGTTCCTGGCCGCCGAGGTCGGCGTCGACAGCGGCCTGATGATCGCGCAATACGCCGCCGCGGGCATCGTGTCGGAGCTCAAGCGACTCGCCGCCCCGGCGTCGGTGGATTCCATCCCGTCCAGCGCCATGCAGGAGGACCACGTCTCGATGGGGTGGGCCGCGGCGCGCAAGCTGCGCCGGGCGCTCGACGGCCTCGCCCGGGTCCTCGCGATCGAGGTGATGACGGGATGCCGCGCCCTCGACCTGCGCGCCCCGCTTCAGCCCGGGGCCGCCACCGGTGCCGTACGCCGTCTGGTCCGCTCGCGCGTCGACGGTCCCGGCCCCGACCGCTTCGTCTCGCCCGAGATCGAGGCGGTGACCGAGCTCGTCGTCGCGGGCGCCGTCGCGCGGGCGGCGGTCTCGGCGGCCTGATGCGGCGCGGTCGTGGCGCCGCGGGGCGTATCGGCGGGGCGTATCGGCGGGGCGTGTCGGCGAGGAGTGTGTCGGCGGGGTGATGCGGCCCGGCGGCGGGGGATGCCGAGGGGCGGGCGGTGTGCTCCGTGAGCGCCCCTAGGGCGTCAGCAGTTCGAACTCGTCGGGCGCCGTGGCATCCACGTCGTCCCAGGTGCCGTCGTGCCAGGTGAAGATCGCAACGGCGCACGTCACCATGCGCACGTCGCGGTCGGCGAGGCGGGAGACGAGCGCGCTCATGCCGGGGTCGTGCGCGACGACCATGACCTCGTTCGCTCCGGTCTCGCGGGCGGCGGCGAGGATCTGCTGCGGCGCGGCGAGGTAGAGGTCGGAGCGGGGGGTGACGTCGACGTCGAACGTGGAAGCGAACGCTTCGGCCGTCGTCGCCGCGCGCAGGGCCGTGCTCGACAGCAGAACCTCGGGGCGGACGCCCCGGCGGTTGACCGCGCGGGCCACCTGGGGCGCATCGGCGCGGCCTCGCGCGTTGAGCGGACGGTCGTGGTCGTCGATCCCCTCGTCGGCCCAGTCCGACTTCGCGTGCCGTGCCAACACCAGTTGGATCATCGTTCCTCCGCGTCGCGCCGCTGCCGTCGAACCCGGCTCGCCATCGGCGTGATTCCAGAGACAACGTTATCGAGGGTTTCCGACAATCGTCGGGGGTAGCGCGTCGTCGGCGCGGCATGGCGCCAGATCACGCGCTGACGTACACCCAGGCCCGTCGGCCGCTGGCGAGGAGCACCGACACCCGGCGGTACAGCGCCACCTCGTATTCGTCAGCCGCCTCCAGCTCGGCTGCGGAGAGCTCGAGCACCCGCCCGAACACGCGATCGTGGGGATCGCCGGTGACGCGCAGAACCGGATGGGCGTGCGTTCCCGGGATGCGAACGGCGTGGTGGTCGACGTCCGACCACTCGAGGCGGTGGCCGGGCAGCGCGTCCTCCTCACCGTCGACGACGCGTCCGAACGTGTCCAGCTGGACGTCGGAGCGTTGCAGCGACCCATACGAGAAGACGGCCTGTCGCGCGGATCCGTCGCTCACGCGCTCAGGCTACCCACCGGCGCTCGTCGCCGATACGGGTCACCCCCAGAACAGATGAGCGATCGTGAAGATCGCCAGGCCCGCAAGCGCTCCGACGATCGTGCCGTTCAGGCGGATGTACTGCAGGTCGCGTCCCACCATGAGTTCGATCTTCTCGGTGGTCTCCTCGGCATCCCATCTCTCCACCGTGTCGGTGATGATCGAGGCGATGTCGTGTCGATAGCGGCCCACGACGAACACGGCCGCGTCGATGACCCACCCGTCCACGCGATGCTGCAGGTTCTCGTCGCGCTGCAGCCGGGCGCCAACTTCGGCGAGTGCCGCGGACGCGCGCCGCCGCAGCGCGCTGTCGGGGTCGGCGAGAGCGGTCAGCAGACCGGTCTTGGCGGTGTTCCAGGCGTCGGCGGCGAGCTGTCGCACCCGCGGGCTGTCGAAGATCGCCGCCTTGGCCTCCTCGAGGCGCACCATCGTGGCCGGGTCGTGCTGCAGGTTGTCGGCCAGACGTGCGAGATACCCGTCGATGGCGCCGCGCGCCTGGTGGCGGGGGTCGGCGCGGACCGCCTCGACGAAGCCGAGCGCCTCCCGATAGACGGTGTCGTCGACCATCCGCAGAGCAAGACTCGGCACCCACGACGGCAGGCGCTGCGAGACCAGGCCCTGGAACACCTCGCGGTTGTTCGCGAGCCACACCGCGATGTTGTCGAACGCCAGGTCTACGGCGCCGTGGTGTGCGCCCGAGCCCACCACCCGCTCGAGCCACCCGCCCACGGACGGTCCCCAGTCGGGGGAGAGGAGGTGCTCACGGGCGAGGTCCTCGATGAGTCCTTGGACGTCGTCGTCGCTGAGCGCCCGCAAGACGCTCGTGGCCAGCGTCGCCCCCTCGGCGGCCACCCGCTCGGCGTGGGCGGGTTCGGCGAGCCAGGCCCCGGCGCGCGCCGACAGCGAGGTCGACTCCAGCTTGCGTCGGACGATGTCGCCCTCGAGGAAGTTCGTCTCCACGAACTCGCCCAACTGGCGTCCGATCTCGTCTTTCCGGCGCGGGATGATCGCGGTGTGCGGGATGGGAAGCCCGAGCGGATGCCGGAACAGGGCCGTCACGGCGAACCAGTCGGCCAGCGCTCCTACCATGCCGCCCTCGGCCGCCGCGCGCACGTACTGCAGCCAGGTCACCTCGCGCTGGAACGCGAACGCCACCGCGAAGATCACGGCCATCGCGAGCAGCGCGCCGAGCGCGACGCCCTTCATGCGTCGCAAGGCCCGGCGGCGTTCCTGATCCGCCGGGCTCAGCAGCGCCGTCGGAGTGCGGGCCATCACGCGGTCACCGGTCCGAGCCACGCCGTCGCCGCCGCCGAGTGCGCGGACTCGGGGTCGGAGGGGTGGAACATGCCCGCCAGGACATCGCGGTACAGGCGGCTGAGCTCGCTGTCGGCGGAGTACGTCGACCCGCCCCCGACGAGGATCGCGTCGTCGACGACCGCTTTGGCCGTCGTTACGGCGCGGTGCTTGATCCCGGCGAGGAGCGAGAACCACCGTCCGCCGTGGTCGACGAGCGTGTCGACATCGGTGCTGAGCGCGGCGAGCTGCGGGGGGAGGGCGTCGTAGGTGATCGCCATGTCGGCGACGCGCCAGCGGATGTCGGGGTCGTTGGCGTACGACGTGCCCGTCTTCTTCGACCGCCGCGCCCGGGCCGTGTCGACGGCGAGGTCGAGCGCGCGCCGGGCGATGCCCGTGTACACCGACGCCAGCAGGATCTCGAAGACGGCGAAGATGCCGAACACCAGGGGATCGGGCTGCGGGCCGGGGTCGAGACGCCGCACCACGCGGTCCGCCGACGCCGCAGCGCCGTGCAGCTCGGTCGTGCGGCTCTGCGTGCCCCGCATGCCGAGGGTGTTCCAGTCGTCTCGCGTGATCACGCGCTCGGAGCGGTCGAGGAAGGCGAACACCATCTTCGGGCCGTCCGCGGACGTGGTGTCGAGCCCGTGCACGCCCAGGTGATCCCAGATGGGGGCGAGCGAGGTGAAGATCTTCGTGCCGGTGAAGGTGTACCCGCCGTCGCCGTCGGGGTCGGCGGCGGTGTCGCTGCCGAACAGCACCAGGTCGTTCCCGGCCTCGCTGATGCCGAACGCGAAGACTTCGCCCGCGCCCGCGCCGTGCTGCACGAAGGCGAGGTCTTCGATGCCGCGATCCTGCAGGACCTTCGCCACGCCCGTCCAGACGAGGTGCATGTTGATCGCGAGCGCCGTCGCCGGGGCGGCGCCCGCCAACCGCTGCTGCAGGACGGACGCCTCGGCGAGGCTGAGGCCCGCGCCCCCACGGTCGGTGGGCACGAGGATGCCGAGGTACCCCGCCGCACGCAGCTCGTCGAGATCGTCCTGGGGGAACGTGTTGTCGCGGTCGTGCGCCGCCGCGCGCTCGCGGATACGCGCGAGCAGGTCGTCGGGCAGGAACCGAGCGGGGTCGAACGGCGAGGTCATGGCATCCATTCTCTCGTCGTGCGTGTGCTGCGGGGTGCACGGAACCGGATGGGCTCGGATTCGCATGCGCCCGCCCGGGAGGTCGCGCGCGCCCCACAGAATGGATGCCATGATCTCGACCGAGATGGCCCTCGCCCTGCGCGAGGCGGGACTGGTGTGGCATCCGCGATCCGGCGACCGCTTCCAGCTCGACGAGCCGGAGTTCGAGGCGGATGTCTTCACCGTCAGCGACATGACCGTCGAGCCGCGGGACTACCCGACCGGGCGCATCCTCGCGTTCAACGGCACCACCGAGTGGGCGCTGGACTCCGTGGCGACGGAGGACGCGCTGTGGCTGCCCTCGGAGTCGCAGCTGCGCGAGATGCTGCGCAGCGCCTTCCGGTCGTTGCGGCGCCTGTCGGACACGTACGAGGTCGAGATCTCGGTGGGCGGGGCGAGCGTGGTGTTCGACCACCCCGAGCCGGCCGACGCCTACGCGCTCGCCGTCCTGGAGCTGCTGCGCCGGATGCAGTGATCCTCCGTCGGCTGGGCGACGCCGAGATGACCGGTGTTCGCCGAGATGAGCGGCGGTGCGCGGTCATCGCGGGAACCGAGCGTGATCTCGGCGCCGGCGGCTCAGGTGATCGTCTCGACGGGTTCGGTGTCGGGGATCGGTGTGGAGTCGCGGTGGCGCAGGTCGGGGAAGCCGCGCACGAACACCGCGGCCACCACCGCCCCGGCGACGGCGAACGCGGCGGCGGCGATGTACGCGCCCTGCGGGCCGATGCCGTCGACGAGGAAGCCGGCGACGGCGGACCCGGCAGCGGCGCCGATCAGCTGACCGGTGCTGATCCAGCCGTAGGCCTCGGCGGTCTCGCTGAAACGCACGCTCGCCGACGTCATGGCGAACATGACCGCCAGCGCCGGTGCGATGCCCGCGCCCGCAACCACGAGCGTGGCGCCGAGCCACCAGGCGTTCAGCGACACGATCGTGAGCGACAGCCCGAGCGCGACGATCGTCAGACGCCGGGCCATGGCCCAGGGGCCGATGGGGATGTGCCCGAACGACAGGCCACCGGCGAGGCTCCCGACGGCGAACACGGCGAGGATGAGTCCGGCTTCGAGTCCGCCGTGGTCGAAGGTCGCCACGACCCCGGCCTCGACGGCGGCGCACGCCCCGATGAGCAGGAAACCGGTCGCGGTCGCCAGCAGGACCGGAGGCTTGCCGAGTACGCGGCCGAGACGCCGGCGGCTGCGGGGGATGCGCACGCGCCCGACCTCGGGGCTCAGGATGAACCACGCACCGCCGCCGATGAGGATGACCACCACGAGCAGGAGGCCCGGGACGGTCCCGATCTGCGTGGCGACGAGGGTGATGAGCACGGGTGCGAGGACCCAGATGATCTCCTGCAGCGACGCGTCGAGTGAGAACAGCGGCGTCAGCTGCTTCGAGTTGACCATCTTGGGGTAGATGGTGCGCACGGCCGACTGAATGGGCGGCGTCGACAGGCCCGCGATGAGACCGAGGGTCATGTAGAGGGGGAGCGGCATCTCGATCAGCGCGAGGGTCGCGATGGCCGCCGCGCACACGACGAGCGTGACGGTGAGCACCCGGCGCATGCCCCAGATGCCCATCCACCGGCTCGTGACCGGGCCGGAGATGGCTTGGCCGATGCTCGTGGCGGCGAGCACGAGTCCCGCGGCGCCGTAGGAGCCGGTGACGTGCTCGATGTGCAGCAGGACGGCCAGGCTCGTCATGCCGTTGGGGAAGCGCGCCGTCAGCTGGGCGGCGATGATACGCCCGACACCCGGGGTCTGGAGGAGTTCGCGGTAGCCGGCCACCCAACCACGCTATCTCGTGCCTCCGACGTGTTCGTGAGCGCCCGCGACGCACGACGAGCCGACACGCCGCGACACGCCGGGACTCGAAATCCGCGGCCTGTGCAATGTCGGAACCCCCGTCTACCGTGCGACCTGTGGATGGATGCCGACCGAGTCGGCGAGATCCGCGGAATGGCGGGCATCGCGTGGGGCCGAAGAAGGGGGCTCCCTGTGGATGAAATCGTGGACAACCTGTGTTGTACATGGGGAGAGCGGTGTGGAAAATGACACGCGTGTAACTACTACCCCTTGTGGTTCCCCCTGATGTCCGTACCCATATGTAGTATTGAGCTCCCGGCGAGCCCCGCTCGTTCGGAAGATGAGTTTCTCCGGAGGAAAGAGAGCAGAATGGCGATCACGGTCTACACCAAGCCGTCGTGCGTTCAGTGCACGGCCACCTACCGCGCACTCGACTCGAAGGGCATCGAGTACAACGTGCTCGACCTGTCGGAGGACCCCTCCGCGCTCGAGCAGGTCAAGTCGCTCGGGTACCTCCAGGCTCCCGTCGTGATCACCGACGAGGACCACTGGTCGGGCTTCCGCCCCGACAAGATCGACGAGCTCGCGTCGCGCCTGGCGTGACACCCCGACAGGCTCACCGACCCCTGTCATGAGCGCTGTCCTGTCGGCGACCACGGCTCCGCTGCTCGTCTACTTCTCGAGCGTGTCGGGAAACACCGCGCGTTTCATCGAGAAGCTGGGCATGCGGGCCGTGCGCATCCCTCTTCGGCCGAGCGATCAGCCCCTGATCATCGACGAACCCTTCGTGCTGGTCACCCCCACCTACGGCGGGGGTGCCGGCCGGGGCGTCGAGAAAGGTGCGGTCCCCAAGCAGGTCATCCGCTTCCTGAACGAGGAGCGGAACCGACGCCACATCCGCGGAGTGATCTCCGCGGGCAACACGAACTTCGGCGATGCCTTCTGCCTCGCCGGCGACATCATCAGCCGCAAGTGCGCCGTGCCGCACCTGTACCGGCTGGAAGTATTCGGCACGCCCGACGACGTCGAGCGGGTCACCGAGGGATTGGAACGATGGTGGAAGTTGAGCTGACCGACGTGGACTTCAAGACCGAAGCGCGCTTCGAGGGCCTGGATTACCACGCCTTGAACGCGATGCTGAACCTGTACGACGCCGACGGGAAGATCCAGTTCGACGCAGACAAGCGCGCCGCACGGGAGTACTTCCTGCAGCACGTGAACCAGAACACCGTGTTCTTCCACTCGCTCAAGGAGCGCCTCGACTACCTCGTCGAGAAGGAGTACTACGAGCCCACCGTGCTCGCGAAGTACTCGATGGACTTCATCCAGGAGCTGAACGATCGCGCATACGGCGCGAAGTTCCGCTTCGAGACCTTCCTCGGCGCGTTCAAGTACTACACGAGCTACACGCTCAAGACCTTCGACGGCAAGCGCTACCTCGAGCGCTTCGAGGACCGCGTCGTCATGACGGCCCTCGCGCTCGCCGACGGCGACCAGCGTCTCGCGGTGCAGCTCGTCGACGAGATCATCTCGGGCCGCTTCCAGCCCGCCACGCCCACGTTCCTCAACGCGGGCAAGGCGCAGCGCGGTGAGCTCGTGTCGTGCTTCCTGCTGCGCATCGAAGACAACATGGAGTCGATCGCCCGCGGCATCAACTCCGCTCTCCAGCTCTCCAAGCGCGGCGGCGGCGTCGCCCTGCTGCTGTCGAACATCCGCGAGTCGGGTGCGCCGATCAAGCAGATCGAGAACCAGTCCTCGGGCATCATCCCCGTGATGAAGCTCCTCGAAGACAGCTTCAGCTACGCCAATCAGCTGGGCGCCCGTCAGGGTGCCGGTGCGGTGTACCTCAACGCCCACCACCCCGACATCCTGCGCTTCCTCGACACCAAGCGCGAGAACGCCGACGAGAAGATCCGCATCAAGACGCTGTCGCTGGGTGTCGTCATCCCCGACATCACGTTCGAACTCGCCAAGAACGGCGAGGACATGTACCTCTTCTCGCCCTACGACGTCGAGCGCGTCTACGGCAAGCCCTTCGGCGACATCTCGGTCACCGAGAAGTATCGCGAGATGGTCGACGACCCGCGTATCAAGAAGACGAAGATCAACGCGCGCGAGTTCTTCCAGACCCTCGCCGAGATCCAGTTCGAGTCGGGCTACCCGTACATCATGTTCGAGGACACGGTGAACAAGGCGAACCCGATCGCCGGTCGCATCAACATGTCGAACCTGTGCTCGGAGATCCTCCAGGTCAACACGCCGACGACCTACAACGAGGACCTGTCGTACGCCGAGATCGGCAAGGACATCTCCTGCAACCTGGGCTCGATGAACATCGCCCTAGCGATGGACGGCCGCGACCTGGGCCTCACGGTCGAGACCGCGATCCGTGCCCTCACCGCGGTGAGCGACCAGAGCCACATCGCCTCGGTCCGCTCGATCGAAGACGGCAACGACCGCTCGCACGCCATCGGCCTCGGCCAGATGAACCTGCACGGCTACCTCGCTCGCGAGCACGTCTACTACGGCTCGGAAGAGGGCGTCGACTTCACGAACATCTACTTCTACACGGTGCTCTTCCACGCGCTGCGGGCCTCCAACCGCCTCGCCATCGAGCGTGGCGTCGCCTTCGACGGGTTCGAGAACTCGACCTACGCCTCGGGGGAGTTCTTCGACAAGTACACCGAGCAGGTGTGGGCGCCGGAGACCGAGAAGACGAAGGAGCTCTTCGCCGGCATCCAGATCCCCACGCAGGACGACTGGCGCGAGCTGAAGGCCTCGGTGCAGGCCCACGGCATCTACAACCAGAACCTGCAGGCGGTGCCCCCGACCGGCTCGATCTCGTACATCAACAACTCGACGAGCTCGATCCACCCGATCGCGTCGAAGATCGAGATCCGCAAGGAAGGCAAGCTCGGTCGCGTCTACTACCCGGCGCCGTTCATGACGAACGAGAACCTGGACTACTACCAGGACGCGTACGAGATCGGCTACGAGAAGGTCATCGACACGTACGCCGCCGCCACGCAGCACGTCGATCAGGGTCTGTCGCTCACGCTGTTCTTCAAGGACACCGTCACCACGCGCGACATCAACAAGGCCCAGATCTACGCGTGGAAGAAGGGCATCAAGACCATCTACTACATCCGCCTGCGTCAGCTGGCGCTTGAGGGCACGGACATGACCGAGTGCGTCTCGTGCATGCTCTGATCCGCTGATCCCGACGATTCCGATAGAGGACACTCATGGCTGAGAAGCTGCAGCTGCTGAACCACGTGCAGGCCATCAACTGGAACCGCATCCAAGACGACAAGGACCTCGAGGTCTGGAACCGTCTGGTGAACAACTTCTGGCTCCCCGAGAAGGTGCCGCTGTCCAACGACATCCAGTCGTGGAACACGCTCACCCCCGAGGAGCAGACCCTCACGATGCGCGTGTTCACGGGGCTCACGCTCCTCGATACGATCCAGGGCACGGTCGGCGCGGTCTCGCTCATCCCCGATGCGCTCACCCCGCACGAGGAGGCCGTCTACACGAACATCGCGTTCATGGAGTCGGTGCACGCCAAGAGCTATTCGTCGATCTTCTCGACGCTGTGCTCGACGAAGGAGATCGACGAGGCGTTCCGCTGGTCGACCGAGAACGAGTTCCTTCAGAAGAAGGCGCGCATCGTCATGGACTACTACCGTGGCGACGACCCGCTCAAGCGCAAGGTCGCCTCGACGCTGCTCGAGTCGTTCCTGTTCTACTCGGGCTTCTACCTGCCGATGCACTGGTCGAGCCGCGCGAAGCTCACCAACACGGCTGACCTGATCCGCCTCATCATCCGCGACGAGGCCGTGCACGGGTACTACATCGGCTACAAGTTCCAGCGCGGTCTCGAGACCGTCGACGAGGCGCGTCGCCAGGACATCAAGGACTACACGTTCTCGCTGCTCTACGAGCTGTACGACAACGAGGTGGGCTACACCCAGAGCCTGTACGACTCGGTCGGCCTCAGCGAAGACGTCAAGAAGTTCCTGCACTACAACGCCAACAAGGCGCTGATGAACCTCGGCTACGAGGCGATGTTCCCGGCGTCGGTGACGAACGTGAACCCGGCGATCCTGTCGGCCCTGTCGCCCAACGCGGACGAGAACCACGACTTCTTCAGTGGCTCGGGCTCCTCGTACGTCATCGGCAAGGCCGAGGCGACCGAGGACGACGACTGGGACTTCTGATCGTCCGGTGAACAAACGAGAAGACCCGCCCTCGCAGTGCGCGAGGGCGGGTCTTCTCGTTTCCCGGACCCGGATATCCGGCCAGCGGTTCAGAACCCCCGGTAGACACCCATCTCGTCCGCGGCGTCAGCGAACTTTTCCCCGTCCCTGTTCGCGATGTTCAGATTTTTCGCACGTGCGGTTGCCGTCGATCTCGCGGGTAGACGCGACTCAGCCCGGCCACTCCCGCTGCTCGAGCCGGTCCAGCAGCAGCTCGACCGCCGAGCCCTCCATGCCGCGCACCCAGCGCTGCGTTTCCGACGCGTGAGACGACACCGTCCGGCCCCGCTCGCCGCGCTCGAGGCGCACGTCGATGCGGCCGCGGGCGACGCTGACCCCGCGCAGCGCTCCCGCCGCGATCATCGCGGCCAGCGGGTCGTGCAGCGCGCACCGGCGGTCGGGGAAGACGCGTCCGGCGTAGAAGTCGAGGTATGCGGGGAGCATCGCGGCCAGGGCAGCGGGCAGCGCGCCCGGGATGGCTTCGAGGCGCACGAGGTCGGTGGCATCCAGAGTCTGGGTCATCGTCACATCGAGCGGGACGGCGGTGATGTCCCACTCCTGCGCGAAGACGATCGCGGCGGCCTCGGGGTCGTTGTGGATGTTCGCCTCCGCCCACGCCGTGACGTTGCCCGAGTGGGCGAACGCGCCGCCCATCACCACGAGACGGTCGAATCGGGCGACGCCAGATGTCTCGGCGTACGCGGCGAGGTTGGTGAGGGGTCCGAGGGCGAGCACGGTGAGATCCGGATGCCGCGATGCCAGGTGATCGATGAGCTCCACCGCCGGGCGGACATCCTGCGCTCGCGCGGCCGCCGCGAGCGCGATGCCGCCGACCCCATCGTGCCCGTGCACGTGCGGGGCTCCGCCCGCGTACGCGCGAGTGCGGAAGTCGTGGGCGCCGACGGCGACGGGGATGTCATCGACGCCGGCGAGCTCGAACAGCGACAGCGTGTTGGCGGCCGCGCGGGTGGCATCCGTGTTGCCGGACACCGTCGTGACGCCGACGACCTCGACGGTGGGTTCGGCCAGGAGGTACGCCAGCGCGAGGGCGTCGTCGATGCCGGTGTCGCAGTCGACGAGGATCGGGCGGCGGGTCACGGCGCCACCTCGTACGCGTCGAGGCGGTCGAGCGCGGGTTGCGACGCCTCGTCGGCGACGGCCGCGGCTCCCACCCGGCAGGCGCGGGCGAGCGCCTCGGCGGGGTCGTCGCCCCGGAGCAGTCCGCATACGAGAGCGGCGCAGAACGCATCGCCCGCGCCGACGGTGTTGACGACGGTCGTGGCGACACCTTCCGCTGCGGCCACGATCTGGCCGTGGCGGGACAGGCGGGCACCCCCGGCGCCGAGCGTCACGCACAGCAGCGGGGCATCGTGCACCTCGGGCAGCTGCGCGTACTCGGTCTCGTTCACGATGACGAGGTCGGCGCGCTCGAGCACGCCGTGGGGGAGGGGCCGCGCGGGGGCGGCGTTGACCGCCAGGAAGCCCGCGGCGGACGCGGCGGCCGAGACCACGGCATCCGACACCTCCAACTGCAGCAGCACCGCGGCGCCGGGCTCGATGCCGAGGGCGGCGGGATCGATCGCCGCATTCGCGCCGGCGCACACCACGATGGAGTTCTCACCCGTGGCGTCCACGACGATCAGGGCGGTTCCGGTGGCGGCATCCGTCGTCTGCACACCCGAGGCGTCGACGCCGATGGATGCCAGCCGCTCCCGGATGCCACGGCCGTCGGCATCGTCGCCCACGGCGCCGATGAGCCGCACGTCGGCGCCGAGCCGGGCCGCCGCGACCGCCTGATTGGCGCCCTTGCCGCCCGGACCGCGGTGAAGGACGCCGTCCGCGACGGTCTCGCCCGCGGCCGGAGCGCGCTCGACGCGGGCGGTCAGGTCGACGTTGATCGCACCGACGACCGTGAGGCGCGGAGCGGGATGCTGAGGGCTCATAGGCATCCAGCCTGGCATGCGCCGCCGCGAGCCGGCTGCGACACGTCCGCGGGGGTGCGCGGGCCGGGGCGGTTCCTCGGCCACGATGGTTTCATGACGGCCGACACCCCTGACGAGCGCCCGCCGTTTGATGACGCGCTGCGCGCCGTGGAGCAGGCTCTGGATGCCATGGGCCACGGTGATCCGCTCCCGTTCGCGGCGCTGTGGACACGTTCTGACGACGCGACCCTGATGGGCGGGTTCGGCACGCACGCGGTGACGGCGGCCGACGTGCGCTCGACGTTGGACGCCGTGGCCGCGCGCTTTCGCGGGGGCACCCTGGTGCCCGAGTACGACCGGGTGCTCATCGGCGAGGACTGGGCGATGACCGCCGGTCGCGAGCGCGGGGTGCTGTCCGTCGACGGCGCCGATCCGCGCCCGTTCGTCGTGCGGGTGACGCACGTCTGGCGACTCGAGGACGGGGCGTGGCGGATCGTGCACCGCCACGGCGACCACACGACGACCGCGATCTGAGACGGGCGAGGCCCTCGGCGGTCAGTGCAGCAGCAGCTTCGCCACGATCAGCAGCCCGGAGAGGACGGCGGCGCCGACAGCCGTCAGGACGACGGCGACGGGGGAGTACCCGCGCAATCGCGCACCCGTGGTGGCCACGACGACGAGGTACGTCATGGCGACGCCCACGCCCCACAGCAGCGCGGTCCCCAACCCGACACCGACCGCCACGAGGACGACGACCACCAGCAGCGGCAGGAACGTCACCGACACCATGGGCGCGCTCACCGCGAGGTGGTGTCGGATGATCGCCCCAGGCCGCTTCGACGACACGTCGCCCAACGAGGAGGCGAAGACGTGTGTCGCGAAGTACACGATGTTCGTCAGTGCGACGACCGCGATCACGTCGCCGAGCTCGGCACCGCCGAGACCGATGAGCGTGGATGCCGACACCAGTGCGCCGTAGCATCCCGCGCTGATCCGCTCGGCGGCGTCTTTCCCGAAACGACGGGTCCCCTCGGCATCCATGTCGGAATCAGTCTCGCGCAGATCGCCGTCGCAGGCCCGCCGACACGATGGCCACGAGGGTGCCGAGGGAGACGCCGATGACGGTCTCGAGCACGCGGTCGCGCAGGAGCAGGCCGGGGTGCAGGGGCGAGGCGAGCGAGACCATGAGCAGCGCGAGCGGGGTGACGAAGATCATCGCGATGCCGTAGTTGCGTCCGATGAACAGCTCGGCGCCGGCCTGCATGGCCACGGCGACGACGATGACCAGCCACGGCGGCAGATCGAGCGCGAGGAGTCCGGCCGCGATGAGGACGCCGAGGAGTGTGCCCACAAGACGCTGCGCGCCGCGGATCAGGCGGGCCGTCACATGCGCGCCGCTGACGGCGGCCACCGCCCCCACCATCGCCCAGTACCAGTGCGTGCCGACGAGCAGGAGTCCCGCGACGCCGGCGAGCAGCGTGGCCACCCCGACGGTGACGGTCATCTCCCAGGCGACCGCACCGATGGGCGGGAGGGAGCGGGTCGGACGTCCCCAGGAGCCCCGACGCAAGAGGACGAACGCAGTCGTCACGAACAGGCTCCACAGCACGCTCGCGCCGCCGATGAGCAGCACCGTGACGAAGGTGGATGCTGTCGCGGGGAAGCTGGTCGTCGCCCCGGCGGCGAACACCGCGAACAGCGCGCCGGGCGGATGCCACCGCTGGCGGTACGCGAACAGGGTGACGGCCGCGGCCAGCAGGGCGATGACGGCCACGGTGCCGAACGCGGGGGTGTGGAAGAACGACAGGGCTGTGCCGACGAGCATCGCGGACAGGAGGACGCCGCCGGCTCCCGCCTGCATCCTTACCCGCCCGCGCGGCGACTCGGTACGTCCGTAGAGGGCGACGAAGGCGCCGAAGCTCGCGTAGATGGCGATATCGAGCCGGCCGAGCAGCAGCAGGGCGAACAGCGGCACGCCGACGCTGAGGACGGCGCGGAGAGCGACGCGATGATCGCCCTGGCCCGGCCCGACCCGGATGATCCCGGTCCACACACGCCCCCGGGATTCCGCCACGCCTCCAGCCTACGCGGGAGCCGGGTCCGCTCCACGCCGCGGGCAGCGCGGTGCGAGGCGGGGCGGGCCTCAGCGGGCAAGCCGTGCCGAACTCCGGAGAAATCGTCGCGGAGGCCCCGGGCGGCGCCGTTTCGGCCGCCGCTGGATCGATTTCTCAGGAGTTTCGCACGGTCGCGGACCGCACCCTCGCCGCCCCGGCCGACCCGCCCCGGGCCGGCCCGAGCCGGTCGCCCCGAGCCGGCCCGCGCCGGCCGCCCCGTCAAGACCCTGGCATCCGGGCGCCCGTGTCTGGTGGGGTGGACACATGGGTGCCGAACGCGAGAAGCCGCCGATCGACCCCGGACCCGAGCCCGACACCTCCACCGCGGCCACCAGCTCGGACCCCTCGCTCGACGGAGACGATCAGCCCATCGAGTGAGCGTCTTTCGACGTCGAGGAGTCCCCGGATGCCGCAGGTGGGGTGTTCCGTAGGGTGGGAAGCCCGACCCGGACGAGGAGAGACGTGTTCCGCACGCCCCTGACCCTGTTTCGCACGCTCGCGATCGCCGAAGCGATCTCCTGGACGCTGTTGATCGGGGGGTTGATCCTCCGGGCCGTGGTCGATCTGCCGGTGGCCGTGTCGATCGGCGGTGGCATCCACGGTTTCGTCTTCCTCGCCTACGGCGCGACGGCCGTCCTGGTCGCGCTCAACCAGCGCTGGGGCGTCGTTCCGACGGCGGTCGCGATCGTGAGCGCCGTCATCCCGTACGCCACGGTCCCGACCGAGATCTGGCTGCAGCGCACCGGGCGCCTGCGCGGAGCCTGGCGCCTCGACGACAGCGGCGACCCGCGCGACCGGCGGCCGCTCGACCGGGCGCTGCGATTCTTCCTGCGCCGGCCCTGGGTGCTCGGGCTCGTCCTGGTCGCGGTGGTCGCGCTGGTGTTCGTCGTACTGCTCGTCGTCGGGCCGCCCGGCGGCAAGGGCTGACCTTGGCGCTCAGCGCGCCGCACAACGAGCGGGGGCGGCCGTGACAGCCCCGATGACCAAATGTCGCATGGCGCCTCCTTGCGCGACGGGGTGAATCCCCGCCTCCGCCGCGCCGCGCGCACTCACCGTCTCGTCGACACCGTGACCGTGAACTTCCGGTCGCGCGCGACCTGGCGTGTCGGCCCCACGAGGCGTTCGAGCGCCGGGCGGTACTGCAGCGCCGAGTTCCACACCGTCCACAGCTCGCCGCCCGGGCGGAGCACGCGCGCCGCATCGGCGAACATGCGCGGGGCGATGCCCTCGGTGACCGCCGCGCCGGAGTGGAACGGCGGGTTCAGCGCGATGAACGCGGCGCTGTCGTCCGCTCGGGAGCGGAGCATGTCGTCGCGGACGACCGTCACCCGGTCCGCGACGCCGTTCGCCGCGGCGGTCGCTCGGGCCGAGGCGACGGCGAGCGCGGACTGATCGCTCGCGTGCACGCGCAGGGACGGATGCCGCACCGCCAGAGTCGCCGCCACGACACCGGTCCCGCAGGCGAGGTCGATGGCCTCGTCGCCGACGGGTTCGGGCAGGTGCGCGAGGAGCAGTCGGGTGCCGATGTCGAGCGAGGCGCCGGCGAACACCCCGCCGAAGGCACGGACCTCCAGGCCGTCCACGCGGGCGCCTTCGGGCTGGGGGTCGGCGCCGGCGCGGGGGTCGCGGGCGATGAGCACGCGAGACTTCTGCCGCGCGTGCGAGACGTCGAGCCGGCCGAAGCGCTCGCGCAGCACCTCGTTCATCGTCACGGTCATGTGCTTCAATCGCCCGCCCGCGAACACGACGACGTCAGGGTGCGCGTGCAGGGCGATGAGTCCCGCGAGGTCGTGGAGCTCGCGCAGCGACCGCGGGAGGCGCAGCAGCACCACACGCGCGTCGGCGAGGAGGGCGGCGTCCCTCTCGTGCGAGGCGAACGTGCCCTCGAGGCCCGTCGTCTCCGCGTTCGCGGTGAGGGCTCGTTCACCGGTGAGCTCGTCCTGGTGGACCCGGATGCCGCGGGCCCCCGCGTCGGCCGCCGCCAGGGTCAGCGTGCCGTAAGCGTCGCCGATGACCACGAGCTGTCCGTCCCCGAGACCGGCTCGTGCCGCCGCGGACTCGTCCAGCAGGAGCCGGTCCGCGGCGTCGACGGCGACCAGATCCGGCCCCTCCAGGTCGGGCCAGCGGCGGAGGGCATCGAGCGAGAACGGCACCCGGCTACGGTACCGGCCCGTCGTCGGGGCGGCGGCCGTCAGGAGCGGCGGTTCGCGGCGGCAGCCGCAGCGGCGAGCTCGCCGAGCACCGGCGGCACGTCGTCCTGCGGGACCACGGCCTGGATCAGCGTCAGTCCGGTCGACTCGCGCGCGGAGGCGAGGGCCTCGGTGAGCGCGCCCACGCTGTCGACGCGCACGCCGCGGGTCGTCCCGGCCGGGTCCATCGCCGCCAGCAGCGTCGTCCAGTCCCACGTCGCGATGTCGTTGTACTCCTCGTGGAGTCCGTGGATCACGCGCTCGACCGTGTACCCCGCGTTGTCGACGACCACGATGATCGCCGGGATGCCGTGCCGGACGATCGTGCCGAGCTCGGCGCTGGTCAGCTGCGCGGCACCGTCGCCGATGAGCAGCACCGGCCGGCGCTCGGGGCGGGCGAGAGTTGCACCGAGGATCGCCGGGAGGGTGAAGCCGATCGCGGCCCACAGTGGCTGCCCGCCGAAGACCACTCCGTGCGGCAGGCGTTCCCCGGCCATGCCGTAGAACGAGGTGCCCTGATCGGCGAGCACGGTGTCACCGTCCCGGAGGAACGCGGCGACCTCGTGCCACAGCGCGGCCTGCGAGAGGGCGGCCGACGGGTCGGCGAACGTGTCGCTCGCCGCGGGCGTCACCGCGACGTCGGAGACGAAGCGCCCCGGGAGGGCCGCCAGCTCCTCGGCGACGGCGTCGAGCGCGTCGCGCATCGCCAGCGGACGGAAGTCGTCGTCGCCGATGCGCGCGTGCTCGCCGCGGATCTCCACCGTGCGAGCGGGATCGATGTGCTGCGAGAAGAAGCCGCTGGTCAGGTCGGTGAACTGCGCCCCGGCCATGACGAGGACGTCGGCGTTCTCGATGCCCTCCCGCACGGCCGGAGCGCTCGCCGCACCGAGGTAGGGCCCGAGGTACCCGGATGCCGACTCGTCGACGACGCGACGCCCCCAGAGCAGCGAGGCGTGCGGGATGCCGCTGTCGAGAACGCGATGCAGCTCGGCCTCCGCGCCGAGGCGGGCGACGAGGATGTCGGCGAGCACGGCGGCGGAGTCGGCGACCGCGAGGCGTGCGGCGACGGCGTCGCGGAAGCGGGTCAAGACGGCGGGGTCGGTGACGGTGTCCGGCGACGGCAGCGGCTCCGTCGGTGCGATGGCGGGGGCCTCGCCCACGTCGGCGGGGATGAGGAGGTAGCCCGGCAGGCGACGGTGGCGCACCTCCGTGAGGAGACGGTCGATCTGAGCCGTGGCATCCGTCGCCGTGAGGATCTCCTGCGCGGCGGTGACCTCGGCGGTCATGCGGGCGAAGTGACCGAAGTCGCCGTCGCCGAGCGAGTGGTGGCTCGCGCGACCGGCGGCCTGGACCGCCGTGGTCGGCGCCCCGACGACGTGGAGGACGGGGACGTGCTCGGCGTAGCTGCCGGCGACGGCGCTGATCGCGGAGAGCTCACCCACGCCGAAGGTTGTGCTGAGCGCGCCCAGGCCGTGCAGACGCGCGTAGCCGTCGGCGGCGTAGCCCGCGCCGAGTTCGTTGGCGCAACCGACCCACTCGACGAGCGGGTGGCGCTCGACGTGGTCGAGGAACGCGAGCGTGAAGTCGCCGGGGACCCCGAAGAAATGCCGTACCCCCGCCTCGGCGAGCCGATCGAGGAGGTAGTCGGCCACGGTATAGGTCGTCATGGCCGAGACCTCGCCGTTACCGGGTGCCGAAGTGGAAGGGAAGCGCCAGCGACGCCGAGACCAGGATGATGCCGAGGGCGAAGAAGAGTGCGGGGGCGGCGAGCGAGAACGAGATGCCGGTGAGCAGCATGCCGCCGACGAACAGGATGAGCGAGACGATGAACATGAGGATCCCTTCGGTCGCTCCAGGCTACCGTGCCGGGTCGGCGGGGCGCGTCGCCCGGCCGGGTGTCTCGGGGCGCGGAACCGCTCGAGGGCTCTCGCCGAGCGCGGCGTGCGTCCACAGGGTGCTTCCCGCGACGGCAGCGGGCATGACGGCGACGGCGCCGAGCGGCACGAGGAAGCACAGCTGCGTCGCGACGCCGAAGCCGAGAGCGCGGGCGCGGTTCTCGCGCAGCACGGCACCCCGGGCCTTCCGGTCGAGGCCGCGCGCCGAGAGCGAGCGCGACGTGAGCTCGTCGGCGAGGAGCCACCCGGTCAGCGAGACGCCGACGATCGTGCCCAGCACCCCGCCCACGAGCGGGATGAGCCCGACGAGCCAGGCCAGGACGGCGACCAGGATGCCGCGCAGCACGAGCCGCACGCTGTCACCGACTCCGCGCCAGAAGCCGTACTCGCTGTCGGGCACCGCGCCGAGCGCCGAGCGCTCGGTCGCCCGCCAGATGCGGTCGTAGATCGGCTCGCCGACGGTCAGGGTCAGGGCGGTGAACGAGATCGCGACGACGAAGAGGGCGGCGCCGAACGAGGCCACGCCGATCGCTCCGCGCAGAGCATCGGCCCAGAACGGCGCCCACCCATCGGCGAACGGCGTCCAGTCGTCGACGACGTGGGAGAGCAGGATCGCCCAGCCCACGAGCGCGGCGCCGAGAACGAGTCCGACGACGGCGCCGGGGATGAGGCCGAGCGCCATCGCGCCGGGCGTCCGACGCCACTGACCGAGGCCCCGGGCGAGCAGGGCGGCGCCGGCGAGGAACTCCTTCATGTCGGAAGTCTCGCAGGGTTACGCGTCCGTCGACACGAATTTGACACCGGGGGATTCGCTGGACAGGATGACTTCACAGCGAACTGATAATCATTATCAGTAATGCGTGCATTCAGGTGGAGAGGACGATATGCCGACGGCATCCCTTTGCCATCCGCACACCGCCGGACACCTGGGTCCCGGGGGACTCCCGCGCTGCGGCTGCGCCCGCCCCCTCTCGAACCCTGTCTCGCTTCCCCGGCCGGCGGTCGACGGACGCGGGTGGTCCCCGCTGCGACGTCAGCACGTCGGATTCGTCCGCGCGCACTTCATCTACTCCGACCGAATGGGCTGCCTCGGAGCCTGACACCCCGGGTCCCGCGGGCGGTCTCCTCGACCGTGCGCCGACGCAGGCATCCGAGTCGCTCCGCACGTCGGCGCGCCCGCACCCTTCCACGTTTCGGAGAACCATTCGTCATGAGCACCACCATCCAGGCGCCTCCCGCCCCCTCGTCTCGATCGGCACAGACCCCGATCGCGCGCATCGTCCTCGCCCTCGTCGCCGCTCTCGCGTTGACGCTCGGTGTCAGCACGCCCTCGTTCGCCGCCACCGGCGCGCAGACGGGGGAGTGGGACATCCTCGCGACCTCGGCGGCGCAGTCACCGCGCCTGCAGAGCTACAACCACGAGAGCGAGACCTGGGACACGGTCCTGAGCCCCTCGGCCTCGTTCGCTGTCGGCAGTGGCAAGCGCATCGACGGTGACGACGCCACGGCGACCTCGCCCGTCTCGGGCGGCGGCCTCCGCTTCGCCAACACCGCCACGGTCGCCCGCTCGGCCACGTTCACCATCACCGTCCCCGCAGGTACGGGGCTGGCGATCACGGACGTCTCCAACGGCACGGTCCGTTCGGTGCCGGTGTCGTCGTCGGACCAGACGCTGACGATCTCGACCGGCTCGGTCGCCGCGAACTCGCAGTGGCACCGCCACTACACGTGGGAGTTCAGCGGCAGCGCGAGCTCCGTCGATCTCCCGGTCTCGGTGCGCGTCCGCAACGCGTCGTCGGGGTCGACGGCCTACACCGCGACGGCCACCTACCGCTTCACCTTCTGATCGATCGTGCGGGGGCGGTGACTCGTCACGCCCCCGCACTCCCCTCTGGAAAGATCTCGAATGTCTCGCCCCGTTCGTCCCCGGTTCACCGGCCCCTCCGCCCGACCGCTGGCCGTGCGCGCTCGCTTCGTCTCGGCGATCCTCGCCGCGACGATGATCGCGACCACCGTCACTCCCGCCCATGCGAGCGATGACCCGGTACCCGACGTCGGGGCGGTGGTGGAGACGGCCGACTCGGCGTCCACCCCGACGCCGACTCCGGAGGCGACGCCCTCCGTCTCCCCGGCCCCGGAGGCGAGCCCGCGCGTCGAGGCGAACGCGGCGCCGGAGGCCCCCGCTGTCTCGACTTCTCCCGCGTCTTTTTCGGTGGAGGCGACGGATGCCGACGTCGAAACGGCCGCCGAGCCCGGTCCCGTCGTTCTCGACGGCGGCCGGGTCGATCTGGCGTCGCGGATCGTCGACGGCGACCTTCGAGTCGATCTGGAGACGGACGGGCGAAACCTCGATCCCGCAGGGACGGTCTTCGTCGTCCGCGATGCCGAAGCGTGGCCAGGCGAGGCCGAGGGGCAGGACCCGGCGTTCTGGTCCGAGGTGTCGTCGGAGCGCACGCCGATCTGGAGAACCCCCACCCCGTCGACGCCCGGCACCGGACCGTCCCTCGTGGTGAATGCGAGCGGGGTCGACCCTGCCGCTCTCCTCGTCCCCACGAACACCGTCGAAGCGACCGTCCGCTCGTGGCTCGTCAGCGCATCGGGTCCGGCCACGACGGGTCTGCTCGGCGACGGGACGTACGACCTCGGCACGTCGCAGCGCTCGGGGCGCAGCATCCCCGTCGCTCAGACGTACCCGCAGCCCGAGAGCGCCTTCGGACCGGCTCAGCTCCCGATCGCCGCCGCATTCGCCGCGGAGGGCACTTATTGCGTCACGATCGGCACGCACGCCCAGCTCGCCGACGGGACCTTCGTCAACCACGACGTCACGCTCACCTTCGCCGTCGGCGCCGTCGACATCGCCACGGTGAGTCCCTGCGCACAGCCCGCTGCGATCCCTCCGCAGGAACCGCAACCTCGGCCCTCGACCGCGACGGGCGTCACCGTGGTGTCGTCGGGAACGGCGCTGCTGGCCACGACCCTGCACGAGGGTTCCCTCTCACTCGACGCCGTCGTCGATGACCGCGGACGCACCACGTCGTATGACCCGTCGGAGGTGGTGTTCTCGCTGCCCCACCGCGACACGCGCTGGCCGGCGACCGGGTACCGGGCGACGCAGCAGGACATCTGGGCGCGCCACCTCGCCCCGGAGGAACGGGCCTACCGGACGCTCGGGCGCTTCATCGCGCCGGGCACCGCGCCGTCGGAGCGCGATGAGTGGAGCAACGATCTCACGCTCGACCTCGAGGCACGCTTCGTCGACGGCGCGTCGCTGGCGCCCGACTCCGGGGTCGACTACTCCTTCCTCGGAGCGACCAGCACCGCGCAGACCGGTCGGTTCTTCGCCTACTGGCAATCGGGCCCCCTCGTGCCGTCGCCGGATGCCATCGGCTTCTGGAGCACGCGCGCGCCCCAGGAGGCCGTCCCCCAGTGGCGCGCGGTCTCCAGCGCAGACGCCCCGTTCTACGCCCGAGACAAGCAGGACGCCGGCCTGGAAGCTCTCGGCACCGCCTTCACCGAGCCCGGGGTGTACTGCGTCACGCTGGAGTCGTCGACGACGCTCGTCAACGGCGCCCCGGTCTCGGACCGGGCGACCTTCACGTTCGCCGTCGGCGTCGACGCGGCGGCCGTGAAGCCGTGCGCGCAGGACAGCGGCGCCGCCACCATCGTCCGGGAGGGCGACGTGCGCGTCGCCGCGCGAGTGACGGACGGCGATCTGGTGCAGGAACTCGTCGCGGGAGACACCGTGCTCGACCCCGCCCGGACGGTGTTCGCCCTTCCCACGAGCGAGCAGCGCCCGGACTCCGCCGACGGTCAGGGCTCCGCCTTCTGGGACGAGGTCGCGCCGCAGGGCGGCGCCATCTGGCGATCGCGGACGCCGGAGAATGCCGGAAACGCCCTCTCCTTCGCCCTCGACACCAGCGGCATCCCGTCGACCGCTCTGTACGACCCCGAATGGGCTCCCGAGCAGGCTGTGCTCCGCACCTGGCTCGGATCGGTGCTCGGCTCACGGGGCGGGCTCCTGACGGACGGTGCCACCGACGCCGGTACGAGCAGTCGTGCCGGTGATGCGGCCCCGCGCCTGCGCACACGGGTCGGCGAGGGGACCGAGCCGCGGCCCCTCTCGGTGGCGTTCGGGGAGGCGGGCCGCGCCTGCGTCACGCTCGACAACCACGCGCAGCTCGCCGACGGCACCTTCGTCAACCACGACCTCACGCTGACCTTCGCGGTGGGGGTGGATCCCGAGACGGTGGAGCCGTGCGCGCAGCCCGCCGCGATCGCGCCCCAGGCGCCGCACCCGATCACCTCGACGGCGACGGGGACCACCGTGCTCGACTCGGGCACGGTGCTGATGGCGCCCACCCTGGCCGACGGCGCGCTCACCCTGAACGCCGTGACCATGGATCGCGGTCGCACCACCGCCTTCGACCCCGCGCGCGTCGTGCTGTCGGTGCCGAACAGGGACGCGCAGTGGCCCGCCGACGGCGGCACCGCGAACGACAAGGAGATCTGGGAGCGATACCTCCCCGAGGGGAGCACGGCCTACCGCACCTCGGGCCGGTTCGTCCCGGACGACCGTCGCCTGGGCGACGAACACGCGAATGACCTCGTCGTCGACCTGGACGCGCGTTTCGTCTCGGCGGACGACCTCCGCGTGGTGCCGGACGAGGGTGCGACCGTCGCTTTCGACTTCGGCGGCACGACGAACGCTTCGGGGCGGTTCTTCACCTACCGGCAGGACTACTCGCGGCACCTCGACGGACCCGAGAACATTGGCTTCTGGGACAGCGCCCCCGGGCGGAGCGGATGACGCTGGCGCGCGCAGCCGCGACGACCGAGGAATGGGGCGAGCCGTTCTACAACCGCGCCGAAGAGTACGCGGGGGCGGGAGCCCTGGGCACCGTCTTCACCGAAGCGGGTGTGTACTGCGTGAGCGTGCGCTCGTCGGCGACACGCGTCGACGGCGTCGCCATCGAGGACAGCGCGACCTTCACCTTCGCCGTCGGCGTGGACGCGTCGGCCGTGACACCGTGCGCCCAGGACGACCCGAACGGCCCCGACGACCCGGACGGCCCCGACGACCCGGACGGGCCCGACACGCTCGATCCCTCCGTCGCATGGCTGCAGAAGGGGCACACCGATCTCGCCGTCCGCGAGAACGGGCGAGGCGGCATCGAGTTCGCCACCGGCGACGGGCACACCGACGTCGGCATGCACGGCTTGAAAGACACGGTGTGGGTCGGGCGCGGCGAGTACGCGCGATTCACCGTGCGTGAGCCGGACGCCGGCGACGACAGGACGTTCATCGGGCCGCCCGGTACGACGTACTACGGCTTCTCCGCCGGCAGTCAGTACGTCGACTACACGCTCTGGCCGGGCCTGAGCACGCTGTATCTGCCCGTGGGATTCACCCGGCGTCACATCACCTGGTCGCTGCAGAAGGTCTCCGGCCCGGGGGAAGCGTACGCGTGGTCGAACAGTGTATTCATGCTCGATTCGCGCCGCTCGACTCCCGTCCCCTTCTCGCTGGGGCGCACGCACCGGCACCTCAACTGGGCGTTCACCGAGCCCGGCGTGTACTGCTTGGCCGTGCGCGCCAACCTGCGCGCCGCCGCCGATGAGGGGCGTGACGTCTCGGCGGCGTCGCTGCTGACGGTGGCCGTGGGCGATGTCGATCTTTCCGCGGTCCAGCCGTGCGAGCGCACGACCGCGGTTCCGGACGCACCTGCACCCGCCAGCGTCACTGTCTCGACCGCTCCCGCCGTCGTCGACGGCGAGACTCTCGCGCCCTCCCTCGAACTGCGTCGTGTGAACGGCGTGCCCGATGTCGTGGGGTCGACGGAGGAGAAGAACACCCCGCGCACGATCTTCTTCGACCCGGAGCGGACGATCTACTCGGCGTCGGCGGCCGCCGAGACGTACCGGATGCAAGACCGCTGGCGCACGCTCGAAGGGGATGCCGGAGGCAGTGACGTCACCCTCACCCTCGGGGACGTGAAGGGTCCGGGCTCCTACTCGCGCCGCGGTAACAGCACCGACTCTCAGGCGGTGCAGCTGGACTCGGGCTCGACGCCCGCGAGAACGACGGAGACCCTGTGGCCGAACTCCACCTTCCCGGCCACCCACGTCTTCTCGGCGGCCGGGGTGTACTGCGTGCCATTGACCTGGTCGGGCACCCTCGCTGACGGCACCGCCTTCCGCGTGACCAAGACGCTGACCTTCGCCGCCGGTGTCGATACCGCGGGCATCACGCCCTGCGCGGACGGGGGAGGCGGCACCGACCCCGTCGATCCCGACCCCGAGACGCCCGACGTGGAGTGGGACGTGCCCAATCACACGCGCACCGAGTCCGGTGCCACCATCGTGGCCGCCGGTCACATCGACGTCGCGGCGCGCCTGGACGGCGATCGGCTGGCCACGGTGATCGCCGACGCGAGCGACGCCGCGCAGGAGGAGGCGCTGCGGGCACCGTCCGACACCGTGCTGCAGGTGCGTCCCGAGGCGCAGAGCACCGTCCCCGCCGATGCGGCGTACGCGTTCCTCGGCGCGGCGGGTGCGAAGACCTGGCTCCTGCCCGAGACGGAGGCCGAAGGCATCCTGTGGCCGGGGTGGTCCACCGAGGCGATTCCGACGACGGCGACGACCGGCGGGGTGAGGTGGTCTCTCGATCGAGCCGAAGGACCGGGGGAGTTCGCGCTGTACCAGACGCCGTTCACCGGACCGCGGGTCTTCTTCAACACCCGTGACGGCATCGACGCGGCCGACACCTTCGAGATCCCGAAGAACATCCATGCGCACGGCACCTGGGCGTTCAGCGCGGAGGGCACGTACTGCCTCGGCTTCACGCGCGCGGCGACACTCGCCTCGGGCCAGGCGGTGAGCGACACGTTCACCCTCGCGTTCGCGGTCGGTGCCGTCGCGGTGAAGAAGGTCGACCCCACGCGCTGCTTCCAGACGCCCGACGGTGCGTCCACCGCTCCCGACACCACGCCGGTTCCGCTCGACGAGTTGACGGATGCCGCCCGCGGCGGTGTGCAGGTGCTGAACGCCGACACGGGGATCACCGCGGGCCAGCTGGTCACGGTGCAGGTCGACCGGGCCCGCGCGGGCCAGTGGGTCTCGCTGTGGCTCGATGACACCGCATGGCTCGGCTGGGCGCGCATCGGCTCGTCCGGCGCGGTGCAGGTGCGCCTGCCCGCCGCCGCCGCGACCGGCGTGCACCGGTTCGTCGTGAAGGATCGGGCGGGCGCACTCTCGGGGTGGGACGACCTGCAGATCGTCGCCCCCGCTGTTCCCGATGACCCGGTGGACCCCCAGCCCGAGGTTCCCGGGGCGTGGGACGTGGCGAACGGCACCGTCAACCGTGCGGGCGCGGTCGTGCTCAACGACGGACACGTCGACATCGCCTCGCTCGTGCAGGACAGCACGCTCGTCACGCGTATCAAGGATTCGGCATCCGTCACCGAACCCGTCTACCGCGACGTCTCGCGCACCGTGCTGCAGCTCAAGCCCGGCTCGCGTGCGAGCGTGCCCGACGGTGATGCGTGGCGCTTCCTCGGCGACCCCGGTTCGTCGTTCTACCAGGTGACGCAGACGCAGCAGAGCGGACTCGTCTGGCCGGGCTGGTCGACCGAGGGCATCCCGCTGTCGGCGACGACCGGCGGCGTGACGTGGTCGCTGGTCGACGTCTCGGGACCCGGACGGTTCGCCCTGTACGAGACCGGTGCCTTCGGGCAGCCGTCGGTGCTGTTCACCACGCACGACGGCATCTCGGCCGCCGATCGCGTGACGATCCCGAAGAACACGCACGCGCACGGCTCGTGGGCGTTCAGCGCCGAGGGCAACTACTGCCTCTCGATGCAGCGGACCGCACAGCTGAGCGACGGGCGGGTGTCGAGCGACACGTTCGTGCTGGCCGTCGCCGTCGGCACGGCCGACGTGATGTCGGTGGACCCCGCGCGGTGCGGACAGGCCGTGGACACCGGCAAGATCGAGGTCCCGACGCCGCCGCGCGAGGACTCCCGCGCCGCGACGCCCGCGGTGCAGCAGCTCGCCGCCGCGGCGTGCGTCGCCGGCGCGACGATCGTCTCGTCGGGCCACGTCGACTACGCCTCGCGCATCGTCGACGGGTCGCTGCAGTCGCTCATCGGCGACGACTCCTCCGGCGCCAAGGTGTACCGCGAGCCCTCGAGCACGGTGCTCTGGCTGAAGCCCTCGGCGCGGGTCACCCTGCCGGCCGGTTTCGGCCAGGTCGGGGCGGCCGGATCCACCGTGTGGCAGGTGCCGCAGACGCAGAACCCCGACCTGGTCTGGCTCGGCTGGAACACCGAAGCGCTCAACGCCGGCAACACGGCGGGACCGGTGCGGTGGACGATCGACGGCATCGACGGGCCGGGACGCGTGAGCGTGTACCTCTCCGGTGCGTTCGGCGGCATCCAGCAGACCATCTTCTCGGGCGGCGGGTCGTACGACATCCCGCTCGGTGTCCACGCGCACGCGAACTGGGCCTTCAGCGCGGAGGGGGTCTACCGCATCACCTCGACGCAGACCGCGACGCTTGCCGACGGCCGTGTCTCGCGTGATCGCGAGACCCTCACGGTGGTCGTGGGTGACGTCGACCCGCGCACCGCCGTGTCGGGCGGAGCCGGCTGCGCCGTCGCCGCCGGTGCCGCGCTGGCGACCACCGCGCTGACCGCCACCGCGGCGGACCAGGCGGCGGCGGAGGCGGCGGATGCCGCGCGGCGGACGCTGCCCGGTCAGGGATCGGATGCCGAGACCCCCGCGGATCCGTTCACGGCCCTGGCCGCGGGCGACCCGGTTCCGCTGCTGCTGACGGTCCTCGGCGTGCTCCTCCTGGTCGCCGCGGCGGGCGCGGGGACGCTGTGGTGGCGCTCACGCCGTCGTGTCGGCGGGGCCCACCCGTGAGGCGGTCGCGCCGGTTCGCTGTGGCCGCGGTGACGGCGGGGGTGCTCGCCGTCACCGGTTGCGCGGGGCCGCCGTCCTTCTCCGTCGAGGGTGACCGCCTGCGCGTGGTCACCACGACCGGGATCCTGCGCGACCTCGTGCACCAGGTCGGCGGGGACAGCGTCGAGGTCGTGTCGCTCGTACCCGACCGGGCGGACCCGCACGCGTACGAGCCGACCCTGCGCGATGCGCGCAACGTCGTCTACGCCGACGTGGCGTTCTCGAACTACGCGATGCTGGAGGAACAGGCGGTCATCAAGACCCTGGATGCCAACCTTCGCGACGATGCGGTGAGCGTCTCGCTCGCGGAGGAGGCGGTGAAGTACGCGGCCGAGATCATCCCGCTCGTCGAGGACGTCTCGCTCGACACCGTGTGGCTGGGCCTGCGCGCGCACGGGCGGGGCGAGGAGCGCGGCGCGACGCGCACCTCCGAGGTGCAGTTGTCGGCGGTGGCGGCGACCGGACCCGGCGACATCGTCGCCTACCTCACGGGATCGTTCGGCGACACCGACCGCTACTTCGACTCCTCGGACGGCTTCGATGCCGCCGACGGCTACCGCGACGACACCGTGACCCTGCCTGCCGACGCCCACACGCACCTGTCGTGGGCGTTCACCGCCCCCGGGGTCTACACGCTCACTCTGCGTGCGCGCCTGCAGATCGATGACACGGCCAAGCCCGTCGAGCTCGGTGAGGCCACCTACACGTTCGCCGTGGGCGTCGACCCGCACGAGGCGGCGGCAGAGGCCGGGCTCGAGGACCCAATCGTGCTGGATCGCGGCCACGCCGACCTCACGGTGGACGTGGATGCCGGATCCCTCGGCGTCCGCTACGACCCCGGCGGTGCCGGCGAGCACGCGCAGCAGACCCTCGCCGCCGCCGGAGTCATCGTGGACGTTCCGGCGAAGGCCCGCACCGAGGTCCCGGCGGGGGAGGACTTCCGCTTCCTCGGCCGCCCCGGCGAGCCGATCTACCAGCTCCCGCAGGCCGTGCTGGGAAAGCACGTCCACGGCGAGATCGACCCGCACCTGTGGCAGGACGTGCGCAATGCGATCGCCTACGTCCAGCTGATCCGCGACACCCTCATCAGCGCCGACCCCGCCCACGCCCGCGACTTCACCGCGAACGCCCGCGCCTACCTGGCGCAACTGGATGCTCTGGATGCCGAGGTCCGCTCCGCGTACGCGAGCATCCCGCCCGGTGACCGCCACCTCGTGACGACGCACGACGCCTTCGGCTACCTCGCCCACGCCTACGGTCTCGAGGTGGCGGGCTTCGTCACGCCGAACCCGGCGGTGGAGCCGTCGCTGGCCGACCGTCGCCGGCTCGCCGAGACGATCCGCACGCTGCACGTACCGGCGGTCTTCCTCGAGCCCAACCTCGCCGCGCGGTCGTCGACCCTGACGGACGTCGCCGACGACCTCGGCGTGCGCGTCTGCCCCATCTACGGCGACGCGTTCTCCGACACTGTGACCACGTACGTCCAGCTCGTGCGCGCGAACGCGGAGAGCGTGCGCTCCTGCTTGACCCCGTCCGACGGAGGAACCCGATGATCCCTGCTCCCCGCGCCCGTGTCTCCCGCGCCCGTGCCCGCGCGTTCGCCCTGGGCCTCGTGGCCGTCTTCGTGATGGGGCCCGCCGCTGCGGCATCCGCCCTTCCGTCCGGTCCCTCGATCGAGGTGGTGGCATCCGCAGGGAACGGGGACGACGCGAATCTCGAGCAGCACCTGGACGAACTCTCGATCGTGCACGGCGAGCGCGTGCTCGAGGCCGGTCACCTCGACATGGGGCCGAAGTACGACGACGGTCAGTGGCGGCTGCTCATCCACGACGACGTCGCCAAGGCCGATGCGAACGCGACGAGCGTCTGGCGCTACCCCGACGAGACGGTGCTGCACGTCCGCGACGAGGCGAAGCTCCCCGTGCCCGAGGACCCCGCGTACGCGTTCGTCGGCGCTCCCGCGGGAAGCGAGGTGTGGGTCGCGCCGCAGACGCAGAACCCCGACGTCGTCTGGATCGGGTGGAACACGCAGGATCCCGCCGTGATGGGCGTGGTCGACCGCGGGGTGACCCTGTCGCTGCGCGCCGTCCAGGGACCGGGTGTGATGACGACCTACCTGCAGTCGGGCTCGTTCGGCCAGCCGCAGGTGCTGTGGGACTCGCGCGTGGCCGAGGCGCAGCCGGTCTGGGTCGACGTCAACACGCACACCCATGCCAACTGGGTCTTCACCGCTCCCGGGGTCTACCTCGTCGAGCTCACCGCCGAGGCTGACCTCATCGACGGCTCCCACGTGTCGGACACCCAGCGGCTGCGCTTCGCCGTCGGAACGGGCACGACACCCGCCGAAGCCTTCGCGGCGACCTGGACGGGGGATGCCTCGGCGCCCGCCGCCGCCGGGACGGAGGCCGAGTCCGTCGCCGAGGCCGTTCCCGCGCCGGCGTCGCCGCTCGTGCCGATCCTCATCGGTGCCATCGTCGTCGTCGCGGTCGGGATCGTCGCGGTCGCGGTCGTCGTCGGCGCGCGCAGCGCCCGTGCCAAGCGGGCGGCGCTGCAGCGGCATCCGGACGCCACGACCCAGGAGGTTCGACCGTGAGCGGGACCGAGGCGCTCGAGATCCGGGCGGTGACCGTCGAGCTCGGCGGGCGCCCGGTGCTGCAGAACGCGGATCTGACCGTCGCCCGGGGCGAGCTGGTCGCGCTGCTCGGTCCCAATGGCGCGGGCAAAACCACGCTGCTGCGCACCGCGCTGGGGCTGCAGCCCGCGGTCGCCGGCGAGGTCCGCATCGACGGGCGCCCCAGCCGTCCGGGTCGAGCAGCGATCGGCTACGTCCCGCAGCGCCACGAGTTCGCCTGGGACTTCCCCCTGTCCGTCGCCGACGTCGTGATGACGGGGCTCACCGGCCGGCTCGGCCTGCTGCGCCGACCCGGGCGCGCCGAGTGGGAAGCTGTCGCTGATGCCTTGGAGCGCGTGCGGATGGCCGACCTCGCCGACCGTGTCGTGGGGCAGCTGTCGGGCGGACAGCGGCAGCGCGTCCTCGTCGCGCGCGCTCTCGCGCTGCAGCCCGCCGTGCTCCTGCTCGACGAGCCGTTCACGGGTCTCGATCTGCCCACGCAGGACCTGCTCGCGCGACTGTTCGCCGACCTCGCCCACGAGGGGCGCGCCGTGCTGATGACCACGCACGACCTGCTCGGCGCGATCGACGTCGCCGACCGGCTCGCGCTACTGAACCGCACGATCGTCGCCGTCGGCGCGCCGGCACGCCTGGCCGCCGAGCCGGACGTGTGGACGCGCACCTTCGGCGTGGGCCCGGAGTCCGCCCTCGTGCGCATGGTCCGGAGCGTCGCATGAGCCCCGTGGACTTCGTCGTCGACCTCCTCAACCCCGACCTGGCCTTCCTTCCGAAAGCCCTGGCCGTCGCCGTGATGTCCGCGATCGTCTGCGGCGTCGTGGGCACCTACGTCGTCCTGCGGGGAATGGCCTTCATCGGCGACGCGGTGGCGCACGCCGTCTTCCCGGGGCTGGCCGTGGCCTTCGTCGTCTCGGGCAACCTCGTCCTCGGCGGCACGATCGCCGGCGTTCTCACCGCGGTGCTCGTGGCGGTGTTCGCGCAGAACCGACGCCTGAAAGAGGACTCGATCATCGGGATCTTCTTCGTCGCGGCGTTCGCGCTCGGCATCGTCGTGATCTCGCAGGCCCCGGGGTATGCGGGGTCGCTGCAGCAGTTCCTCTTCGGCTCGCTCACCGGCATTCCGGATGGCGACATCCCGATCGTCGTGGGCGTGTCGGTGCTCGTGCTGATGGTGGTCCTGCTGCTGAACAAGGAGTTCGTGACGGTGAGCCTCGACCGGGAGTCGGCCCGCGCCCTCGGGCTGCGCGTCTTCTGGCTCGACCTCACGCTGTACGTCCTGGTGACCCTCGCCGTCGTGATCAGCGTGCAGACCATCGGCAACATCCTCGTGCTCGCGCTGCTCGACACCCCCGCCGCGACCGCGCGCCTGCTCACCGACCGAATCGGCGTGATGATGCTGCTGGGCCCGATCATCGGCGCCCTGTCGGCGCTGGTCGGCCTCTACGTCTCGTGGTCGTGGGCGTTGCCCACCGGCGGCACGATCGTGCTCGTGCTAACCGCGGCGTTCCTCACCGCCTGGACGCTGTCGCCCCGGCACGGGCTGCGCGGGCGGACGCGGCGCGCGCGGCGACGCTCCGGTGATCCCTCGGGCGACGCGGATGCCGCGTCCCCGGCGTCGACGCGCATCGGCGCGCCCCATCCCGTGACCGACCTCCTCGCCGAAAGGCCCTCATGACCGAGCAGAACCCGCTTCAGCCCTCCACACCCGGATCGCGGCTCTGGCCCGCCGCCACCGCCGTCCTCGCCGTGCTCGGCGCGGGCGCGCTCGCCGCAGGGGTCTGGGGGCCCGTCGTCGCCGGTGATGCTCAGCCGGCGGCGACCGTGGCCGCGTCGGCGGCTCCGACGCCCACCGCCCGCGCGAGCGCCGCTCCGACGACGATCGCGTCGGCGCTGCCCGCGGGGGAGAGGGGCATCGCCGAGCTGGTCGACTCCGCGTGGGTCGATCGGGTGTCGGCGTCCACCGGCATCCCGTCCCGCGCCCTCGCCGCGTACGCCGGCGCGTCTCTCGCGGTGTCGCGCACGAACCCGTCGTGCGGTCTGGGCTGGAACACGCTGGCCGCGATCGGGCTGGTCGAGACGGCGCACGGTGGGATGAACGGCTCCTCGCTGCATGCCGACGGCACGGTGTCGCCGGCGATCATCGGCATCCCGCTCGACGGCAACGGGACCGAGGTCGTGCGCGACACCGACGGCGGAGCCGTCGACGGCGACCCCGTGTGGGATCGGGCCGTCGGGCCGATGCAGTTCATTCCCTCGACGTGGGCGCAGGCCGGCCGTGACGGCAACCGCGATGGCGTGATCGACATCAATCAGATCGACGACGCCGTGCTCGCCACCGCCGAGCACCTGTGCGAGGTCGGCGGCGACCTCACCCGCGCCGAGAACTGGATCGCCGCGGTGCACGCCTACAACCCGTCCGTGGAGTACAACAACAAGGTGGCGGCGGCTGCGACGCAGTTCGCGACGGCGCGCTGAGTCGAGGGCGGGTTTTCTCGTCGCGTTCAACTGAATGTCCGAACGAGGCGTCTCATCGCGCCGCCGGGAATATCCTCGGAGTCGACGTGTTGAAGTTGATACGAAGCCGCTCAAGTACGAAACTTGAGTGAAGCTGACTCATGTATCACAGGAGACCTACGTGCCCGAAGATGTCACCCCCGGCGCCGGGGACAACGGCGCCCAGTCGTTCGACGAGTTCCTCGCCCGCTACCTGGCCGGTGAGCGCGCTCGCGCCGAACGGTCCATCGACCTCAGCCGCTTCCTGAGCGCCCGCACGCAAGAGGCCCTCCAGGCCGCCGGGCGGTACGCGCTCGGTCGCGGGCAGCGTGAGCTCGACGCCCTGCACGTCCTGCACGTGCTCGTCGGGCAGTCGCCCGCGCGCGAGGCCGTCGCCCGCCTCGGCGCGGATCCCGTCGCCATCGCGCGTGCCGCCGAGAGCCGCCTGCCCGCCGCCGGGGAGGCCGCCGAGGTCGACGGCGCGGTCGTCGCAGGATCCGTTCAGCGCGCGCTCTTCCACGCCTTCCAGGTGGCCCGCGCCGCCGGGTCGACCTACGTCGACCCCGACCACCTCTTCTTCGCTCTCGTGCTCGCACAGGACGCCCCCGCCGGGCAGATCCTCGCGCAGGCGGGAGTCACCGCCGAAGCCCTGACCCAGGGTGTGCGCGAGACCGTCGTCGGGGCCCCCGAGTCCGCGGCGCCGGACGAGGCGGCATCCGCCACCCCGAACCTCGATCGCTTCGGCACCGACCTCACCGCGCGCGCCCTCGCGGGCGAGCTCGACCCGGTCATCGGCCGCAGCGACGAGATCGAGCAGACGATCGAGATCCTCAGCCGTCGCACGAAGAACAACCCCGTGCTCATCGGCGAGGCCGGTGTCGGCAAGACCGCCGTCGTCGAGGGCCTGGCCCGTGCGATCGTCGCGAACGAGGTACCCGAGCAGCTGCGCGAGACCCGCGTGGTGTCGATCGACCTCGCCGCGATGCTCGCCGGCGCCCGCTACCGGGGCGACTTCGAGGAGCGTCTCACCCAGACGATGGACGAGATCGCGGCATCCGAGAAGCTCGTCGTCTTCATCGATGAGATTCACACCCTCGTCGGTGCCGGTGGCAGCGGAGACGGCTCGATGGATGCCGGCAACATCCTCAAGCCCCGCCTCGCGCGCGGCGACGTGCACCTCGTCGGGGCCACGACCCTGCGCGAGTACCGCACGATCGAGAAGGACCCCGCGCTCGAGCGGCGCCTGCAACCTGTGCGCGTGGGCGAGCCGTCGATCCCGGATGCCGTGGAGATCCTGCGCGGCCTGCGTTCGGCATACGAGGAGCACCACGCCGTCAGCTACACCGACGACGCCCTGCGCGCCGCCGTCGAGCTGAGCGACCGCTACCTCCCCGATCGCGTGCTGCCCGACAAGGCGATCGACCTCATCGACCAGGCCGGAGCGCGTCTGCGTCTGCGCCTGGGCGTGTCCGTCGACACGTCCGCGCTGATCGAGCGTCTCGCCGGCCTCGAAGCGGAGAAGAACGCCGCGGTCTCGGCAGAGCACTACGAGGAGGCGTCGCGACTGCGCGATGAGATCGCCGCCGTCCAGGCCCGCCTCGACGAGGCCACGCGGGGCCCGCGGGCCGCCGCGGTGGTCGGTGAGCCCGAGATCGCCGCGGTGATCAGCCGGGCCACCGGCATCCCCGTCGCCCGCCTCACCGCCACCGAGCGTGGCCGCCTCGCCGACCTCGAGACCGAGCTGCACGCCCGCGTCATCGGGCAGGACGACGCGGTGACCGCGGTCGCCAAGGCGGTGCGCCGCAATCGCACCGGCATGGGAGATGAGAACCGTCCGGTCGGATCGTTCCTCTTCCTCGGCCCCACGGGCGTGGGCAAGACCGAGCTGGCCAAGGCGCTGGCGGGGTCGCTGTTCGACGACGAGGCATCCGTCATCCGCTTCGACATGAGCGAGTTCGGCGAGCGGCACACCGTGTCGCGCCTCGTCGGTGCCCCTCCCGGATACGTCGGGTACGACGAGGCCGGTCAGCTGACCGAGCGCGTGCGCCGCAACCCCTACTCCGTCGTGCTGTTCGATGAGATCGAGAAGGCCCACCCCGACGTCTTCACGCTGCTGCTGCAGGTGCTCGACGACGGCCGCCTGACCGACGGCCAGGGACGCACGGTCGACTTCCGCAACACCGTGATCGTGATGACGTCGAACCTCGGCGGCGAGATCCTGGCATCCCGCTCCGGCGCGATCGGGTTCACCACGACCGGACGCGAGTTCGAGGCCTCCGACCTGCGCGACCGCGTGATGGGCAAGCTCCGCGAAGCCATGCGGCCGGAGTTCCTCAACCGCATCGACGACATCGTGCTGTTCCGCAAGCTCGAGAAGGAGCAGCTGCGCGAGATCGTCCGGCTGCTGCTGGGTGCCTCCGCGCGGCGGTTGGCCTCGCGGGACGTGGCGTTCCACGTCACCGACGCGGCCGTCGACCGGCTCGCCGAGGTCGGTTACGAGCCCGAGTACGGGGCGCGGCCGCTGCGCCGCGTCATCCAGCGCGAGGTCGACGACCGCATCGCCGACCTGTTCGTCTCGGGCGAGCTGAGCGACGGGGGAGCGGTGACGGTGGATGCCACCGACACGGGCTTCGTCGTCACGGCGGCCGCGGAGGCGCTCGCGGCCTGAGTCTCCTCGAACGCCCCCGGTGCTTGTGGTGCCGGGGGCGTTCGGCGTGCGAGGCGGGCGGTGCCGCGCCCGGTCGGCGGGGTGGGCCGGGTGCCGTGCCCCGGACCCGTCGGGCCTGGTGCTGCGCGAGGCGGGTGCGAGCCGAACTCCTGAGAAATCTGCCGCGGGGGCCGTTCCGCCGTGGTGGAAGTGCGCTCGGGCTCGATAACTCAGGAGTTTCGAACGCCCGGCGCCCGCCCACCCGCCCGGTCGCGCCGATGTCGGTGGGTGGGGGCAGAGTAGAGGTATGAGTCGTATCGGCACGATCTTCAGCCCCTACCCGCACCCGCCCGAGCAGCTGCGCGACGCCGCGCGCGCCGCCGAGGATGCCGGCGTCGACGAGCTGTGGCTGTGGGAGGACTGCTTCCGCTCGTCTGCCTGGGCCGCCGCGGCGGCCGCGCTCGCCGTCACCGACCACCTGCGCATCGGGGTCGGCATTGCGCCGTTCCCACTGCGCAACGTCGCCGCGTCGGCGATGGAGGTCGCCACGATCGAGCGCATGTTCCCCGGCCGCTTGCTGCCCGGGTTCGGGCACGGCGTGCAGGACTGGATGCGGCAGGTCGGCGCCAAAGCAGCCTCACCGCTGACGCTCATGCAGGAGCAGCTTCCCGCTCTGCGCGCTCTTCTCGCCGGTGAGACCGTCAGCGCCGAAGGGCGGTACGTGCGCTTGCGCGGTGTCACCCTCGACTGGCCGCCCGCCGAGGCCCCGCTCGTTTACGCCGCCGCCGAAGGACCGAAGACGCTCGCGCTCGCCGGCGCCGCCGCCGACGGCGTGATCCTCGACAGCCGGCACACCGTCGACGAGATCGCGGAGTCGGTGCGTCTCGTGCAGGCCGGTCGCGCGGATGCCGGTCGGGAGGGCCGCGCCGATGTCGTCGCCTACGTGCTCACGGCGTTTGGCCCCGATGCGCGGGAGCGCGCGACCGCGGTGCTGAGTGACCGCCCCGACGCGGCCGACCGTGTGCTGGCCGGTTCCGTGTCCGAGGTTGCGGAGGGGGTGGCGCGGTTCCAGGCAGTCGGTGTCGACGACGTCGTGCTGCTGCCCACCGACGACGTCGACCTGGCGGCATTCTTCTCCGCCGTCGGGCAGGTCGCCCTCGAGCTGCCGCACGCCGGAGGCGTCTCGTGAGCCGCGGGGTCGTCTCGCTGGGCCTCGCCGGCTCCCTCGGCCCCGACGCGGTCGCCGAGATCGCCCCCGCCGTCGAGCGCGCCGGGTTCCACACGCTCTGGATCAACGACACCCCCGACGGCGACGCCCTCGCGGCGCTCGCCGCTGCGGCGCGCGTGACCGAGAGACTGCAGCTGGCGACGGGCGTCGTCCCCGTGGATCGTCGGCCGGCCGCCGCGATCGCCGAGGCCGTGGCATCCCTGGGTCTGCCCCGCGACCGGCTCACGCTCGGCATCGGTTCGGGCGTGGCCCGCGAGGGCGCTCTGGCACGGGTCCGCGAGGCAATCGACGTGCTGCACGACGCCGATCTGCCGCGCGTGCTCGTCGGCGCGCTGGGCCCGAGAATGCGTCGCACCGGCGCGGAGCGGGCCGAGGGCGTGCTGCTGAACTGGGTGCCGTCCACCGAGGCGCGCGCGCAGTCCGAGGCCCTCCACGCGATCGCCCCGGCCGCGCACGTCGCGGTGTACGTCCGTACCGCGATCGTCTCTGCCGCGCGCTCGCGCCTCGATGCCGAGACCGCGCGCTACGCGTCGTTCCCGAACTACGCCGCGAACTTCGAGCGGATGGGGGTGGATGCCGCCGACACGACGATCCGCGACGTGACCGAGCTGGGCGACGCCCTCGAGGCCTACACGGCCGCGACCGACGAGGTCGTGCTGCGCGCAATCGTGCCGGAGGACACGGTCGAGGCGTACGTCGACTTCGCGTGGCGGACGGCGCCGGCGCCGAGCTGATGGCGTGTCGCCCGCCCGCGCCGCGGTGGGTGCTCCGGCTTCCGGGCCGGTGGGCAGTGACGGGCGGGGTGTCCGGTCCGGTGAGGGTCCGGCTCGGTCGGCGGGGGCCGGGCGGGGCGTTCGGCCCCGGTGCATATCGGGTTTGCTCAGCGACAGGCCGTCGGTCCCGGGAAGCGAGGGGGAGGGATGCGCGCCCGGTCGTAGCATGGGCCTGTGCGTCGACTCTCGGTGTCCCTCCTCATGATCGCCACGGCCTGCGCCCTCGCGGGCTGCGCGACAGGCCCCGCGGCCGGTTCGTCATCCGGCGCCGATGCCGGGCGATCCACCAAGGGACCGCCACCGGCGACGGAACCGTACCTCGGTACGGGGCCGTCACCGACTGCTCCCGCGACGCCCGACGCCGACGCGATCGCGCAGGCCGACGCCTGGCTCGAGGCGGTGGTCCTCCCCGCCGGGGCGGTGCCCTCCGGCGACGGCACGAGCGGCTTCTCGTCGTACACCGGCTGGCCGTGCGCACCGATCGCGGAGCGCCAGGCGGCCTGGCTCATCCCCGATGCGGGAGTCGTCGACACGACCAACTGGATCCGCGAGCACCCGCCGGCCGGCCTCGTGAGCACGGCGATCGGTCCGTACCCCGACGACATCCCGTCCGACTCCGCCATCACGGGCTTCACCCCGGAGAACCGCTCACAGCAGGGCGTCGTCCTCACCGTCGAGCGTCGGGGCGGCGGCGTGGCGGTGCGGGCCGAGGTGGCGGCGCTCGGCGCGACATCGGTGTGCCCGCCCCCGCCCGACGGCGGGGAGTGGGGGCTCCCCGGTCAGGGCTGACCCGATCGCCGGGCGCCCTCCGGGCCGTGAGCGTCGTCGCTCGCGCTGAGGCGTCGGTGAAGGGGAACCGCGCCGATCGGCATTCTTCTTCTCCGAGGCCCCGGTGTACCGGCGGATGACAGACTGACCGGATGCCACGTCGCCGGGGTCTCATCGTCCGCTCGATCGCGCGCGGGTCGCGCGCCGTCTCGCTCACGATCGGGCGGCGTAGGTCGCGAGCAGCGTCGCGATGAGCGCACGGCCGCGCTCGGGTGGCATCCGAGCGTCGCCCTCGGCGCCGCGGGCGACGGCGATGCCGTCCAGGGCGGCGAGGAGGAGTGCGGCGTCGTCGGTGGTGATGTGCGCCGCGGGGAACGCGGCGACCAGCAGGGAGTGCACCGCTTTCTCGGTGCGTCGCCATTCCCGGACGTGGAGGGCGCGGACCTCCGGGTCGGTTCCCGCGCGGGAGGCGAATGCCGTCCAGACGATCGCGTCCCATCGACCTGCGTCCCCCAGGGCTGCGAGCTCGTCGCAGAACGTGCGCAGGCGTTCGTCCGCGGAGTCCGCGGTCGCGAGCGCCGCCCCGAGGCGCTCGCGGAAACGGGCCGTCACAGCATCCATCGCGCCGATGATGAGCGCGGCTCGCGTGGGGAAGTGGTGCTGGACGGCGCCAACCGAGACACGTGCCTCGGCGGCGACCTTGCGCACGCTGAGGTCGTCGGCCCCGCCGGTCGAAAGGACGCGCAAGACAGCCTCGACGATCGTCTCGCGGCCTCCCCGCGACGGGCCGGGCGACGAGAAGGGGGCGGGCGTATCCACCGTCGTAGGCTACGGTGAAGCCGTGAACAATACGAACGTATTGCCCCGTCGTTTTGCCGCGCTCGACGTCGTGCGCGGCCTCGCGATCGTCGGGACCCTCGCCACGAACATCTGGGTGTTCTCGCACCCGTGGGGCCTTCTCGGGATGCTCGCCGCCCCCGTGCTCCCCAGCGAGTCGAGCGGGGCCGCGATGACGCAGCTCACACTCATGGCGCTGGCCCAGGGGAAGTTCCTCGCCCTGCTGTCGCTGACCTTCGGCGTCGGACTCGCGCTCCAGCACGGATCGGCGGTGCGTGACCGCCGGCGCTGGCCGGGCCGCTACCTCTGGCGTGCCGCTCTGCTGTTCCTCGATGGGGTCGTCAACTACATCCTCATCGCCGAGTTCGACGTGCTCATGGGCTACGCCGTCACGGCGGCCGTGGTGTCATTCCTCCTCCTCACCCGGCCGCGCGTGCAACACCGGCTCATCCTCGTGTTCGGCGGCATCCACCTGCTCCTGATTTCGGTGATCGTGGTCGCGCTTGTCGTCGTCCCGGGCGCGACCGGCGACGGTCGGCTCCCGCCGGGACGCAGCCCGTACGCGACCGCGTCGTTCCTCGGCCTCGCCGGCTTCCGCCTCGACAACCTCGCCGTCTTCCGCGCCGAGCCGGTGCTCATCGGCTTCCTCTCGCTCGCCATGTTCCTCGGTGGGGCCGCGCTCTGGCGCGCCGGGGTGTTCGCGCCCGACGGCGCGCACCTGCGCCGCCGACTCATGATCGTCGGCGCATGCGCGGTACCGATCGACCTGACGTTCGCCCTGACCGCATCACCTGCGGGGCTACTGCTCGAACGGTACGTGGCGGCGCCCGTTGTCGCGCTCGGCATCCTCGGTCTCGTCGTCGAGCTGTGTCTGCGGTACGGAACGAACGGCTGGTGGGCGCGACGCGCGACCGAGATCGGTCGGGTCGCGTTGAGCGCGTATCTGCTGCAGAACCTGCTCGGCGGGGCGCTCTTCTACGGATGGGGTTTCGGCCTGGCCGCGTCGCTCGAACCGTGGCGAGTGCCCGTCACCGTCGGCGCCTTCCTCATCATCACGGCCGCGGTCGCCAGCGCTGCACACCTGTGGCTGCGCCGCTTCTCGACGGGGCCGGCCGAGTGGCTCTGGCGCGCGGCGGCTGGCGGCGGATACCGTTCCGGAACGACCCCGGCGGATAGCGTGCGGTCGTGACGATCTCTCTTGCGGGCCTCCCGCCCCTGAGCTGCACGGGTGTCGACGGTGCGCGTTCCCTCACGCTCTGCGCTGCAGCGGTCGTCGGAACCGTTCTCGCGCGTCGCACAGGGAGCGACCTGCGCGACCTCAGCTGAGCGGACGGCCCCCGCTTCGCGCCCGGGTGGCAGACTGACCGGATGCCACGTCGCCCCGGTGTCACCGTCCGCTCGATCGCGCGCGGCGCCCTGGCCCTGCTGCTCGTCGGCGCCGGCGTCAGCCACCTGACCTGGGGGCGTCGCGGTTACCGCATCGTCGTTCCGGGGTGGGCGACACGCCTGCTGCACACGGACAAGGACGCCATCGTGGTGGCATCCGGGGCTGTCGAGGTGCTGCTCGGCACGGCGCTCGTCGCGCTGCCGCGCGAGCGCGGACGCATCGGAGCGGCCATCGCGGCGTTCTTCGTGGCGGTGTTGCCCGGGAACGTGCACCAGTGGCGCACCGGTCGATCCGCGCCCGGGCTGCGGACCGATCGCGCGCGCTTCGTCCGACTGTTCCTCCAGATGCCGCTCATCGCCTGGGCGTGGTGGGCGACGCGGGCGCGCTGATCCGCCGCGTAGGTCGGGCTTTCGAGACGACCCGGCGCGACCGCTCCTGCCATGTCGCCGACCTCGTGTCGGAGGCGATCGAAGTCGCGGTGCTGTACGACGCCGGGATGCTCCGTGCCCTCGTCGGCGCGCTCGCCTCGGAGATACGTCGAACTGGCGTCGGACGCAACGAGTGAGTGCTGAGCGCGGTCCCGCCCGCCCTAGCATGGTCCTCATGCGGCGACTTCCGGTGACCCTCACGACGATCACGACGATCACGGTCGCCGCGGCGCTGCTCTCGGGCTGTACCGGGGCGTCGGCGGCCGGCGACGCTTCCGCGGGGACCACGGCGTCGGCCTCGGTCGGACCGCCGCCCGCCTCGGAGTCGTATCTCGGTTCGGAGCCGAAACCGAGCCCCGCGTCGACCCCGGATGCGGCCTCGATCGCCCAGGCCGCCGCATGGCTCGATGCGGTGACGCTGCCCGAGGGGGCGGTGCGAACGGACGATAGCTCCCGGGTGTACACGACATTTGCCGGGTGGATCTGCAGCCCCATCGCGGGGCGTCACGGGGAGTGGCTCATCCCGAACGCCGGGGTGGAGGACACGATCGATTGGATCCGCGAGAACCCGCCCGCAGGTCTGAAGAGCACGACCTCGGGCGGTTGGTTCGGCGATGGCCCGGCGCCAACATCGGCGACGGTCGCCTTCACCCCACAAGACCAGTCCCAGCAGGGCGTCCTCTTCCAGGTGGACAGAAGAGGGGACGGCGTCGCGGTGCGCGTGGACGTCGTGGCCCTCGGCTCGACCTCGGTGTGCCCGAGGCCCCCCGTCGGTGGGACGTTCGGTCTGCCCGGCCAAGGCTGAACCGGCCGGAAAATCCCGCCACGGTGGGGGAGCTTCGCGATCTCCTCGCGAGAGCAACAGCCCACCTCGCGCAGCGCGTCCCGGACGGTGACCGTCCCCCGTGCCTTGTCAGCCTCAAGCGGCCGCACGATCGGCGGGGGTGTCGCGCTGCGGTTCCCGACGGCCGACAGGGCGGTCTTCGTCGGGGACTGTCCCTCTACGCCGCCTTACCGAGCTCCAGGATGCCGTTCTCGAACGCCGAGCGCGCCAGCACCTTGTACCCGTGCTCGGGGAAGAACACCGTGAGCCGGTCGTCCTCGATCCCCATGACCGTGCCCGTGCCGAACTCCCCGTGCTCGACTCTGGCATCGATGCGGATGCCGTCGGCGTCGGCGGTCGGCGCCTCCTCCTCGGCCGGGACGGCAGCCCCCGCGTCGCACCTGTCGCACGAGCCGCAGTGCTCGCCGGTCTCGACGCCGAAATACTCCAAGAGCGCCCGTCGGCGGCAGCGGCTCGTCTCGGCGTAGCCCCGCATGATCTCGATGCGTGACGCGCGGATGCGCTCATCCGCCTCGTCGCGCTCGCGCACCGCGCTCACCACGTCACCCGCCGACGCCTTCGACACGGCGCTCACACCGTCGGGGCCCGAGGCGGCCAGCCCGCACGCGACGAGCTGGTTGAGCACGCGGCCGATGGCGCGGGTCGAGCGGTCGGCCTCCTCCGCGACGTCCTTCGCGCGCAGGGGCTTCTTCGACCGACGCAGCACGTCCCACACGCCCGCGATGTCGGCACGCTTGGTGTGCCCGCCGGCGAAGAACGACCGCAGCGAGAAGTCCTCGGCGCGATAGTGCAGAATCGCCCGCGCCGGCTGACCGTCGCGCGCCGCCCGGCCGATCTCCTGCGCGTACGCGTCGAGCGACTCGGTCACGTCGGCGTGCACGACCACACGCACGTCGCTCTTGTCGACGCCCATCCCGAAAGCCGAGGTCGCCACCACGACGTCGAGTTCACCCGCGCTCCAGGCGGTGTGCACCTCGTCGCGCCGCTTCTGCGCCATGGCGCCGTGGTAGGCGGCGGCACGCAGTCCCCGGTCGCGCAGCTCGTCGGCATAGGCCTCGGTCTCTTTGCGCGTGGCCACGTAGAGCAGCGCCGGGCCGTCGGCATCCTGAACATCCGCGATGACCGCCCGCCGCTTGTCGGTGTCGTCCTCGTGACGGCGCACCGCCATGTGGATCTCGGGGCGGTCCATGCCGCGCACCTCGAGGTGCGGGTCGCGCATGCCGAGGCTGGCGACGATGTCGTCGCGGACGGGAGCGGATGCCGTGGCCGTCAACGCCAGCACGGGCGGGTGTCCGAGGGCCTCGATGGCATCCCCGAGACGCGCGTAGTCGGGGCGGAAGTCGTGTCCCCAGGCCGAGACGCAGTGGGCCTCGTCGATGACGACGAGCCGCACGTCGGCGCGGGTGAGGCGATCGAACACCTCGGGGTTGGCGAGCTGTTCCGGCGCGAGGAAGGCGTAGACGGGGTCGTCGCCCTCGATGGCGGCCCACGCGGCCTTTCGTGCGGCGGCGCTCGTGCGGGAGTTCAGCGCCACGGCGGCGGGTGCGTCGGGCGCTGCGTCGATGGAGTCGATCTGATCGCGCTGCAGGGCGAGCAGCGGGGAGATCACCACCGTCGTCCCGCCGAGCTCGCATCCGGCGATCTGGTACACCGCCGACTTGCCCGCACCGGTGGGGAACACCACGAGGGTGTCGCGCCCGCCGACCACGGCGTCGATGGCCTCGGCCTGGCCGGGCAGCAGATCGTCCCAGCCGAAGACCTCGCGGGCCGTACGGGCGGACTGTTCGAGAGTGGCGGGAGCGTTCACGAAACCTCATTCCTGGGGGACGAACCCAGCACACCGCGAACCTCCGACATCGAATCGGGGGTTGCGAGCGGCGACGAGGTGTGGTTCCGGCTCGGTCAGCGAGGTCTCAGGCGACCGCACAGACCGCGAAAGGCCCGGCTCCGTGCGACCCGGGGAATGGGCACACCCCGACGTCGCGGCACCGGCCCGGCGCCTGGCACGCGCACGCGGTCGATGCAAGCCGCACAGCGATGTCGGAGGGGGATGCCAGGATGCCGACATGCTCTTCGGCGACATCGAGACGGCCCTCGCCGCGGTCACGCGCACGCGTTCGCGCCTGGCCAAGGTCGAGGCCCTGGCCGTCGTGCTGTGTGCGCTCGAGCCGGACGAGATCGAACCCGCGGTGGGGCTGCTCACCGCGGCACCCCGGCAGGGGCGACTCGGCGTCGGCTGGCGCACCCTGTCCGCGCGCGGGGGCGTCCACACCGACGTCCCCTCGCTGACGGTCGGCGACGTCGACGCGGCGTTCACGCGCCTGGTCGGGGCCGGGGGAGCGGGATCGAGCGCCGTGCGGTCCGCCGTGCTCGACGACCTCGCCGCACGCGCGACGGCGGACGAGTGGCAGCTCCTCGTGCGCATCATGACGGGTGAGCTGCGCACGGGCGCGCTCGAGGGTGTCCTCGTGGATGCCATCGCCCGCGCCGGCGACCGCGACGGCGCTCTGGTGCGACGTGCGGCCATGCTCTCCGGCGACCTCGGCGAGACCGCCCGGATCGTGCTCACCGGCTCCGTCGACGATCTCGCTGCGGTGGGTCTCGTCGTGGGTCGTGGCGTGCAGCCCATGCTCGCCTCCACCGCGGCGTCGGTGGCGGAGGCTCTGCAGGCCGCCGGACGCGCCTCGGTCGAGTACAAGCTCGACGGAGCCCGGGTGCAGGTGCACCGCGACGGCGATGAGGTGCGCGTCTTCACACGCACGCTCGCCGACGTCACCCATCGCGTGCCCGAGCTCGTCGAGGTGGCACGCTCCCTTCCGGTCGACGCGGTGATCCTCGACGGCGAGACGCTCTCCCTCGACGAGGACGGCGCTCCGCGGCCGTTCCAGGACACGATGGCCCGCTTCGGCGCCGAGACGGCGCGCGAGATCGCGTTGCGGCCATGGTTCTTCGACATCCTTCACGTCGATGGGCGCGACCTCATCGATGAGCCCCTGCACGTGCGCCTCGGCGAACTCGAGCGCGTGGCGGGCGCCTCCCGCATCCCGGCCCTGGTGACCGATGATGCCGAGGCCGCCGACGCGTTCGCGCGGTCCGCCCTGGAGGCCGGACACGAGGGGGTCATGGTGAAGGGACTCGACGCGCCGTACTCCGCCGGTCGTCGGGGCAAGAGCTGGCTCAAGGTCAAACCGGTGCACACGTTCGACCTCGTCGTCCTCGGCGTCGAGCGCGGATCGGGGCGCCGCGCGCCGTGGCTGTCGAACCTGCACCTCGGAGCGCGCGATCCCGACGGGCTGTTCGGCGAGCCCGGCGGCTTCGTCATGGTGGGCAAGACCTTCAAGGGCCTGACCGACGAACTGCTGACGTGGCAGACCGCGCACTTCACCGAACGGGCGATCGGCGAGGTGCCGGGCGGTGTTCGCGTCGCGCCCGACACGGTGGTCGAGATCGCCATCGACGGGGTGCAGCGCTCGGTGCGGTACCCCGGCGGCGTCGCCCTGCGCTTCGCGCGCGTCAAGGCGTACCGTCCCGATAAGCCGGCGAGCGAAGCCGACACCATCTCGGCGCTGCGCGCGATGCTTCCCGCGGGTGCGACACTCGCGGAGGACGGCGTGTCGGCCGACGGCATCCGGGACGCTGTCGACCCCACCCCTTCGCCGACGAACGATGATGACGTGAGGACGACACGATGAGTCTTGCTCCCTGGCTCGATGGAGAACTGGGCTACCGCAGCTTCGGCGCACCGGGCGCTCCCCGCGCGGTCTTCGTGCTGCGCACCGGCGACGTCTCGACGACCGATCCCGACGCGCGGGTGACCTCGGGCTACGACGTGCGCATCGTCGCGGTGGGCCTGGACGCGCCCGAGCTGGAGGATCCGCCCGTCTTCGGCGGACAGACGCCCGCGGGCCTCACGGTCGACGCGTTGCGCGAGCTGCTGGAGCGCGAGGCTCCCGGAACCACGGTGGGCCTGGTGGGGGAGCGGGCGGCGGGTCCGATCGCGATCTACCTGGCGGCGGCGATGGGACCGGTGGTCGACCGGCTCGCGATCATCGGCGTCGAAAGCCCGTCGGATCCGCTCAGCCGTGATCTGCGCACGCCCTTGCTCGACCATCTCGACGCCGAGGTGCTCGTCCTCGTCGGCGGTGAGGGCCCCGCGGCCGTCGCCGACGCGGAGTGGTACGTCGACCGCATGCGTTCCGCTGAGATGCACGTCGTCCCCGACGACGAGATCGCCTCCATCAACGGCCACGTGACCCTCACGTCGGTGTGGGATCGCGTGCTCACCCACGTCGCTCCCGACGCGCAGCGGCGCTAGGCCGCGCGGCGCGTCAGCTGCGCGGAACCGCCCGCACCTGCACGACGTTCGACTCCTCATCGACCTCGACGTGCTGGGTCTGCGCCTTCAGGAAGTCGGAGAAGCTCCGGAAACCCAGAGCCTTCTCGCTGAAGGACGGGTCGAGACGCTTCATGAGATCCTTCACCGCCGACGCGTGCAGCCACTCGCCGTCGGCGCGCTCGCCCTCCAGCTGGATGGATCGCTCGAGCAGGTCGACCGCCGGGTCCTTCGAGCGCTTGCGCGCCCGCGGACGTGAGGGCGCCGAATCCTTCTTCGTCTCGGACAGCTTCGGGATGCCGGGCAACGAGTCGTATGCGTCGAAACGGTCGCACGCGGCGGCGAGCGACTTGGCGGTGGAGCCCGCGACGCCCACACCGACGACGTAGCGACCGAGTCGCTTGCAGCGCTGTGCGAGCGGCACGTAGTCGCTGTCGCCCGCGACGATGACGACGTGCGTCAGGTCGGGAAGGCGGAACATGTCCTCCACGGCATCCACGGCGAGACGGATGTCGGCGCCGTTCTTCGCGTAGGCGGCGGCGGGGAATAGCTGGACGAGGTCGACCGCGCGGGCGACGAGCTGCGAGCGGTACTCGGCGTTGACCGGAGCCGACCAGTCGGCGTACGCGCGAGTCAGCACGAGCGTGCCGAACGACGCGGCGTAGTCGATGACGGCGCCGACATCGATCGTGGCCTTGGTCAGCCGCTCGACGATCTCCGGGTCCATCGGGTTCTCGGCGATCTTCTGCCTGTCACGCGAGTACGCGTTGCGTCCGTGTACCCGGTCGTACCAGGACATCACGATGTTGTCGAAGTCGAGGTAGACGGCGACGCGGGCGCTCTGGGTATCGGGCATGGCATCCAGTCTCGCCCGTCGCGTTGCTCGAGGCCAGTCCGACGGCCCACCTCGTCGATCCGTGGTGCGCCGACGGGGATGCCACGACCTCGCGGTCGCAGACCGTCCGCCGTCAGCGCTCCCCGGGGTAGACCACGCCGATCTGTCGACGCACCTCGTCGAGCACGCCGAGGATGTCGACGGTCTCGCCGATCGGTAGCACGTCGCTCGAGGTGGCTCCGTCGGCGACGAGACGCTCGGCGGCGAGGGCTTGGAACTGCATGCCGCGTCCCTCGGAGGTCGACATGAACTCCTCCGCCACCTTGTTGTCGGGCGTGACCACGCGGAACGAGGTGGGCGTGTACCAGACGCGGTCGATCTCGATGCGGGCTTCCGTGCCGACGATCTGCGCGGTGTTCGTTCCCGCGGCGCGCGACGACGAGACCGTGGTCGACACCGCGCCGCCGGCGTGCACGAAGATCGTCGCGACTTCGGCGTCGCTGCCGGCGTCGGAGAGCCGAGCCAGGGCGGTGATCTTCTCGGGCAGGCCGAGGACGTCGACCGCGAACGAGATGGGGTAGATGCCGAGGTCCAGCAGCGCGCCGCCGCCGAGCTCGAGAGCGTTCAGGCGGTGCGCGGGATCGGTGGGGAGCTTTTGCGTGTGGTCGGCGGAGACGACGCGAATCTCGCCCAGCGTCCCGGCCGCGATGATCTCACGGATGCGGACCATGTGCGGCAGATACCGCGTCCACATCGCCTCCATCGCGAGCAGGCCCTTCTCGGCCGCCCGGTCGCGGATGGCGGCGGCCTCGGCCGCGTTCAGGGTGAACGGCTTCTCGACGAGCACGTGCTTGCCGTGGTCGAGCGCGAGCAACGCGTTCTCGACGTGGCTGGGGTGCGGGGTCGCGATGTAGACGATGTCGACCGTGGGGTCGGCCGCCAGCTCTTCGTAGGATCCGTGCGCGTTCGGGATGCCGTACTGATCGGCGAACTCCCGGGCGCTGTCGATGCGGCGTGAGCCGACGGCGGCGACGTCGAGACCCGCGGTACGCAGGTCGGCGGTGAAGGCGTGCGCGATGCCGCCCGTTGCGAGGATGCCCCAATGCAGTCCGGTCATGCTCCCAACGTATCGGCGCTGCGCCTTCGCGGGCCGAGTGGCCCGGCATCTGCGCGAATAGGCTCGTCGCATGACGCCCGTCGAACGCTTCCGCGAACTGCTGGCCATTCCCACGGTGTCGCGGGTCGACCCCGCCGAGGTCGACGACGCGGCTTTCGCCGCGTTTCACGCGGCGCTCGAGCGCCTGTATCCGCTCGTCCACGCCCGTCTCGAGCGCGAGGTCGTCGCGCACCGGTCCCTGTTGTACCGCTGGCGCGGGCGCACCGATGACGCTCCTCTGCTGCTCTTGGCGCATCAGGACGTGGTGCCGGTGGAGGGGCAGGAGTGGCGGCATCCGCCGTTCTCCGCCGAGATCGAGGGGGAGGGATCCGAAGCGACGATCCACGCGCGCGGCGCCATCGACGACAAAGGGGCGCTCGTCGCGATTCTCGAAGCGGTCGAGCAGGCCCTCGCCGACGGTGTCACTCCTCGCGCCGACGTGTGGCTCGCCTTCGGCCACGACGAGGAGACGCGGGGGACCGGCGCCCAGGCCATGTCCGCTCTGCTCGCCGAGCGCGGCGTGCGCCCGGCCCTCGTGCTCGACGAGGGCGGCGCGGTCGTCGACGGGGCGGTACCCGGTGTGACCGCGCCCACCGCGATGATCGGCGTCGCCGAACGCGGGGTCGCGACTTTCGAGCTCGTCGCGCGCGAGGCCGGCGGACACGCCTCGACCCCGCCGGCGATGCCCGCGACCGCGCGTCTCGCCCGCGCCATCGACCGCCTTCGGCGCCGACCGTTCCCGCGGCGGCTCGTCCCGCCCGTACGGGCGATGCTGACCACTGCCGCGCCGCATGCCGCCGCGCCCTACGACGCGGTGTTCCGCCGTGCCGGGGCGAGCGCCCCGCTGCTGACCGCGGCCCTGTCGTCGCTCGGGCCCGAGACCAACGCCCTCGTGCGCACCACCGCCGTGGTCACCCGGCTGGAGGGTGCGGCGGGAGACAACGTCCTCGCCACGACGGCGCGCGCGAGCGTGAACGTACGGCTGCTGACCGGGGAGACCCTGTCGGACGTCGCGATTCACCTCCGCCGCGCGGTCGCCGACCCGCAGGTGGACATCGAGCTCCGGCACGGCAGCGATCCCTCGCCCGTGTCGCCCTGGCGGGGCGAGGCGTGGCGGCGGGTGGCCCGTGCGGTCACGGACACGCTCGGCGACGACGTCGTCCCGCTGCCTTACCTGCAGCTCGGAGCCAGCGACAGCCGCTTCTACACCGGCCTCACCGACGCGGTGTATCGCTTCGCGCCGTTTCACCTCACCCGCGCCGAGCGCGAGGCGCTGCACGCCCCGGACGAGCGCATCCGCGTGGAGGTCTGGCTCCGCGGCATCCGGTTCTACCGGGCGCTCCTCGCCTGAACAGGGTGAGGCGCGGGTGAAAGCCGCGGCGTCGGTTATCCTCGTGTGACCGGTCACGCAGCAGCGCGTGGCCGACGCGATGAGGCGGGCGATGAGCGACACCGAGATTCCGGATGCCACGGGGCGCGCCCCGAGCATCCGCGACGTCGCTCGTCTCGCCGGGGTGTCCTATCAGACCGTCTCGCGCGTGATCAATAACAGCCCCCAACTGCGCCCCGAGACCGCAGCCAAGGTGCGGTCGGCCATCGCCGAACTGAAGTTCGTGCCGAATCAGGCCGCGCGAGCGTTGGCGACGAGTCGCACCCGCCTGATCGGCGTGCTCGGTCCGCGTACGCCCACCTACGGCGTGTCCTCGATGGTGCAGGCGATCGAGTCGGCGGCGCGCGCGGCCGGCTACCGCCTGACGGTGACGAATCTCGCCACCAGCGCCGCCGACGACGTGCGCGCCTCGATCGACCACCTCATGCAGCAGTCCGTCGAGGGCCTCATCGCGGTGGCACCGCAGACGCGGGTGCTCCCCATCCTCGACGAGCTGAAACTGCCCGTGCCCGTGCAGATCGTCGCGTCCACGGGCACCTCGACCTCCTACAACGACCAGATGGCGGGGGCGCGGGCCGCGGTCCGCCACCTCGTCGAGTTGGGCCACAGTCGCATCCTGCATATCGCGGGACCGCGTGACTGGGTCGAGGCCGACCACCGCATGCGGGGGTACCTGGCCGAGATGGATGCCAACGATCTGTCGCCGCGCCCCCCGGTGCTCGGCGACTGGACCGCGCAGTTCGGCTTCGAGGCCGGCGCAGAGCTCCTGCGGACCGAGGACGCCACCGCGGTCTTCGCGGGAAACGACCATATGGCGCTGGGGTTCATGCATGCCGTTCGGGCCATAGGTCGATCCGTGCCCGAGGACATCTCGATCGTCGGGTTCGATGACGTGCCCGAGTCGGCTCACTTGTGGCCACCGCTGACGACCGTGCGCCAGGACTTCGTCGGTATCGGCACGCGCGCCTTCACGGATCTCCTCGCGGCGCTGGGGGAGTCCGGCCCGGACGGCGACCGCGTCGAGCCCGCCCAGCTGCGACTGATCGTGCGCTCGTCGACCGCGCCGCCGCGTCGCTGACTTCGTCACGTTTCGGCAACGGCCAGAAGCACCTTCGTATCCGGACTTGACAGCGACGGCGCACCGCGAGGTAGCATCGCACACACAATGTGAACGGTCACATGACCGGGTCACACGGCCGACGGGACTCGCTGCGGAGCGAATCCGTCGAGACGAAGACGTTTCGAACGACGCGGTGCACCCGCTCGCCCGACCGGCTTCGTTTCGCCCCCACGCCGTGCGCCCGCGTGGCCGTCCGCAATGCCCGCGGCGGCTCCACGGCGAGACCCCGCGACAAACACCCAATGGAGGGAACCAGAGTGAAGAAGCACAGCATGCTCAAGGCGGTCGCGGGAGCGGGCGTCCTCGCGCTCGGCATCGGCCTGGCCGGTTGCGCCGGAGACCGTACCGGCGGCGGCAGCGGAGACTCGCAGGAAGCCGGCGGCACCATCGGCGTCGCCATGCCGACCCAGCAGTCGGAGCGCTGGATCGCCGATGGCAACAACGTCAAGTCGCAGCTGGAGGACCTCGGATACACCGTCGACCTGCAGTACGCCAACGACGACATCCCCACGCAGGTCTCGCAGATCGAGAACATGATCACCACGGGCGCCAAGGCCCTGATCATCGCCTCCATCGACGGCACCACGCTGACTGACGTCCTGCAGCAGGCCAAGGACGCGAACATCCCCGTCATCGCGTACGACCGCCTCATCAACGGCACCGAGAACGTCGACTACTACACGACCTTCGATAACTACAACGTCGGCGTGCAGCAGGCCACCTCGCTGCTGACCGGCCTCGGCATCCTCGACGCTTCGGGCAACGAGACCGGCGCCACCGGCCCGTTCAACGTCGAGCTGTTCGCCGGTAGCCCCGACGACAACAACGCCACGTTCTTCTGGAACGGCGCCATCGACACGCTCAAGCCCTACATGGACAAGGGTGTCATCACGGTCCCGTCCGGCCAGACCGAGTTCGGCCAGGCGGCCATCCTCCGCTGGCTGCCCGAGACGGCGCAGAAGCGCATGGAGAACATCCTGACCGTCATCGGCGGCACCAAGCTCGACGGCGTGCTCTCGCCCTACGACGGCCTGTCGATCGGCATCATCTCGGCGCTCACCTCGGGCGGCTACTCGGCCAGCGACCTCCCCGTCATCACGGGTCAGGACGCCGAGGTCGGCTCGATCAAGTCGATCATCGCGGGTGAGCAGTACTCGACGATCTTCAAGGACACGCGCAACCTCGCCGAGACGGCCGTGACCATGGTGGACGACATCCGCAAGGGCGAGGAGCCCCAGGTCAACGACACCGAGACGTACGACAACGGCGTGAAGGTCGTGCCCTCGTTCCTGCTCGAGTCGACGATCGTCACGAAGGACAACTACAAGGAAATCCTCGTCGACAGCGGTTACTACACCGAGGCCGACCTGGGCTGATCCCGGAGGAGGGCTTCGGCCCTTCCGCCCCGCCTCCGCCGCGACCCCTCGGTCGCGGCGGAGGCTCCCGCGGGTCACGCACCCGCCCCATCATTTCGACCGGCCACGAGCCGGTCCTTTCAAGGAGGACCTCGTGAGCACCATCCTCGAGATGCGCTCGATCACCAAGGAGTTCCCCGGCGTCATCGCGCTCGCCGACGTGTCACTGACCGTCGAGCGCGGGACGGTTCACGCCATCTGCGGCGAGAACGGCGCCGGCAAGTCGACCCTCATGAAGGTGCTCAGCGGTGTGTATCCCGCGGGCGACTACCGCGGGGAGATCGTCTTCGACGGCAAGACCGTCGAATTCAAGGACATCCGCGACAGCGAAGCGGCCGGAATCGTCATCATCCACCAGGAGCTGGCTCTCAGCCCCTACCTCTCGATCGCCGAGAACATCTTCCTCGGCAACGAGATCACGCACCGCGGTCTCATCGACTGGGATGCCACCAACCGCGAGGCATCCAAGCTGCTCGCCCGCGTGGGACTCGGCGACAGCCCCGACGTGCCCGTCAACGAGATCGGCGTCGGCAAGCAGCAGCTCGTCGAGATCGCCAAGGCCCTGTCGAAGAACGTCAAGCTCCTCATCCTCGACGAGCCCACCGCCGCTCTCAACGACGACGACTCCGAGCACCTGCTCGACCTGATCCGCCACCTCAAGGGCCAGGGGATCACGTCGATCATCATCAGCCACAAGCTCAATGAGATCCGCGCCATCGCCGACGAGGTCACGATCATCCGCGACGGCCGCACGATCGAGACGCTCGACGTCGCCACCGGCGGCACGAGCGAGGACCGCATCATCCGCGGGATGGTGGGCCGTGAGTTGGAGAACCGCTATCCCGACCGCGACGTCGAGATCGGCGACGAGGTCCTGCGCATCGAGGACTGGAGCGTCAGCCACCCCACCGACGCCACCCGCACCGTCATCCACAACGCCAACCTGAACGTGCGCGCCGGCGAGGTCGTCGGCATCGCCGGTCTCATGGGCGCGGGGCGCACGGAGCTGGCGATGAGCGTGTTCGGCAAGAGCTTCGGCTCGCGCATCTCGGGCAACGTCTACATCCGCGGCCAGAAGGCCGACACCTCCACGGTGCCGAGCGCCATCCGCAGCGGACTCGCGTACGTCACCGAGGACCGCAAGGGCGCAGGTCTCAACCTCATCGACACCATCAAGCGCAACATCTCGCTCGCGGGCATGCGCAAGCTCGTCAAGGGCGGGTTCGTCGACGGCGACGAGGAGTACCTCGTGGCCAACCGCTACCGCGCCTCGATGAACATCAAGGCGCCCAGCGTCGATGTGGTGGTCGGCAAGCTCTCCGGCGGCAACCAGCAGAAGGTCGTGCTGTCGCAGTGGCTCTTCTCCGACCCGGAGGTGCTCATCCTCGACGAGCCGACCCGCGGCATCGATGTCGGCGCGAAGTACGAGATCTACACGATCATCAACTCCCTCGCGGCGCAGGGGAAGGGGGTGCTGGTCATCTCGAGCGAGCTGCCCGAGCTCCTCGGCATCTGCGACCGCATCTACACCCTCAGCGAAGGCCACATCACCGGCCAGCTGCCCATTGAAGAAGCCACTCCCGAGGCCCTCATGGTGCTCATGACGAAGGAAAAGGAAGCCGACCATGTCAGCGCTTGACAACACCGTGACCCCGAAGGGTCCCGCCACGCCGAAGGGTCCCGTCGGCGGCGGCGCCGGCAGCGGTGCCGGCGGCATCGTGCAGTTCTTCACCTCGCGGCTGCGCGAGATCGGCATCTTCATCGCGCTGATCGTGATCGTGCTGCTGTTCCAGGCGCTGACCGGCGGACGCCTGCTCACCGCGGGCAACGTCTCGAACATCATCGTCCAGAACAGCTACATCCTCATCCTCGCCATCGGCATGGTGATGATCATCATCGCCGGCCACATCGACCTGTCGGTCGGCTCGGTCGCCGCCTTCGTCGGTGCCGTGTCGGGTGTGCTCATCGTGCAGTGGGGCCTGCCCTGGTGGCTGGGCATCGTGCTCTCGCTCCTCCTCGGCGCCGTCGTCGGCATGTGGCAGGGCTTCTGGGTGGCCTACATCGGCATCCCCGCCTTCATCGTGACCCTCGCGGGCATGCTCTTGTTCCGCGGTCTGACCCAGATGACGCTGGGCAACACGCAGATCACGCCGTTCCCCACCGAGTACCGCCAGCTGGGTGGCGGCTACCTCTTCCCCGACCTCTTCCCGGCCTCGTCGTCGCCGGCGGAGTGGATCACGGTGGCCCTCGGCGCGCTGACGCTCGTGCTCTTCGTCTTCTCGCAGGTCCGTCAGCGCGCCAAGCGCGCGGCCCTCGAGCTGCAGAACGAGCCGAAGGCGGCGTTCCTGGTCAAGGTCATCGGCGGCAGCGCGCTCATCGCGTACCTCACCTACCTGCTGGGTGTCGCACCCGGCTCGCGCGGCACGCCCATCGTGCTCGTGGTGCTGGCCGTGCTGATCATCGGCTACTCCACCGTGATGAGCCGCAGCGTCTTCGGTCGCCACATCTACGCCATCGGCGGTAACCGCACCGCCGCGAAGCTCTCGGGCATCAACACCCGTCGCGTCGACTTCATGCTGTTCGTCAACATGGGTGTGCTCGCGGCCCTCGCCGGCATCGTGTTCACGGGTCGTCTGAACTCGGCCGGTCCCGGCGCCGGTAACCTCTTCGAGCTGGATGCCATCGCGGCATCCTTCATCGGTGGAGCAGCCGTGCAGGGTGGTGTCGGCCGCGTGGTCGGCGCGATCGCCGGTGGTCTGGTCATGGGTGTGCTGAACAACGGCATGTCGCTCATGGGCATCTCGACCGACGTGCAGCAGTTCATCAAGGGGCTGGTGCTGCTGCTCGCCGTCGCCTTCGACGTCTGGAACAAGAACCGCACGCGCGGCTGATCCTTACGACACCGCAACGCCCCGTCGCTTCCTCGCGGCGGGGCGTTGCCGTTGCCGAAACTCGTCCGAGGATTCGGGATAACCCGAACACACGCGGGGGATGACCCTGCTGACCGCCGAGGGGCCTCGCTCTAGCGTGGAACCCATGACCACGGCATCCGTTCTCCCGCCCCCGCCGCCGACCGCGCCGAGCGGCGAACCCCGTCCCGCTGATACGGCCGGGGCGCCCGCCCTCACCCCGCGCGTGCGCATCGCCTCGCCCGGCCGTGTGGCGGCCGCGGCCGCGCACCTCATCGCCCTCGGTGTGATCGGCCCGACCGTCTTCACTGCGCTGTTCGGCCTCCTCGGGGTCGGGTTCGGTCTGCTCTTCGCCCTGCTCTTCGGGGTAGTGCTGCTCGCGGGTCTCGTCTACGCGCTGTTCGCCCTCGCGTGGTTCGAGCGGGCGCGCGTCGACGGCCTCTACGACATCGGCCTGGCGCCCCTCCGCCCGCGGCGCAGTCCCCGCACCGGCTTCGTGGGCGTGCTGCACACGGTCTGGCTGCAGGCGATCGACCCGGTGCAGTGGCGGGCTGTGGCGTCGTTCGCCATCGCCACGATCCTCGGGCTCGTCGCCGTCTCCGCGGCCGGAGCGGTGGCGTGGGGGATCGCGCTGGCGGTCAGCCCCGTGTTCGGATGGTCCAACACCCGGCTTTTCGGGATCTTCCCCTTCGACGGGGCGCTCGTGCCCATCGCCGGCGTCCTGACCACGGTCGTCGCGCTCGCGGTCGTGATCGGCGCCGCCTTGCTGCACGGGCTCATCGTTCGCACCCTTTTCGTGCCCTCCCGCGAGGCGCAGCTCGTAGAGGCCGCGCGGACCTCCGACACCCGGCGCGAGGGTGCCGTGCGCGCCGCCGAGGTGGAGCGCACGCGCATCGAACGCGACTTGCACGACGGCGTCCAACCGCGCCTGGTCTCCATCGGCATGACCCTGGGCCTGGCCCAGACCAAGATCGACGACGATCCGGAGGCTGCCAAGGCCCTCGTGGCCGAGGCCCACGCGTCGACCAAGTCGGCCATCACGGAGCTCCGGCAGTTGGCGCGTGGCATCCACGCCTCGGTGCTGGACGACCGGGGACTGGATGCCGCGCTCTCGGCCCTCGCCTCGCGCTCGCACATCCCCGTCACCCTCGACGTGCGGCTCCCGCGTCGCTGCACCCGGGCGGCGGAGGCGGCGGTGTACTTCGCCATCGCGGAGGCGCTCACCAACGCCGCGAAGCATTCCCGGGCGACCGGATGCCGCGTGCACGTGCGCGTGCGCGACGACGGGACCCTGTGGGCCAAGGTCGAGGACGACGGCCTCGGCGGCGCGCGCGTCGTCCCGGGTGGCGGCCTGGACGGCATCGTCAACCGCGTCACTGCCGCGGGCGGGACGGCCCGGATCGACAGCCCCCAGGGCGGTCCCACCACGGTGGAGGTGAGCGTGCCGTGCGCGTCCTGATCTGCGAGGACTCCGTTCTCCTGCGCGAGGGCCTGGTCCGTCTCCTGGCCGACGACGGGCATGAGATCGTCGCCGCTCTTGCCGACACCGACGGGCTGGAGGCCGCGGTGGCGGACACCTCGCCCGACCTCTGCATCCTGGACGTGCGGTTGCCGCCGACCTGGACCGACGAGGGCATCCGCGCCGCGATCGCGCTGAGGTCCCGGCATCCCGGGCTCGCGGTCCTCGTGCTGTCGCAGTACGTCGAGGAACGCTATGCGAGCGACCTCATCGCCGACGGGCAGGGCTCGCTCGGCTACCTGCTCAAGGATCGTGTGGCCGACGTCCGCGACTTCCTCGAGGCGCTGGGCCGCATCGCCGGGGGCGCGACCGTGCTCGACCCCGAGGTCGTGTCGCAGCTGCTGACCCGGCGTCGACGGGACGAGCGGCTGCAGAGCCTCACGGAGCGCGAGCGCGCCGTGCTCGCCCTCATCGCCGAAGGCCGATCGAACCAGTCCATCGCGCAGACGCTGTTCGTCTCCCCGGCGAGCGTCGAGAAGTACATCACCGCCATCTTCACCAAGCTGGGCCTCGAGCCCGACGAGACCGGCAATCGCCGCGTCATCGCCGCCCTGGTCCACCTGGGCCACGACCACCCCGGAGCCTCGTCATGACCTCGCCCACCCCCATCGACACCCCGTCCACGCCCCGCCGCCGCGGGGCCGCCCTGGCGATCTCGATCACCACGACCGTGGTGGGCGGATGCCTCCTGCTTGGCACGCTCGTCGGCACGGGCCTGTCCGCGGCGGCGAGTCTGCGCGACACCGGCACCGCGTTCGACGGCGGCTCGGTCGCGTCGCGCGGCCTCACCGACCTCGACATCGACGTGGCCGGTGGGGCGCTCACGGTCGAGTACGGCGATGTCGACGAGGCGCGGCTGGACACCGCGGGCCGCGGGCCCGGTGGATGGACGTTCGAGCGCGACGGCGACACGCTGCGGGTGGAGTCGCCCCGCGGTGGTTTCCTGAACGGCGCCGGCGGTGGGTCACACGCGACCCTGGTGCTGCCGCAGGCTCTGGCCGACCGTGCCGTCGACGCCCGGGTCGAGGTCGCCGGTGGCTCGCTCGACCTCGACGCCGATCTGCGATCCTTGTCGATTCAGCTCGCCGGCGGCGAGATCGACGTGACCGGGAGTGCGCGAGACGTCGACGTGTCCGTGACGGGCGGCTCGGCCTCGACCGACCTGTCCGGGGTGGAGACCGCCGCCTTCGACGTGGCCGGCGGCGAACTGTCGACCGAGCTCAGCGGCAACGCGCCGCAGAAGACCTCGGTGACGCTGACCGCCGGCTCCGCCGACATCACCCTCCCGGACGAGGAGTACCGGGTGACCAGCGACGGGAGCCTGGGGTCGGTCGACAACCGCCTGCGCACGTCATCCTCGGCCACCGCGGTCGTCGAGGTGCAGGCATCCCTCGGTCAGGTGACGCTCCGGTCGTGAGCCACGCGAGGGGTCCTTCCCTGTCGCTTGTGGCGCGCCCGAGCGACAGGGAATGGCCCCTTGCGCGCGTGGGCGGCGGCGATCGCCGCCAGGACCAGCGGGATGCCGAGCAGTTGCGGTGGAGCGAGCGTCTCGCCGCCGACCGCGACGCCGAGCAGGACCCCCGTCACCGGGTTGAGCAGACCGATGGCCCCGTCCGTTCCCGCGGGCAGGTGCCGGAGCCCGGTGAACCAGCACACGAAAGCCAGCGCCGTGGCCACGACGGCGATGCTGACGGAGGCGGCGACTCCTGTGGCATCCACTCGGGGCGGGGGGACCCTCGACGACACCCGCGACGATGACCAGCACGATGGTTTCGCACGCAAGGGAGGACTGGCGACCGGCCTGTCGTCTGTCTTTCGAAGTGCGGGTGTTGTGATCCCTGGACTGGCGGGCGTCCATGATGTGGCAGCAGCAGAAGGTATCTAACCTGCTGGCGAATGGTCGTCCCGAGTGAGACGCGCTGCGAGACGTCCCTTTGCTCGCGCGTAGCGTGTCCGCGCTGTTGACGGATTGAGCCGTAGAAGCGCGGCGGCCTCCGGTTTTGCACCATGCCGCGTTTAGCGGATCATCGCCTTCTGCGGGCGAGGGCTGTAGTGCCGATGCAAAGTAGCGCGATGACGGGGACGGCGACGGCGATGGCTGTAGCGAGGCTGGTGGTGGTGGCGAGAGCTCCGACGAGCACGGCGGTGCTGCCTTGGGCGAGGTAGGCGGTCAGGTACATCGTGGAGAAGGTGCTGGCCCGGTGTGTGGTGTCGGTGGTGCTGGTGACCAGGCCGAGCCCGCCGTAGACGAGGAAGCCGTAGCCGACGCCGGCGAGAAGAGCTGCGCCGAGGAAGAGGGCGAGGGAGTCCGCGGTGCCGGCGACCAGGAGCAGGACGAATCCGACAGCTGCGATCGTGCCGCCGAGCTGCACAGCGGATGCCGGTCGCAGCCGCGTAGCGAGGAGCGTGACGGGAACGATCACCACTGGCCAGGTCGCTAAGGTCGCCGCGGCCAGGAAGGCATTTGTGGTTCCCACGAGGTCGCGGATGATCTGCGCCCCCAAAGCGAGAAAGACCGCCCCGGTGATGAACGCGACCGTTACTGCAACAGTGCCGAGGACGAAGACGTGCCGGTTGTCTCGAGGGACCGTCAGCAGGGGTCGGCGCGACCGGTCGGACGCGGAACGTGCCGCTTCAGGAAGCAGAAGCACAGCCATGACAAGTGCGCCGACGAAGCCGAGCAGGACCCAGAATGCGAGGTGCGTGGAGTCGACGGTGTACTCGACCAGCCAGCCACCGACAAGGATCGCAGCGGCGGCGCCCAGCGCGGTCGCCGCGGTGTTGACGGCGCTCGCACGGGTGGAGGTGCCTCGGTTGGCCTCGACCATCGCCGCGCTTGCTGCGCTCATCGCCAACCCGACACCCGCTCCTTGGAAGATGCGGCCCCCAAACGCCACCGCGGGGAGCTGGGCGATAGCGAAGAGAAGACTGCCCAGGGCGACAATGATGGTGCCAGCGAGGATGAGTCGGCGTCGCCCGAATCGGTCCGACAGCGACCCTCCCAGCACCATCACCAGGACCAAGGCGACGGGGTACACCGCAAACAATGCCGTCGTGACCACGGGTCCCGTATGCCAGCGGGACGCGTACTCCGGGTAGAGCATCGCTGGCGCGCCACTGGCCCACAGGGAGAGCACCAGCACGCTCGCAGCGACCCAGAATGTCGCAGCGGAGGGAAGAACGAACCGTCGCATGGCTGTCGCGCCTTCCAATCGTCCGCGCGAGAACCGCGAGTGCGTTCCGTCATGCTACGGCGTCCAGGAACCAACGCCGCTATCTGGTGCGAAACCCATCGGTTTCGCACCATCTGGCTACTCGGAGAGGCCCGTCCGTCGGGAGGGCTCATCCGAGTCGATCGGGACGAGAGCCGGTCTTATGACCAGTGCTGATATTGCTGCTGTCACAGCTGTTGCGAGGCCGGCGAAGGAGGAGACGGTTATCCACGCACCCGCGGCGTGGAACATGTCATCTGGATTGGCCAGAAGGACTACGGCGATGACAGCGGCCCCAGCGAGAACGGCCCGGGGGGGGGACAAGAGACGAGGCAGGGCGCGACGTTTGTCCCGAGCGCGAATGAATGCGGCCCCACCCTTTGCGGCTACTCCGGTCGCGCAGACCAATGCCAGCAGGGGAAGGATGGTAGCGGTCGTCGATGACGGTCGGTGGAGAACCGCTCAGCCGGCGGCTGACATGGTGCGGTTCAGGGCGTCAGTGAATTCTTCATGGCGGTGGGGATGCTTTCTCAGCTGTCGAAGGACGCTGAGGAGAGGAGTGCCGCCTAGGTGTTGTGGCTGGGGAGGTTGGGGACGCGTGAGGCGGGGGTGCCGTTGATGGCGGTGTGGGTTCGGTGGTGATTGTAGTGATGGAGCCAGGGGGCGAATGCGGCGGTGCGTTCGGTTT
>Ga0308171_1000246_pt1 | contig 152810 bp, 130 predicted proteins | sample PhyGR1_FD_202135 | JGI IMG/M metagenome (GOLD analysis project Ga0308171, IMG submission 202135) | Phyllosphere microbial communities from UC Gill Tract Community Farm, Albany, California, United States - DLSLSG.R1 | ecosystem: Host-associated > Plants > Phyllosphere > Unclassified | place... | reverse complement strand
GAAATGCGCCTGCACCGCCTGACCGGGCTGGAGCAGGACCGCCTGACCGATGAGTACAAGCAGCTGCTGGAAGTGATCGCCGGGCTGATCGAGATCCTGGAAGATCCGGACCGCCTGCTGCAGGTGATCCGCGAAGAACTGATCAACGTGCGTACCGAGTTCGGTGACGAACGCCGTACCGAGATCCGTCACAGCGAAGAAGACCTGGACATCCTCGACCTGATCGCCCCGGAAGACGTGGTGGTCACCCTGTCGCATGCCGGCTATGCCAAGCGCCAGCCGGTCAGTGCCTACCGGGCCCAGCGCCGCGGTGGCCGTGGCCGCAGCGCCGCGTCGACCAAGGAAGAGGATTTCATCGAACAGCTGTGGCTGGTCAACACGCACGACACGCTGCTGACCTTCACCAGCGCCGGCAAGGTGTTCTGGTTGCCGGTGCATCAGCTGCCCGAAGCCGGCTCCAACGCCCGTGGCCGCCCGATCATCAACTGGATTCCGCTGGAAGCCGGTGAGCGGGTGCAGGCCGTGCTGCCGGTCCGCGAGTATGCCGAAGGCCAGTTCGTGTTCTTCGCCACCCGCAACGGTACCGTCAAGAAGACCCCGCTCAGCGAGTTCGCCTTCCGTCTGGCGCGCGGCAAGATCGCGATCAACCTCGATGAGGGTGACGCGCTGGTCGGCGTTGGCCTGACCGACGGTGAGCGCGACATCCTGCTGTTCGCCTCCAACGGCAAGACCGTGCGCTTCGGTGAGGACAAGGTCCGCTCGATGGGCCGTACCGCGACCGGCGTGCGTGGCATCAAGATGCCCAAGGGCGAGGAAGTGGTCAGCCTGATCGTGGCCGAGAGTGCTGGCGGCAGCGAAGACGAGAACGAGGATGAGAGCCAGCTCGACGAGACCGTGATCGACAGCGGCGATGCCGTGATCGAAAACGGCGCCGACGACGAGAACGCGCTGTACATCCTGACCGCGACCGAGAACGGCTACGGCAAGCGCACTCCGCTGCCGGATTACCCGCGCAAGGGCCGTGGCACGCAGGGCGTGATCGGCATCCAGACCACCGAGCGCAACGGCAAGCTGGTGCGTGCGGTGCTGATGGGGCCGCGCGACGAAGTGCTGCTGATTTCCGACGGTGGCACCCTGGTGCGCACCCGTGGTTCGGAAATCTCGCGCGTCGGGCGCAACACGCAGGGCGTGACCCTGATCCGTCTGTCCAAGGAAGAAAAGCTCCAGGCGGTCGAACGCATGGATGCATCGCTGGATGACGGCGTGGAAGATGTGGCAGCCGATGTTGCCGATGTCGAAACAGTGGCGACCCCGCCCGAGGCGTAAGCCCGGCGGTGTGGTACTGCGGAAAACGCCGGCCGATGCCGGCGTTTTTCGTTTCAGGTGCAGGGGATATGCCGAAGCTGGCCGCTGCTGCAAAGAACGCGTGGTGTTCACGAGGGCGGTGGGATAAGGACCGCGGGGCCGGCAGCAGTGCCGGCGACAGCCGCGTTTCAGGAGAATTCCATGTCCACCACTCAGCACACCCGCCGCCGCCATTGGCTGGTCGGGGTCCTCGCGATCGTCATTCTTGTGCTGGGAGTCGTGTTCCTCGCCGGGGGCGGCTGGCTGGCCGCGCTGGGCGGCTCGTGGTACTACGCACTGGCGGGGATCGGCCTGCTGGTGTCCGGCGTGCAGCTGTGGCGGGGTCGCTACAGCGGCGCGCTGTGGTTCGCGGCAGTGTTCATCGGCACGCTGCTGTGGACGTGGTGGGAATCGGGCAGCAACTACTGGCGCTGGGTGCCGCGGCTGGGCCTGATCGTCGGCATCGCGTTCGTGCTGTCGCTGCTGCTCCCCACGCTGGACCGCCCGGTGCCGCGCCGGGTGTCGCGCAGCATCGCCGGCGTGCTGGCGCTGGTCTTCGTTGCCGCATTCACGCTGGCCTTCGTGCCGCATGGGGTGACCGCCGCCAGCGGCGCGTTCCCCGACGCCGCCGTCAGCACCGGACTGGCGCCGACCGACGATGCGCCGCTGCAGCCGGCCGATCGCCCGGCCGACGGCGACTGGGCCGCCTACGGCCGCAACAACGCGGCCACCCGGTTCTCGCCGCTGCAGCAGATCACCGCCGAGAACGTCGGCCAGCTCGAGCAGGCCTGGCAGTTCCGCACCGGCGATCTGCCCAAGACGCGCTGGGGCGCGGAAACCACCCCGCTCAAGGTCGGCGACAGCCTGTACCTGTGCACCGCGCGCAACCAGCTGGTCGCGCTCAACGCTGCCGATGGCAGCGAGCGCTGGCGCTACGACCCGAAGATCAAGGACAAATCGATCCCGTACACCGCCGCCTGCCGCGGGGTGTCGTATTACGAGGTGCCGGCATCGGCGCAGGACGCGCGGATGGCCGATGTCGCCGCGGATCTGGCGATCCAGCAGAAAGGGGTGCCGCTGCTGACCGAGGTGCCGCGCGGTGCGTGCGCGGCGCGCATCATCGAGGGCACGCTGGACGGCCGTCTGATCGCCGTCGACGCGGCCACCGGCAAGCCGTGCGCGGGCTTCGGCAACAACGGCCAGGTGGATATCACCGTCGGCCTGGGTGACAGCCCGGCAGGCTATGTATCCATCACCTCGCCGCCGGCGATCGTGCAGGGAGTGATCGTCACCGGCCACCAGGTGCTGGATGGCCAGCGCCGCGATGCTCCCTCCGGCGTGATCCAGGCCTACGACGCGGTCACCGGCAAGCTGCGCTGGGCCTGGGACATGGTCCGCCCCGAACGCAGCGGTGCGCCGCCCGCGGGCGAGACCTATACCCGCGGCACCCCGAACATGTGGACCACCGCGACCGGCGACGATGCGCTGGGCCTGGTCTACCTGCCGATGGGCAATTCGGCCGGCGATTACTGGAGCGGCTCGCGTACCGAAAACGAGAACAAGTATGCGACCTCGCTCGTGGCCATCGACGTCAACACCGGCAAGCCAGCGTGGCACTTCCAGGCGGTACGCAAGGATGTGTGGGACTACGACATGGGCTCGCAGGCGACGCTGGTGGATTACCCGACCGCCGCCGGCAAAGTGCCGGCGATCCTGCTGCCGACCAAGCAGGGCGACATGTACGTGCTCGACCGCCGCACCGGCAAACTGCTGACGCCGGCCGAAGAGCGCACGGTGCCCGGCGGTGGCGTCGAGCCGGAGCAGCGCTCGCCGACCCAGCTGTTCTCGCTGTACCACACGCTGCGCAAGCCCGACCTCACCGAGCGCGACATGTGGGGCATGACGCCGATCGACCAGCTGGTGTGCCGCATCCAGTTCCGCAAGGCGAGCTACGAAGGGTTCTACACGCCGCCCACCGCCGACCGCCATTCCATCGAATACCCCGGTTACAACGGCGGCTCGGACTGGGGCAGCGTTGCGGTGGATCCGCGGCGCGGCGTGATCGTGGCCAACTACAACGACATGCCCAACTACAACCTGCTGGTCCCCCGCGAGAAAGCGGACAAGATGGGCTGGGCGCCGCGCGAAGACGTGCGCGGCGACATGGGCGGTGCGGAAGGGGCGGGCGACCCGCAGCTGGGCACGCCGTATGCGATCAACGTCAACGCCGGCTGGCGCCTGCCGTTCACCAAGCTGCTGTGCAAGCAGCCGCCCTACGGCGGGATCCGTGCCATCGACATGCGCACCGGCCAGACCCTGTGGGACCGTCCGTTCGGCAGTGCCCGCGGCAACGGCCCGTTCGGGATCCGCTCCGGCCTGCCGATCGAGATCGGCACGCCCAACAATGGCGGTGCCGTGGTCACCGCCAGCGGGCTGATCTTCATCGCGGCCGCCACCGACGACCTGCTGCGCGCGATCGACCTGAAGACCGGCAAGGAACTCTGGCACGCCAAGCTGCCGGCGGGTGGCCAGGCCAATCCGATGATCTATGCGCATGGCGGCCGCGAGTACGTGGTCATCATGGCCGGCGGGCATCACTTCATGGAAACCCCGGCGGGCGATTACGTGATCGCCTATGCCTTGCCCAAGCGCTGAGTGCGCGCGCCCTGCCCCGGTGGACGCCGGGGCAGGCCGGCAGCCATGCCACCCACCGCAGAATAGGAACTCCCCGACCCGCCGCACGCTGTATGCCCGATGCTTGCCGCAGGGCTTCCGGCCCATGCTGGCGCCATGGCCGGTCCACCCCTCCAACTCGGGCGCATCTCACTGCTGGGCAATGTGTACGCGTTGACCTTCGCGTGCAGGGACCACCAGCCCTGGCTCGGCGACGCACGCTCGGCCAGCATCATCAAGACGCTGCTGCCGGCCATGGACGGCGAAGGGCTTACCCAGTCGCTGGCCTGGACGATCATGCCCGACCACGTGCACTGGCTGGCCCAGCTGCGGACCGGTTCGCTCGGCTACTGCGCACAGCGGTTCAAGGCCCGCAGCGGCTTTCTGTTGAACCGCCGGCATGGCCGCAGCGGCACGCTGTGGCAGGCGGGCTACAGTGACCACCCGGTATGCACCAGCGAATCGCTGGCCGGGCACGCGCTGCACATGCTCGCCAGCCCGGTCCGCGCAGGCCTGGTGACGCGTATGGACGAGTATCCACACGCGTGGTCGCGCTGGACCCACGAGGCGGGCGAATGGGCGGGCAGCGCAGTGCTGGCCAACGCCGCGCCCTGGAAAAACACCGCGGGGTAGGGCGCGGCTTTCTCCTGCGGCGCCTGTCGGCCACCGCCGCGGCTGGCTTAGGCCGGTACCCGCACCATGCGGTTGAGCAGATGCTCCACCACGCCGGCCGGATCGGCCGTCCGGCCCACGTGCGTGCTGGACATCTGCACCACCGAACTGCGCTTGGCGGTGAGGAAGTGGAAGCGCGCGCGCGCCGGCAACTGCGCGATCGGACCGGCACCGGCATCGCCGCGGCAGATCGCCACGATCGCATCCAGCCAAGGCTGCAGCGCGTCCAGATCCAGCGCCGGGGCGAACGCATGCAGGCGTGCCGGATCGATCTCGATCGCGGCCTCCAGATGCTTCGCACCGGGGCACGACACGATCACCCCGACGTTGATGAATTCCTCGCGTTCAACGCGGGGCACCACGCGGATCACCGCGTAATCATACGTATGCAGCGTGGGCACGGACGGCCTCCTGGACGAAGACGGCACGCACCTGCAGCCGACGCTTGAGATAGGTGATGTAGGCCTGGCGATACGCCGCCGGGCTGTCGAACAACGGCTCATCCACCAGCCAGCTGTCCGGCACCAGCGCGACGATGCGCTCGATTTCCGCATCCGGCAGCAACGTGGCGAGCGCGGCATCGACCTCGGCGATTTTCGTGGCAAACGGCAGCAGCACGTGGTCGCGGATCAGCACGAACGGTTTCTCGCAGGCATCGCTGGCGCTGGCCCAGTCGTGGTGGAAGTACATCGCCGCACCGTGGTCGATCAGATACAGCTTGCGGTGCCAGACCATCAGGTTCGGGTTGCGCGCGGTGCGGTCGACATTGCTGGTGAACGCATCGAACCACACGATGCGCGAGGCCAGGTCCGCATCGGGGTGCATCGCGGCCGGGTCGTAGTTGATCGCCCCGGGCAGGTAATCGCTGCCGAGGTTCAGGCCTTCGCTGGCGCGGATCAGATCCTGGATCTCCGGGTCCGGCTCGGTACGCGCGAACTCGCGGTCCAGCTCGACGAACAGGATCTCGGGAATCGGCAGGCCGAGCGTGCGGGCGATCTCGCCTGCGATCAGCTCGGCGATCAGCGCCTTGGGCCCTTGCCCGGCGCCGCGGAACTTGAGCACTACCATGCCCTCGTCGTCGGTCTCGACCACGGCGGGCAGGGAGCCGCCTTCGCGGAGTGGGGTGATGTAGCGCAGGGCGTGCACGGTTCGCACGGGGCATATCCAGCAGGAAAGGAAGAAAGGGTACCGCAAGCCGCTGCGTGCCGGACGTTGCAGGGGCGGGCATCCTGCAGCGCGTCTTGACCTGCCCTCTGGTGGGGTCTAGAAGGCAGGGGTCAGCCCGGCTCGCCATGGAGGTCCTATGAAGAAGATCATTGCCGCATCGCTCGCACTGGTGCTGCTGCAGGCATCCTCGACATTTGCCGCGCCGGGGGCTGGTTCACCCCTGGCAGGGCGCTGGACGCTGGATGTGGCAACGTTGCCGATGCCGGCAGATGCCCGCCCGCAGAGCGTCAGCCTGGAGTTCGCCGAAGTGCCCGGCGGCAAATGGTCCTCCCGCGTCGCCATCGTCGAGCACAGCGGCAACCGACTGGAGGCGAGCTCGACCATGGCGCTGGATGGCACCCCGGCCCCGGCCACCGGCACCTATGCAGTGGACCGCGTGGCGGGAAAGATGCCAGCCCCCGGGGTGTTGGTGGTGCAGTTCATCTACCAGTACATTCCGCGCTCGACCCGCGTGTACACCGTCAGCGCCGACGGCATGGTCCTGACCGAAACCGAGGCCTACTTCCGGGATGGCCAGCCGGTGCTGCGCACGGCACATTTCGATCGCGTCAGGGAGTGATCGCGGCCGCGTCCAGGGCGACACGTTGCATACGTTTGCGACCAGCCCGCGATCGCTGGAGGAGTCCTGCCTGCCATCGTTGCCCTTGGCCAGCTAGTGCGACAGGTCACGGCGCGGTGTTTTCGCCCGGGTCTACGGCCCATAAGCTGAGGCGTGCGCGGTCTCTTTGATACGGCCTGATTTTCCGTTGCACGGGTCTGCATCGCGAGATTGCAGAACTGCGCCTCTTAATCCAGGGTCACATGGCGAACGCAGGCATGTGCGATTTCCTGGGGCGAGGTAGACGCCTCTCCAATCCTGTCCACGATGACGCTCATACCGTTGCGCTGAAACTGCTCGTAGGCAATCCTGCCGTGCTCGCCGCGTACCGTCTTGCGTACGAAACCCTGGGCTTGGAGGTCGGATGCGAACCGATCAAAGTCGATCTTGCAGATGCCCGTTGTCGCCGCGGATTGATTCGAGGTGGTGTCAATGAAGTCGAGGTCCAGCCGTGTCCGAGCGCTGCCGGATTTTTTCACCTCAAGCCCGTACCCCCATTCCGGTGTCAGCGTGCCGCCATACCCAAAGTGCCCCGGCGCAAAGGTCTGAGCCGGCTGCCTCATCGCCGCCGACAGGCGCTCTACCGTAAGTTCGCTGGCCGAGTGCGTGGTCTTGATCAGGTCCAACACGCCCAGCAGTAGCTGTTGGGCGGTGAAGGTGGCCGGCGCTGCGCCGTCAGAGGCGGTGGATGCCATGGTGGCGGGTCCTTGCGTGGTCGGCAAAGGCGTCGTTGCGTGCGCGCATGCGCACAGCGAGGCCGCGCAAAGGGCGATGGTCCACGGTCGTGCAAATAGGTGCCCCAACATGAGCGAACCTTGCGTGATGAACCCTGACCGTAAGACCGCTCAAGTGAAGCGCAGGTTAAGCCGAAACGGCTGTGCGAAATAGAGCGCGCGACTGGTCTAGGATGTCCTTGAACATCGCGGAGGTGCACGCATGAACGACACAGCGACTCACGCAATGCCGCCCTTGGATGGCCCCAAGGCCGAGCAGATGATCGGGAAGGTGGTACTCGTCGGGGTTACCCGTTACGGCGGCGATGGCCACGTGCAGGACCTGCAGCAATATGCCGGCCGGGTGCTGCGGATCAGTTTCGATGAAGGCGTGGTGCTGGCCGACGATGTCGACGGGCACGAGCGCTATCTGCCGCCGATGCTGGACAACTACATGGCCGCCGAGCCGGGCGAATATCGGATGCTTTCCACCGGGGCCACCGTGGTCGATCCGGATTATGTGGTGACCTGGGACCTGCACGCGCGGCAGTAACCGGGCAGGGGCCCGACGCAGCCGAGGAAAAGCCTTTGCGGCGTCGGGCGGTTGGCCCTTTCGGCCCATTCGGATCGGTCCAAGCGGTGCTAGATTCGGGGCATGCCCGCGTACGCGCACTCATGACCTCTGCAAGGGGATAGCGATGCTGATCCGTCTTACCTCGCTGGCTGCGGCTGTTGCCGTTGCCACGCTCGGCCTGTCGGCCGCCGCGCCGGCCTTCGCCGACTACGCCAAGCCACCCGAACACCTGCTCAAGGTGCTCAAGGCGCCACCGCCGCCCGTGCCCAGCCTGGACCCCAGCGGCCAGCGCCTGCTGCTGACGACCGCGCAGACCTATCCGTCGATCGAGCGCGTGGCCCAGCCCTACCTCAAGCTCGCCGGCGTGCGCCTGGAGCCGAAGAACCGCAGCCGCCACGACACCCAGGGGGGCTATGGCATTCCGGCGTGCGTGGCCGATTTCACCCTGGTCGATGTGGGCACCGCCAAGCACACCAAGGTGGCGCTGCCGCAGGGCTGCGCGGGTGCGGCGCAATGGTCGGCCGACGGCCAGCGTTTCGCGTTCCAGAACGCGGTCGATACCGCGGTGCAGCTGTGGGTGGGCGACGCAGTGACCGGGCAGGTCAAGCAGATCCCCGACGTGCAGCTCAATCCGATCTTCGGCGGCACGGTGCAGTGGCTGGGCGGTGGGCAGCAGTTGCTGGTGAAGCGGGTGCCACCCGACCAGGGGCCGGCACCGTCCAGCGGCAACGGCGCGGGCGGTCCGGACGTGCAGGAGTCGCTGGGCAGCAGCGGCGAGAGCAGCACCTACGAAGCGCGCGATACGCTTACCAGCGCACACGATGAGCAGCTGTTCGCCTATTACGGTGCGTCGCAGCTGGCGGTGGTGGACGTGGCCGCAGGCAGCGTGCGAAACGTCGGTGCGCCGGCCCTGTACGACGGCGTCAATGCCGCGCCCGATGGTGTGCACGTGCTGACCGAAACCTTGAAGGCGCCGTTCTCGCACGCGGTGACCTACCAGCGCTTCGCCAATGACGTGGCCGTGCTCGATCTGGGCACCGGCCGCAGCACGCCGATCGCCCGCCTGCCGCTGGCCGACCGCGTGCCGGTGCATGGCGTGCCCGAAGGCCCGCGCGAGTTCGACTGGCGCGCCACCGATCCGGCCACGCTGGTCTACGCCGAGGCGCTGGACAAGGGTGATTGGAAGGTGACCGTGCCGCATCGCGATCGCGTGCTGGCGCTGAAGGCGCCCTTCACCGGCACGCCGCAGGAAATCGCCCGGACCGCGCAGCGTTTTGAGGGCATCGCCTGGAGCGCCGATCCGGCGGTGTCGTTCCTGTTCGAAAACGACGAGAACCGGCATTGGCGGCAGACCCGCATCGTCGATGTGGACCAGCCGAAGAAGGAAGGTCGCCTGCTGTGGGATCTGTCCAGTGATGAGCAATACGCTGACCCGGGCAACCTGGTGTTCACGCGCCTGCCCAACGGGGCTCCGGTGGTGCGCCAGGACGGTACGTTCGTGTTCCTGCGTGGGCAGGGTGCCTCGCCGCAGGGCGACCGGCCGTTCCTGGACCGCCTGGACCTGGGCTCGCTCAAGACCGAGCGGCTGTTCCGCAGCGACGCCGATGCCTATGAGCAGGTGCTCGGCCTGACCGCCACGCCCGGCCGTTACCTGACCTGGCACCAGTCGGTGATGGACCCGCCGAATGCGTTCCTGCGCCAGCAGGGCGAGCGCGCAGCGGCGCCGAAGGCAGGCGAGGCGCAGTACGCCTCCACCGCCACCGCGCTGACCAGGCTCACCGACCCGACCCCGGAAGTGCGCCAGATCCAGAAGCGTCTGGTCACCTACAAGCGTGCCGATGGCGTGGATCTGTCCTTCACCCTGTACACCCCGCCGGGCTACAAGGAAGGCCAGCGCGTGCCGGCGATCCTGTACGCCTACCCGGCCGATTTCGCCAACGCCGCGCAGGCCGGGCAGGTCTCCGGCTCGCAGCAGACCTTCACCCGTCTGGCGCCGTACCGGCTGATGCTGCTGGCCGGCTACGCGATCATCGACAACGCCTCGTTCCCGATCGTCGGCGATCCCAAGACCGCCTACGACACCTACCTGGAGCAGCTGGAAGCCGATGCCAAGGCCGCGGTGGACAAAGCCGTGGACCTGGGCGTGGTGGACCGCAACCGGATCGGGGTCACCGGGCACAGCCACGGCGGCCTGATGACCGCCAACCTGATCGCGCACACCGACCTGTTCAAGGCCGGCGTGGCGACCAGTGGCTCCTACAACAAGACGTTCACCCCGTTCGGTTTCCAGAACGAACGCCGCTCGGTGTGGCAGGCGCAGGACGTGTACCTGAAGGCCTCGCCGTTTTTCTACGCCGACAAGATCAAGCTGCCGCTGCTGCTGGTCCACGGCGAAGATGACGCCAACCCCGGCACCGAGCCGTTCCAGTCGCGCAAGCTGTTCCAGGCGATCCGCGGCAATGGCGGTACCACCCGCCTGGTGATGCTGCCGCACGAACCGCACTGGTACACCGCACTGGAATCCAATGAGCAGCTGGTGTCGGAAATGCTTACCTGGTTCGATACCTATGTGAAGAATGCGGCGCCGGCCAAGCACTGAGCCGCTGCATCGGTAGAGCGTCGGCGCTCATTGGAGCGTGCCCGCATCAGCACAACGGCCGCCCGCACTGGGCGGCCGTTTCTGCATGGGCGACCGGCCGCGGCCTTACACTGCCGGAACAGCACAAGGACGTATGCATGGATAACCAGGCTTGGGGACCGGGGCTCAGCGGTGTCGTCGGCGGCATCATCGCAACGTGGTTGGTGGCCTACTGGGCGAGGGGATTGCAGACGCACTACCGGGGCGGGTCCCGGGCCGCGCTGCGGCGCCGGCACCGCACCACGATATGGGTCGCCAACACGCTGCTTTTCGTGGGATTGTTCGCTGGCCTGGCCCTGTACCTGCTGGGCGGATTCGCCCGCAACGATCACCGGCCGGCCTTGCTCGGTTTCGGGCTCGCCGCGTTGTTGCCCCTGCTGGCGCTGATCGTCATTCCGTTTCTGACCGTCCGGAGCATACGGGAAGCGTTCGTCGCCTTCGCGGTTGGCCAGGGAGCGCCGGTGTGGGCCACGTATCTGCCGCTCGCTGGCGGGCTGGTCTGCCTGGTCGCGGCACTGGTCGGCTTTCTTACTCCTGGCAGTTGAACGGCGGGCCACAGGCACCGCGGGTGGACCTCGCCGCGCCCGGCAGGCAAAGTGCGCTTCAAGGGGATGACGGGTACCGGGGAGCGAGGGATCCAATGCGGCAGACACTGACACACGCCACCGTTACCGCCACGCGGCGGGGTGGCAGACGCTGGCTGCTCGTCCTGGCAGCGCTGGCGTGCGGCCCGCTGTCGGCAGTCGCCCAGACCGCTCCAGCCTCGGTTGCCGATACAACGCAGGACCCCGACCGACCGCGCACCTGCCTGGTCCTTGGCGGTGGGGGTGCGCGCGGCGCGGCCCACATCGGCGTGCTCAAGGTGCTCGAGCGCGAGCGTGTGCCGATCGACTGCATCGTCGGCACCTCGATGGGCGCGGTGGTCGGTGGCCTGTATGCCTCCGGCTACACGGCCGATGAGATCGAAACGGTGCTGGACCGGATCGACTGGGCCGAAGTGCTGCGCGACAAGCCACCGCGCGACGAGCGCAGCATGCGGCGCAAGGAGGATGATCTGCGCCTGCTCGGCGGGGTGGAGGTCGGCCTGAGCAATGGCAGGATCGCCTTCCCGCAAGGCCTGATCCAGGGCCAGAAACTGGAGATGCTGCTGCGCCGCCTGTTGCTGCCGACCTGGCAGGTGCGCGACTTCGACCAGTTGCCCATCCCGTTCCGCGCGATCGCTACGGACATCGTCAGCGGCGAGAAAGTGGTGTTCGCGCAGGGCGACCTGGCCCTGGCCATCCGCGCCAGCATGTCGGTGCCGGGCGTGTTCGCGCCGGTGCGCCATGAGGACCGTCTGCTGGTCGACGGAGGCGTGGTCGACAACGTGCCGATCGATGAAGCGCGGCGGCTCGGCGCGCAGCGGTTGATCGTCTCGCGGGTCGGCTCGCCGCTGATGACCGAAGCGCAGCTGGATTCACCGCTGGCGATCAGCCACCAGATGGCCAGCGTCCTGATGCAGCGCGAAGTACTCGCGCAGCTGGCCACGCTCGGCCCGCAGGACCTGCTGATCACGCCGCCGCTGGGCGATATGGGCAGCCAGGATTTCAACCGCTCGCCGCAGGCGGTCGGTGTCGGTGAGCAGGCGGCCCAGGCCGAGGTAGTCGCTGTCCGGCGCTTCCAGGTGGATGAGAGCCGTTACGACGCCTTCCAGCGCCAGCACCGCCCGCCAGCGTATGAAGCGCCGATCGTGGCCTTCATCGATGTGCTGCACGACAGGACGCGCACCGCGCGCTACATCGAGCAGCGCCTGAAGCAGGACGTCGGCCAGCCACTGGCGCCGGATCGCGTCGAGCAGACCGTGGCCACGGCTTACGGTGAGGGCCGCTACGAGCAGGTGCAGTGGCGGCTGGCCGAGCGCGACGGGCAGCAGGGACTGGTGCTGGCGCCACAGGACAAACGCTGGGGCCCGGACTTCCTGCATTTTGCCCTGCGCCTGTCCGATGACTTCGACGGCAGCAGCAACTATCAACTGATCACCGAGCTGACCCGGACCGGCCTGAGCGAGCAGGGCGCCGAGCTCAAGCTGCGCGCGGGGCTGGGCGAAGTCGAAGAAGCGTTCGCCGAGTACTACCGGCCGTTCGGCAGCAGTGGCCGGCATGCGCTTTCCAGCTATGCCAAGTACCGCGCCACCGATCTGGACCTGGCCCTGATGCGCGGTGGTGCACTGGCCGAGTTCCGTTACAGCCAGTGGCTGGGTGGGCTGCGCTGGGCGTATTCACCGCACCCGGACTGGGAGATCGCGCTGTTTGGCGAGCGCGGCCGTGAGCGCCTGCGCCTGGATGTCGGCAATCCCACCGAACTGGGCAACTACCGCGCGGACATGGGCAGCCTCGGTTGGCAGCTGCGCCATGATTCGATCGACAGTTCCGCGTTCCCCAGCCGCGGCCAGCGCGTGTCGCTCACGCGCCAGCATTATCTGGATGCGCTGGGCACCGACAACGCGGCGGCGGTCACGCGGGTGCAGTGGGACGGGGCCTGGGCGCTCGGTGAGAACCGCTGGCTGGGCGGCCTGCGTGCGTCCTCGGCACACGGGGGCGATGATCTGCTGGCGACCTATGGTTTCCTGGGTGGGCTGGGCAATCTCTCCGGCTATCCGGAGGAGTCCATCTTCGCGCCGCAGACGGCGTTGGCGCGGGTGATGTATTACCGCCGCGTCGCACATGCCGATTCGCTGCTGACCATCCCACTGTATGTCGGCGGAAGCGTGGAGTGGGGCGGCTTCTGGCAGCGCCGCGAGGATGTCCGTCTTGATGGCATGCAGACTGCCGGCAGCCTGTTTGTCGGCGCCGATACGTTCCTGGGCCCGGTGTTCCTGGGGTATGGCCGCGCGCAGGGCGGTCACGATTCGTTCTACCTGACCTTCGGCTCGTTGCTGCGGACGCTGGATGGGTTCTGACCGGGCGAGTGCGATGCGTGCCCGCAGGCCATCCCGCGTTCTATCCTGTGCAGCCCATCCGGTGATCTGATGCTGATGAAATCGATGTTCCTGGCAGTGGTGCTGCTGCTGTCTGCCAGCCGTGTGCATGCGGCTGATGCACCTTCGTTACCCGCTGCCTGGACAGAGATCGGCATCACCGTCGGTATGCCTTATGCGCAGGCCAAGGTGCGGCTCATCAAGGCCGGGTGGCTCGCCTCGGCACCGGATAACGAGGGCACCCCCGTCTTTGCCGCGCATCCCGAAGTGGAGTGCGGGCAGGGCTGGGACGCGATCTGCTCGGCAGGCTTCCATCGCGGAAGCGAGGCGTACGGGTTGGTGCTCACACCGACCGATGACGACAAGCTGCTGGTGCAGGGCGTCTACTGAAAGGAGCGACACGGATGTCCGAGCGGACGGTGGTGGTCTTCGATTTCGATCTGACGCTGACCCGCTGGGAGACCGCCAGCCGGTTCTTCAAGACGCTGCTGCGACGCCAGCCATGGCGAGCGGCGGGGGTCCTGTTGGCGCTGCCGGTGCTGGTGCCGCTCTGGGCACTGCCGCGCACGCGGCGGCTGCCGGTGCGCTTCGCGGTGTGGATGGCCACGTTCGGCCGCAGCCGGGAGGCGCTGGCCGCGCTCGCGGTCGCGCACGCCGATGCGGTATCTGGCGGGCCGGAGCGGGTGTTCCTGGCGCAGGGGGTGGAACGCCTGCGCCACCATCTTGCGCAGGGCGACGAGGTGGTCATCGCCACCGGCTGCTGGGAGCCGCTGGCACGTGCGCTGCTGGAGCGCGAAGGTCTGCAGCACGTGCCGCTGGTCGCCTCCACATTGCGACCGTTCCTGGGCGGGTGGGTCAGCGAGCGCCATTGTCTGGGTGAGAACAAGATTCCGATGCTGGCCGAGCGCGGCTACCCGCCGCCGTGGCGCATCGCCTACACCGATCATCGCGCCGATCTGCCGCTGTTGCGCAACAGCGCGCAGTGGTATCTCGTCAGTCCGGGTGAAAAGTGCCTGCGCTTGATCGAGCAGACCATGATGACCAAGGCAACGATACTGCCCTGGCGCGCAGGCCAGCGCTGATCGCGTCGCAGCGCAGCTTGAATCCCTGGTGGCCGATCGCTGAGACTGTCGGCTTGCCCTTACTGGAGCGTCGCGCCGTGCCTACCTTGATCCGTTCCACTGCGGTTGCCACGCTGCTTGCGCTGGGCGCCCTGCATTCAGCCGCGCATGCGCAGGACCGCCCGGCGACCAATCCGCTGTATCTGGTGCCCGCCGATGCGGCGACGCCGGCGCAGATCACCGAGATGCAGCAGCGCCTGCTGGACTGGCCGCAGCTGCAGCGCTACCGCAACGAGAACGCCGCGCTGGCGCCCGCCGCGCCCGGCACCAAGCGCGTGGTGTTCTACGGCGATTCGATCACCGAAGGCTGGGGACCGACCGGCAGCGAGCGTTTCTTCCCGGGCAAGCCGTACGTCAACCGCGGTATTTCCGGGCAGACCACCGCACAGATGCTGGTGCGCTTCCAGCAGGACGTCATCGCACTGAAGCCGGCGCTGGTGGTGATCCTGGCCGGCACCAACGATATCGCCGGCAATACCGGTCCGACCACGCAGGCGATGATCGAAGACAACCTGCACGCGATGGTGGAACTGGCGCAGGCGCACAACATCCGCATCGTGCTGGCCTCGGTGCTGCCGGTCAGCGATTACCCGTGGCAGCCCGGCGTGCAGCCGGCCGGCAAGGTGAGCGCGCTCAACAAAGCCCTGCGTGCGTATGCTGAGCAGCAGGGCGTGGTCTATCTGGATTACCACACCGCGCTGACCAACAAGGACGGCGGCCTGGACAAGGAACTGGCCAGCGATGGCGTGCATCCCACGCCGGCCGGTTACGCGAAAATGGTGCCGCTGGCCGAGGCGGCGGTGGCCAAGGCGCTGGCACGCTGAGCGCGCGCTGGCGCCACACCCCACGATCAGGAGGACGAGCATGACCAACCCTTACGCCGTGCAGAGCCGCGGCGATACACCGCGTGCTGCCATCAGCCGGCTGGGCTGGCTGGGCTTCGGTCTGTTCTGCAGCACGGTCACCGCGGCGATCGTGACGGTGATCGGGGTGCAGGTGATCCCGGATTTCGCCGAGGTCTTCGCCGGCTTCGGCGCATCCCTGCCGCTGCTCACCCGGGTCGTGGTCAGCGGCTATCCGCTTGTATGGCTGGCGCCGGTGCTGGTGGGCCTGCAGTGGTGGATCGGACCGGGTGGGCCGCACCGCCACCGGCTGGCGGCGGTGCTGGGCATGGCCACCCCGATCCTCGTCGGGCCGGCCATCCTGTTCGGGCTGTACCTGCCGATCTTCCGCATGGGGTCGCTGGTCTAGCCCGCCGCGACGGCGTCAGTCGAAGCGCCAGCGCAGGCCGGCATAGACGCCGAAGCCTTCGCCCGGTGTGGAACGTGCAATATCGCGGCCCACGTCGTCGTACCCGGGCGTGACCGTGGCAGCGTAGTGGCGATCGCCGAGGTTGCGCAGCTCCAGCCAGCTCTGCCAGCGGCCGCCCGGCGCATCGAAGCCGAGCCGGGTGCCGAAGATCACGTGGCTGTCGGCCTCGAAACTGTTGGCGTAGTCCACGAACATTTTCGAGGCGTACTCGGTATTGATAGCCGCATACAGGCCGGAGCTGTGGTCGTAGCGCAGCTCGGCCTGGTAGGAGTGACGCGGCAGGCCGGGCAGGCGGTTGCTGCCGAAGCGGGCATCATCGCGGTAACGGAAATCGCTGAAGGTGTACGCCTGCCGCAGTGAGAGACGGCCCCGCGCGCCTTGCCAAAGTGCACTGTCCAGGCCCGCTTCGATGCCTCTGTGCACGGTGGGGCTGGCGTTGGATTCGGCGATGAACAGGTTCGGGACCGGCTGCACTTCCACGGTGAGCAGTTCGTGGTTGAGGCGCGCGTAATAGCCGGTCAGCTCCCAGCGGCCGAGCGCGCTGTCGCCGCGCGCGCCGAGTTCCAGCGTGGTCGCGGTCTGGCTGTCCAGTTCCACCGGCGCGCGCTGGCGACCGCTGGAGGCGCCGTTGCCGGCGGCGAAGTACTGGTTCGAGCCCCAGATCATCGACCACGGGTGCGCCGGCTCCACCGAGCGGCTCAGGTTGCCGAACCACTGCGTCTGCGGCGTCTGCTGCCAGGTGAAGCCCAGCCGCGGTGCGTAATCCCATTGCCGCTCGGACAGCCGTTCCGGCGTGGCCGGCCAGGTGACCTGCACGTCGCGGCGGGTGTGGATCAACGCCAGCCCGGTCTGCACGCGCAGCGTGTCGTTCAGCGCCAGATCGTTGCCGATGTGCAGCACGCTGTCGGTGCCATGATGCTGGAAATCACGGGTGTGGGTGCCGGCGGCGTAGTCGTTGTTGGCGAAGCGCAGCGTCTCGCGCACGTTCGCGTCCAGATCGTGGGTCACGCGCAGCCCGATCGTGGTCACGCTGGCATGCCCGAACAGCGCGTGCCGGCGGCGGTAGTCCAGCGTGCCGTTGAGGTTGGCGTAGTCCAGCTGCTGGCGGTACAGGCTTTCGTTCAAGTCCATCGGGTACGTGTGGTAGACGAGGCCGGCCTGCAGCGACGAATCTGCATCGATGGTGTAGGTGGTGGAGTTGCCGATCCAGGTGCTGCCCGGCTGCGGGCGGCGTGCGTCGATGGCCAGGTTGGCGGGGTTGGCCGCGCGCGGGTCGTTGCGGATCTGCGCGCGGGTCAGGCGTCCCGGGGTTTCGTGATCGGTCTCGCGGTAGCGCAGGAAGAAGCGCGTCTCCAGGTCCGGCGTGAGCTGCCAGCCGATGTTGGCCACCGCGCCCTTGCCCTTGCCGGCGGCGTGCTGCTGATAGCCGTCGTATTCGGTATCGGTGTAGGCCAGGAAGTAATCAACCGCGTCCCGCGCGCCGCCCAGGCTGATCCCGCGCTTCTGGTAGCCACGTGCGCCGGCCTCGTAGTGCAGCTCCACGCCGGGTGTGTCGCGCCCGCTGCGGGTGACGTAGTTGACCGCGCCGCCCAGCGCCAGCGCGCCGCGCTCGAACCCGTTGGCGCCGCGCAGCACCTCCACGCGGCTCAGCCACAACGGTTCCAGCAGCTCGTACGGCGTGCCACCTGGGCCGGTCAGCGGCAGGCCATCCAGCGAGACCGACAGGCCGGAGGCATGCGCACCGGGCGCCCGGTTGAGGCCCGAGCCGCGGATGGAGACCTTGACGCCTTCATTGCCGGCGCTCTGCGCGCTGATGCCGGGCTGGTAGGCCAGCACATCGGCCGTGCCGGCGAGGCGGCCCTGGCCGACCTGGGTCATATCGACGACGTTGCCTGCACCGGGCACCCGGTCGAGCGCGCGGCGTGCCGCCTCGGTGGCATCGGCGGCGGTGACGTTCACCGCGTCCAGGGTGACGGCCTGGCCGGCGGGCGCGGCGTGGGCGGTCCCGGTGGCGGCAAGGCTGGCCAGCAGGGCAGCGCTGAGCAGGGACAGGGCAGGGGCGGTGGAGCGATTCGGGAGGGCTGTCATTCGTGCGCGGTATCAGTGCCGACAAGGCGCGCGTCGCCGCGGCACCCTGTCAACTTTATGAGGGGCGTGCAAGTTAACAGGATGTGGAGTGTTCGTCACCCGTGTGGGGCGTATGGCGGCCAGCTACCGCGGCGCTGCCAGCGCTTTCGACTTGGCATAGAGCCTCTGGGCCTGCGTCGTGTCGCCCAGCGCAGCATACGTCTCGGCCAGACTGTCCCAGGCATTGGCCGAGCGTGGGAACAGCGTCGTGTTGAGGGCGAAGATGTGCAGCGCCGTGGCGTGGCCCAGGTTCTCGGCCACGGCGTAGCCGACGCGGTTGATGTCCTGCTCCAGCATTGGCTGGCCACCGCGCCCGGTGCTGGTGAGCCACTGTTTCAACGCGGTTGTGCGTGCGGCAGTCCGGGGCTCCAGTGCGTAGGTGATCAGCGCTTCGGACAGGGTCTCGCGCGGGAACTGCGCGGGCGCGGCCACAGCCATGGCGCTGTCCACCAGCGTGCGCGACCACACATTCTTCGCACTGCCGTTGGTGAGGTAGATGAAGCTGTAGGTATCCCCGGCGAGGCCGTCGGTGAAGGCGATCCGCGCACGCACCCGCGTACCACCGTCATGCCCGACGAGGCAGTAGTCGCCGCTTTCTTCGACTTCCCAGCCGGTGGAGAAGCCGCTGCGTCGCCCGCTGCTCAGCACCTGTGGCTGCCACAGCTGCTCCAGCGTGGTACGACCCACCAGCTCACCGCGGGTGAGGGCAAGCAGGAAGCGGTCCAGATCACCGAGGGTGGTATGCAGTGCGGCATGCCCGTAGGCGTAGGAGGGCCATGCGATGTCGTTTTCACGCTGCAGCGCGCCCTGTTTGCCTGTGTAAGCGATGGCGATCCCGTGGCGCGCATCCGTCGCGGGGCCGAGCGAGGTATGCGTCATCGACAGCGGTCGCAGCACGCGGTCACGGACGATCTGCGCATAGGGCTGCTGGTACTGCGCCTCCAGCAACGCGGTGAGGACCAGATAATTGGTCTGCGTGTACCGGTTGGCCGTACCCGGCGTGAACTGGGGCGGCGTTCCGGCGAGTTCCTTGAAGACCGCTGCCGACGTGGCCGGGAAGTGGCGGTTGCCCTGCGAGGTGATCACCTCACCATCCCGGTATTGGAAGTACTCGGGAACGCCAGACGCATGATCGAGGAACTGCCTCACGGTGATCGCCTGCCATGCTTCGGGCAGATCGGGCAGATAGCGGCTGGCCGGTACGTCCAGTTCGACTCCGCCGGCTTCTACCCGTTGCATGATCAAGGTGCTGACCAGCAGTTTGGCCAGCGAGTAAGCATTGAACACCGTGTCGGGTGTCACCGGTTGGTGCGTGGTGAGGTCGGCCTCTCCGGCGACGGCCTGCGCAAGCAGCGTGCCGTTGTGCCGTATCAGTACTGCCTGGCCGGCGATGCCGTAGCGATCTGCGTTGGTGTGGAGTTGTCGGGTGATCCGGGCGTCGAACTCCGCGGCGCGCGCGGTGCCTGACGGCGTCGATACCGCGAGCAGCAGGACCGCGACAAGGGCAAAACGACGCATTGCGGGCATCCCTGTGGGTGAGCCCGCACAGTAAGAAGCGTCGGCACTCCGGTCAATGCGGCGGAAGTCATCCCCGGTCACGAGAGGCCCCGACCGTCGGCCGGGGCCATCCCAGATCAGCCCAGAATCCCCGGCAGATCCAGCCCCTTCTCCTTCGCGCACTCCACCGCGATCTCATAGCCCGCATCGGCATGCCGCATCACGCCCGTGGCCGGATCGTTCCACAGCACGCGCGCGATGCGCTTGGCCGCCGCTTCGGTGCCATCGCAGACGATCACCATGCCGGCGTGCTGCGAGAAGCCCATGCCGACGCCGCCACCATGGTGAAGCGACACCCAGGTCGCACCGCTGGCGGTGTTGAGCAGGGCGTTGAGCAGCGGCCAGTCGGAGACCGCATCGGAGCCGTCGGCCATCGCTTCGGTCTCGCGGTTGGGCGAGGCCACGCTGCCGCTGTCCAGATGATCGCGACCGATCACCACCGGCGCCTTCAGCTCGCCATTGGCGACCATCTCGTTGAAGGCCAGGCCCAGTCGATCACGGTCACCTAGGCCGACCCAGCAGATGCGTGCGGGCAGCCCCTGGAACTTGATCTTCTCGGCGGCCATGTCCAGCCACCGGTGCAGATGCGGGTTGTCCGGGATCAGCTCCTTGACCTTGGCGTCGGTCTTGGCGATGTCTTCCGGATCGCCGCTCAGCGCCGCCCAACGGAACGGGCCGATGCCGCGGCAGAACAGCGGCCGGATGTAGGCGGGCACGAAGCCGGGGAAATCAAACGCGTCTTCCACGCCTTCTTCCAGCGCCATCTGGCGCAGGTTGTTGCCGTAGTCCACGGTCGGGACGCCGAGCGAGTGGAAGCCGAGCATGGCGCGGATGTGGTTGGCCATCGATTCGCGCGCAGCGGCTTCCACTTCCTTTGGGGCGGAGACGCGCTTGTCGTCCCATTCCTCCACCGTCCAGCCCTGCGGCAGGTAGCCGTTGACCGGGTCGTGCGCGGAGGTCTGGTCGGTCAGCAGGTCCGGCTTCACGCCGCGGATCAGCAGCTCGTCCAGCACGTCGGCCACGTTGCCGAGCAGGCCGACCGAGAGCGGCTTCTTCGCCGTGCAGGATTCCTCGATCAAACGCAGTGCTTCGTCGAGGTCGTCGGTCCAGGTATCCAGATACCCCGTGCGCAGGCGCATCTCGATGCTGCTCCTGCGGCACTCCACCGCCAGGCACGAGGCGCCAGCCATCACCGCGGCCAGCGGCTGCGCGCCGCCCATGCCGCCCAGTCCGCCGGTGAACAGCCACTTGCCGGCCAGGCTGCCGTTGTAGTGCTGGCGGCCCATCTCCACGAAGGTCTCGTAGGTGCCCTGCACGATGCCCTGCGCGCCGATGTAGATCCAGCTGCCGGCGGTCATCTGGCCGTACATGGCCAGGCCCTTTTTATCGAGTTCGTTGAAGTGGTCCCAGTTGGCCCAGCGCGGCACCAGGTTGGAGTTGGCGATCAGCACGCGCGGGGCGTCCACATGCGTGCGGAACACGCCGACCGGCTTGCCGGACTGCACCAGCAGGGTCTGGTCGTCCTCGAGCCGCTGCAGGGTCCGGATGATCCTGTCGTAGCTTTCCCAGTCTCGCGCGGCGCGGCCGATGCCGCCGTAGACCACCAGCTCCTGCGGGCGCTCGGCCACATCCGGGTGCAGGTTGTTCATCAGCATGCGCAACGGGGCTTCGGTCAGCCAGCTTTTGCAGGTGAGCGTGCTGCCGGTCGGGGCGATGATGGTGCGGGTCGAATCGTGACGGGTCATGCAGCACTCCGGGCGTTGGCGAATTCAAGACAGGCCTTGAGCACCTGCTGCAGCGTATGGCGCAGCGGTGCGGCGTGATCGGGATCCAGCGGCGTGGGCCAGCTGTGCTCATCCACGGCCTCGGGCTCGTGCATGTAGCCGCGGCAGGCCAGCTCCATCTGCAGCGTGTGCACGCCGCCGGGGATGTCGCTGTAATGGCGGGTGATGTAGCCGCCCTTGAAGCGACCGTTGCGCACATGGCCCAGGCCGCTCATCGCGCACAGGTTCTCGACCACATCGGTCAGCGCGTTGTCGCAGGTGGTATCGGCATTGGTGCCGATGTTGAACTGCGGCAGCTGGCCCTCGAACAGGTGCGGGATGTGCGAGCGGATCGAATGCGCGTCATACACCACCACGGTGCCGTGCAGCGCACGCAGGCGTGCGATCTCTGCCGCCAGCGCATCGTGGTACGGCGTGAACCAGGTAGCGCGGCGGCGCGCGATCTCCGCCTCATCCGGGCCATGGCCGTCGCGGTACAGCGGCTGGTTGTCGAAGGTGGTCAGCGGGCACAGCCCGGTGGTGTTCTGGCCCGGGTACAGCGACACACCGCTCGGGTCGCGGTTGAGATCGATCACCGAACGCGACACGGCCGAGCGCACCGTGGTGGCGCCCAGCGCCTGCGCGAAGGCGTACAGCTCATGAACCCACCAGTCCGCGTCGCGGCGCGCCAGCCACGGCGACACGAAACCGTCGGCGAGCGCGTCGGGCAGCGCGGTGCCGGTATGCGGGAAGCTGACGATCAGCGGTGCATCGCCGCGCTGGACCTGCAGCCACTCCGGGTGCGCGGTCATGCCAGCGGCTCCACCTGCGGCAGCAGCTCGGCCAGGCCTTCGGCCAGCGCACCGCTGCGCACCAGATCGGTGGCGGCCACCATGTCCGGATGGAAGTAGCGGTCGTCCTGCAGCATCGGCACCTGCGCGCGCAGGCGCAGGCGCACCGCTTCGAGCGCATCGCTGGAGCGTAGCGGGGCGTGGAAATCGCAGCCCTGCGCGGCGGCGAGCAGCTCGATGCCCACTACATTGGCCGCGTTCTCGGCCATCGCCAGCAGCCGGCGCGCGCCATGGGCGGCCATCGAAACGTGGTCTTCCTGGTTGGCCGAGGTCGGGATCGAATCCACACTGGCCGGGTAGGCGCGCTGCTTGTTTTCCGAGACCAGGGCCGCGGCGGTGACCTGCGGGATCATGAAGCCGGAGTTCAAGCCTGGCTTGGGGGTGAGGAAGGCAGGCAGGCCGGACAGCGCCGGGTCCACCAGCATCGCCGTGCGGCGCTCGCTGATCGAGCCGATCTCGCACACCGCCATGGCCAGCATGTCCGCCGCGAAGGCGACCGGCTCGGCGTGGAAGTTGCCGCCGCTCAGCGCCTCGTTGGTATCGGTGAACACCAGCGGATTGTCGGACACGCCGTTGGCTTCGATCGCCAGCGTGGTGGCGGCCTGGCGCATCACGTCGAACGCGGCGCCCATCACCTGCGGCTGGCAGCGCAGGCAGTACGGGTCCTGCACGCGCACATCGTTGTCGCGATGCGATTCGCGGATCGCCGAACCCTGCATCAGCGCGCGCAGCGCCGCGGCGGTGGCGATCTGACCACGCTGTCCGCGGATCGCGTGGATACGCGGGTCGAAGGGGGTGTCCGAACCCTTGGCGGCCTCCACCGAGAGCGCACCGGTGACCAGCGCTGCCTGGAACACGGTGGTGATCGCAAACAGGCCGGCCAGCGCGTAGGCGGTGGAGTACTGCGTGCCGTTGAGCAAGGCCAGGCCTTCCTTCGCGCCCAGCACCAATGGGGTGAGCCCAAGCGAGCGCAGCGCCTCGGCCGCGGGCAGGCGCTGCCCGCCGACGAAGGCTTCGCCGACGCCGATCATCACGCTGGCCAGATGCGAAAGCGGGGCCAGATCGCCCGAGGCACCCACCGAGCCCTGGCACGGGATCACCGGCACAATGTCGTGCTGCAGGAACGCTTCGAGCAGGGCCAGCGTTTCCGGGCGGATGCCCGATGCGCCCTGGGCCAGGCTGGTCAGCTTCAGCGCCATCATCAGGCGCACCACCGGTGCCGGCATCGGCTCACCCACGCCGGCCGCATGCGAGAGCACGATATTGCGCTGCAGGGTGGCCAGATCTTCGCGTTCGATGCGCACGCTGGCCAGCTTGCCGAAGCCGGTATTGATGCCGTACACCGGATCGCCCTTGGCCACGATCGCGGCCACCGTCTGCGCGCTGCGCAGCACGGCCGCGGCCGAGGCCGGGTCCAGGCGCACGCGGGCGCCATCGTGGATCGCGCGCCAGTGCGCCAGCGTCACTGCGCCGGGGCGCAGGGTCAGGGTCGTGCTCATGGAATCTCCGGGCGTTTCAAGGTTCATGCGGGCGTGCCGCGCCAGATGCGCGCGTGCAGCGGGTTGAAGCCCATGCGATACACCAGGTCGGCAGGCGCCTCGATGTCCCACACGGCAAGATTGCAGTCCAGCCCGACCGCCAGGCGGCCGATGCGGTCGTGGCGGCCGAGGGCGCGCGCGGCTTCACGGGTGAAGCCGGCGATGCATTCCTCCACCGTCATGCGGAACAGCGTGGCGGCCATGTTCATCGCCAGCAGGGGGCTGGTCAGCGGGCTGGTGCCGGGGTTGGAATCGGTGGCCAGCGCCATCGGCACGCCGGCCGCGCGCAGGGCGTCCAGCGGGGGCAGGGTGGTATCGCGGGTGAAGTAGAACGCGCCCGGCAGCAGCACCGCGACGGTGCCGGCGCTGCGCATCGCGGCGATGCCGTCGCTGTCCAGGTTTTCGATATGGTCGGCCGACAGCGCACCATGGCGTGCGGCCAGGGCCGCGCCATGCTGGTTGCTGAGCTGCTCGGCATGGATCTTGATCGCCAGCCCATGCTGTCTGGCAGCGGTGAACACCTGCTCGGCCTGCGTCGCGCTGAAGGCGATGTTCTCGCAGAACACGTCCACCGCTTCGGCCAGCCCGGCCGCCGCAACGGCGGGGATCATGACGTCGCAGACCTCGTTGATGTAGTCCTGCGCCTGGCGGCCCGGCGGGATCGCATGCGCGCCCAGGAAGGTCGGCACGATCTCCACCGCGCGCAGGCGGCCCAGTTCGCGGGCCACGCGCAGCTGCTTGCTTTCATCTTCCAGGGTCAGGCCGTAGCCGGATTTGATTTCCAGCGTGGTGATGCCCTCGGCCAGCATCGCATCCAGCCGCGGCAGGCTGGTGGCGAGCAGTTCGGCTTCGCTGGCGGCGCGGGTGGCGCGCACGGTGGAGACGATGCCGCCGCCGGCCCGCGCGATGTCGGCATAGCTCACGCCCTGCAGGCGCTGCTCGAATTCGCCGGCGCGGTTGCCGGCGTAGACCAGGTGGGTGTGGCAGTCGATCAGGCCCGGGCTGATCCAGCGCCCCGCGCAGTCGATGCGCTGGGCCGGCTGCAGATGATCGGCCGACCCCGCCGCGCCGACATGCACGATGCGGCCGTCGGTGGCGGCGATCACGCCGTCGTGGATGATGCCCAGGGCCGGGCCATCGACGGTGATCAGGTGGGCGTGGTACCAGAGGGTGTCACAGTGCATGGGGGCCACAACGTCGGCGTATATGTCTATACAATATAGGCGCCTCTTCCGGGATGTCCAGTGATGCCAGCCACCCCCGCCGCACCCTTGAGTTTCCACGCCGCCCACGCGCTGCTGCCGCAGGGCTGGGCGCGCGATGTGCGCATCGTCTGCACCGGCGGCACGCTGGCCGAGGTGAGCGCCGGCGTGCCCGCGCAGCCCGGCGATACCGCGCTGGCCATCGCGGTGCCGGGCCTGGGCAATCTGCACAGCCATGCGTTCCAGCGCGGCATGGCGGGGCTGACCGAGGTCGGCGGGCGCAGCGGGGACAGCTTCTGGAGCTGGCGCGAGCTGATGTACCGCTTCCTGGCCCAGCTCCAGCCCGAGCAGATGCAGGCCATTGCCGCGCAGGCGTACGTGGAAATGCTGGAAGCCGGCTTCACCCGGGTCGGCGAGTTCCACTACCTGCACCACGCGCCGGACGGCACGCCGTATGCCAACCGCGCCGAGATGGCCGAGCGCCTCGCCGCCGCAGCGCAGACCAGCGGCATCGGCCTGACCCTGCTGCCGGTGTTCTACGCCCACGCCGATTTCGGCGGCGCGCCGCCCAATCCGGCACAGCGGCGGTTGATCCACGATGTCGACGGCTTTGCCGCGCTGCTGGCCGACAGTGCGCGCGCGCTGCAGCCGCTGGGTGATGGCGTGCTTGGGCTGGCCCCGCACAGCCTGCGCGCGGTCACCGGCGAGGAACTGGCGGCGCTGCTGCCGCTCACCGCAGGGCCGGTGCATATCCACATCGCCGAGCAGACCCGTGAGGTCGATGCCTGCGTGGCCTGGAGCGGCCTGCGGCCGGTGCAGTGGCTGTACGAACACGCGGCAGTGGATGCGCGCTGGTGCCTGGTGCACGCCACCCACATCACCGCGGCGGAGATGCAGCAGATCGTGGCCAGCCAGGCGGTGGCCGGGCTGTGCCCGATCACCGAGGCCAACCTGGGCGACGGGCTGTTCCCGATGCAGGCCTTCGCCCGCGCGGGGGGCCGTTTCGGGGTGGGGTCGGATTCGAATGTGCTGATCGATGCGGCCGAGGAACTGCGCCTGCTGGAATACGGTCAGCGCCTGCAGCTGCGTGGCCGCAACGTGCTGGCGCCGGACACGGGGCTCTCCACCGGCCGATGGCTGTACGAACACGCATCGCGCGGCGCCGCGCAGGCGCTGGGCGTCGGCACCGGTCTGCAGGCGGGGGCCCCGGCGGACCTGGTCGAGCTCGATCCGTACCACCCCGCGCTGATCGCCCGCAGCGGCGATGCCTTGCTTGACAGCTGGGTGTTCGCCGCACGTAATGGCGCCGTGCGATCGGTGTGGCGCCAGGGCCGCCAGCTGGTGCATCAGGGCCGCCACCCGCAGCGCGAGGCGGTGGCCGCGCGGTTCGCCGCCGCACTTCGTACGTTGTTGATGGTCTGAGTGACGACCATCCCATGCAGGAATCCAGAGTGACGGGCAAGAAAGCAGCAACCCTCAATCAGCGCATCCGCGCGGATCTGGAAAGCCGCATCCTCAGTGGACAGTGGGAGCCCGGCTTCCGCATCCCCTACGAACACGAGCTGATGGAGCAGTACGGCTGCTCGCGGATGACCGTGAACAAAGTGCTTACCGCGCTGGCCGAGAGCGGCATGATCGAGCGCCGCCGCCGTGCCGGGTCCTTCGTGGCACGGCAGCCGCCGCACCTGGAGCAGGTCGCGCTGGAGATCCCGGATATCGCGATGGCGGTGGCCGCCCGTGGCCACGTCTACGGTTACCAGCTGCTCGAACGTGCCTACCGCGCCCCGCGTGCGCAGGTGGATGAAGAAACCGCCCTGGCCGGCGGCGAGAAGCTGCTGGCGATCCGCTGCCTGCACCTGGCCGACGGCCGCCCACTGGCCCTGGAGCACCGGCTCATCAGCCCGGTCGGCGTGCCCGACGTGCTGGACGTGGATTTCGAGGCGACGGCGCCGGGCAGCTGGTTGCTGCAGAACGTCTCCTGGACCCGTGCCCAGCACCGGATCAGCGCCTGGGGCGCCGATGAGGCCGCCGCGGCCCTGCTGCAGGTGAAGCAGGGCACGGCGTGCCTGGTGATCGACCGCCTCACTTGGCGCGGCGAACAGCCGATCACGTGTGTGCGGCAGATGTTCCTGGGCGATGCCTACGATCTGATCGCCCGCTTCTCACCCGGCGCGCGCTGAGCGCCAGCGCATCGCGCAGCACGCGGATTACAACGTGGCGCACTGCCGCCAGCGCACCGGCTCGTCCACGCCGGGGCGCGGGTTGAGCTGCACGCGTACGGTGCGCAGCGCCGCGTAACGGGTCACTTCACTGCAGATCACCGGCCAGGCGTCTTCAAGTTCGGCGCTGCGGTTGACCGCCAGGGTCTGCCGGGTCAGCCAGAAGGCGCTGGTCACGCCGCTGTGGGCGGCGACCTTGCGTGCCAGTTCCTTCTGGTAGAGCGCGAGCGTGGCGTCGTCGGGATTGGGGTCCAGGCCGGGGTGCTCGCCCGGGCGGGTGGCGATGTTCGCGGCGGGGGCGGCAGGCGCTTGGGCTGCGGCGGGTTCGGGGGCTGCGGGTTGCGCCGCTGCCGCTGCCGCTGCCTCTGGTGCAGGTGCAGGTGCCGGCGCCGGCGCAGGTACCACAGCGGTATCCAGCGCAGCGCGGGTGTCCAGGTGTGCGGTCAGGTAGCCCATCCCGACCACCAGGCCCAGTGCCAGCGAGCCCAGCGCGGCGATCGAGATCCGGCGGATCGCCTCGTGCCGCGCACCGGTTTCCACGCGCGCCTCCATGTCACCGGGCAGGTAGGGTTTGAGCAGCGGCCACAGCAGGGGGCCATCGAGCACTTCCACGCTCTGCTTCTCCGCGGCCGCGCGCCCATCGCGCTGGACCGTGCCTTCGGTGATCAGGATCCCGCCCTTGGCGCCGGCCAGGCGCGCGGCGGCGCCCAGTTCGTTCACCGCCGCCGTGCCGATCCGGTAGGCGCGGCCATGCTTGCACGACAGCAGCCAGCGGTTGGGGCCGTCATGCATCAGAAAATCGCTGCGCGGCTCGCGGCTGTCATCGGCTTCGCCGGGGACATCCTGCAGGCCGCGGCGTTCGCGCATGGCGCGGCGGACGATCTCGGAAAAGTCCCGCCAGTGCATGCCGGCCAGTGCGTTCAGGCCAAGCTGGGTCTCGGTGCGGCGGCGTTTGATCAGCCAGAAATAGCCCGCGGCAAGCAGCCAGACGATGAGGGCCAACAGCAGGGCCAGGATCCAGGAGAACATTCAGGAGTACGAACAGGGGAAGTGCGACACACAGTTTATATGCGGTCCGGGGCGTCTGCGGAGCGTCTTTTTTGCCCGTCGCGGGGTGCGGGATTGCCTACCGGTGACGGGCGTCTCAGTTCACCGTGCCTATCGGCGAAGCGCAGACACAAAAAACCCGCCAATCCATAGCCGTGAGGGGAGGGAACAAACGGCGACAAAGCGATTGGCGGGTTCGATTCGATTGTCAACAAAGTCTTGCTGCTTTGCAACAATCGACGTGCGGGCGGTTCAGCCCGCCCGGATCAGGGCGAGGAAACGCCCGATTGGTGACTGCCCGGGCTCGGGTCCACGTTCTGCGAAGAGCTGCGCTGCTCGGCGCGGTTGACCCGGGCATTGAGCGCGTCGATCCGGGCGTTGAGCGCGGCCACGTCTTCGGCGGTGGGGATGTTCAGGCGCTTGAGCACGCCCTGCACGCGGTCCTCGAAGGCCTTCTCGACCTTGTCCCAGGTGCCGGTGGCTTTCTCGCGGGCCTCGCCGAAATTCTTTTCGACGTTGTCGCGCCAGCTCTGGCTGTCGCCGGCCTGCTCGCGGTTGCGCGCCTCGATGGTCTCGCCTTCCTTGACCAGGTTGTCGAAGAAGCGGCTGCCCTCGGCCTGCGCGCGCCCGAAGGCACCCAGGCCGGCCAGCCAGACCTGTTGAGCCGAATCGCTCAGCTTGCGCGAGACACGTTCGGCCTGCTCCTGGAAGGAGGGCTTTTCGCCGGGGGTACGGTCTTCGAAGTCGTCATGTGCGTTCATACGGCGATCCCTTGGGTAGACACCCCCGGATCGTAAGCACGTTCGGCTTCATGCGATGTGATGGCCGGCGCGCATATAGCGCCGGCCCGGGCGTCGGTTCAGCCGAGCTTTTCCTGCAGCACGCGCTGGATCTCGCTTTCCACCATGCCCTTCATGGCCGAGAGCAGGAAACCAAGCTTGGCCGTCACGCGGACCTGCCCAGGCAGCAGCTCGATCGCGCCGTCCACGCCGGAGCCGCTGAAGTTCAGCGCATCGCCGACCCAGTTCGATTCCAGCCCGAAACGCTCGGCCAGCTTGGCGGCCACTTCTTCGATCGCCTTGCGGGCGCCCTCGGCGGGCAGGGCGTGGGCGTGGCGGATATCAATGCTGGACATGCAGACTCCTGGCGGACAACGGCGCGGAAAGGGGCGTGCATTGTGCGCATCCTTTGCACGAACTCCAAGGTCTGCGTCACACTTCTTCTTCCCAGGCATGCAACCTGCTAGGCTGCGCCGCGTGCAGAACCTGCTAGTTCACTTTACCCAACGCCAACACCCCGACCAGCCACTGCGCCCCGGGGTGCAGCGCATCGTGCGCCATGCCTCGGGCACCGTGCGGTTGGGCGATGACAGCCCCGGCACCCTGTTGCTGGCCCAGTTCTGCCTGGATGATCGCGGCCTGTGGCTGCAGGTGGCCAACAGCATCCGCGGCATCCACGTCAACGGGCGCCCGGTGCGCCGGATGGCGCTGCTGCGGGCCGGCGACGCGGTGTATGCCGACGGCGTGGAAATGGTCGTGCAGGGCGAGTGCGAAGCGCTCAACCACGCGCCGCCGCGCAGCGACGAAGCGGTGGACGACCAGCGCCTGCTGCGCGGGGTCGGCGGCCAGCACCACGGCCGCAGCTTTACGCTGGATCGCCCGCGGGTGATCGGCCGCGGGCCGGAGTCGGACATCGAGATCGATGATCCGGCCTTCGCCGAACAGCACGCCCGCCTGGAACGGCACGGCGAGCGCCTGCTGCTGCGCGATCTGGGCGCGGGCGAATCGACCCGGGTCAACGGGGTGGCGGTCCGCCATTGCTGGCTCCAGCCCGGCGACCAGCTGGTGTTCGATGCACAGCACCGTTTCGTGCTGGAAGTGCCGCACGACGGCCGCCAGCGGATCGTGATCGAAGAAGAGGATGATGGCTTCGAAGCACGCCAGCGCCCGGAGCCGGTGGCCCCGCCCAAGCGCGTCCGCCGTTGGCCGTGGCTGCTGGTGAGCGCGTTGCTGCTCGCCGCCGCGATCAGCGGCCTGCTCTGGTTCGGCGCGCGGTAAACGTCATCGCAGCCGCGCTGACGGCGCGTGATGCGCCCGGCACGCCATAGGCTGCGCATGCGGGGCCTGGATAGATTCGTTTGCAACCAAATTCGCCTTGTCCCGCAAGGCCTAAAGGCTGGTGCGCTGCGGCATACTAGGGGTCTTGCCCCATAGGTGTGTCATGACGCGCGCGTTCAACTTCAGTGCCGGCCCTGCAACCCTGCCGGAATCGGTCCTGCGCCAAGCGCAGGCGGACATGTTGGAATGGAACGGCGCGGGCGCCTCCATTGTCGAGATGAGCCACCGCGGCCCGGAATTCATGGCCGTCGCCGCCCAGGCCGAGGCGGATCTGCGGCGCCTGATCAGCATCCCGGACGACTACGCCGTGCTGTTCCTGTCCGGTGGCGCGACCACCCAGCAGGCGCTGCTCGCGCTCAATTTCGCCCAGCCCGGGCAGACCGTGGATTACGTGGTCACCGGCCACTGGGGCAAGACCGCGATCAAGCAGGTCAGCCCCTATGTCAGGGTCAACGTGGCGGCCAGCAGCGAGGCCAGCGGCTATCACGACTTTCCCGCACGCGACAGCTGGCAGCTCTCCGCCGATGCCGCCTACGTGCACATCACCGCCAACGAAACCATCCATGGCGTGGAGTTCCGTGACACGCCGGTGGTCGGCGATGTGCCGCTGTTCGCCGATTTCAGCTCGTCGATTGCCAGTGAACCGCTGGATGTCAGCAAGTACGGCGTGATCTACGCCGGCGCGCAGAAAAACCTCGGCCCGGTCGGCGTCTCGGTCGTCATCGTGCGCCGCGATCTGCTTGAACGCAGTGGCCAGCCGCGCGCGGACATCTTCGATTACCGCTCGCACGTGGCCCGCGATTCGATGCTCAATACGCCGCCCACCTGGAACTGGTATCTCGCCGGCCTGGTGTTCCAGTGGATGCTGGCCGAAGGCGGCGTGGAAGAATTCGCGCGCCGCAACGCGACCAAATCCGCGCTGGTGTACGAAGCGATCGACGGCTCCGGTGGTTTCTACCGCAACGCGATCGCCCATGGCGCCCGCTCGCGCATGAACATCCCGTTCTTCCTGCCCGATGAAACGCTCAACGCGCGCTTCGTCAGCGAATCCAAGGCCGCTGGCCTGCTCGCGCTGAAGGGCCACAAGGCAGTCGGTGGCATTCGTGCGTCGCTGTACAACGCCCTGCCGGTGGAAGGTGCGCAGGCGCTGGTCGCCTTCATGCGCGATTTCCAGCACCGCAACGGCTGATCTCCCGTTTTCCCCGGGGCGCACGCCGCCCCACTGCACCTGGAATTTTCATGGCCACCAAACCTGCCAAGCCCAAGGCACGCACCGCCAAGCCGGCCCCGACCACCCCCGCGGCCGCTGCACCGGCAACGCCCGTGCGCGGCAAGAAAGCCAAGGCCAAGGCCGACGCCACGCCGGCGGTCGCCGCACCGGTGCTGTCGGATGTGCGCGCCAAGATCGACCATATCGACCGCAGCATCCAGGCCCTGATCGCCGAGCGCGCCAACTTCGCCCACCAGGTCGGCAAGGCCAAGGGCAAGCTCGCCGCCGCCGTGGATTACTACCGCCCCGAGCGCGAAGCGCAGGTGCTGCGCATGGTGGTGGACCGCAACGAAGGCCCGCTCAGCGATGAAGTGCTGGTCCACGTCTACCGCGAAATCATGTCCGCCTGCCTGGCCCAGCAGGAGCCGTTGAAGATCGGCTACCTCGGCCCGGAAGGCACCTTCAGCCAGCAGGCCGTGCTCAAGCATTTCGGGCGCTCGGCGCTGGGCCTGCCGCTGGCCAGCATCGAAGAAGTCTTCCAGGAAGTGGAAGCGGGCAACGCCGATTTCGGCGTGGTGCCGGTGGAGAATTCGGGGCAGGGCACCATCCAGATCACGCTGGACATGTTCCTGACGTCCAACCTCAAGATCTGTGGCGAAGTGGAACTGCGCGTGCAGCAGTACCTGATGTCGCGCAGTGGTCGGCTGGAAGATGTCGAACGCGTCTATGGCCACCCGCAGTCGTTCATGCAGACCTCCTCGTGGCTGCGCGCCAACCTGCCCAAAGCCGAGAAAGTGCCGGTCTCCAGCAACGCCGAAGGCGCGCGTCGTGCCCGCAACGCCGATGATGCCGCCGCGATCGGGGGCGAGAGCGCCGGGCACGTGTACGGCCTGAAGAAGGTGGTCACCAAGCCGATCCAGAACGATGCCGACAACACCACGCGCTTCCTGGTGATCGGCCGCCAGATCTTCCCCAGCTCCGGGCATGACCGCACCTCGGTGCTGGTATTCATCCACGACAAGCCGGGCGCCTTGTTCGATGTGCTCAGCCCGTTCGCGCGGCACGGCATCAGCATGAACCGCATCGAATCGCGGCCCTCGCACAACGCCAAGTGGGAGTACGGGTTCTTCATCGATCTGGCTGGCCATGTCGAAGACGAGGCCATGCAGGCCGCCCTGGCCGAGCTCAAGGCGCACTCGGCGCAGATCAAGATCCTCGGGTCCTATCCGGTCGCCGTGCCCTGATCCGAACGGCGCAGCGCCCCGTGCGCTGCGCCTGGCCCGCCGCCCCTGTGGGGCGCTGCGGCCCCTCCCGCATACCGTTGCATCGCCGCCGTCGCGGCGGCCCGCCCCATAGGATTTCCGATGACCGCATCTCCGTACTGGATCGCCCGCAAGGGCCAGCCCCTGCAGGGCAGCCTGACCATTCCCGGCGACAAGTCCGTCTCGCACCGCTCGGTGATGTTCGCCGCGCTGGCCGATGGCGTCTCACGCATCGATGGCTTCCTGGAAGGCGAAGACACCCGCGCGACCGCCGCGATCTTCTCGCAGATGGGCGTGCGCATCGAAACGCCGTCGCCTTCGCAGCGCATCGTGCATGGCGTGGGCGTGGATGGCCTGAAGGCGCCGAGCGCCCCGTTGGACTGCGGCAACGCCGGCACCGGCATGCGCCTGCTGGCCGGCCTGCTGGCCGCGCAGCCGTTCGACTGCGTGATGGTCGGCGATGAATCGCTGTCGCGCCGTCCGATGCGCCGCGTGACCGGCCCGCTGGCGCAGATGGGCGCGAAGATCGACACCGAAGCCGACGGCACGCCGCCGCTGCGCGTGCACGGTGGGCAGACGCTGCACGGCATCGCGTTCGCTTCGCCGGTGGCCAGCGCGCAGGTCAAATCCGCGGTGCTGCTGGCCGGCCTGTATGCCGAGGGCGAAACTTCGGTGACCGAGCCGCACCCGACCCGCGATTACAGCGAGCGCATGCTGCGCGCGTTCGGCGTGGAGATCGCGTTCTTGCCCGGCCAGGCCCGCCTGCGGGGCGGCCAGCGCCTGCGCCCGACCGATATCGTGGTGCCGGCCGATTTCTCCTCGGCCGCCTTCTTCCTGGTGGCCGCCAGCGTGATCCCGGGGTCGGAGCTGCGCCTGCGTGCGGTGGGGCTCAACCCGCGGCGCACGGGCCTGCTGGCCGCGCTGCGGCTGATGGGCGCGGACATCACCGAGGAGAACCATGCCGAGCAGGGTGGCGAAGCGGTGGCCGATCTGGTCGTGCGCTACGCCCCGCTGCACGGGGCAGAGATTCCCGAAGCGCTGGTGCCGGACATGATCGACGAGTTCCCGGCGCTGTTCGTGGCGGCCGCGGCGGCCAGCGGCCAGACGGTCGTGCGCGGCGCGGCGGAACTGCGGGTCAAGGAATCCGACCGCCTGGCCGCGATGGCCACCGGCCTGCGCACCTTGGGCGTGCAAGTGGACGAAACCGAAGACGGCGCCACCATCCACGGCGGCGCGGTGCTGGGCAGCGGCACCATCGAAAGCCATGGCGACCATCGCATCGCGATGGCGTTCGCGATCGCCGGGCAGCTGAGCAGTGGCGAGGTGCGGGTCAACGACATCGCCAACGTCGCGACCTCGTTCCCGGATTTCGACGGCCTGGCCCATGGCGCAGGTTTTGGCCTGACGGCCGTCTGACACTCGCGCGGGGCCGGGTGCCCCGTGCAGTACCCGGCATGAAAAACGGAGGCTTTCGCCTCCGTTTTTTTTGAGCTGCATTACTTACCTGTTCAACTTACTGTTCGGTGCGGAAATCCACCGGCACGCGCACCACGCTGGCAACCGCGCGACCATTGCTCATGGCCGGCTCGAACTTCCAGTTGCGCACGGTGGTCAGTACGGCGCGGTCCAAATCACGGTCACGGGTACCGGTACGCTGCACGATGTTGGCATCGGTCACCTGGCCACGCGTATCCACGTTCAGGCTGGCCACCACGCTGCCCTGCACGCCGCTGCGCAGAGCGGTACGCGGGTAGGCGGGCTTGGCATTGCTGGCCAGCGGGCGCGCTTCGCGGTTACGCACGGCCGGCGCGGCCTGGCGCTGCGAGGTCGCCGGTGCGGTCTGGCGTGCTGCAGGGGCTGGCGTGTTGGCTACCGGGGTCTGGGTGGCCGGCAGCATGCGCTCGCCGACGGGTGCGGTGCTGGCCTCGTTCGGGTTGGCATAACGCAGCCACACCAGTGCGGCGGCGAACATCGCCACGATCAAGGCCATCCACAGCCACGGCGAGGTGCGACGGCGCTGCGGCTCGTCGACACCATCGCGCTGGTGCTGCGGGGAAGAATGCATGTCCGGATGGGTAACACTCATGGCTGACTCCTGGGTGTCGTTTCGACGCCCGCAGTCTTGCCCGGGAGCGGTTGCGGGTGTGTCACCGCAACGTCAAGGCGCCGGCCACATTACCGGCAGGGTTCAGCTTGCTTAGCCGTTGCGAAACAACGGCGAAGTCATCAGGGCGTGAAGTCGAACGGCACTTCGATGCTGCCCGGCACCGGCTGGCCATTGCTCTGCGCCGGCTGGAAACGCCAGCGACGCACGGCTTCCGCAGCGGCCCGATCAAGATCGCGCGAGCCACTGCGCTGGATGATGGTGACCGCGGCCGGCGCGCCCGCGGCGTCCACATCCACGCGCACCACCACGCTGCCCCTGTCGCCACGACGCAGGGCGGCCGCCGGGTAGGTCGGCGGCGGGGACTGGTCGGCGATCGGCTGCGGGCGGTCGCCTGCGGCAATTGCGACCGGGGCGGCTTCGTTCACCGGGGCCACCGGCGCGGCGGCCGGCGGTGGCGGCGGTGCGGTTTCCACCAACTGCGGGGCTTCTTCGCCGGCGGGCAGCGGACGGGCATCGGGCATGTCGCTGGAGCCGGCGGCAGCGGCCAGCGGCTCGGGCAGCGGCTCCACCTCGGCCACCTGGGCCGGGGTCTGGGCCGGGCCGGCCTTGTAGAAGTCGTCCTTGCGGCCGGTCAGCCAGACCACCAGGAACAGCAGCACGCCCACCGCGAAGGCGATGCCAGCGATCATCAGGCTGCGGCGGGGCAGTTCGAAGGTGATGTTCTTGCCAGAAGTCGAGCGGGAAGCAGACATGGGCGATACCGTATTGATCGCCTCGATTCTGCCACGGACGGGATGAACCGGCGGCAGAAAATCGCATAACAGGCGATAATCCCCCTCCAGACCCGCAGATACCTTCCAACGCCATGCTTGATCCAGCCCTGCTCCGCCAACAGCCCGCCGACCTCGCCGAACGCCTGCGCACCGCGCGCGGTTTCGAGCTGGATGTCTCCGCGCTGGAGTCGCTGGAAGCCGACCGCAAGCGCATCCAGGTGCGTACCCAGGAGCTGCAGAGCCTGCGCAACAGCCGCTCCAAGGCGATCGGCCAGGCCAAGGCCAAGGGCGAAGACGTCGCGGCGATCATGGCCGAAGTGGCTGCCTTCGCCGATGAGCTGAAGGCCTCGGAAGTCACCCTGGACGAACTGCGCGAGAAGATCGAAGCGATCGCGCTGGGCATCCCGAACCTGCCCGCCGAGGACGTGCCGGCCGGCAAGGACGAAAGCGAGAACGTCGAGCAGAAGCGCTGGGGCACCCCGCGTGCGTTTGATTTCCCGGTGCTGGACCACGTCGAGCTGGGCGCGCGCAACCGCTGGCTGGACGCGGAAACCGCCGCCAAGCTGTCCGGCTCGCGCTTCACCGTGCTGCGTGGCCCGCTGGCCCGCCTGCACCGCGCGCTGGCCCAGCTCATGCTGGATCTGCACACCGGTGAGCACGGCTACCAGGAAACCAACGTGCCGCTGCTGGTCAATGCCGACTCGCTGCGCGGCACCAGCCAGCTGCCCAAGTTCGAAGACGACCTGTTCAAGACCGCCGTGGGTGATTCCACGCGGTACCTGATCCCGACCTCGGAAGTGCCGCTGACCAACATCGTGCGCGATGAAATCATCGATGCCGAGCAGCTGCCGCTGCGCATGACCGCCCACTCGCTGTGCTTCCGTGCCGAAGCCGGCAGCGGCGGCCGCGACGTGCGCGGCATGATCCGCCAGCATCAGTTCGAGAAGGTCGAGCTGGTGGCGGCCTGCACCCCGGCGCAGAGCGATGAAGAACACCAGCGCATGACCCGCTGCGCGGAAGTGGTGCTGGAAAAGCTCGGACTGCCGTACCGCAAGGTGCTGCTGTGCACCGGCGACATGGGTTTCTCGGCGATCAAGACGTACGACCTGGAAGTGTGGCTGCCCTCGCAGGACACCTACCGCGAGATCTCCTCGTGCTCGAACTGCGGGGATTTCCAGGCGCGCCGCATGCAGGCCCGCTGGCGCAACCCGGAAACCAGCAAGCCCGAACTGCTGCACACGCTCAACGGCTCCGGCGTGGCCGTGGGCCGCGCGATGATCGCGGTGATGGAGAACTACCAGAACGCCGACGGCAGCATTACCGTGCCCGATGCGCTCAAGCCCTACATGGGCGGCTTGGATACCATCGCTTGATTCACGAGAAACCCGCCGGAAGGCGGGTTTTTTTTGCCTGCATCGACGCAGATGCAAGGGGGTTTTGTCCGGCGCCCTCGGAATATTCTGCGCCGCTCAAAAAAAGATGGCCCCGGTAGGGGCCATCAGGGGAACGCCAGCAGGGGAGGGGTAACCAGCGTTCCCACACCATGCCGCTCCACGACGAGGAAGAACGGCACGGCATTCCGGATCAGGCAGCGGCCAGTTCCGCCGGCTGCGGCAGGGCCGCCAGTGCGGCTGCGATCGCATCGGTACGGTGCTGCGGCGAATAGGCGATGCCTTCGGCCCGCACGAACTCCACATCGGTGATGCCGAAGAACGCGAACACCTGGCGCAGGTACGGCTCCTGGAAGTCCGTCGGCTGGCCGGCGTGCAAACCGCCGCGGCTGCTGGCGATGATCACGCGCTTGCCACCGGCCAGGCCCACCGGGCCCTTCTCGGTATAGGCGAAGGTGCGGCCGGCCACGGCGACGCGATCGATCCAGGCCTTCAGCGTGGAGGTGATGCTGAAGTTGTACATCGGCGAGCCGATCACCACGACATCAGCCTCCAGGAACTGGCTCAGCACGCGCTCGGCATCGGCGGCTTCAGCGGCGTCGGCCTGGGCCAGCGAGCCGCTGCGCAGGTGCGGGACCGGGTCGGCATCGAGGTCGCGGTAGACCACGTCCAGATTCTGGACCTGGTCGCGCCACTGCTGCACGATGGCCGCCGAAAGCTGGCGGGACACCGAGTTGTCGCCCAGTGCGCTGGAATCGATGTGAAGAAGCTTCATGGCAATCACCTTGTTCTATAAGGGCGGTGGGGTCGCCGCCAACGAAGAACAGGTTAGGTTGTTGCCTGGCTGGGATAAAGGTGGTTGAATACCACGTATTGTTCTATATCTGGAACTTCGGAATGCACGACCTAAACGATCTCTACTACTTTGCCATGGTCGTGGACCACGGCGGCTTTGCCGCCGCCGAACGCGCGCTTGGCATCCCCAAATCCCGCCTGAGCCGGCGCATCAGCCAGCTCGAGACCGATCTCGGCGTCCGCCTGCTGCAGCGCTCCACGCGCCGCTTCGCGGTGACTGACGTGGGGACAAGCGTACACAGGCACGCGCAGACGATGCTGGCCGAAGCGCAGGCCGCCCGCGAGGTGGTGGACCGCCTGAGTGCCGAGCCCCGTGGTCTCGTGCGCGCCAGCGTGCCGGTCTCGCTGGCGCAGATGCAGCTGCCCAAGCTGCTGCCGAAGTTCCTGGCGCAGTACCCCAAGGTGCGCCTGCAGCTGAACATCAGCAACCGCCGCGTGGACATCATCAATGAAGGCTACGACGTCGCCCTGCGCGTGCGCTCGCGGCTGGATGATGACGGCAGCCTGGTGATGCGCAGCTTCGGCCAGGTGCAGGAACTGCTGGTGGCCAGCCCGAAGTACCTTGATCGCGCCGGTCGCCCCAAGGATCCGGACGAGCTGACCAATCACGTCACCCTGAGCATCAGCGAAGACGAAGCCCGCCAGCGCTGGGAACTTCACGGCCCGGAAGGCGCGGTGCGCCGCGTGGACCTGCAGCCGCGCGTGGCCGGCTTCGATTTCCCGCTGCTGCAGAGCATGGTCAAGGACGGCTTCGGCATCACCATGCTGCCCGAAACCGTCTGCGCCGATGCCGTGCGCAACGGCGAGCTGGAAGTGGTGCTGCCGGAATGGTCGCTGCCACAGGGCATCTGCCACGCCGTGTTCGCCTCGCGCCGTGGCTTGCTGCCGGCGGTGCGCGTGTTCATCGATTTCCTGGCCGAACACCTGCCGCCGCAGCTGGAGGCCTCGCGCCTGGATTGCGGTGGCGCGTGCGAGCGGGCCAAGGAGAAGATCCGGGCAAGTGCGCTGGGTGCGTTGGCGGTGGATGCGGGGTGAGGCCGAATCTGGCCGGGTGGGCAAACCCCACCTGAAATGCGAGAATGCGACCCCGGCTTCGTGCCGGGTAGCCATGCTGGTCGGGGCGATGCCCCGGCTGGATGTCTGGGTTGCAATGACCTGGGCATGCGGGCGCGTAAAGCGTTACCGATACGGAGAGATGGCCGAGCGGTTTAAGGCACCGGTCTTGAAAACCGGCGAAGGGTCATTCCTTCCGTGGGTTCGAATCCCACTCTCTCCGCCAATGTCTTTATAAGTCATTGAATGTATTGAATTTATTGTGCATATTTGATGCTTTAACGGGACACAAATCGGGACACAAATCGGGACACATCTCCCGAATGCGTGTTCCCAACACCTGATCCGCTGATTCAGGCCTTTTCAGGCCTGCCCGTCAGGGAGCACCGAGTTATTCTGGAAGAGCTAAGGGCCCGATCGACAATCCCTCAGTGTGGGCGAGGCCCGGCTGCCGCTGAGTTAAATTGCCTGCAGCACGGACGAAGCGCCTAAAGAGATCCGGCTGAGCCCTATAAGCAGGCTCAGCTTTGCCATGTGAAGGAGTAATTCCGTGGAGGAATTAGCCCGCCTCTAGAATTTTCTTAGCAAGCGCGACGATGGCGTCCCCTGTCTGCGCTCCGAACGTAGTCCCTACAGGAACATCGCGAAGCCAGCCGCCTTGAACGGCGGCTTTGACGACCTCGGCCGCAATCTTAGTTGCATCTGACGGATGGATCATTTTGCTCTCCTTGAGTGAGGGAGTATAAAAACTGGGTTGTGATCAATCTTTTCTGACTGGCGTAGCTGCCTCGACCGTTATCCATGAAGAAGCATATTTAGAGCAGCGTGTCTGATCAGGCTGTTCTCGTGCCTGGTGAGCTCGGCCTCAGCCCTATGTAAAATGCCTTGACCCATGCAGCCATATTCACGGAATGAGGTATGCCAAGCGAACAACATATTCCCATGCGGCTTTACAAATATCGAGGTTTCAGTAACTGGACGCTGTCCATGCTGGTGGACGATAACATCCATTTTGCTGATCCCCGCACCTTCAATGATCCGTTAGATGCAAAGCCGAATCTTACTCCCGATCTAGACAATGCCGGGCTCGAGGAGTTGCTTCTTGAGCTCATAAAAGGGCGCGTACGGGAGGAGATGAAATCCGCAGCCAAAGCCATACGCTATAAAGGCCCAAAGACGATTAGCCATATTGCCCGGCAGAGTTTAAAGGCAGCGGAGAACCGAATCACAAGTATTCGCTATTCTTCCACAGATCCTGACCTGAAAGGAGGCGATCCGGTTCAGTGGCTTCTGGCCGTCGAGATTGAGGAGGAGCTTCTTCGGATCTATGAAAAAGGTCTCTTTTCCTTGGCTGAGCGCGCGACCTGTCCGCTGATGTGGAGCCACTATGGCGATCAGCATCGAGGGATATGCTTGGGATACTCGGTTCCTGACAGTAATGTTGGTGTCAAGAAGATTCAGTACGGAGGAAGTCGTACCGTCCTTGCTAGCGATGTCGCTGCAATGCTGCAAGGGGACGACCTTGCTAAACGGAGGGTCGATGACGCCGTTCTCCTCCGCAAAGCCCGTCCATGGTCGTATGAGCGTGAGTGGCGCTTGATCGGAAATCAAGGCGCGCAGCCATCACCCTTGGAGCTAGAAGAGGTCATCTTTGGCATGCGCTGTGATCCTGCGGTGGTCTATGCAGTCATCCAAGCACTTGCTCCGCGGAGTCGTCAGGTTCACTTCCACGAGATCAGGGAACGGCGCGGGAAGTTCGTGCTCACCAAGCATCGGGTTGATCTTGATGAAGTTGCAGTGTCCAGACCTCACCGAAGCCGGGACCTATTGGAAGACCTAGACGATTTTTAGGTTCAGTCCACCGGCCGGGGAGGGGCGTCCGGGTTGGGGTTCTTGCAGGGGACCGTCAGGACCTAAGCATTGCTGACGCCGCTAAAGTCTGACTTTTCGTTAATTGCTCTGGTCGCTGATAGGCTGGAGGCACAGCAGAGGCAGGCTGACCGCGTCGATTGTCGGCTATCCGGCATGAGCGCCAGACCTAAAGTTGACTTTGAGCCAGTCCATTGCTTCACCCAAGTTCAAGTGCAGGCTCGCGTAGGTCCTCCTGAGCAGGGTTGGGGACAGGAGTCCGTCCCATTTTTGACTTGCCATGTTCTTGGCCTCAGCCAAAAGTATGTCAATGGTGGGTGTCGGTTGGGAGGCGATCTCAGCCAAGAGCTTCGCGATCTCATCGGTTGTCTCCGACCCGCGCTTGATCTCGACCCCAAGTTTTCCTGACTGTGCTCTCAGGCCTTTGGCGTTCAGAAGGCAAGCGATGGCTTCGTTTGCATCGTCACCGAGCCAGGTCAACAGCAACCACTCGCTACCCTGATTGACCAAAGGCGCGGAGTCCAACGTATGCTTAGCGTAGGTCGCGCGCCCCTCGTTTAAGAAGCGCTGAGCAGTGTCGTCGAGAAAGCGTGGTTCGATCTGCCCTCGGTAGAGTGCTCGCATCGTTTGGCGAATTTTGGTATGGACGCGCCCGCCGCTGCCGTTGAACAAGGGTGGTGTTCCACCCTTGGAGGCTGCGACATAGATGGTCTTATGGGCTTCATCGATCTCTTCGACGAGCCATGTGCGGCCGCCAAATAAGATGCGTTGGCCGACTGTAAGCATCTGCGAGATGGGCAGTGTCCCAAGCGATTTGCCCCCGGCAATTATCCGAAACTCCTCATCGACGGTAAAAGCGGCGTAGAAAGAGTAGTGGTTGACGATCTTATCGCCCGCAGGGCCGTGAAGCAGAAGGCCTGAGCCATCCTGGATGAGCACGTCCTGTTGGCCTAGATGCCGAAGAAGCTCAATGAACGCGGCAGATGAGACGCCTTCAAAGGGGCCGTCGTTGGCGCAGAGCATGCTGTAAGCCTGCGCTGCTTGGAGCCCACCATACTGGGCAATGGCCGACAACAGCTGTTGGATCAACGTAGACATATGCGCCCCGTTGACGATTGGTGGTTCAAACCATTTTTCAATGAGCAAATGTACGACCGCGATGGCGTGGACGGTATCTAAGCGGAGTCGGGTTGGGAGATCTGACTCGGCGTCGAGCGCGTCTTCGACGACATACGCTCGCAAGATGGCTGGCTCCCCCTCACGACGCCCGGAACGCCCCATTCTCTGACGCAAGCTGGCAACCGAAGGCGGAACCCCAATCTGGGCCACGCTCTTCACGGAGCCAATGTCGATCCCCAACTCCAAAGTATTTGTGCAAATGGCTGTGGCGGGCTGTTCCTTCTGTCTGAGCGCGGCCTCCGTGTCTGCCCGAATCTCTTTAGAAAGGCTGCCGTGGTGGGGCCAGAACTCGCGTGGCCGCTTGGCGCGTTCGCTCAGATCATTGAGCAGATAAGTGTAGCGCTCAACTTCTCGCCGACTGTTGGGAAAAACGAGGTTGCTGCTCCCGGCCAAGTTCGCATAGAGGTGTGATGCGATTGCTTTAGACGAGCTGTCTCCGCTCTGTGTGCCAGCTTGCGGGATCGGTTCCTCGAAGCCTTTGACAACAAGTTGAAGCTCAGAACTAGTGCCGGGTGCATCGACGATTGCTGCTTGGCCATTGGCTCGCAAGAAGCGGGCGGCAGAGCTTAGATCCCCTAACGTCGCCGAAAGCCCAACGCGCGGCACTGTGCGGCCAATCACAAGCTCGATGCGATGCATCAACGATTGAAGCTGTTTGCCGCGCTCGGTACCGATAAAGGCATGAAGCTCGTCAATCACGAGAAATGAAAGAGACTTGAAGATGCCTGCGACAGCGGTTCCACGGTTGCAGAGCATTGCCTCAAGCGACTCCGGTGTAATTAACAACACCCCAATCGGCTTCTTGAAAAATCGTTGCTTGCTGGTTGCGCCGATATCGCCGTGCCATGGCCATACAGGGATGTCCAAGTTCTCGCAGAGCCGTTCCAATCGACCGAACTGGTCATTAATGAGCGCTTTCAGGGGGCTGATATAGATGATCAGCCCCGGCGCCGGGCGCTCCAAGAAATGCGTCAGTGCCGGGAGGAACGCGGCCTCCGTCTTGCCGGATGCGGTGCTCGCCGCCACGATGACATCTCGATCACCTGGAAGGATGAGTGGTATTGCCATTTCCTGGACATCACGCAGCGCCTCCCATTGCTCCGCCCACAAGTAACGCTGGATATCTGGATGAAGGAAGTGGAAGGCGCTGGATTGGCTCATGGGGTCAGAGCTTAAACGAGCTTAGCTCGTCATCGGACTGCACATCCAGGTCAGTGTCCCCGCCGTGGTCTTCCGCAACTTCCACTGAGCCGATCAGCGACTGCCAAGTCGTACCCGGGTTTTGTTCAAGGACCGCGAGGAGGTTAATGAAGGCGGTGATGGTGGTTCGTGGCGTGCGGAAGAAGCTCTCGCCAAGGCGCTTGGAGCAGTGCGCCATAAACTGCTCGATGGCTTCGTCGGGCAGCAGATGCTTTGCTTCATCGCCACTGGCGTAGACATGACGGATCTTGGTCAGCAGCACGTAGAAGTCTTCCGCCGTGAGGCTAGATAGGCGCACTACCGGTCCGCTGAAGTCGACAAGCCCGTTCCCGGCGAACGTGTTTTGCGCCAAGCGGCTTTGCAGGGCCTGATAGCTATAGACGCCGCGCCTGGTGTCCATGAGGAACTCCGGCGTCCCGCCTAGGACGAACCCAAGCCCAACCGCCGTTCCTTGGAGAGAATCATTGAGCATGCGGAGCAATTGCTCATAGTTCGAATTGCGCGCCTGCGCATTCGCGAGCTTGTAGAGATTGACGAGCTCATCCAGACAGACCAGAAGTCCACTAAAGCCCGCCAAGCGCACGAAACGCCCCATCAGTTTGAGCTGATCATAGACAGAGGCATCGTCAACGATAGTGCGAACCCCAAGCGCGGCTCTGGCGTCTGTGCGGGTGGCGAACTCGCCTCGAAGCCAACGTATCGCATCGGATTTAAGTTGCTCGTTGCCTTCATCAAAGCCTCGGCAGTAGGCGGCAATGACATCGGCAAAGTCATAGCCGTTCACAAGCTCGGTCAATTGTTCGAGCTTGGTTCTGAGGACCTGTTCAGTCGGCACTCCTTGCGCCTTGGACTCGACCTTTGCAGTCGAGATGAACTTTTCCACCACACCGGCCAAGGCGCCGCCCTCGGGCTTGGTTCGGGTGGCAAGATTGCGCATCAGTTCGGCGTAGAGCGAGCGAGCTTGCCCTCCGGAGGCGTGAAGGCGCCGGTCGGGGTTGAGGTCAGCGCTGGCAACTACCAGCTTTCGTTCCATTGCAATGGCGCGAACCAAGTTTAGGAAGAACGTTTTACCCGCGCCATATTCGCCAATGACCAACCGGAATGAAGACCCGCCATCGGCGAGACGGTCAATGTCGCTCACAAGGGTTTCGACTTCGCGCGCGCGTCCGACTTGGATGAGGTGCTGCCCCGCGCGTGGCACAACGCCGGCGCGAAGCGACTGGACCACGGCATCCCGGTCCTTGTTGCGAATGGGGCTATTCATTGCTCGATCTTCTCGATGAATTCAGGGTTGATCTCCAAAGGGTCATCGCCCTCGGAGAAGGGGAGATCATAGGCGTCGAAAGACGCGTCGTTGATTTGTTCCAACGCGCCATCAAGCATCAGCTCCAAGTCCGATGCGCTATCTTGAAGCTCCGCCCGGGTCCAGCTAGGGCGCGACAGCATCAGGCGAAGCAGTGCGCTATGAGCGCCGTCCAGGCCAAGCAAACCGGTCTCCGTTGGCTCTTCCTCGATCGCCGCGATGCCAGGTGGAAGAACCACGGGGTCAGGGAGCTCTTCGGCAAAGATGTTGGCCAGGAGGGCGGAAACTTTCGCGGTGTCACGTTGGAGGGTTGCAATCCTCTCTGGGTCAAGACGAAACCCTGTGCCATCTGGTGGGGAACCTGCCCGGCGCGCAGAGGGGGCATGCACGTCGCTAAACACGCGCTTGGGCTCAACCCCCAAGGTCTTGTAGACCCTCTCTAAGAACCGCACTTCCTCCGGTGAAACCATGCCATCAACTTGTGCCAAGTTAGCCATGGCGGCGGCAATTGCCTCCTTGGTGCTTTGACCCAGCGGATCAAGCTTCTTCTTCAAAGAGGCAAGGTTAATCGGGGCGACCGATAGGAGGAGAAGATGCGCCCGGAGCCTGCGATGGTCGGCAGCACTGAGGTGGCTCCAAGCGTCAATCTCCCCAGTCAAGTGAGTGAGTTCTTCGGCACTGAACGCGCCATCCGATTGCGCAACGGTTGACGCCAGTTGTAGCGTCAGGAGCGCCGCTGGGTAGGCGTCTGTGTCGGCCTGGTGCGTTTGGTCTGGCAACATGGCAAAAAGAACCACGTCGTCATCGATGCCCGGTGTGCGGGCGCCTTCAAGGACATTGGGCTCTATCCCAATGTGCGCCGATTCCAGCGCACGCGCCAGATCCCGAACCTTTTCCCGTCCGAGCGCGCCTGAAAGGCCGCCGAGACGCTCAAGCACGTCGGACAAGCGGAGTGTTATTGTCGCCTCGCCCGTGTCAGCGTAGAGCTTAGAGAGGGCTATCCGAGGTGTATCCGGCCAGATGCTTGGCGGAAGCAAGAGCAATCCATCTAAGGTGTCTCTTGCATCAGGCATCTTGCCAATCAGTCGGCTAAACGCTCCGAGCTCCTGGGCACATTGATCCACAATCGAGGCAAGGGTGTTCAGTGGTGCTCGCAGTGCCGTGACATCGGGGATGTCACCGAAGGATTTGGTGACAGCAGGCGTGCCATAGAGCCCGGGCGAGGTAGCTTGCCTGGCAAATTTCAGCTTGGTCTTATTCTTGGCAAGGACGAGCCCTGAGCCAAAGAGTTCGCGGTACCGTTCTAAAAAGAGCCGGTCGAATTCGGTCTCACAGCGCGTTGCAGCTGTGCGGATAGAGATGGCAGGATTGAGCCTTGCCCACGCAAGGGCGAGGGGCCCCGGGATGGGGGCGCGATCTACCGAGCATTGACCGAGTGCTAGACGGATGGTGAAAGGCACGTCGATGCTGCGCTCAAAGGAGGGTGGCGACTGCAAGTAGAGCTTCTCTGTTGCGGCGTCAAGCTCCATCCAGTCCAGCAAGCTGTTGATGGAAACACGCAAAGACCCGTAGGCTCTGCCGTAGATCGCATCAAGCTTTCGAAGTGCCGACTTGATTGCGGGCCAGTCTTTCTTGCTGCCCACATCCGTTACCCCGTCCAGCAAAACGCGACGTTCGATGCCGTAGAAGAAGAGGTGTGCACAACCGTACGAGCACTCAGGGTCAGTGCGATCGGATGCCAGCCAGCTGAGATAAGCGCGTCGTTCCATCGGCGAGAACTCGGCATAGTTCAGCCTGTGCCCGACAGTTTGAACATGGAAGTTCCCCGTGGGGGCGACGGCCAAGACGGCATTCACCAAGCTTGGGTCATTGCCCCCGTATTTCGTGGGGAGCTTCACCCCTGTGTAGAACAACCCACCCCGGATGGTGAGGCCGGCAATTTCGATGCTGTCCTCAGGACCGAGCCATTGGGTGGTTGCCCAGCCCTCGGGTGGACGGGGTACGGTGAATTTGCGCTGCTCCTCGCTGGGCGTCGCTATCCGGTGGAGTTCGTCGTGCCTTGCGCCTTGCCCCGGTGCTGTGCTGGCCATTACGGCCTGAGGTGGCGCTGCTGGGAGCGGTGGGGGCATTGGCACAGGCGGAGCCCCCGTCACTGGCAGAGTTTGGCTTTTAGTAATCTCAGATGCTGTGCGCGTCTCATGGTCATCTTTGGGACCACGCCGAGTGAAAGAGGGCACGATGATCAAAGGATCCTCATTGCCAGAAGATCCGGAGCTAGCGAAGGCGGAGCTGGCCTGGCGCTCGGCGACAGCCTTCATCGCGACGGCAAGGTTTCCCAGGGTGTCCTTGGCCGGGGCAATGCTTGTCATCGCATCGCGATTGGCCCTTGCCGATTGAGATTGTCTTTCAGTGACCGCGTTCATCGCAGCCGCGAGGTTCCCCATGTCGATTTTTGGCGGGGTTGCAGCGTCCGGCGCCACGTCTGGCTGGGCCACCTGCCGAGTCGATGAGGCGACGTCGCCGATAGTCGCCCCTTCCTTCTTACGCCCGTTGGCCTCTGTTCCACGCTCAATGGGTCGTGGCCCCATGTCTCCACCGTCCGGGCCCGGTAAAGTGGTGACTGTTGACGGCAGAGGCGTTCGGCGCGGAGCGGCTTCGGTCAGTTCCGCTAATGTCGGTTGGTTGTCTGTGCCTGCCGCCCGGGCAGGCACCTTATTCGATTGCCAGCGAGAGTAGGCATAAAACAAGGTTCCGACCAAGGCGACGACGCCGAGGGCAATCCAAACTTCCTTCGGAACGAGGGCGATCAGGACCAAGACGCCCACGATCAAAGCCCCGCCCGATTGCTTCCTTGATGCCATGTGGCCCCCTGCCTCTGGCTTTTCCTGAGGACATTGTATCCCCCTGAGAATCGGGCTGCTCGGGAGGTCATCAGGGCGCTCCGGCAGCATGAATGGCCGGGCGTTTCTAGCAGCAGACCAGGGGCTGGGCTACCTGCCTTAGCGGGCGCCTGAGCCAAAGGCAACCATGGCGGGAATCGGGGGCCGAGGCTCGGGTCGCCGACCTCGCTGGGCTCGACGACTAAGCCGCTTCGGCAAGCCCAGCCATGACCCGATGGTGCTCCGTGAAGCCAAGCTCATCAAACACGGCCTTGAACTTGGTGAGGCAGTAGTTCACGTCGTATTCGCCAAAGTCAGTGAGTGTGTTGGCATCGCCGTGAGAGTGGTGAGACAGATAGCGGCCTAACGCATGGAAACTTCGATCCTGCCCAGCGAGCTTATCCATCGCGTCACTAAATTTTTGCTGAGACTTAGTAAAGTAGAAGAAGCGCTCTAAGATGCAGCGCATCGCATTAGCCGCTGTTGCGGATGTGACCTGATCTTGGTAAGCATCGCGCACGACTTGCCACCATGCTTCGTAATCGTTCTTCAAATCGTCGATCTTCAGGGGAACGATAGCGGTATGATTTTTCTTCAGAACGCGCTTGAGTTCGAAGTTCTTTGATCCCTTGCTGACTTTAATAAGCTCGTTGAGAAAGAACAGGCTATGGGTGAGGACGATCACTTGCTTGACCTTTTTTCCGCGCGCGTCCTCCAATGCGATGATGTCGCGAGAAATGGTCGCGGCGATGTCATAGACGAAGTTGTGCGACAAGCTGGATATGGGGTCGTCGATCACGACGATCTTACGGTCCAGCGGTGAAGACTGGTTCGACACCGAAGAGCCATTGATGAGCTCAACGAAGTAGAGGAAGGTGATGAGGGTTTTCTCGCCCTCACTAAGTGAGCCATAGACATCTGGCCCCTTGCCTGGTCGCACCAACTGATAGAGATCGTCCTCACCTCTACTGATTCGGAATGAGTCAACCCCAAGCGATTGCAGGCGAGCATTGATCGCCAAGACTGCTTCCTCCGTGCCGCTGCTTGTAGCGCGGAGCTCAACCAGGCGTGCCTCCGCTTCGGAAATCTGAGTGCGGAGTAGGGCCATTGCGGACTGGATTGCTTGAAGAGCATTCTGGGCACTTTTGGAGGTGGTCTTGTAAAGCGACAGTGTGCCGTCGTTGTCAGACGAGAGCCGGTGCCAGAAGCTGCGCTCGATCCGCTTCAACTCGCGATCGCGATGGCTCAGACGACGGTTGTAATCGTCGACACGCTTAGAGACTACATCGATAGCCTCGCGCACGGGTGCCAAGAGCGCTTGGCTTGATTGCAGCTCAAATGCGCTCTGGGGAGACAAGACCTTACTCGCCATTCTCTGCGCGTTGTCATTGAGCAGGCGACTTGCATTGGACCAGGCAAGTTCTAGCGATTGGCTTTCCGAAGCGAAGGGTTCCGTTTCGATAAGGTGCGCAATGGCTTGATCAAGGGTTGCAACACTTGTGGCGTAGCTCTCCGCAAGGAGCGTCGCTCTGGCGACACGCCTGTCGAAGCTCGCATCAAAGAGCTTGGCAAGCTCCTCGGGGAAGTCGTGGGGAAGACTTTGCTGGCAGAAGGGGCATCGATCTTGGCTATGATCGAGATAGGGGCGACCTTGGTTGACCCAGTCGAGGTTGCCAATGTCCCGAATGAGAGCCGCAAGCGCGCTGTCGCTGGACCCCACGATTGGTTCTGCCCATATCTCGTCTTGTTCCGTTCTGCCAAAGTTTGGCAGTTCAATCTCAATTCGAAGCTTGTGAGCGGTGTGACTGTCCCCAAGCTCATCAAGCGACTGAGCAAGCTCGTCGTATGAGAGCAGATTGCCCTCGTAAGGGTTTGATGCTTTGGCTTGGAGCGCGTCGAAGAACTTCTGCTTGGAGTTTCCGTAAGGCAGCCAAGGCTTGAAGGGGCCATCTTTCAGCGCCGTGTAGGTCTTCCAGGCCGCGCCAAGGGCCGTTTCGAGCGCCGCTGCTCTTTCTTTTTCGCGCACCTGGCCTTGCTCAGTGAGGCCATCGCGCTGCGCGCGCCAAGTCTCAAGCTCTTGCTCGAGGCTTTCGGCGGCTTCCAATGCCGACGACTCAGGATCGCCAATGGTGAAGATGCCTGGAACATCGCTGCGGTTGCGGAAGTTGGTCTCAATAAAGCGCTCGTTGTAGACCAAATATTCATATCTAACGTCAGCAGGGTAAGTACTTACCGAGGAGCCAGAGATGGGCTCCTGCCCTGGCACGCAACTTTGGACGACCTGACCAATGGCCGACTTGCCAGCACCATTGAGGCCATAGAAAAACGCGACGCGTTTATCCGGCGCGAAGTCAATCGCTGTGACGACACCTGGATCAAAGCTTCTAAAATTCTGGATGGCGATCTTTCTGATCATTGCACTCTCTCAAAGAGGTCGGCCGTTCCCTAGGCCTAGGCCGTGGCCACCATCGGCCACCGCATCCGCATCATACCGCCGCCGGACCTGGCGATTGAGTCGCTCGCTGACAGATTGGGCCTGCGGGCACAAATTGCAGGCGATCGATTCACCGTTAATGAACTGTTCATTAAATCCGGGGGCTGCGCTGGGCACTTCCCGGGCGGCCTTGTTGGCAGGAACCCGCACGGCAATCTGCCGGATAAGCAGCACCGCAACGACGCCTGTTACCAGGTAGACCGGTTCTATCCGGACCACTTCGTAGTAGCGGGCAATAGCCCAGCCCGTATACGCCGGTGGCAGTGACAAGCAGCAGCGCAAGTCCCACGCACAAGTACATTACCCCTATGGTCTGGTCGTGCCGAAAGTAGTCTGCGCCCCCCTCCGAGCCACGCCAGGCGAGTGCCCCATCACACGCTTGTACGCACGACTGAAAGCCGCCTGCGAAGCATACCCAAGCCGCTCCGCCACCACCTCGATGGACAGGCTCTGATGTGTCAGCCATTGGCTGGCCAAGTGCATCCGCAATTCAGTCACGTACCGCAGCGGCGCGGTTCCCATGACGGTCTGGAACCGGTCTGCAAAAACAGACCGTGAGATGTTGGATTCTGCAGCGAGCGCTTCGACAGTCCAGTCATGCCCGGGGTCTCTGTGCAGGGCAAGCAATGACAGCGATAGGCGAGGATCGCGCATGGCCATGACCAGCCCGGATGCGCCGTCGCAACCGCGCTCGACCCAGTCACGCACAATCATGGCCGCCACGGCATCCGCCAGCCGGGCGAGTATTCCCGCAAATCCAATACGTCCGGAGCACACCTCGCGCTTCATCGCGTCGACCATCGGCAACAGCCCGGGGAACTGGGCGGCGTTGCCGTCGGCCAACATCACGGCCGGCATCACCTTGCTCAAGCCTTGCATGCCGCCGAGATCGACCACCATGCATCCGTGGAAGAGCACCGCGCTCGGCACGGGGTGTGTGCTCGGGCAGGTGTCTATGCCGCTCACCGTGGCGCCCAGCGGGGCTGCGTCTATCGTTTCCAGGCACCGCACAGGGTGGTCCTCGCCGGACAGCAGCGCGTGCTCATCGCCGCGGGGAACAAGCACGACATCCCCGGCGGACAAACGGTGTTGGCTTCCATCTGCGCCACGAAGAATCGCAGTGCCTACGGCCAGGTAATGGAAGTAGGCATGCCCTGGCTTCGCAGGAAATCCCAGCCCAAAGGTCGGCCCGGTCTGAATGCGCCGGTATTGAACGCCATGCAGGCGCATGCCGGTCAGCAGCTCGTTGATCAGATCGGTCGACTGGGGTGGGGTGTAGCTCATCGAACCGGTCCGGGGTTTCGATCAAAAATGCAGGATGGACAATCATAGATCATCCTGACTGGGCTCCCTAGACTCTCGGCTGCACGATTGCACTGGGATCTTTGATGCGTAATGACGTAGTTGATGCCGCGCAGGCATCCGATGCGGTGGCCTGGGATAGCGGGGCGCCTTCTTCCCCGGCATGGGTGGCCGTGTTTTCGCTGGCCATGGGGGTGTTCGGGTTGCTCACGGCGGAGTATCTGCCTGCCAGCCTGTTGACGCCGATGGCGGCGGACCTGGGGGTGTCGGAGGCGCTGGCCGGTCAAGCCGTGACGGTCACCGCCGTTGTGGCCCTGTTCGCGGGCCTGCTTGTGCCGCGGCTGACCCGTTCGATAGACCGGCGGCGGGTGCTGTTGGGTTTCACCGGGTTGATGATTCTCTCCAACGCCTTGGTGGCGTTGTCGTCGAGCATGGCTGTCCTGCTCGTGATGCGCGTCCTTCTGGGCATCGCACTGGGCGGGTTCTGGAGCATGGCGGCAGCCGTGGCCATGCGGTTGGTGCCGCCACAGCGCGTCCCCCGCGCGCTTTCGATCATCTTCAGCGGGATCGCGGTGGGCACGGTGGTATCGGTTCCCTTGGGGAGCTATCTCGGAGGAGTGCTGGGCTGGCGCAGCGCCTTCTGGGCTGCGACGGCGGTAGGTGGCCTGACGTTTGTGTTCCAGTGGTTCACGCTGCCCCGCATGGCCCCGCGCAAGGCAACGGTCCCGGAGTCAGTGGTAAGCCTCCTGCGCCGTCCCGGCGTTGCGGTCGGCATGCTGGGCTGCGTTCTGGCGCACACTGGTCAGTACTCGCTGTTCACCTACATCCGCCCCACGCTGGAAAGCCTGGGGCAGATGAGCGCTGATGGCCTGGCGCTGATTCTGCTCGGATTCGGTGTGGCGAACTTCGTCGGCACACTGCTCTCCGGTTGGCTCATGGAGCGCAGTCTGAAGGTCACGTTGGTGATCATGCCCGCCTTGGTCGGCGTAGCCGCTCTGGGCATGGTCCTGCTGCCGGTGGGTGTGGGTGGGCTTTCGATCCTGGTCGCGCTATGGGGCCTGGCCTTCGGTGGCGTGCCCGTGGCCTGGTCGAGCTGGGTTGCGCGTGCGGTGCCCGATCAGGCCGAGAGCGCTGGCGGGATGGTGGTCGCAGCGGTGCAGTCGTCCATTGCAGCGGGAGCCGCGTTGGGCGGCCTGGTGTTCGGGCTGGGGGGCATCGTTGCAGTGCTCACCGTTGCGGCGGCGGTGATGCTGCTTGCCAGCCTGCTCATCGCGTTCCGCGTCAGGATGAGCTCGCCAACCGTGTCGGCAGGGCCGGCGTTTCATATCTAGCTGACATTCGCCTTGGGGTGGCCGCGTGATCGCCAAGCGCGCCGCCCAAGGCCTGTCGGTAAAGTCGGCGTCCTTCTTCCACTTCCGCTAAAGTGCGCGACCGTGTTTGAACTGGCGCTCGCACGCGAGCATGCGCTTGAAGGACGTTGTTGTAGATGGTGTTGAGAAGTCTGGTGGTATCGCTTTTGATGTCTGCTTCGGTTCCTGGTGTGGCAGCAGAGCTGGTCGGCCGCGCGACGGTCACGGATGGCGACACCGTCACCGTGGCGAAGCAGCGCATCCGCCTGTGGGGCATCGATGCGCCGGAAAGCGCACAGCAATGCACGGCCAAGGACGGACGCCCTTGGCCCTGTGGCCGGCGGTCCGCCGCCGTGCTGGACGAGTATCTGCAGGACAGGACCGTTCGTTGCCAGCCCAAGGACACGGACCGCTACGGCAGGGTGGTAGCGGAGTGCTTTGTTCAAGGGACGTCGGTCAACCGCTGGATGGTGCGCTCTGGTTGGGCGGTCGCGTATCGCCAGTACGCCACGGCATTCATCGCAGACGAAGCCGACGCGCGCCAGCATCAGCGCAATCTCTGGCAGGGGCCGTTCCAGATGCCAGCCGACTACCGTCGCAGCAAGCGTGACCAGGCCGCACGAAACGCCCCGGTGACCGCGCAGCCAGCGCCGGGCGGATGCCGCATCAAGGGCAACATTTCCCGCCAGGGCAAGAAGATCTACCACGTGCCGGGCCAGCGGGACTACGAGCGCACCCGCATCGACGTGGGCCATGGCGAGCGAATGTTCTGCAGCTCCGGCGATGCCGTGCGGGCAGGGTGGGCGCCGGCGAAGCGCTGAGCGCCCGTGCGGCGCCGGGAGGCGTAGCGCGGTGTGTCTGCCGTCTGCCCGGTTTCTCCGTCACCCACGTCGCATCGGCCAGTCAGCTCACGCCTTCCCATACAGGCGGACGCGCAGCGCCCCGGCCGCCGCCGCGACCGCCATCGCCGGCAACGCGAGCACCAGCGCATACACCAGCCCGGCCAGCAACAACGGGCCAACGCCGGACATCACGGCCACCACCGGCACCTGCAGCACCATCAGCAGCAGTCCCCAGAGCCACGCCTTCCGCGGAAAACAGGCACCCAGAACGGCGGCGATGCCCAGTGCGATGGGATAGACGACCGTCCAGAACGCAGGGGCGTCCCAAGGCTCACCCCCCGGGGTCCGCCACGCCACCAGCACCCAGAACACCACGCCGACCTTGAGCGTGACAGCGCTTGCTGCAAGCAAATTTCCCGTCATCCGCATCATTGCTCTCCCGCACGTGCATGCAGCATGCCACTTCTGCGCACCACCGTCGGCGGCGCGGAGAGGGGAATTCAGCAACCAGACTATGCCTGGCGAGGGGCCACGCTGGCGGCTGGGCAGCCTCAGAAGGCGTACGCAGCCTGCACGTAGACGCGGCGTGGTTCACCCGGGAAGTGGCCGGTGCGCTCGGTGAAACCACTGGCGGCGTACACCTTGTCGAACAGGTTCTTGACGTTGGCCTGGAACTGCCACTGCTGCCACTGGGTCTTCCAGCTCATGTCGAACACGGTGTACGGCTTGACCCGTTGGCCATCCAGGCTGACGCGCTCGTCCACGTAATCCGCGCCGAAGCCGATGGCGGAGTTGAGTGCGGGCAGGTCGTAGCGCGTCCACAGGCCGAGTTTGTTCTGCGGCGCATTGGCAAAGCGGTCGCCGGAGGCATTGGTGATGCCGTTGCTGCCGGCATCTTTCACCCGCGCATCGTTGTAGGCGTAGGTCAGGTTGAGCACCCATCGCTCGGTCACATCGGCCAGCAGATCCAGCTCCATGCCCGTGCTGCGCACCAGGCCCAGGGCAGCCAGTTGGTTGACGCCCTCCACGGTCTCGCCGGTGGCCTGCACGATATTGCTGCGGTCGATGCGGTACGCGGCCAGGTTCAGGGTGACGCGCTCGGCCAGCAGGGACTTCATGCCGACTTCCCATTGTCTGCTGCGCTCGGCATCAAACGGGCCACCCGCCTCGGCGCTCTGGTTGGCCGCACTCTGGGGCATGAAGCCGCTGGCGATATTGGCGTAGAGATTGACGCCTTCCCGCACGGTGAACGTGCTGCCGAGCCGCCAGCTGATGTCGTCGCCGTCCACGCGGGTGCCGGCGATGCGGTCATCGTCCTTGAACCCGTCCCAGCGCACGCCGGCCAGCACATGCCAGCGCAGGGTCAGCGTGAGTTCGTCCTGCAGGTAGCCGCCGTAGCGCGTGCTGCGCGTGCTCGTGCTGCGCCAGGGCAGGGCGGCGAGGTTGTAGTCACGCCACGAACTTGCGCCATAGACCGGGTTGAACAGGTCGATGCCCGGCACCGGGCCGGCGCCCCGCGCCAGGTTGGCGCTGTTGGCGGTCTGCGCGGTGAAGTCGGCATCCTGCTGGTACACATCGGCGCCGAACAGCACCTTGTGCTCGATGCTGCCGGTGCTGACGCGCCACACCGCGTTGGCGTTGGCGGTGAGTGCGTCGTTGTTGCGGTTCTGGTTGCGCAGTTGGCGGGTCATCCATTCGGGCACGCCGTCGCGGTCGCGGTCGATCAGCCCCATCGGCTCGTGGTAGATCTGGTGTTCGTTGTTCTCGAACCAGCGTGCCCCCACATCCACGTCCAGGTTGCTGCTGGGCGAGAAGCGGTACTGCGCCAGCACCACCTTGGCGCGCATGTCGAGAAAGTCGCTGGCTTCGTTGTGGTTCCAGCGCCGGTCGGTCAGAAAGCTGCCGTTGTCGTCCGCCGGCACGCCGCGCAGCCGGTTGCCGCCCAGGTTCTGGGTGATGTCGGTGAACTGCAGGGTCAACTCGCCGGTGTCGCCCACGTCGAAGGCGAGCGACGCATCGCCGATCACGCTCTCGCTGTCCGCGTTCCAGCGCACGCCCTGTTCGGTGTCGCCATACAGGCCGGCGCGATAGCGCACGCTGCCCGCGGTGTTGATCGGCCCGGTGGCCTCGATCGATGCTGCCCGGAACCCATTGTTGCCGGCCTGCAGTTCGATGCGGCGCTCGGGTGTGGCGGTGGGCTTGCGCGTCACGTAGTTGATGACGCCTCCGGCATCACCGCCGCCGTAGAGTGCGCCGGCCGGCCCCTTCAGCACTTCCACCCGTTCGATGTTGAACAGCTGCGGCACCGAGAAGCCGGCATATGGGTCGCCACGCAGGCCGTCATACAGCACGTTTTCCTGGCGGAAGCCGCGCAGGGTAACACCGGCATAGCTGAAGAAACTGATGCCGCTGATGCTGCGGTAGAGATCGGTGATCTGGCGGGCCGCCTGGTCTTCAATCAGCTCACGCGGCACCACCTGGATGGACTGCGGCACCAGCGCCAGCGGCGTGTCCGTCCGCGTGCCCACCGTGGCGTCGTCCACCCGGTAGAGGGTCTGGGCGCGGCCGAGCACCTGCACCGCGTCCAACTGCAGCACGTCGGCGGAGGAGGGCGGAGCGGCGTGGGCCGACGTGCAGGCCAGGGTCAGGGCCAGGCCCAGGGGGGAGAAACGAAGCGGCAGACGGGTCATCAGAGGGGCACTGCAAGGGGTTGGATGCGAATGAGAAATATTACCATCCGCGCCCTGTGGCCGTCCGTCGCTGGGTGTGATGTCCCGCCCGTTTCGTATCAGCCGGGCTTACGCCACAAGGCCAGCGGATCAGTTCGGTGCAGAAGCGCTCGATCCTCTAGCGTACGTTCGGCGAGTCGGTTTTTACCCACTCTGCGGCCGGGCAACCACCAGAAAGGCCGACGACCAGCTGTACGGCGCCACCGTCCGCACCCCTTCCACCTCATACCCTGCTGTCCGCAGTTCCTGCACCCACAGATCCGCCGGCTGTTCCCAGTTGTGGCGCTGGCTGGGGTCACGCACCTTCCCGAGCAGCATGGGAGCAAGAAAGCCCTCGGCCACCAGTGGGGCATCTTCGCCATAGCCGATCAGCCCGCTTTCAAAACGGGCGGCGATGGAGAGCAGTTCGGCCTCGCTCCCCGCCGCCAGGTCGGGCACATCGAATTCGATGATCGCCAGTGCATCAATCCTCGAGCTGAGCGCCTTCAATGCCTCAATCCGCTCGCGCGGCGCGAGGGACTGCAGCGAAAAGGTGGCTTGGGCAAGATCCCACCTGGGCCCGGCGTGCGGGTGTTGAACGAAGCGCTGCAGGGTTTCGGGTCGCAGCTCGATCTCGGTGCGGTCGCTCAGGCCCACCTCATCCAGGCCAACCTTCAGGCTCTTCAGCAGGTCCTGCGAAGGTTCCACAACACCGAGGCGGGCCAGCGTATCGCCCAGGGACGACAACGGGGGCAGTAGCGCGCGACCGTCCCCTGCGCCGATATCCAGCAGCGATCGCACACCGAGCGCACGATGCAGCTCGGCAAGCGCGACATGCACCGCGTCGTACAGCGCGACGTTGCCGCCGCCATTGATGAAGACCTTGAACGCTTCTGCCTGCTCATACGGGCTGCGGGCGTTATCGCCCGTGACCAGGCGGGCCAGGGCGTGACCCAGGATGGACCCCGCTTCGCCCGCCTGCCCAAACGCAGACGCGGCCTCTGCAACATGCCCGTCGGCGGTCAGACGCAGTCCCAGGCTGAGATGATTGAGCGATGCAGTCATGGGCGGTCGATCCTTGAGAAGGGGGGGGAGATCAGGCGTGCCTGCCGAGGGAAGGCGTGACAGCGCATTGTGCCGTGCACGGTGCGGCGTGTGTGCACCGGGGTTGCGTGACTACCGGTCGCGTCGCTGGACGCGCTCCCTTCCAGGCAGGGCCCGCATGCTCCCGGCAGAGCATCGCCACACACGAATATCAGAATTGCCAACGGTTATTTAAACGCGGCGACGCAACATGAAAGAGTGGGCTCTTGTTCAGACCGCTTCCGGAGCCCACCCGCCCATGTCCATCGCCCGTCATGCGCCGTCGCGCAAGGTTGTCGCCGCGACCGTCCTGTCTGCCGCACTGTTGTTGGCGGCCCCGCTCACCACCGCGGCGCAGGACACGGGATCGCCACTGCGCGAGTATCTGACGGCCAAGCGCGCTGCCATCCAGGCGCAGTCGGCGCAGGTGGTGCCGCCCACGAAGATCCATGCCAAGGTCACCGCCGAAAGCCGCTCCGGCGTACGCCGGCTGCGCATCGGGCCGACCGGCGAGTTCCAATACATCAGCGACAGTGGCCGCAATTACGCCGGCTACAACCTGGGTGCCGGTTCCTGGGATTCGCTGGTCGGCACGCTGGCCAGCTCGGTGGCCGATGAGTACATCGTGCAGGCGGCCGTGCAGGGCGTACCACTGGATGCGCTGGATGTGGTGTTCACCAGCATCCCCGAGCGCAAGAGCGAGACCCTGGCCTATCCCAACAATCTTTCCTACGTTGCCTACATCGATTCGCCGGCCACCGATGCGCAGCTCGACGCGCTCAAGCGCGCGGTGCACGCCAATTCCTCGGCCATCGATCTGGTGACACAGCCGCAGCAGGTCAGCCACGCCGAGGTCGAATACATCCACAGCGCGGCGGTGGGCGATCCCACGCTTCCGCCCGGCCTGCGTGATTTCATCACCGAAGAGAAGCGCCCGGCCGTGCTGGCCAGGCAAGGCAAGCCGGCCGCCGGCAAGGAAAAAGCCGAGCCGGAAACGCTGGTGGCGCGTGCCCATGTCGAACCGCGCACCGGACTGCGTCGCGTGTTCCTGGGCAAGGATGGCTACCACCAGCAACTGCACGACAGCGCGCCGGGCCTGCTGGGCTACGGGCTGGCGCCCACGGTGGAGGAACACCTGCTCGGCGTGACCGGCACCTGCCTGACCCACATTTTCGAGGTGCAGGCGGCGGGACGAAACGTGCTGCTGGATGCGCTGGAACTCACCGTTGATGGGCAGCTCAGCCCGCGCTTCGGCAGCAATGTCCGCGCGCCGGCCCGCTACAGCGACATCCGCTACAAGGTGCGGATTGAATCGCCGGCGTCCGAAAAAGAGATCGACGCGCTGCGTCAGTCGGTCGAAGCCACCTGTCCGCTCTACAACCTGGTCAAGGACGAGCAGAAGCTGGAAGGCCGCATCGTCCGCGGCGCGTATGCGGAAGTGAACGACTAAGCGCACCTGCGCGCCGCGGCCCTGCCGGCCGCGATTCTCCCGGGGACACCGTGGGCGGAGACGTCCGGGTCCGCCGTGCCCTCAGAAAATGACATGGGACTACTCAATGACGCGCGTTCTTCGTTCGCAGCCGGCCGTGAAGCATCCGTGGTACGACGTGCAGGGGCTGCTGCCGCGTCGCGGCCGTCTGGCGCTTGCCCTGTGCACGCTGCTGGCGCCCGGGGCGCAGGCGGCGGAAGAGGCGGCGCTTGATCTGGAAAGGCAGCGGACCGATGCCCGGCTGTTGGACAAGGTCTCGGTGCTCGGCTCGCAGATCGCCGGTGGCGGCGCGCAGGCGGCGCTGCCGGTGGTGGCGGTGGACCGGGAACAGATCGATGCCACCGGGGCCACCAACGGCAACGAGTTGTTCCGCAGCCTGCCGCAGTTCGGTGATGTCGCTGTCACGGAAAAAGGCACCACCAACGCAGGGCGGAACTCCAATGTCGCCCGCGGCGACGTGGGCTCGATCAACCTGCGCAACCTCGGTGCCAAGTACACGCTGTTGCTGATCAACGGCCGCCGTACCGTGCAGCACCCGATCAGCAACAGCGGCGATGACACCACTTACAACGCCAATGCGATTCCGACCTTCGGCCTGGAGCGCGTCAACCTGCTGCTGGACGGTGCGGCCTCGATCTACGGCTCCGACGCCGTGGCCGGCGTGGTCGATCTGGTGACGCCGAGCAACCTGCAGAATGGCGGTGGCATCAAAGTAAACTACGGCAAGGTCACGGACGGCCACCGCGAAGATGTCTCCCTGGACGGCTACTTCGGCAGTGACTTTGCCGACGGCCGCGGCAATATCTCGGTGCTGTATGGCGTTTCCCGGCGCACGGCGCAGCGTAATTCCGATGCCTGGTTCACCGCGACCGACGGTCGCCGGCCGCTGGGTGATGGCACCAGCGTGCCCGATCCCGACGGCACGGCCGGCTTCAGCACGCGAACGCCGTGGGGTCATTTCGATACGTACGCCAATGGCCGGCGCACCGGCAGCTGGCATGTCGATCCGGCCACCGGCGCGCTGATTTCCGGCACGGTGCCGACCCGCTATCACTACGATTCGGCCGCCGAGCCGGGCATCACCTCGTCACCGTCGATCCGCAAGGGAAATGTGTTCGCCAGTGGCCGCTTCGATCTCACCGACAGCATGCAGTTGTTCGGCGAGCTGGGCTACTACCGGGCCACCTCCGAATCCTGGGTGAGCAGCGAGTCGGGTTTCGGCGGGGACGGGTTCCTGCTGCATATCCGGCCGGATGCGTATTGGGTGCCGCAGTCGCTGCGCGGTGCCGATGCGATCCGGCTGCTGAACTACCAGTTCGCCGATTCGGGCATCCGCCGGGTCAAGGTGGACAACGATCAGTCGCGGGCCCTGCTGGGCCTTCGCGGTTGGACCGAGGGCGGCTGGAACTGGGAAACGGCCTTGCTGTACTCGCGCGCCCGCAGCACCGACACGCAGCAGGGTGGTCTGACCGACGCCTTCATCGCCGCGGTGAACCGTACCGACGCCGGTGCGTACAACCCGTTCAGTGGCGGTGATCCGGCCAGCATCCGGGTGGGGGACGCCACGCCGTACGACACCTCGGCGTTCATTGGCGAGGCGACCCGCCAGGGCACGACCGAGTTGGCCCTGTGGGACTTCAAGGTCAACCGTCCGGACCTGCTCAGCTGGTACGCCGGCGACATCGGCCTGGCGGCGGGCGTCGAGTACCGCTATGAAAGCCGCACCGATGATCGCGACGAAAACATCGACGGCAGCCGTCCGTACACGGACTGGTACACCGGCACCGTTGCGGCCAGCAATTTCTTCACGCATAGCCCGCGGCCGGATGTGCACGGCAGCCGCAACGTCAAATCGGCCCTGATCGAACTGGCGGTGCCATTGATCTCGCCTGCGCAGGAGGTGCCGCTGGTCCAGTCGCTGGATGTGCAGATCGCAGGCCGGTGGGAGGACTACAGCGATGCCGGCAAGGTGGCCAAGCCGAAACTGGCGGCGGTCTGGAAGGTGAATGACAGCGTGCTGCTGCGTGGCTCGGTCAGCGGCGGCTTCCGCGCGCCGGGGCTGGAGCTGGTGAACTCGCCGCCGACCTACGGGTTCGGCTTCAACAACGATGCGATCCGCTGCCATGCGTTGATCAGCAAGGGCGCGCAGCCCGATTACAGCGCCTGCTTGAACGCCTACAGCAGCGGTTCGCCGGTCAAACCGTCGGTGAGCGCGGTGACCTCCTACGGCGATGACGTGAAGCCGGAGACCACCCGTCAGTCGTCATGGGGCGCGGTGCTGGAGCCGCAGTTCCTGCCGGAGCGGCTGGGCGCGGTCAGCCTGAGCGTGGATGCGTGGCGGGTGGAAGTGGAAAATCCGATCAACATCCTGGGCGAGGAGCTGCTGTACGACGCCTACCTGCGCGTGGTGGAAGGCAGCAGCAACCCCAACGTGGTGCGTGCAGCGGTGACCGCCGAAGACGCGGCGCTGTTTGAAGGGTCCGGGCTTGCACCGGCGGGCGTGGTGACCCACATCTACAACCGCTACCAGAACCGCCGGCCGTTGACGGCCTCGGGCGTGGACTACAACCTCAACTGGCGCGTGCGCGACACGGGGTGGGGCAACTTCGCGGTCCTGCTCAGCGTCAGTCAGCTCAAGGAATACACCCAGCAGAAGCCGGCCGAGATCCAGCAGGTGGCGGCCGCCATCGCGAACGGGCAGTTGAACATCATCGCGCCCGACCTGGGCGCGGCCAACGAGGTCGGCATCAACGGCGCCAAGCCGGAATGGCGCGGCAGCGCCACGTTCCTGTGGAACCTGCAGGACTGGACGGTCCGCCTGCGCGACGATTACATCGGCAGCGTCAAGGCCGGCGCGTATTCGGACCGCACGCCCTACGTGGTCAAGGCCACCCAGCGCTGGGCGTTGTCGGTGAAGAAGGAGTTCAATGAAGGGCGCCTCAAAGGCACCTCGGTGGAAGTGGGCGCACGCAACCTGTTCGACGAAGAACCGCCGCTCAATGCCGCCGGCAATTACCTGAGCGCGTTGCACGAAACCTACGGACGTTACCTGCACGTTGGCATTTCCAAGAACTGGTGATCCGCATGAAGACCTACACACGCGTCTCCTGCCTGCTGCTCGCCTTGGCGGCGGGTGCGTGCAGCCCGCAGGGCGACCCTGCCGCGGCGCAGGCGTCGGCCCCCGCGCCGGCGGCGCCGGATTTCGCGGGCGAGCATGCCGCATGGGTAAAAGGCCGCACGGCGGACCTGGGCAAGGCCGACGGCTGGATCAGCCTGATCGGGTTGCACTGGATCGAAGCCGGCACACAGAGCGTCGGCGCGGGCGAAGGCAACACCCTGCAGCTGTCCATCGGACCGGATCGACTGGGCCAGGTGCAGCAGCGCCCGGATGGCGTGTACTTCACCCCTGTTGAAGGCGCGCGCGTCACTGCCGACGGCACGCCCGTGCAGGGCGAGGTGCGCGTGAAGCCCGAGGGAGCGGGCGGTGGGACCAAGCTGGCCTACGACGAGGGGAAAGGCCAGATCACCGTGATCAGGCGCGGCCCGCGCGTGGCCTTGCGGGTGCGCCACGCCGATGCACCGGCGCGGCTGCAGTTCAGCGGACTGGATTTCTTCCCGCCCGATGCGCGCTGGCGTGTGCAGGCACGGTTCGTGCCGCACCCGGCCGGCAAGACCCTGCCGATCGTGAACGTGCTCGGCGAGGTCGCCGATACGCCCAACCCCGGGTACGTGCTGTTCGAGCAGGACGGTCGCCCGTGGCGGCTGGAGGCGCTGGGTGATCCGGCGAAAAGCCTGAACCTGATGTTCCAGGACCAGACCACCGGCCGGCAGACCTATGGTGTCGGGCGTTATCTTCGCACCGGCCCCGTGGCGGCCGACGGCACGGTCGCGCTGGATTTCAATCGCGCCTACAACCCGCCCTGCGCGTATACGGATTTCGCCACCTGCCCACTGCCGCCGCCGGAGAACCGCCTGGCGGTGGACGATGGCCGCGGTCAGCGCGTACGCCTGGCGGTGCTGGCGGGCGAGAAGAAGTACGCGCTCGCCCAGCACTGAGTGCGTCACCCATCGCATCGCGCAGTTGCGGACCTGCACGAACAGCGTGGCGCTTTGGCGCAGATACATTCACATCAGCTCGGAACAGCTTTGGTTCGTCAGCCGACGAGTGGCTGATGAGCTCGCCATCAGGATGGCAGACCGAACGTTCAGCGCGTTCGCCAGCGCCAACGAGAATTCAAAGTTCATGGGCACTGCCCTGGAGTAATGCCAGCGTACGCGCGTAGGTGCGGTGTCTTTGCCCATGCCTACCCGTTTGCTCATTTCTCGCTGGCTGAGGCCTCGACGGTCGCGGCGCGGGCGCGGGCGCGGGCACTGGCGCGAGGGCCGCATCTGCCACAGTACGCAGGATGTGAGACGCAATGGTCACGGGCGGGTCGGCAGCTTCGGTGATATGCCCACCGGATGACCCACTGCCCACCTCCAAGGTCGACCCAGCGTGGTGAGTAAGTTGGCCGCTAGCGAAGATGTCATCGGCGGGATCCTTCGCTCGTGGGAGAAACGAGGTTAAAGACGGCCCAGACTGAGCTGCCTCTAGCGTATGGCCGTTACTCCCGGACGCCTGCCATGCTGCCCCTGTGCGATAGCCATGCTCCAGATTTGTTTGGCAAGGCGAAGCTCTCGTGGCAACGGATCGGAGGTGACTCTGTCGCGGCTGGAGAAAGAAATGGTAATGACGAAGCGCCTGCGCGTCAGTTCGGCATGTATCGTACGTCCCTAAAGTAATCCACATGTCTGCCGCTACACGAATCTGTAGCATTCAAAAACGAATCTTCGTTCTACAGGGAGGTGTCATGTCGGATTCTAAGTGGGTGGACCGGTTTTCAACTCGTCCTCTCCGTTATTTTTGGATCAGCTTTGTCGTAGCGACGGGCTTGATGTGGTTGATCCTGCAGTTGCTTGCGACTTACAACAGCAACGGCGAATGGATTCCAACGCTCACAGTATTGGAAACGACGTCTAGTGGTGTGCAGGCAGTGATAGGGACTGCCGTAGTTGGTGCGAGCGCTATCGTTGCATTGCTTGTTGCGCTCGCTGCGCTGCGGGCTTCGAAAGACAATAATGCGCTGTCCGAACGTAGCAATGAGTTGACGGATCCCGACTACCTTCTTTCACATAACGCTTATCTCGGTCATCGTCGCTTCAATTTTCTGGTGGGTGCGCTACTCGCTAGCTACCGAACCTACCTCCACGAGCGTGACCTGACGGCCTACGCGAGCGCGTCGGGAACTCCGAACACGGCGAGTTCGCCGCGGTGGGTCAAACTGCTGGAGGCTTTGCACGCGTTGATGCTGGATACGTCTTTCCAAGTCGCATCCCTGGAAGCAGCCAAGGAGCTCGATCGCTCTCTTCTCGGCAGGGGCGGTGGATCGGCGGAACATATGCTGCGCAAAGAGCTGGCCGCGATGCTGGCTGTACTGGATGAAGCTTTGGCCAAAGACGTGTCCAACTCCCCGGAGCAGCACCTGGTTCGTCTGCTTTCTTCGGCCGAGGCGTTGGACTGGCAATTGATCAACGCGCGGCAGGCGGTAATGGCCATGACGGAGGAAACCTTGCGTCAACGTCCTGTGCTCTTGACTCATCTGCGCAAGTGGATGGGAGAGGTTGAGCCCGCCGAGCTGGGCTCGGATCTCAGCCATGCGTCGAGAGCAGGTTCATTTGGAGGTGAGGAACTTGTCAGTCAATTTTTTGGTGCCCATAAACCTGCTGCGGAGCAGCTTGAAGACCAGCTCGTGCAGACGATCTGCGACGGGGTCGTTGATAGGGGAACGGTGACTGAAAGACAGCGACACGAAATGGGTATTCACGGCTGGATGCGGGTTGCCGCGATCTGTGGCGATCATGCATCCATTATGGATCTACAGAACACTGCACACGCGTTCGCAACAGGGAGGGGTCTCAAGCCCATCCACGCAACGATCCGCAGCATTGCCACGCTTCAGTCAGCTTTACCCAGCAAGGACGAGTTCTACATCTTGACGGTGAACCGTAGGACGCTGCCTTTGCTCTTCAATGGCGGCTTCCTCGATCACGGTCCGCGAGCATGCGTTTTCATTGATGGCCTTCGCTCGTCAGATCTCACGCAACTCGAAGACGAGCTCGAGCGGCTTTTCAATTTAAAGGCTGATAGGTTCCAAGAGCAGGCGAAGAAAGAGTGGGATAATCCTCCGCTTGCGAGCATGGTAGGTCTTGAAGAAAATGTCGATGAAGACGATGACGGCGACCGGTTCTACGACATGTTGTCTGTCCTGACGTCGCTGGTCTTCCGAGAACAGATACAGATCCCAACGGGAGATGGTAGATCGTACGGGTTGAACCGTAACAATCCTGTTCTTAATTTGGGATCGGGAGATCCTGGAGAAGAGGTGGAGCATCCTCGCATTGTATGGGTGGGCATGGATTACAGACGAATGGGTGTTGAGCCGACTTCCCGCCTGGATAACTTCTCGGCGGAGCTTTGGTCGATTTTCGGCTCAGGTAAACTGGCAGTTAGTGAGGAAGTGCGTAGGTTAACCAGAATGTGACTTGGTCTTGGCCAATTTCGGGACCGCAGGCAGTCCTCCTTTGCGCTCCCGGTTGCGAGCCGGGAAGGCGGCGGCTATCTCATCCCGCAGTCCGGCCCGACCCGGTCTCATCCCACATCCTCGGCATCCAGTTGCGCCGTCAGCAGGCGCGTCAGGCTCTTGCGGGCAAAGTAGCCCTGCAGCTGCCGTGCCTTGATCGACTGCGGGCGCAGCCGCCGTTTGCCATCCTCGCGGTGCTCGATCCGATAGCACCGTGAGGCGCCGCAGAGTTCGGCCTGGCTTGCCGTCACCGTGATCACCGTGACTTCCAGGCCTTTGAACGCTACCTCCGTCCTGATCGCGGGATTCTCCGTGCAGGCCCGGTCGATCAGGGTCCGGAACCGGCCCAGGTCGCGCTCGCCGCCGCTGCTCAAGGCGCCCACGTTGGTGGCGCGGCGCGCGTCGTCCTCCTCGCCGGGGCACGTCTCGTTCCAGCGTTCATTGCGTTCGGGGATGACGGCACGCACCACGTTGCCGTTGGGCTCGATCAGATCGATGACCACGTCCAGCAGGTAGACCGGCTCCAGGCCCAGATTGGTGACGAAGCAGTGGGCATCCAGATCCCGCCCGCCGCCGGAGGTGATCAGGATCGACGGCCGTTGCTGGCGCCGGTAACTGCGCAGGAAGAAGCTGAGGTAGACGATCCAGATCAGCGCCGTCACGCAGGTCATGGCGGCGGAGATCAGGGCGGCATGTTGGGTCAACGTCTGGAGCATCTGGATCCTGGGGCGGCGTTGCGGGTCAGCGCGCCAGGGCGGCAGAAGCCTGCCGCTGCCCGGAGCGGTGACCATCTTCAGCGCTGGTGCGCTCGCGGACCGTGAATCTTTCGTATGCCACCGGCATGCATGGTCTAGCGGTCCACATCCATCGCACAGGTGATCGCGCGGTGGGCCTCCAGTTCTGCGAGGCGAGCGGTCAACGCCGCATGCACGCGCGTGTACGCGCTGCTTCCCAGCAGCAGGCGCCGCGGTGGCTCGGCACTGTCAGCGCAGGCGATGATCGCGGCCACCATCTTCGCCACATCGCCATCGATCGGGAACTCGCCGGCGTTCTCACCCAACAGCGCACGGCGGATCGCGCCGCTCGGGGTAGCAGCATAGGCGGGCAGGGCATCGGCCAGGTCCAGCCCGCTGGCAAAGCCGGTGGCGGTCGGGCCCGGTTCGATCAGCGTCATCTGGATGCCGAACGGTGCGACTTCCTGGGCGACCGCCTCCACGAAGCCTTCGATGCCCCATTTGCTGGCGTGGTACACGCCGAAGTTGGGGTAGGCGATCTGGCCGCCTTCGGAAGAGAGCTGCAGGATGCGGCCGCCGCCCTGCGCGCGCAGGTGGGGCAGCGCCGCGCGGATCACCTGCATCGCGCCGATCAGGTTGGTGTCGATCTGCCTGCGGATCTGCGCGTCGCTCACTTCTTCGCCGGCACCGAAAAGGCCGTAGGCCGCGTTGCTGACCACCACGTCGATCCGGCCCAGGTGTTCGAAGGCCTCGCCGATGACCCGCGAAACGGCCGCGCTGTCAGTGACATCCAACGTGCCGACCCACAGCGCCTGCCCATGCTGCGCCTTCAGGGCCGCCAGTGCCTGTGGATTGCGCACGGTGGCCGCCACGCGATCGCCGCGTGCCAGCAGGTCGCGGGCCAGGCCGAGGCCGAAGCCGCTGGATGCGCCGGTAATGAACCATGTCGCCATGGGGGAACTCCTCGTGCGCCGCAGGGTGCGACGCTTCCTGGCCAACGTACGCCGGCCCCACTGCTGTTACTATCCGATCAGTCCTGCATGCATCAGTGAAATAAACCCATGAATGCCCGGCCCGCGCTTTCGGACCTCAGTGCCTTCGCCGCCGTGGTGCTGCACCGCAGCTTCCGCAAGGCGGCCGATGAGCTGGGCCTGGCACCGTCCACGCTGAGCCATGTGATGCGCAGCCTGGAAGCCCGCATGGGTGTGCGCCTGCTGCATCGAACCACGCGCAGCGTCGCCCCGACCGAAGCCGGTGAGCGCCTGCTGGTGCGGCTGCACCCGATCCTGCACGCGCTGGATGAAGCACTGGACGAGGTCAACACGTTCCGCCACGCGCCCTCGGGCGCGCTGCGCATCAATGCCAGCGAACTGGCGGTGCAGGTGCTGCTGCAGTCCATCGTGCCCACCTTCGTGGCCCGCTACCCGCAGGTGACGCTGGATCTGGTGACCGAAGGGCGGCTGGTGGACATCGTGGCCGAGGGGTTCGATGCCGGCATCCGGCTGGGCGAATCGGTGCCGCAGGACATGGTGGCCGTCGCCCTCACCGGTGCGACCCGATTCGTGACGGTGGCCGCGCCCGGCTACCTGGCAGCGCGCGGCACGCCGACCCAGCCACAGGAACTGGCTGCCCACGCGTGTATCCGCCACCGGCTGCCCAGCGGCAAGCCGTATCGCTGGGAGTTCGAGAAGGCGGGTCAACAACTGCGGGTGGACGTGCAGGGCGCGGTGACGCTCGATCACCCGGGCCTGATGGTGCAGGCGGCAGCGGCCGGGCTCGGGATCGCGTATGTGCCGTTGGACGCTGCGCAGCCGGCGTTGGCCAGCGGGCAGCTGGTGACGCTGCTCGATGACTGGTGCCCGGAGATCCCGGGTCTGTTCCTGTACTACCCCGGGCACCGGCATGTGCCGGCCGGCTTGCGGGCGTTCGTCGGGGTGATCCGCGGGGACCGCTAGGCGCGGCTACGGCAAGGACAGGGTCGTGATGTCGATGTCCTCGCGCAGCACCTGCAGTGCGCCCAGCACCAGCGTGCGCATGCCTTGGGCGAACTCCTGCTCCACCTCACGCTGGTCGCGCGCACGCTCGCGCTGCGACAGACCATCTTCGCGCGAGGCGGCATACAGGGTGTCGGCCACCGCGATGCAATGGAACGCCACCGTCGACAACAGCCAGCGGGCCTGCGCCAGTGAGAGCCCATAAGCCTCGCCGAAAGCTTTCTGGTGCGCGGCGATGCGCCCGGTAATCGATTCGGAGGCGACCGAGCGACGCAGCAGGTAAGGCGGCAGGCCGGGATGGGCGATGACCAGATCGCGCAGCGATGCAATGAAGGCGATCAGGTAGTCCGGCAGTGCGCGGGGGGGCGGCGCATCCAGGGGCGGCATTTCCCAGCGGGCGAAGATCTCTTCGGCCACCAGCAGCTTCAGTGCCTCCAGGCTGGGGACGTGGTTGTACAGCGTCATGTGGGTGACGCCGAGCTCGGCGGCCAGGCCGACGAACGTCATCTCGCGCAGCCCCATGGCGATGCCCGCCTCAACGATGCGCGCACGGCTGAGCTTTTTCGGGCGGCCCCGGGTGGGAGGCAGTTCGAGTGGGTGCATGAAGACTCCAGTGCCGTGCAGAAACGCGCCCGCAGCTTACACGCGGGGCGGCTTGACCCTTTATTTTATACAGATGATAATTAATCGCATCTACGCGATGCGCTGCATCTGCCTGGCGTGTCCTCGCCCGCCGGGCATGGCGCGCGATCGGCAGCCGCCCGCGTTTTCCATGCGATTTCCCAGCCAGGCATCGGCCCAGCCAACAACATCCGCCTGCGTCGCCGCCTCCCGCTCCGTGCGGGTTCCCTGCCTGCGGCGCGGGCTTTGCCCCTCCAGGAACACCGATGACGTCCCATTTGCCATGCCTTGCCCCCTTGTCCTGCCACCGCGCCGGCCGGGCCGTTCCGCTGCTGCTGGCGCTCGGAGGGCTGGTGGCTGCACCCGTGCCTTCCGCCCTGGCCCAGTCCATTGCCACTGCCGTGGCCGACGAAGGCGGGCGCACGCATGCGGAGGTCTCCACGCTGGCGTCGGTGAACGTCCGTGAGACCAAGTCCGCCACCGATCCCTATGCCGGCGGCCAGGTGGCCACCGGGGGCCGCGTGGGCCTGCTCGGCAACAAGGACTTCATGGACACGCCGTTCAACACCATCAGCTATACCGAGGCCTACATTGCCGACCGGCAGGCGCGTGACATCACCTCGGTGATCGCCGCCGCCGACCCCACGGTGTTCACCAATGGGGCTTCGGGGGCGTGGAGCGAAAACTATTCCATCCGCGGCTTTGCCTCCAGCACCACCGACATGACGGTGGATGGCATGTTCGGCATGGCACCGTTCTATCGCACCTCGCCGGAAATGTTCGAGCGCATCGATGTGCTCAAGGGGCCCTCGGCGCTGCTCAACGGCATGCCGCCGGGTGGCACGGTGGGCGGCACGATCAATTTGATTCCCAAGCGGGCGGCGGATGTTCCGCTGACCCGTTTCAGCGTGGACTATGCCTCCGATGCGCAGTTCGGTGGTCATCTGGATGTCGGCCGCCGGTTCGGTGACCGCCAGCAGTGGGGCGTGCGTTTCAACGGTGTCTACCGCGATGGCGAGGCCGCGGTCCGCGACCAGGACAAGGCCCTGCAGCTCGGTGCGCTGGCCGTGGACTGGCGGGGTGAGCGCAGCCGCGCATCGCTGGATCTGTACAGCGCCGATGACCTTATCCATGGCCCGACGCGGGGCATCAGCCTCGGCCCGGGCCTGGCGATTCCCACGCCGCCGCGTGCCGATGTGCTGCTCAACCCGGTGTGGGGCAGGGTGCAGAGCCGTGACAAGGGCGGCATCGCCCGCGGCGAGTTCGACCTCACCGGCAACCTGATGGGCTACGTGGCCGTGGGCGCCAGCAGGACCCACTACACCTACAACGGCGCAATCAGCGCACTGGTGCTCAACGCCGCAGGCGATTTCCGCACCACCGTGGGTCAGCTGGCATTCGAAACCCGCAAGCAGTCGCTGGATGTCGGCCTGCGCGGCACCTTCAACACCGGGCCGGTCAGCCACCAGGTCGCCGCCAACGCGACCGCCTACCAGCACAAACAGGACGACTACGGCCGCCGCAGCGTGCCCGAGGCCAGCTGGGTGACCAACCTCTACAACCCGACGTGGAACGACGCCCCGGCCTTCATCACCCCGCACATCATGCACACCGAGGTGAAGCTGCGCAGCGTGGGAGTGGCCGATACGATGGGCTTTGCCGATGACCGCCTGCAGCTGACCCTGGGCGCCCGGCGCCAGCAGGTGCAGAGCGACGCGTTCGATATCAACACCGGTGCGCTTTCCTCGCGCTACAAGCAACGTGCGACCACACCGGCGGCAGCGGTGCTGTTCAAGCTCGGCGGTAAAGCGTCCGTGTATGCGAACACGATCGAAGGCCTGAGCCAGGGGGCGACCGCGCCGACCACGGCGAGCAATGCAGGCGAGGTGTTCCCGCCCTTCAAGACGAAGCAGAAGGAGCTGGGCCTGAAGCTGGACGCCGGGCGTTTCGCGCATTCCTTCAGCGTGTTCGAGATCAAGCGGCCCAGTGGCTACCTGGACCCGATCACCAACCTGTATTCATTCGGTGGCGAGCAGCGTAACCGCGGGCTGGACTGGGGCTTCTTCGGCATGCCGCTGGAGGGCGTCCGTCTGATCGGCGGTGTGGCGTACGTGGAGCCGAAACTGACCCGCACCCAGGGCGGCCTCAACCAGGGCAAGCTGGCGACCGGCATTCCCAAGCGGCAGGGCAAGCTGAGCGCCGAGTGGGATCTGCCGATGCTGACGGGCGTGACGCTGACCGCCGGCGCTACGGCGGCCTCCCGGCAGTACATCAGTGCCGACAACACGCTCTCGGTGCCGGGGCGCACCCTGTATGACATCGGCGCGCGGCTCACCACCCAGATCGCGGGGCGGCCGGTGTCGTTGCGGGCAGCGGTCAACAACGTGACCAACAAGGCGTACTGGGGCATGCCGCTGCTGTCGAGCCTGGCGCTGGGCGCGCCACGCACCTACATGCTCTCTGCAAGCATGGCGTTCTGATCCGCGTTGGCCGGCGCGCCCAGTTGGGCGCGCCGGTCACGTCTACGGTGTGGGGTTCAACCGGGGATCAGGCGGTCAGGTCCCATTTTTCCGGGTCTGCCTGCTTCTGCTTGTAGATCGCGCCTGCAAAATCCACGTGCAGCTCGGTCCAGTCGCCTCCCTCGCGTTGGGCCAGGACTTCGAAGTGCTTGGGCTTGCGTTCGGGCTCGCCGGTCACCCGCCAGCCGGCTTTCTTGACCGCCGCCAGCACGGCGCGCGGGTCCGCCGGCAGATCCGGGTGGTGATGCCCGGGGCCGTGGTGCGGTTTCTTGTGTTCGACCGCCGCGAAGCTGCCGCCTTTCCGGGCAATCCGCGTGACCTTGATTTCCGAGGGGCGCTGTTCGCCCTCCAGCCGTATCGCAAGGCCCTGCTCGAGCGCGAACGCATCGGCGCCTTTCGGCCCCAGGTCGGCCAGGTAGGGCTGACCGTTGCAGATCAGGGTGAAGCGATGGGCGAAAACGTGTTCGATGACGCCGGCGAGGGCGACCTTTTCATGGTGCGGCATGCATTTCTCCTGAGAGCGCCCAACCGCGGGCGCTTGCTGTCAATGAGGCTGCGCCGCCGCCGATGCAAGCACGCGGCCGGGGCGTTCAGGCGCGCCGTTCAGGCAGTTTGAGGCCGGCTGCATCCAGGGCGGCCCGTGAACCGTAGAAGGGCGATGAATGCCACCGCGCCATCACCCAGGAAGTCGCCTACGATGGGGACCGTCACCGCCGATCCCGGAGCGTCGCCCTTCGAGGCTGCCCGCATGATGTCCGTCCCGCTTCAACAAACGCCCGAGCTGAAGAGCTGGGCCGCCGAGATGGAGGCGGTCGCCACGCTGCGCGACCGCCAGTGTTTCCTGCGCATCTACGATCATTTCATGCCGCGGCTGTGCCGCTACCTGACCGGGCTGGGCGCGCCGGACGGGGTAGCGGAAGATCTTGCGCAGGAGGCGCTGCTCAAGCTGTGGAACCGCGCCGACCTGTACGACCCGGCGCGCAGCGGGCTGGGCACCTGGCTGTATCGGATCGGCCGCAACCTGCACATCGACCGGGTCCGCCGCGAGCACATCTGGGTGCATTCCCATGAGGTGGTCGAGCAGGCCGCCGAGCAGGATGCCGGGCAGGGCTCCCAGGCCGAAACGCACGCCGAACAGGTCTCGCTCAAGAAGCGGCTCGACGAATTGTCTGCCACGCAGGCCCGGTTGATCCGCATGTCCTATTTCGAAGCCAAGACCCACAACGAGATCGCCACCGAGTTGAACATGCCGCTGGGAACCGTGAAATCGCACATCCGCCGGGCCTTCCTGCAGTTGCAGTCCTTGATGGGGGAGCGGCAGTGAATCCGCATCATCACCTGGACCCGGCCACGGTCATGGGGTTCGCCACCGGCGGCCTGGCCCCGGAAATGTCGGTGGTGGCCTCGGCGCACCTGGAAGTGTGCGCGCTGTGCCGGCAGCAGCTGCGCTCGGCCGAACGCGTGGGCGGGCTGCTGCTGGAGCAGCAGGTGTCACCCGCGGTGGCAGGCGATCGCCAGGCCGTGCTGCGCCAGGCGATGCTCGACCGCCTTGATGGGCCCGCCGCTGCAGCGCCGCTGGCCGACGCGCCGGCGCCCGCGCGCGATGGGCATGTCCATGATCCAGACCGGTTGCCCGCGGCCCTTCAGCCGCATTTCGGGCCTTCCTACCGGGATCTGAAATGGCGCTGGATGGCACCGGGCGTGCATTGCATCCGCGCACCCGGGCTGCCCTCGCTGATCATGCTGAAGATCGCGGCGGGCAAGTGCCTGCCCATGCACAGCCACGGCAACAGCGAACTGACCCAGATCCTGCGCGGGGCCTACGACGATTCGCTCGGGCATTTCGCGCCGGGTGACATTGCCGATCTGGACAGCGACGTGGAGCATCAGCCGGTGACCACGCCGGGAGTGCCGTGCATCTGTGTTTCCGCGCTGGATGCGCCGTTGATCTTCAGCGGCTGGTTCGCCCGCAAGCTGCAGCGGGTGTTCTCGCTGTAGCCGGCCGGCCTGCTCGGCAGGCCGGGGTGTCGCTAGACGCTCAGCGCCAGATGCGCCGGCATGTCCGCCGGGGAGTGCGGCAGCTGCGGTGCGCGGGGCGGTTGGCCGGCGGTGCGTGCGAAACAGGCGGCCGTCACGGCGGGGTGGGCCGGCTTTGCCAGCAGGAACCCCTGGATCTGGTCCAGGCCCAGCTCGGTCAGCACGGCGAGCTGGTCCGGATGCTCCACCCCTTCGGCCACGGTGAGGTAGCCCAGTTCATGGGCGAGATGGTGGATGGCCGAGACCTTCGCGCGGGACCGCTGGTCCGTGGCGACCCGATCGATCAGCGATTTGTCCAGTTTGATGGTCCGGATCGGCAGGTCGGACAGGTAGCTGAAATTGCTGTAGCCACTGCCGAAATCATCGATGGAGACGTTCACGCCGGCCTGCGCCATCGCCGTGATCTGCCCGACCGCGGGCGAGTCCGGGCTCAGCCAGGCGCCTTCGGTGATCTCAAATTCCACCATCGCGCACGGGATCGAACGACGCGACAGTTTTTCCGCGATGACCGGCCAGGCGGTTTCGCTGGCCAGATAGCTGCTGGGCAGGTTGATCGACAGCGAGATGTCCAGGCCTTCGGCCCGCCAGTCCTGCAGCTGGTCCAGTGCGGCGTCCAGGACCCAGTTCGTGACGCGCTCCATCAGGGCGGTCTGTTCGAAAACCGGGATGAATTCGGCCGGACCGACCGGGCCGAGGACCGGATGGTTCCAACGGATCAAGGCCTCCGCCGCGACCGGTGCGCGCGTGCGGGCGTCGAAGCGCGGCTGGTACTCCAGATGGAACTCGCCGCTCTGAAGGCCACGGTCGGCCTCGGAGGCCAGGCGGTACGCGCGCTGCACCGTGCTGTCGCGGGTCTGCGAATACCAGCACAGCGGCTGCTGCGCGTCGAACGCGCCGAACAGGCTCACCAGCAGCTTGCGGAGCAGCTCGTGGCTGCTTTCGGTCGGATCTTCGATGGGCAGGATGCCGGCATGGAAACGCGGTGACATCGGCACGGCCGCGGCCATCAGCGGGCGCAGCATCCGGCTCCGCAGTTCGGACACCAGCGTCTCCACCTGCGCGGCACTGGGCGATGCGAGCAGGAACGCGAACCGGGTCACCCCGACGTGGTACACCGTTGCGATGCCCTCCAGGGCATTGCGCAGGCGCACGCCGGCGCGCCGGATCATCACCTCCAGCGGCCGCAGCCCGAGCACCTGGCCCACCTGGCTGGCATGCGGAATGTCCAGCACGTCCACCACCACCGCGTAGAGCGTGCCTGCACCGGCGTGGGCGACAAGGCCGGGAAAATCGGCGTGCAGCTGGTGGCGGCTGGGCATGCCACTGACCGGGTCCAACCGCCCGGACATGTTGCGCAGCTCCAGTTGCCCGATCGCGAGCTGGGCCAGGTTCGTCAACTGCTCACAGTCGCGTTCGGAAAAGCTGCGCGGTTGTTTGTCCATGATGCACAGCGCACCGATGGCCACCCCGTTCCTGGCGATCAACGGGGCACCGGCATAGAAGCGCAGGTGCGGATCGTGGGTGACGAGGGGGTTGTCGCTGAAGCGCGGATCGCGCGCCAGGTCGGGGACCACGAACACCTCGCTGGCCGTGACCGCGTGCGCGCAGATCGACGAGCGCATGCAGGTTTCTGCCATCGGCAGCCCCATGCGGGAGACGAAACGCTGCTTCACATCGCCGAGGATGGAGACGAAGGCGACGGGAGCATCGAAGGCATAGCTGGCAAGGCGCGTGATGCTGTCCAGCGAGGGAATCTGCTCGACGCCGTCGACCTGCATCACGCCGGTGGCGGCCTTTCTTTCATCTTCCGGGGTGACGGGGGGACTCATTGTGCGTGCGCTGTTCAGGGGGGAGGGCGACCGGGCGGCAGGCCGGCGATGCCATGCCGCTATTTTCCATGATCGTTGTCCTTGTACGGACGCAGGGGCGGATTGGATTCAGCCGGGAGGGGGGCATCGGCGCGCAGGTAGGCCGCCAGTTCTTCCGGCTCCCCGCGCGGGAAGGCCTCTTTGAGGAAGCCGAGAAAGGCGCTGACGCGGGCACTCAGCAGGCGGCGGGACGGGTACAGCGCCCAGATCTCGACCGGAGGCATGTCGCAATCGGCCCAGTGGACCAGAAGGCCGGCGTGCAGGTCATTGGCGACCAGCGAAAGCGGGAGCGCTGCGGCCGCGATGCCCGTGCGCACGGCATCGCGGACCATGACCAGCGAGCCCAGGCGCAGGATCGGTTCGATCGGCAGGTGCTGCGTGCCCTGGGCAGAGGCCAGCGGCCACGCCGATGCCGTACTGGCCAGCCCCAGCACGGCGGGGACAGGCGCACCCGGCGGCGGACGCGGGAACTGCGGCCCTGCCACGACCACCAGGCGATCACGCAGCAGCACTCGGCCGACCAGCGTTTCATCCGGATCCGGATTGACCCGGATGACCAGGTCGTAGCCTTCCTCGACCATGTCCACCGCACGGTCTTCGGTCGTGATTTCCACGCGGACCGCAGGATGGCGCAGCGTGAATTCGGCTGCGAGCCTGCCCAGCGCGATCTGCGAAAAGAGCAGCGGTGCGCTGATCCGCAGCCTGCCCGTGGGCGTTCCGCCGCCCGAGGCGACCGCCGCGGTGGCTTCGCCCAGCTCCTGCAGCAGCCCTTCGGTCCGCTCGAACAGGGCGCGCCCTTCCTGCGTGAGTTTCAGGCTGTGCGAGCCGCGTTCGAACAGGCGTACGCCCAGGCTGGCCTCCAGGTCCGCCACGCGCCGGGACAGCGTGGCCTTGGGGCGCCCGGCCGCGCGGGCGGCGCGACCGAATCCGCCATGCCGGGCGACGAGGGTGAAATCAGCGAGGGCAAGCAGGTCCATGTGTTCCACTGGCGAGACAGGTGGTCCAAATATACGGGCTATCGGTGCGGCTGTGGATCAACAACCATGGGCCTCCCAACCCAACAGGAGTACCCCATGACCATTCTTGTTACCGGCGCCACCGGCACTGTCGGCCGCCACGTGATCGCCCACCTCACCCAGCGCGGCGCCCGCGTGCGCGCCCTGGTCCGCACCCCGGAAACCGCCCAGCTGCCGGACACCGTGGAGGTGGTGCAGGGCGACCTGCTGGACATCGATGCACTGCGCAGCGCCTTCCAGGGCGTGACCACGCTGTTCCTGCTCAACGCCGTGGTCGCCGACGAGTTCACCCAGGCCTTGATCACCCTCAACGTGGCCCGCGAGGCCGGGGTGAAGCGGGTGGTCTATCTTTCGGTGATCCACAGCGACCGCTACGTCAACGTGCCCCATTTCGCCGGCAAGTTCGGCGTGGAGCGCATGATCGAACAGATGGGCTTCAGCGCCACCCTGCTGCGGCCGGCGTACTTCATGGACAACGATCTGACCGTCAAGGACGCGGTGCTCGGCTACGGGGTGTACCCCATGCCCATCGGCGGGAAGGGAGTGGCCATGATCGACACCCGTGATATCGGTGAGATCGCCGCGCTTGAACTCCTCGCCCGTGACCGATCGGCTGACACGCTTCCGCTGACGCGCATCAACCTGGTGGGGCCGGACACCCTCACCGGCACCGATGTCGCCGGCCTCTGGGCGGACGCACTCGGGCGCAGCATCCACTACGCCGGCGATGACACGGCAGCGTTCGAACAGAACCTGCGCCAGTTCATGCCGGCATGGATGGCCTACGACATGCGGCAGATGGCCGATCGCTTTGTCAGCGATGGCATGCTGCCGGAGCCGGACGATGTGGAACGGCTGACCCGGATGCTGGGCCGACCGCTGCGCACGTACCGCGCGTTTGTGGCCGGGATTTCCGCGGCGGTGTGACATGTTCTGCCCGGGGCCCATGGTTGGACCCCGGGCAACGCGCGGTGTGTCGGGCGCTGCGCGCGCGAGTGCACGCTGCACGCTGCACGCGACGGCCTACCATCCAGAGAGGGCTGCCGGACCGGCTATGCTTGCACGGGTTTGACCCGCCGCCCCTCCGCCCTGCAGATCGCCGTGCCATGAACGCCAGAAAACGCTCCCTGTTCCGCGCGACCGGCCTGATGGCGTTGGTGGCGCTGCTTGCCGCCGGCTGTGGCAGAACCAGCCGGGAAACAGTGCTGTCCTCGGACACGCTCAAAGTGGTGGCCGTGACCGAAAGCACCCTGGACATCAATGTCAGCCAGTACCGGCACTACACGACGTACGTGCTCTACGTGGACGGCAGCAAGCTCTCGGACGCAGCCTTCGCATCACTGCTGCGCGATCCGGATGCGGCCGGCCAGACGTTCGTTCATACCGACGTCGTCGTGCTTGGCGATGACGCGGTTCTGGTGGCCTCGCGCAACCGGGACGGCACACGCTGCTGGGCCACGCGGCTTTCCACCCGCAGCGGCACGGCGGCGCTGGAGACGATCGTCGCAGGCACGGTCGATTGCAGCCTCGGTGCGGCACCGCGTGGCTGGACCACGCTCCATGATGACGCCAGCAATCTGCTCCTGATCCGTGCGCAGCCTTTCCAGGTCCACCGGATGGCCGGCTACTGGTACGTGCTGTGGATCGAAGGGGATGTCGCGGCGCTGTACGCCGAAGACCGCGACCAGCAGCGCCTGGTGGTCAGGCTTGCCGCGATCGACTCCGATGCGACGCTGGCCGAGCAGGTCCTGCCGAAGGCCATGTACGCCGTTCCCGATCTGCTGCACGCCTCGCCCGAGGCGCGCAAGCAGTGGCTGTTCGAGAACTTCACGGTTTCCATGGCGGGATCTCCCGCGATCCAGCTGCGATCAGACAACCGGCTCGACACGATCACCCCCGAGGTCTGGGCGGAGTACCAGGCGATCGACCGGCAGAACAAGCAGGACGATGCCCGCGCACGCGCGGCCGGGGAGGCCTGGATCGAGGCGCAGCGCCGGGCGTTGCACGATGCGGAAAAACAGGCGCCGCGCGCTGCCGACTAGTGCCGGCACCGTGCGGCAGGCGGACGCGTCACAGCTTTCCCGCCGCCGTGTAACGCGCGACCCCCTGTTGGATCAACCGCTGCATCTCGTGCAGCAGTGCCGGATCGTACGCATCAAAGGTGAAGCAGGACTTTCCCTGCATGCGCTTTTTCAGCGCCGGGCTGATGCCGTCCAGCAGCTCTGGAAAATCATAGATCGGCATGAAGTGGAAAGCATGCCGGCGGCCCGATACCTTCACCGCGCCAAAGAACTGTGGTTTTCCCCGGGGATCCGGGGTGCGGCAGTTCGCGTAGAAGTGGCCGTCATCATCGTGGACGACGAGCAGCGCCGCCTCGTGAGCGCGCAACAGATCGCGCAGTGCGACGAACAGCGCTGGCGGGCTTTCCGGCGTCGCCTCCGTGGGTGGGGCGGAGGGCGTTGGTGGCTTCTTCATGGCGTCGGCCGGGTTGGAACGCGTCAGGGGAAAGTGTACGCGCCGATGCCTGACACCTGTCACTTGGTCACGGGCCGGGCCAACGCCAGAATGCGCGCATCCCGCACGGCCTTGCCTGGCCGGCACCCACCCCATCAAGGATGTCCCGTGATCATGCTGCAGCACCTCCTCTCGAACACCCCTGTGTGGGTCTGGGCACTCCTGGTCTTTCTGCTCACGCGCGGCATCGCGGCCATGAAGCCCGGGGAAACCTCGCTTGCCAGGCTGGCGATCGTGCCGGCGCTCTTCACCGTCTGGGGGCTGTGGTCGATCAGCCACCGGTTCGGCACCTCGTGGGAGGCGTGGGGTGAATGGCTGGTCGGCATCGGCGCCGGGGCCTGCCTTGGGTGGATGCTGCTGCGGCGCGCGACACTCACGATCAACACCGCCACGGGGAAAATGTGGCGTAGCGCGGATTACAGCCTGTTGCCGCTGCTGCTGGTCACCTTCGTGGTGAAGTACGGCTTCGAAGCCGCGCTTTCCGTGTCACCCACGCTGAGTGCCGAGGGCAGCTTCCGCGCTGCGTACCTGCTGATTTCTGGCGGTTTCACGGGCATCTTCATCGGCAAGTTCCTCCGCTACCTGCGTGCCTCGCGCCCTTCAGCGCCGCGCCGCAATCTGGAACCGGCCGGCTGAGGTCCGGCGCATCCTGCTCGCCACGCTGCGTGGCCAGCATCTCCCACACCCGCGCGTGACGCTGCGCGGGGATCGTTACCGCCTCGACCGCGCCGGCCCCGAGCCTGTCCTGCAGCTGCTGCAGGTACAGGCTGCGGGGTTGGACCACGCGCTGCGGGACCTGCACGATGCCGGCGACCTCGTCAGGGGGGAACTTGCCCGGCATCGGGGCGCCGATCTGCCCCACGCTCCAGTTCATCGCGTGCGGCGGTGCCTGCAGAACGTAGTGTGTGCTGCCGGTGTTCCAGAACATCTGCTGGGCGCCGGCCCAGCCGTGCCCGGAGCCGCTGTAACGCCGGTTCTGTACCTTCAGCTGGTCATCGCGGGTGTTGTCGTACAGCGTGCCGGTGGCCCATCTATGGTGCGGCCCGCTGTCGTTGCTCCCGTGCACCGCCAGGCAATCCAGGAACACATTCGGGCCGGGCGTGGCTGCGCCGGTAACGAAGCTGTGCCGGGCATGTTCGGCGTAGCAGCGCTGGGTCAGATTGAAGGCCGCGTTGCCTTCGTAGTTGAAGGCGTAGCGGCGCATCCCCTCGGTCGCACCGTAACGCGGATCGAGATAGGCCACGTCCTGGAACGTGTTGAAATGGGCACCGTCATGCGCGGTGATGCCGTGCGACACGTACCGCACGGTCACGTTGCGCACCCATGAATCGCGCACACCGTTGAAGCGCAGGGCGGCATAGGGTCCGTCGGCGGGCGTGCGCAGGGCCGTGCCGGTCTCCGGGTTGCCTTCCAGCCTCAGGTCCTCGATGCCGGCCTCGTGCATGCGGGGCACGCCGACACGGTAGACCGCACCACCACCGAAGCGGTGCTCGATCGCATCGACCACGGGTGCATCCAGCACGAGCGTCGTGCCCTGCACCGCAGTGACCACGCGTTCGTAGTCCATCGCGAAGCCCGCAGGGGTCCAGCCGTAGCGGGCGGTATCGATGCCATCCGGGCCCAGCCAGGCGGCGTTGGGCGTGCGCCGCACGAGGATCGCATCGCCGGCGCGGTAGCCCGCGGTGGAATCCAGCGGCAGCCGCATCGCACCCACCGGGATGTGTTCGGCGCGGAGGCGGGACGGGTGCAGGCCCGCCGTCTGCAGAAGCCGGCCGGGCTCGGGATTGCCCACCTCGATGATCCTGCATTGGCGGCTGGCGCAGGTGGAGCGGATGACGGTGCCGTCGCTGCCGCGGCCTTCGCCGCGCAGTACGACGCCACCCGTACGCAGGGCCAGGGTGCGCGACACGGTGTAGCGGCCCCGCTTGAGAAGCACGACGCCGCGCATGCCGCGGGCATCGGCAGCGTGGCCGCTGACCGCGTCGATCGCCGCCTGGATGCGCGCATGGTCGTCGCCGGCCGAGGACGGGGCGAGCACGGTGCGAACCGGGAGCGCGGCACGCGCCGGGAGCGCGCCGCCGCCGCCGTGATAGCCGGCGCGGGAGAAGTCCGGGACGATGTTGAGCGGGTGATCACTGCCCCGTGCGGAATAAAGGGCATAGCGCAGGCGGCCGTCACTGCCTACGCTCACCAGCGGGGCATCGACGGCGCTGTCGATGGCGTGGGTGAACAGGGAGGGCGGGAAAGCCTCTCCCGCCTGCAGGGCCGCCGGTGTGCACGCGACCAGGGCGGCGAGCGTGGCGGCGGCGATGCTGCGGGACGCCGGAAACAAGGGCATGCGACGGCTTCTATCCATGGAGCGCAAGGCCGGATACTAGCAAGGCGTGCCAGCCCTGTCCTACGCAGGGGAGGGCGACCCATCGTCGGCTGCCGGCCGGGCGGCGGCACCGCTTGAAGGCGATCGAATCATTCGTCGGCGAGTTTCCACTGGGCGGTGCTCGCCAGCACATCCGGGCCTGCCTGCACCCGTCGTTTCAACGCCTCAAGATCGTCGCGCGAGTAGTAGCGCCCCGCGCGGACAACGCCGGCGATCTGATGGAGATTCCGGGCATTGGCGACAGGGTCGCCATCGAGCAGCACCAAATCTGCGGTGTAGCCGACCTCGACACTGCCCATGGTGGCCGTACGGCCCAGGAAGCGGGCGGGATCGCGCGTGGTCATCTGCAGGATTTTCAGCGGCGTCAGGCCGGCCTTGGCGAGTTCGTCGAACTCCTGGTGCAGGGACTGCCCGGGGACCTGGCCGCCATTGTCGGTGCCGGTCATCATCGGCACACCGGCGTCGGCAAACAGTCTGGTCAGCAGGAGCGAGCGCCGGTAGGCCTCGCGGAAGGTGTCCCGCATCGCGGGAGGAAGCTGCCGATACCGCTGTGTGACCGCTCGCCAGTCCTTGAGCGCCTCGGGTGAGAGGTATGGCACATAGGGATCGTGCGCGTATTCGGGAAGGTCGGCCAGATACTCGGTCCGCAGGCGCACCAGCGTGGGCACCTGCCATGTCTGTTGCGCTGCGAACAGCGTGGCAAGTGACTGACACCTTTCGTCGCTGTAGCTGTCAAAGGCGCGCTGGAGACGGGCTGCGCTCTCCGGCTTCTCAAAGGCAGCCGGGTTGATCAGCATCCTGTTGATCCTGTCGGTCAGCAACCGCTGCACGAACGGCGGGATCGCGAAGGGCAGCACCATGGGGTGCGGATGCGCGGCGGCGTCTGCGCGCAGGGCGTTTTCCTGCGACGAGCAGCCGATCCACAGTGCGCTGCCCGGACCCAGGTGCTCGATCGAGCGCAGCCCTGCACGGGCCGCCTCGGCGGGGCTCACCCCGCTCTGCAGATGGCCCACCACCGGCAGGCCAACGCGCTCGGCTTCTGCGAGGGTCGCGAAAAACACCGGCGGCGTCGCCGAGGCGATCTTGATGAAGTCCGCCCCTTGGCGCTGCTGGCGCTGCACCTCCGCCCGGGCGGCGTCCACCGAGGTGGCATCGAACGGCAGGATGAGATTGCCGGGCATCGCCAGCAGGGCAGGCGCATCGGCGCCCAGCGGCAGTGCATGCGCGGCGCGTGCGGCGAGCAGTTCTAGCGAACCATCCATGTGCCGCACACCCGTCACGCCGTCGGCGAGCAGCAGCGCGAGCACGGCCTCGGCGTTGGGCGCAGTCAACGCATGCGTGTGCATGTCGTTGTAGCCGGGCACCACGAACTTTCCGCGCGCGTCGATGGTGCGCACCGTGGCGTCTGCGGCGGCTTCCGCGACGGGAACGATGCCGCTGATGCGCCCGCGCTCCAGCAGGATGCTCATGTCAGGCGTCAATGCGCCGGTGAGCGTGTCCACGACGGTGACACCCTCGAGCCGAAGCGGGTCGGCGTCGGGGGCGTCGTCAGGCCCGGCGGGGACCTGGGCGGCCGAAGGCGCGACCATCGGGCGCTGGCTGCACCCGGCGACCGTGAGCGACAGGCAGACCACGGCGGCTGCGACAGCGAAAAACACTCTGGACATGGGCAATCCCTTTTTGCCCATGATATCCAAATTGGACTTAAAGTCTAATAGTGACCCCCAACCACCTCACGCGCCGCATCTGCGGCGAGCTGCAGGCCTGCCTCGCCGCCACATCCCATGGACCTGAGCAGCAGTGTCAGTGCCTCCCGGCAGAGCTGTTCTGCATCGGATGCACCGTGGTCGGCGGTGATCTGCGCGATCAGGGCAGCGGTGACGGCCACAACGACCATGACGGCCGTCGCCGGGTTATCCACCTGCAGACGGCCCTGCGCCACCCCTGCGGCGATGTCCTGCGCGAGGCCGTGATTGGCCTGTTCTGACATGCGGCGGCCGAGGGTCGTGCGCGCGATGAACTGTGCCAGGGCCGGACTATCCACGGCATGCCGGGCGTAGGTGGCCACGCCGCGTGCCAGGCGCTCTACGGGATCATCTCTTTCCGCATTCGCGGCGCGGATTGCGTGTTCCATCACCCGACGCGATTCCTGGTAAAGCGCATCCGTCAGCTGTTCGCGGTCGCTGAAGTGGTTGTAGAAGGTCTGCTTGGAGATCTTCGCCCGCGCCACCAGTGCATCGATGCTGGCACTTTCCGCGCCGCCCTCGCCAATCAGCTCGAAGCCGGCGTTCAGCAGACGTTCGCGCGTACGTATCCAGCGCAGATCGGTGGCGCGCTTGTCCGGCCGGGGGGCATCGGTGGCCTGCGATGTGGTCAAGGAAATCTCCGGATCCGCGAGCCCCAACCGCGTGGGGCGTTCGAGAGCAAAGCAGTCTACGCAGATCGCGGATGCGCTGAAACACAGGCAGCCACGCGCGCTACGCCGTTCCGGGCGCCGCGAACGGCAGGGGCAGCGGCCCGACCGGATCGCTGCGCCGGGGCAGGCGCGCTCAGCCCTGCAACGGGGGCGGAATGTTGGTCGTGCCCCAGAACGTGCCGAGTTCGTTGACCGCCTTCAGGAATTCCTTGAAATCGATCGGCTTCACGACGAAGGCGTTCACGCCCAGCTTGTAGCTTTCGACGAGGTCTTCTTCTTCGCGCGAGGACGTGAGCATCACCACCGGCGTGCTGCGGGTGCGCGGGTCCCTGCGCATTTCGGCGATGACGTCCAGCCCGCTGAGCTTGGGCAGCTTGAGGTCGAGCACCACCACCACCGGGTGGCTGGGGCGGGTCTGCGCGAACCTGCCTTCGTGGCGCAGGTAATCCAGGGCGTCCTGTCCGTCACGCACATGCACGACGGGATTGAGCAGCTGGCAGCGTTCCAGTGCGGCCAAGGCGAGCTCGGCATCCCGCAGGTCATCTTCTACGAGCAGGAAAGGTCGCAGGTCACTCATCTAGCATTCCTTGGTACACGGTCGGCGGGGGCGCTCCCCCTCGTTGAGGGCGCATATTTTTCCACCGGCGTGATCCGCTGTCAGCTACTTTCTTAACGGTTAAGATAAATAGTTCAGGTTTCCCGGGAGCGGTGCCTGTCCTGCCTTACCGGGGGTGCCCCTGTGCCGCGAATCCCTGGGGTGCGGCGGTGGTCGTCCGGCCGTTCGGGAACCAGCGCAGGAAGCTCAGGAAGGGCTCGCTGGCGATCGCCTGGCGGTTCCGGCAGCCGGGACATTCGATGGCCGCGCCACCGCCCGGGATGCAGGTCAGGGCGGGCGTGTGTTCGGCGGTGAACACATCGCGGCACTGCAGGCACTGCGCGTGCACGCAGGCGACACGCACCTGCTGGGGCGGCAAGCCTGCCGGTGAGGCAAGGCGGACCCGCAACAGGTAGAACGCGCCGGTGTTCGTCATCGCAGAACCTCATCCTCTATGTGTTTCCCGGTGAGGCTAACGAGCGGCGGGTGAGTGCCACGCTAGGCAGGTGTGTAGTGCATGCAAAGATCGCTCCGGCGGAACGGGGCAGTGCGCGCAGGGATCGAGCCGCGCACCGCCCTGGAACGCGCGACTCAGGCGCTGGTGGTCTGCGCGCCGATACGATTCAGTGCATGCAGGTCCTCGTCTGTCAGCGCGACCGCGAGCGACTGCATGTTTTCACGCAGATGCTCGACCGACGATGTGCCGGGAATCAGCAGGATATTGGGTGAGCGGCGCAGCAACCAGGCCAGCGCGACCTGCATCGGCGTGGCACCCAGTGCCTGCGCGATGGACGACAGCGCATCGGATTGCAACGGAGTGAAGCCACCCAGCGGGAAGAACGGCACGTACGCGATGCCGGCCGCCGCCAGCGCGTCGATCAGCACGTCATCGTGGCGGTGGGCGAGGTTGTACTGGTTCTGCACGCAGGCGATGTCGCACAGCCGGCGGCCCTGTTCGACCTGCGCCGCGGTGGCGTTGCTCAGGCCGATATGGCGGATCAGCCCGCGCTGCTGCAGCGTGGCAAGCGCGGTGAGCGGCGCTTCGATCGACCCTTCCGCGGGGCCCATCATGTTGAACATGATGCGGAGATTGACCACCTCCAGAACATCCAGGCCCAGGTGGCGCAGATTGTCATGCACCGCCTGCGTGAGTTCGTCGGCGGACAGGGCCGGCAACCAGGCGCCGGCGGCATCGCGCCTGGCGCCCACCTTGGTGACGAGGGTCAGACCGTCGCGGTACGGGTGCAGGGCTTCGCGGATGATCTGGTTGGTGATGTGCGGGCCGTAGAAATCGCTGGTATCGATGTGGTCCACGCCCAGTGCGATCGCCTCGCGCAGGACGCGGAGGGCCGCGGCGCGATCCTTGGGCGGTCCGAACACGTGGGGGCCGGCGAGCTGCATGGCGCCGTAGCCGAGGCGGCCAACGGTATGGCTGCCGAGTGTGTAGGTCGATGGGGTGAGCGGGGGCGTCATGGCAGGTCCGGTTGGGGGCGTGGGGCCAATCTAGGCGCGCTACCGCTGTGCCACAATCCGCTATAAAGCGCACAGCCTGTATGGAATTCCGAACAATGAGCAGTCATCTGGCCGATCTGCAGGCCTTCATCCTGGTAGCGCGTGCCGGCGGCTTCCGCGAGGGCGCCCGGATCGGGGATGTCAGTGCCTCGAACCTGAGCGAGGCATTGCGGCGGCTTGAAACCCGGCTGGGCGTGCGGCTGCTCAACCGCACTACGCGCAGCGTGGCGCTCACCGAGGCCGGGCGCATGTTGCTGGACCGCGTCGCACCGGCATTGGGTGAGGTGGATTCGGCGCTGGAAGCGGTCAACCAGTTCCGCAGCAGGCCCAGTGGCACGCTGCGGCTCAATGTGCCCGTCAGCGCAGCACGTCTTGTGCTGCCCACGCTGCTGCCTGCCTTCATGGCGGCCTACCCGGATATCAGCGTGGAGGTGACCACCGAAGAGAGCTTCGTGGATATGGTCGCGGCCGGGTGCGACGCCGGTATCCGGTACGAAGAGCGCTTGCAGCCGGACATGATCGCGGTGCCGATCGGGCCGCGCACGCAGCGCATCGCCACCGCCGCGGCTCCCGCGTACCTGGCCGCGCACGGGCGACCGACGCACCCGCGGGAACTGCTGGAGCACAACTGCATCCGGGGCCGCTTCGCCAGCGGCCACCTGCCGGACTGGGAGTTCGAGCGCGATGGGGAGGTGGTGCTCATCGAGCCGCGCGGGCAGCTGCTGGTGCAGATCGGCGGCGGCATCGATCTGGCCGTTGCGGCCAGCGCTGCGGGCGCAGGCGTGATCCATCTGTTCGAGGACTGGCTGCAGCCCTTTTTTGCGCGCGGGCAGCTCGAACCGATCCTGCAGCCGTGGTGGCAGGTGTTTTCAGGGCCGTATCTGTACTATCCCGGAAGACATCTGACCCCGGCACCCCTGCGCGCCTTCATCGACTTCATCAAGGCGCTGCCTGCCTAGCGTTTGGCGCGGCCGGCGGCCGATCAGTCGACCAGGGCGATCTGCCGCGTGAAGCCCGGCCACAGCGCCAGCTTGTGGGTCACATTGGTGATCGTCCGCCGCGGATCGGTCGGGTGGGGGCGGGTTTTCTCGGTGCTTTTGCCCTGGCGCCACAACCCGAACATCACGATCTCCGCGCCCACCGGGAAGCCCTGCAGCCACGCCGCGTCGTTGTGCCCCACGCTGACTTCGTAGAAATCCCGGCGGTCGGTCACGCCGGTACGATGGTACTTCGGGGCGCAGTTGAGATACGTCGCGCTGTAGGCGGCGCCGGGCGGCGGCGAGCGGTGCGACCGGACCGTGCCCACCAGCGCCATCGGCAGGTCGGTGGAGGTCGCGCCGAGCCGTTCCCAGGCCTCGTCGTAGCGATCCTGTTCGTAGAAGAAATTGCGCCACTCGACCTTCTTCTTGCCCAGGCGCAGGGTCAGTTGCGCGGCAAGCAGGTCGTCGCTCTCACACATCGCGCGCAGCACCAGCAGGTCGGCCAGCGTGCGCAGGTAGCTGTCGAGCTGCTGGCCCGTGCCCTGGTAGGCGGTCGGCCGGGGCGCGCCGGCGGGCGTGCCCGGCGCTACGCGCGCGCCTGGTGCGGTGGCCGCGTAGCGTTTCATGCCCTGCTGCAGGATCAGCAGCCGCAGCTCGTGTTTGCCGTCGGCCATGGCCAGCAGGAAATCCGGATCGGATCCGGCCGCGAGGATGCGCTGCAGTCGTCCGGGCGCGTTGTAACGGCAGTCCGGCTGGTGCTCGGCGCCCTTGTTGAGCGCGATGTAGGCCGGCACGTGGATGGGGGTGTCGCGGTCCGCGCGGCTGCGGCTGTGTTCGGTCACGAACTTGACCGACGCGCCGCATCCCGGGCTGTCGCACAGCAGTGTCGGCAGGGTCTGCTGCGCGTCATGGCGTTTCTGCAGGTCCTCCAGCACGTGCAGGGTGCCGTGGGTGCCCACCGCCTTGCGCATTTTGATTCCGCGACTCATCTGCAACCGCTGCTTCGTTCAATGACCGCCATGATAGACGTGTTCGGCAGGCGGGGCCGGGCGGCCCTCACTCTCCCTGCGTGGCGAACCGCAGCCGGTTGTGGTCCGGGTCCACCACCATCATTTCGCGACCGCCCCACGGCACGTCCGCCGGTGCCCGGAAGACGGTCGCGCCGCCCGCAATGAAGGCGGTGTACAGGGCATCCACATCGGGCACGTGGAAGTACACCGCACCGCCGGGTTCGCAGTCGCCGGCATGTTCACTGAGGAACAGCAGCTGCCCGGCGCGGCTGATCTGGACGAACAGCGGCATGTCCGGTGCGAAGCGGTGCTCCCAGTCGATGGCAAAGCCCAGCCGCTGGTAGAACGGCACGCTGACTGCGGCGTTGGTCATGCGCAGCTGCGGAATGACGGTTTGCTTCATGGCGCGCTCCAGATGGCAGACTACGGTGCACCTATTCTCGCCTTGATTGGACCGGTGGTGGCATGCACGTCAGAACCTTCATGGTGATCCTTTCCGGCAGCGGGATCGATCTGCGCATCGATGGAGTGCCGGTGGTCGGATTCTTCACCGGCAGGCGGGTGCGTGCGCCCAGCCTGTCCGTGGCCGAAGGCCGCGCCAGGGAAGACGTCCTGGCCGAGTGGCGCGCTGGGGGAACCTATGCCGAAAAGAACAGCGGCGGCCTGCCGCTGCTGACTGTCTCACGCGCCTACCGGATCGGCTCTCTGGCAGGGATATTCGGAAGGAAGCCTGGCGGCTATACGTTCTACAGCACCGAGGACTAGCCGGGCGATCGGCATTCAAAGCGCTCGATCAACCCCGGGTCTGCACCGCGAAGCGGGCATGACCATCGCAAGGCTAGAGCTGCCCCTTGATGCCCCGATAATCCCGCGGCGACATCCCCACCGTCGCCTTGAACTGCCGCGCGAATGCGCTTTGATCGGAGAACCCGCATTGCTGCCCGATGCTGGCGATGCTTTCATCGCCGTGCAGCAGGCGCATGGCGGCTTCGATGCGCAGCTTGGTCAGCAGCTGCTGCGGCGTGACCTGGAACACGCGCCGGAAGTGGCGCTCCAGCTGCGCCACGGAGAGCTCGGCCAGGTTCGCCAGCGACTGCACACGCAGCTGTTCGTCGTAATGGTTCTGCATGTGTTCGAGCACCTTGTTCAGACGCTCGAACGCCGAATGCCGGTTGTCGGGCTGGCCCAGGTCGCGCGAGATGCCGATCACCCCGGACACCTCTTCGCCCTGGCACACCGGTCGTTTGAAGGTCAGGCACCAGCCCGGCATGCGGTTGGGATACAGATGCACTTCCAGCTGGTTGTCGATCACCTCGCCGCACAGCACGCGGCGGTCCTGGATGGTGTAACTGCCCCCCAGCGGAAGCGGGAAAAGTTCCAGCGCCGTTCTGCCGATCACGTCGCTGCGCAGCTTGCGGCCCAGGCGCCGCACCAGCGTCAGGTTGCAGTGCGTGTAACGCCCCTCCTGGTCCTTGATGAAGAAAACCACCTCGGGGAGTTCATCGAACAAAGACTGCATTTCTTTGCCGGAAAGGTTGACGTCCATCAAATCCACTGGCGTTCTGCTGGGGGGCACGTGGCTCAGATCCTAGCGCAAAGCGCGGCCCGTGCAAGGCAGATGCATTGTGCGGATTTCCGCATTTGCCACCGCCATTCCGCGCTAGTCGCCGCAGGGGCCGGATGGGAGCATCATGGCCATGCACACCATCGACGTGATCGACTCCCACACCGCCGGCGAACCGACCCGTGTCGTGATCTCCGGTTTCCCCAGCCTGGGCGAGGGCGACCTCGCAGAGTGCCGCGAGCGCTTCCGCAGCGGGTTCGACCACTGGCGCAGTGCGATCGCGTGCGAGCCGCGCGGTTCGGACACCATGGTCGGCGCGCTGCTGCTGCCACCGCGCGATCCGCGCGCCTGCGCCGGCGTGATCTTCTTCAACAACGTGGGCTACCTGGGCATGTGCGGCCACGGCACCATCGGCGTGGTCCGCACATTGCTGGAACTGGGCCGGATCGGCCCCGGGCAGCACCTGATCGAAACGCCGGTGGGGCCTGTCGGTGTTGAGCTGGATGCGGCGGGCAACGTCTCGGTGGACAACGTGGAAAGCTACCGGCATGCGGCCGGGGTGGAGATCGACGTGGCGGGGCATGGCCTCGTGCGCGGCGACATCGCCTGGGGCGGGAACTGGTTCTACATCACCGAACAGTCCCCGTGCGCGCTGGAACTGGCCCACCAGCGTGAACTGACCGCCTATACCGAAGCGATCCGCCAGGCACTCGAAGCGGCCGGCATCACCGGTGCCGAGGGCGGCGAGATCGACCATATCGAAGTGAACGGTCTGGCGCCGGATGGCAGCGGGCAGGCGCGCAATTTCGTGTTGTGCCCGGGCCTGGCCTACGACCGTTCGCCGTGCGGCACGGGCACCAGCGCCAAGCTGGCGTGCCTGGCCGCCGATGGCAAACTCGCGCCGGGGGAGCGCTGGATCCAGCAGGGCATCCTGGGCAGCGCCTTCGAAGGCAGCTACCGCGCCAGTGGGCGCGGCATCGCCCCGCGTATTACTGGTACCGCTCACATCACCGCCCGTGCGCAGCTGGTGATCGATCCGGCCGACCCGTTCGCGTGGGGTATCGGCGCGCAGGCCCGCGCGCACGGATGAACACCTACGACCTCATCATCGTGGGTGCCGGCATTGTCGGTGCCGCCTGCGCCGAAGCCGCCGCAGCCGAAGGCCTGCGCGTGGCGGTGGTCGAGCCGGGCCCGGTCGGCGGTGGCGCGACCGCGGCGGCGATGGGGCATCTGGTCGCGATGGATGATGACCCGGCCGAGCTGGCTCTGTCTGCGTACTCGCTGCGGTTGTGGGAGCGCTATGCGCATTTGAAGGACGCCGAGTTCAGCCGCTGCGGCACCCTATGGGTGGCGCGCAATCCGCGCGAGCTGGCGGCGGTGCCGGCCAAGATCGCGCGGCTGGCAGAGGCCGGCATCCAGGCCGAGCTGATCGATGCCGCGCAGCTGTACCGCCTTGAACCGCACCTGGTTCCCGGCCTGGCCGGGGGCATGCGGGTGGCCGGCGAGGCGGTCGTGTATCCGCCGCGCATGGCGCGTTATCTGGTGGACCAGGCCTGCCAGGCCGGCGCCCGCCTGTATGCCGGGCGGCGCGTGGTGGCCCTGCTTGACCACGGCGTGCGGCTGGACGATGGCCAGGCGTTGTCCGGGCCGGTGCTGGTGGCCAGTGGCGTGGATCTGCCGCAGCTGTTGCCGGAACTGCCGATGCGGCCGCGCAAGGGCCAGCTGGTGATCACCGATCGTTATCCCGGCCTGGTCCATCACCAGTTGCTGGCGCTGGATTACGCCGATTCCGCACACGGCGATGCCGAGACCAGCGTGGCGTTCAATGTGCAGCCGCGGCCGACCGGGCAGATCCTGATCGGCTCGTCGCGGCAGTTCAACGTCGCCGACCGGGAGGTGTCGTTGCCGCTGCTGCGGCAGATGCTGGCGCAGGCGTTCGCCTTCCTGCCGGTGCTGCGCGAGCTGCAGGCGATCCGGATCTGGACCGGGTTGCGCCCGGCCACGCCGGATGGCCGCCCGTACCTGGGGGCCGTGCCGGGCCGCCGCGATGTGTGGGTGGCCGCCGGTCACGAAGGCCTGGGGGTCACCACGGCGCTGGGTAGCGCGCGGTTGATCGTGGATGGCGTGCTGGGGAGCACGCCGGCCATCGATCCCGCGCCGTATCGGCCGGACCGCGCGATCACCAGGGTGGCCGCATGAGCGCGCCGGTGCATCTGTCGGTCAATGCGCAGCCGGTCCAGGTGCCCGATGGCGCCACCGTGGCCGTTGCGGTGGCCATGGCCGGTGGCGCGTTCCGCACCTCGCGCGGCGGGGAGCCGCGCGCGCCGCTGTGCGGCATGGGCGTGTGCTTCGAATGCCGGGTCCGTATCGACGGCGTGGCCCAGCTGCGCGCCTGCATGACACCGGCGCGGGACGGCATGGAGGTACTGACCGATGGCTGAGTCCGTGCGGCATTACGACGTGCTGGTGGTCGGCGCCGGCCCGGCGGGGCTGGCCGCCGCGCACGCAGCCGCTTCGCATGGCGTGCGCGTGGGCATCGTGGATGCGCAGCCGCGTGCCGGCGGCCAGGTCTGGCGCCACGATGTGGCCCACCGTGCACCGGCGATGGCACGCCGCGCGCTGGCGGCCCTCGGGGCGGGCCAGGTGGACTGGCTGGCGCAGACCCAGGTCACGCTGGCGCAACCGGGCTGGCTGCTGGCAGACAGCCCCGCCGGCGCCCGGCAACTGCACTACGGCAGCCTGGTGCTGGCCACCGGGGCGCGCGAACTGCTGCTGCCGTTCCCGGGCTGGACGCTGCCCGGCGTCACCGGTGCGGGCGGCGCGCAGGCGTTGGCCAAGCAGGGGTGGCCGTTGACGGACCGGCGGGTGGTGGTGGCCGGCAGCGGCCCGTTGCTGTTGGCCAGTGCGGCAACGCTGCGCCGCCACGGCGCGCACGTGCTGGGCATCCACGAGCAGGCATCGCGCCGCGCGCTGGCCGGGTTCGCCCTGCAGCTGCCGCGCTGGCCGGCCAAGGCCCTGCAGGCGGCGGCGCTGCAGGTGCAGCTGGCCGGTATCGGCTACCACGCCGGGAGCGTGGTGGTGGCCGCGCATGGCGATACACAGCTGCGTGAGATCGAGATCGAGGGCCCGCGTGGCCGCTATCACATCGTCTGCGACCAGTTGGCCGTCGGCTACGGGCTGGTGCCCAACACGGAACTGGCCGAGCTGCTCGGTTGCCGGCTGGAGCGCAGCGGTGCACACCCGCAGGTGGCCGTGGACGCGCAGCTGCGCAGCAGCGTGGCCAATGTATTCGCCGCAGGCGAGGCGTTGGGCATCGGCGGGCGCGACAGTGCGCGCATCGAAGGCGCCATCGCCGGGCACATGGCCGCCGGGGCCCCCGATGCCGCGCAGGCGCTGCAGTCCCGCCGCCGCCGCGCCCGCGCCTTCGCCACACAGCTGCAGCACGCCTTCGCGCTGGATGCGCGCGTGCACGATCTGGCCCGCGAGGAGACCGTGATCTGCCGCTGCGAAGACGTTGCGCTGGGCGAGCTGCGTGGCTTCACCGACACGCGCGACGCCAAGCTCGCCTCGCGCTGTGGCATGGGCGCCTGCCAAGGCCGCATCTGCGGCAGCGCACTGGCCGAACTGGGCCTGGGCGATGCCGACCGCTCCACCGATGGCGGCCGCCGGCCGCCCGTGTTCCCGGTCCGCCTCGCGGCGCTGGCCGACTCCTTCACCGACGACTCGCAAGGAATACATCCATGAGCAATGCCTCTTTCTGGAAGGGCGTCCTGCCCGCCATCACCACCCCGTTCACTGCCGACGGCAGCGTCGATCACGCCTTCCTGGCCAAGCACGCAGTGCAACTGGTCGATGCCGGTTCGACCGCCATCGTGCCGCTGGGATCGCTGGGCGAAGCGGCGACGCTGAGCTTCGATGAGAAGGTGGCCATCGTGGCCACGCTGGTGAAGGCGGTCGGCGACCGCGTGCCAGTGGTGCCGGGCATCGCCGCGCTGTCCACCGAGGAAGCGGTCAAGCTGGCGCAGGCGGTCAAGGCTGCCGGTGCCGGTGGCCTGATGGTGCTGCCGGTGTACGTGTACACCTCCGATTGGCATGAAGCGGCCGCGCATGCGCGGGCCGTGCTCGGCGCCACCGATCTGCCGTGCATCCTCTACAACAACCCGGTGGCTTACCGCACCGACATCCTGCCGGCCCAGATCGCGCAGCTGGCCGGTGAGTTCGCCAACCTGCAGGCGGTCAAGGAATCCTCGGGCGAGATCCGCCGTTTCGCCTCGATCAAGGAGCTGCTGGGCGACCGCCTGGTGCTGCTGGTCGGCATGGACGATGCGATCGTGGAAGGCCTGGCGATGGGCGCCGAGGGCTGGATCGCGGGCCTGGTGAATGCCTATCCGGTGGAGTCGGTGCAGCTGTTCGAGCTGGCCCGTGACGGCGGCTACGCGGCGTCTGCCGAGCTGTACAACTGGTTCCTGCCGCTGCTGCGCCTGGATACCGTGCCCAAGTTCGTCCAGCTGATCAAACTGGTCCAGGCCAAGGTCGGGCTGGGCAGCGAAACCGTGCGCGCGCCGCGCCTGGTGGTCGAAGGCGCCGAACGTGCGGACGCGCTGGCCATCATCGACCACGCCATCGCCACCAAGAAGGCCTGATATGACCACTGTCGAACCGCTCCTGCTGGCGGGACGCTGGCAACCGTGCCTGTCGCTGCAGGGAAGCTTCCGCGCGGCGGATCCCACCACCGGCGAGAGTATCGGACCCGCATTCCCGGTCAGCGGTGCGGCCGACATCGAGACCGCGGTCGCGGCGGCCAGTGCCGTCGCGGCCGAGCTGGCCGCCGCACCCGTGGAGCGCATCGCGGCGTTCCTGGATGCCTACGCCGACGCGCTGGATGCCGATGCGGACACGCTGGTGGCGCTGGCCCACGCGGAAACCGCGCTGCCGGCCCCCACGCGCCTGCGCGGCAACGAGCTGCCGCGTACCACCGGCCAGCTGCGCCAGGCCGCGGCCGCCGTGCGCAGCTTCAGCTGGACCCAGCCGGTGATCGATACGGCGGCCGGGCTGCGCTCGCACCTTGCGCCCCTGTCCAAGCCGGTGCTGGTGTTCGGTCCCAACAATTTCCCGTTCGCGTTCAACGCGATCGCGGGCAGCGATTTCGCCTCGGCGATCGCGGCCCGCAATCCGGTGATCGCCAAAGCACATCCGCTGCACCCGGCCACCAGCCAGCGCATGGCGCAGCTGGCCCACACCGCACTGGTGCAGGCCGGCCTGCCGGCGGCGGCGGTGCAGCTGCTGTACCAGTTCGACAACACGCTGGGGGTGGCGCTGGCAGGCGATGCCCGGCTGGGGGCGATCGGCTTCACCGGCAGTCGCGCCGGTGGCCTGGCGCTGAAGGCGGCGGCCGACGCGGCCGGTGTGCCGTTCTATGCCGAACTCTCCAGCGTCAATCCGGTCTTCATGCTGCCGGGCGTGCTGGCCGAACGCGGCGAGGCCCTCGCGCAGGAATTCTTTGCCTCCTGCACGCTGGGCAGCGGCCAGTTCTGCACCAACCCGGGCGTGGTCGTGGTGCCGCACGGCAGCGACGGCGATGCCTTCGTTGCTGCGGCCACGGCGCACTTCGCCGCGGCTGCACCGATGGTGCTGTTCTCGCAGGGCGGCCTGGATCATCTGGCCCACGGGGTGGCGACGCTGCGCGGTGCCGGCGCGGACCTGCTGGCCGGCGGTGCGGTGGGCGAGGGCGGCTACCGGCACGCGCCGACGCTGCTGAGCGTGGATGCCGAGGCATTCATCGCACAGCCCCAGGCGCTGCAGACCGAAGCCTTCGGTCCGGTCAGCCTGCTGGTGCGGGTCGCCGATGTGGAGGCGATGGTGCAGGTCGCATCCGCGTTCGAGGGCAACCTGACCGGCACGCTGTACCGCGCCACCGATGGCAGCGACGATGTCGCGTGGCAATCGATCGCCCCGGTGCTGCGGGCACGGGTGGGCCGCCTGATCAATTCGAAGATGCCGACCGGCGTGGCCGTGAGTGCGGCGCAGAATCACGGCGGCCCGTTCCCGAGCACCGGCCATCCCGGCTTCACCTCGGTCGGCATGCCCGGTGCGATCCGCCGTTTCGCGGCGCTGCACAGCTATGACACGGTGCCCGATGCGCTGTTGCCGGTGGAGCTACGCGACCGCAACCCGGGCCGCGCGCAGCGCACGATCGATGGCGCCGCCAGTACCGGCGATGCAGGAAGCGTGGCATGAGCGGACAGATCGGGGGGCTCAGCCTGGCGCAGGCGCAGGCGCTGCTCAAACCCTGGGAGGATCGCGCACCCGCCATCGCCCTGGAGGAGTACCAGGCGCGCATTGCCCAGGCGCGTGCGCGGATGGCGGCAGAGGGCGTGGATGCGCTGCTGATCGGCGCGGGCACCTCCCTGCGTTACTTCGCCGGCGTGCCGTGGGGCGCGACCGAGCGTCTGGTGGGGCTGCTGCTCACGGCCAGCGGCGATCCGCTGCTGGTGTGCCCGGTGTTCGAGGAAGGCTCGCTGGATGCCGTGCTTAAGATTCCCGCAGACAAGCGGCTGTGGGAAGAGCACGACGACCCCCATGCGCTGGTGGCCGCACTGATGGCCGAGCGCGGGGCGCGCACGCTGGCGCTGGACCCGGGCATCGCCTTCGGCGTGCATACGGGTCTGTCCCGGCACCTGCCAGCGGCGGCGATACGCGATGCCACCGCGATCATCGACGGTTGCCGCATGTGCAAGTCGCCTGCCGAGCTGGCCCTGATGCAGCAGGCCTGCGACATGACGCTGCACGTGCACCGCCTTGCCGCCCGCCTGGCGCGGGTGGGCATCGGCACCGATGAACTGGTGCGCTTCATCGACCAGGCACACCGTGCGCTGGGCGCCGACAACGGCTCCACCTTCTGCATCGTGCAGTTCGGCCCTGCCACGGCCTTCCCGCATGGCATCCCCGGCGTGCAGCACCTGGCCGAGGGCCAGCTGGTGCTGATCGATACCGGTTGCACGGTGCAGGGCTACCACTCCGACATCACGCGCACGTGGATCTTCGGCACCCCCGACGATACGCAGCGCCGGATCTGGGCGCTGGAGCATGCCGCGCAGGCGGCGGCGTTCGCTGCGGTGCGCCCTGGGGTTAGCTGTGCCTCCGTCGATGCGGCGGCGCGCACCGTACTGGAAGCGGCCGGGCTCGGCCCGGACTACCGCTTGCCCGGTCTGCCGCACCGCACTGGCCATGGCTGTGGGCTTGCCATCCACGAGGCGCCCTACCTGGTACGCGGTAACGACACGGTGCTGCAGCCGGGCATGTGCTGCAGCAACGAGCCGATGATCGTGGTGCCGGGCGCCTTCGGCGTGCGGCTCGAGGATCATTTTTTCGTGACCGCGCAGGGCGCGCAGTGGTTCACCCCGCCGTCGCCGGCCATCGATCGTCCGTTCGCCTGACGCTTCTTTCGTGATCGCTGTTACTGGAGTTGATGCATGGCCCTGATCCGTCCTCTCGCCATCGGTCTGCTGGCTGCCGCGCTGGCCACTGCCTGCCAACCGTCCACCGCCCCGTCGGCGAACGTCGAAACACCGGCCGGTGCCGGTGCCGTCGCATCGGCGGCGCAGGCCTTCGATGCACTGCTGGATGAGCAGTGGCAGTATCAGCTGGCGCACAACCCGGAGTTCGCCAGCATCATCGGCGACAAGCGCTACAACGATCGCTGGACCGACTACAGCCTGGCCGCGGTGGCAGCCGACCGCCAGGCCACGGCCGGGCTGCTCGCGCGGTTCGAAGCCGTCCAGGCCACCGGCCTGGACGAACAGCGCCAGCTGAGCCAGCAGATGATGCTGCGCCAGCTGCGCGACCGGCTGACCGCGATCGACCTGAAAACGCACGAGATGCCGCTGGAGCCGGTGGGTGGCATCCAGCTGGGGCTGGCCGGGATGGGCGATGCCTTCCCGTTCGAGAACGCCAAGGATTACCAGGACTACATCGCGCGGCTCAACGCCATTCCCGCGCTGCTGGAGCAGATCACCGAGGTCTCGCGGCAGGGCGCCAGGGACGGCCTGGTGCAGCCCCGCTATCTGCTGGAACGGCTGCCGGCGCAGATCGCCAGCATCGCCGCGCCGGCCGGTGCCGAGAGCGCGTTCGCCTCGCCCCTGAAGAAGCTGGATGCGGCGGTGGCCGACCCGGAGCAGCGTGCCGCCATCCGCACCCAGCTGATTGCCGCCGTCGATGGCCAGGTACGCCCGGCCTATACCCGCCTGGCGGCTTTCGTGAAGGATGAGTACGCCGCGAAAGGCCGCGCGAACGAAGGCATCTGGTCGTTGCCTGACGGCGACAAGCGCTATCTGTTCGCCGTGCGCACCCAGACCACCACCGACAAGACGCCCGAGGAGATCCATCAGATCGGCCTGGCGGAAGTGGCGCGGATCGAGGGCGAGATGACCCGGATCGCCCGCGAGCAGGGCTTCCCGGATCTGGCCCGCTTCCGCACGGCGGTGGCCACCGACAAACGTCACTTCGCCACCTCCAGCGAGCAGATCCTGACGTTGTATCGCGGCTACATCGCCGACATGGAGCCGGAGCTTCCCAAGCTGTTCGGCACCCTGCCCAAAACGCCGCTGGAGGTGCAGGGGATGCCGGCCTTCCGGCGCACGGCACCCGGCGCGGAATACTGGCAGAGCAATCCGCAGGGCACCAAGCCGGCCATCGTGATGGTCAACGCCAACGATGCCACCGAGCGCACCCTGGTCAACATCGAAACCACGGCGTACCACGAAGGCGTGCCGGGCCATCACCTGCAGATTTCGTTGTCGCAGACCTTGCCGCTGCCGCCGTTCCGCCAGCAGGCCGGCTACAACGCGTTCATCGAGGGCTGGGCGCTGTATGCCGAACAGCTGGCCGGCGAAGTGGGCTTCTTCAAGGATCCCTACAGCCGGTACGGGCACCTGGCCGGCGAGCTGCTGCGCGCCAATCGCCTGGTGCTGGACACTGGCGTGCACTACAAGCGCTGGACGCGCCAGCAGATGGTGGACTTCTTCCACGCGCATCCTTCCGATGATGAACCGAGCATCCAGGCCGAGACCGACCGCTACATCGTCTGGCCGGGCCAGGCGCTGGGTTACAAGATCGGCCAGCTCGACATCCTCGCCCTGCGCGCCCGCGCCGAACAGGCGCTCGGTGATCGCTTCGACATCCGCGCGTTCCACGACGCGGTTCTCGGCGGCGGTGCGATGCCGCTGGACCTGCTCGACGCCCGCATCGAGGCCTGGATCGCCCAGGCCAAGGCCACACCGTTGCCCAGCGCGGACGCCACCCGCAAGGAGACCCCATGAACCTGCGTTCCCCTCTGTCGCTTGCCCTGCTGTTGGGCATCAGCGCGACCGGCCTGATGGCCCCGTCTGCCGACGCCGCAGGCGCGGGTGCCACCGCTGGCACCGCGACCGCCACTGACGCTGCGGCGCGCTTCAAGGCGCTGTACACCCGTGAATGGAGCTGGCGCGCGCAGCAGCTGGCCGGCGGCGATGACGAAAACGGCGGCGGTCGGCCAGCCGACCACCTGCCCAAGGTCGACCCGGCGACGCAGCAGATGCGCACCGCGTACTGGCAGCAGGTGCTGAAGGAACTCGACGCGGTGCCGCAGGCACAGCTCCCGCCCGCGGACCAGGTCAACTACCAGGTTTACCGGCAGCAGATCGAGGTGCTGCTGGACCAGCAGCACTACCGTGCCTGGGAGATGCCGTTCAACAGCGACACCGCGTTCTGGACCAACCTCGGGTTTACTGCACGCGGCAGCTTCCACAGCGCCGATGACTATCGCCGCTATCTGGCCCAGCTGGCCGACATCCCGCGCTACTTCACCGACCAGACCGCGAACATGCGTGCCGGCCTGGCCCGGGGGTTCAGCCAGCCGCGCGTGACGCTGACCGGTCGCGACCAGTCGATCGCCGATGTGGCGCAGGCCAAGGGCGAGGCGAACCTGTTCTACACCCCGTTCAAGCAGATGCCCGCCAGCATCCCGGCCGCGCAGCAGGCCGAACTGCGGCAGCAGGCGCTGACGGCGATCTCCGGCAGCGTGATCCCGGCCTACAGCGCATTGCTGCGCTTCATGCGCGAGGAGTATCTGCCCAAGGCGCGCACCACGCTGGCCGGCGAAGCGCTGCCGGATGGCAAGGCGTATTACCGTGCGCAGATCCGCGAGTTCGTCACCCGCGACATGTCGCCCGCGCAGATCCACCAGATCGGCCTGGAGGAAGTGGCGCGCCTGCGCGCCGAGATGCAGCAGGTCATGGACGAGGTGGGCTACAAAGGCAGCTTCGCCGACTTCCTGACCTTCCTGCGGACCGATCCGCAGTTCTATGCCAGAACGCCGCAGGAACTGCTGAACCACGCCGCCTGGATCGCCAAGACCATGGACGGCAACCTGGGCCGCTACTTCGGCCGGGTGCCGCGCCAGCGCTTCACCATCAAGCCGGTGCCGGATGATCTTGCCCCGTTCTACACCGGGGGCCGCGGCGGTCTGGATACCTATTGGCTCAATACCTACAACCTGCCGTCGCGGCCGCTGTACGTGCTGCCGGCGCTGACCCTGCACGAATCCTCGCCCGGCCATTCGCTGCAGATGTCGCTCGCGGCCGAGGATACCGCGCTGCCGGATTTCCGCCGTTACACCTATATCTCCGCCTACGGCGAGGGCTGGGCGCTGTACTGCGAGTACCTCGGGCAGGAGATGGGCATGTACACCACGCCCTACGAGCGCTTCGGCTACCTGACCTACCAGATGTGGCGTGCGGCGCGGCTGGTGATCGACACCGGCGTGCACAGCCAGGGCTGGAGCCGCGAACAGGCACTGGCCTACCTGCGCGACAACGCCGCGTTGAGCGAACACGAGATCACCACCGAGGTCGACCGCTACATCGCCTGGCCGGGCCAGGCCCTGTCGTACTACCTGGGGGAGCTGGAGATCCTGACACTGCGCAGGAAGGCCGAGGCCGCGCTGGGCGCGAAATTCGATATCCGCCACTTCCACGATGCGGTGCTGTCGCTCGGTTCGGTGCCCCTGCCGGTGCTGGAGGCGCGCATCGACCGTTTCATCGCCGAGGGCGGCACATCGCCGTGGCCGGACAGCGCGCACTGACCCATCGCACCTCCTTCGCCTGCTCGTTGCGGCGCTGCTGCCGCACCGGCACCGGCCCGCAACGTGACACCGGAGCACCCTCATGGCTTCAGCAGGAAAGTTCCACAAGCGCCTCAGCCTGACCGACCTGACCTTCATCGGCCTGGGTTCGATCTTCGGCTCGGGCTGGTTGTTCGCCGCCAGCCATGTGTCTTCCATCGCCGGTCCGGCCGGCATCCTGTCGTGGATCATCGGCGGCATCGCGGTGTTCCTGCTGGGCCTGGTGTACTGCGAGCTGGGCGCGGCGCTGCCGCGTGCCGGCGGCGTGGTGCGCTACCCGGAGTATTCGCACGGCACCCTGCTGGGCTGGTTGACCGGGTTCATCACCCTGATCGCGTTTTCCAGCCTGATCGCCATTGAAGTGGAGGCCTGCCGCCAGTACGCGGCGGCCTGGTTTCCCTCGCTGAGCCAGCCCGGCAGCAGCCATCCCACGCTGGCCGGGTGGCTGCTGCAGTTCGCCCTGCTGGTGCTGTTCTTCCTGCTGAACTACTTCAGCGTCAAGACGTTCGCGCGCGCCAACAACATCATCAGCGTGTTCAAGTTCCTGGTGCCGCTGCTGGTGATCGTGCTGCTGCTTTCGCACTTCAATCCCGACAACCTGACCAGCCAGGGCTTCGCGCCCGCCGGCATGGCCGGCGTGGAGGCGGCGATCTCCGCCGGTGGCATCATCTTCGCCTACCTGGGGCTGACCCCGATCGTGTCGGTGGCCAGCGAGGTGCACAACCCGCAGCGCACGATCCCCATTGCGCTGATCCTGTCGGTGGCGCTTTCCACGGTGATCTACGTGCTGCTGCAGGTGTCCTTCCTGGGCGCGGTGCCCGGCGATGTGCTGGCCAACGGGTGGGCCGGCATGGACAAGGTGTTCTCGCTGCCGTACCGCGATATCGCCCTCGCACTGGGCATGGGCTGGCTGGCGACGCTGGTGGTGGCCGATGCGGTGGTCTCGCCCAGCGGCACCGGCAACATCTACATGAACGCCACGCCGCGCGTGGTGTATGGCTGGGCCCGCAGCAGCGGCTTCCTGTCGATCCTGACCCGCGTGGATGCCGCATCGGGCATTCCGCGCCCGGCACTGTGGCTGAGCTTTGGGCTCTCGGTGTTCTGGACGCTGCCGTTCCCGTCGTGGGAAACGCTGATCGGCGTGGTCTCGGCGGCGCTGGTGTTGAGCTACGCGATCGCGCCGGTCACGGTGGCCGCGCTGCGCCGCAGTGCGCCGGACCTGGAGCGCCCGTTCCGGGTGAAAGGGCTGGCGGTGCTGGGCCCGTTGTCATTCATGATCGCCGCGCTGATCGTGTACTGGTCCACCTGGACCACGGTGTCGTGGCTGCTGGGGTTGCAGGTGGTGATCTACGCGGGCTACGTGCTGTCGCAGCTGTTCCAGCCGCAGCGGCGCACCCGCGTGCTGCGCCAGGTGCGCAGCTCGGCCTGGCTGATCGCGTTCTTCATTCTGGTGATGGCGGTGTCGTGGCTGGGCACGTTCGGCGGGATCGGTGTGATCGCGCACCCGTGGGATACCGCGTGTGTGGCCGTGATCGCCTTTTTCATCTATCACTGGGGCGCGCGCAGCGGGCTGACCAGCGCCGAGCTCAGACTGGAGGAAGACGATGGTGAATAAGTGGCAGGTGCGTATTGCCCTGGCCTGCATGGTGTGGGCGGCCGCTTCAGCCAATGCCGCGCCCGGTATCGCCGACTACCAGCGCTCGCTGGGGCTGCGCGACGCCTGGAGCGGCCTGACCCGCGACGTCGCCTTTCCGGCACAGTGGCGGGGCGATGGCCACTTCTACTATCGCCACACGGTAGACGGGGGATTCGCGTTCGTACTGGGCACGCCCGGCAGCGATACGCTGCAGCCGGCCTTCGATGCCGCGCGGCTGGCACAGGGGCTGGCCGCCGCCAGCCAGCAGCCGCAGGCGGCGCTGAAGCTGCCGTTCTCGCAGTTCGAGTACGTGGCCGAGGGCAGCGACCCGAACGGCGCGATCCGGTTCTACATGGACAGCGACTACGCGGCCTGGCGCTGCACGTTGACGACGTATGTGTGCGCACCGGTGGCCGGGCCCGGGCGGCCACGCGCGTTCGGGGTGGTGCGTGACCTGCGCGTGCCGGCCGACCCGACCCCACGGCGCTCGCCGGACGGGCAGTGGGAAGCGTATGCCGAGGGCTTCGACGTGGTGCTGCGTCACGTGGCGGACGGCCGCCGGATACCGCTGACCCGCGATGGCGGCGCGGCGGCGTTCTACGACCCGCAGACGCTGGCCTGGTCGCCGGATTCGCGGCATGTTGCGGTGTACCGGGTGAAGCCCGGCCTGGCCCGCCTGGTCACCCGTGTCGAGACCACACCGCGCGGGCAGCTGCAGCCGCAGGTACAGACGCAGCTGTACCCCAAGCCGGGCGATCCGGTCGATATCGAGCAGCCGGTGCTGTTCGGCGTGGATGGCAGCCGCAAGGACATCGATACCGCGTTGCTGGCCAATCCCTATGCGCTCTCGCCGATCCAGTGGCGCAGCGACAGCAGCAGTTTCAGCCTGCAGTACGTGCAGCGTGGCTTCCAGACCGTACGCGTGGTGGTGGTGGACGCCGCCAGCGGCCGGGCGCATGCGGCGGTGGAGGAAACCGCGAAGACATTCGTCTACGCCGACCGCACCTTCGCGCACGAGGTGGGCGGCCTGGGCAGGGAGATCCTCTGGATCTCCGAACGCGATGGCTGGCGGCACCTGTACCGGGTGGACGGCAGCACCGGCAAGGTGCTCACGCAGATCACCCGCGGTGAGTGGGTGGTGCGCGACGTGCTGCGCGTGGACGACGCCCAGCGCCGGATCTGGTTCACCGCCAGTGGCATGGATGCGGGCCGGGATCCCTACCAGCGGCAGCTGTTCCGCGTGGATTTCGATGGCCAAGGGCTGACCCGCCTGACCGGGGTGGACGCGGACCACGACATCGCGATCTCCGATGATGGCCGGTTCTACATCGATGTGTACTCGCGCCCGGACATGGCGCCGATCGCCGAGCTGCGCAGCATCGATGGCACGCGGCTGCGCGAACTTGCGCGCGGCGACATCTCGCGGCTGCTGGCCGCCGGCTGGAAAGCCCCGGAGAGCTTCGTGGCCAAGGGCCGCGATGGCACGACCGATATCTGGGGCATGGTGGTGCGCCCGCGTGACTACGACCCCGGCAAGCGCTACCCGGTGATCGAGAACATCTACGCCGGCCCACACGATGCCTTCGTGCCGAAGACCTTCTGGCCGTTCGGGTATCACGCCGGCGGCGACAAGCAGATCGGCATGCAGGCGCTGGCCGACCTGGGCTTCATCGTGGTGCAGATCGATGGCATGGGGACCGCGCACCGCTCCAAGGCCTTCCATGATGTGGCCTGGAAGAACCTTGGCGATTCCGGGTTCCCGGACCGCATCGCCTGGCACAGGGCGCTGGCGGCGAAGGACCGTTCCTACGATATCCGCCGTGGGATAGGCATTTACGGGGCCTCGGCCGGGGGCCAGAGCACGCTGGGCGCGCTTGAGCTGCACCCGGAGGTCTACACCGTGGGGGTGGCGATGGCGGGCTGCTTCGACAACCGCATGGACAAGATCAGCTGGAACGAGCAGTGGATGGGCTGGCCGGTGGACGCGCACTATGCGCGCGCCTCCGGCGTGGTCAACGCAGCCGGGCTCCGCGGTGATCTGCTGCTGGTGGTGGGCGAGCAGGACAGCAATGTCGATCCCGCCTCGACCGCACAGGTCGTGGATGCCCTGATCACAGCGGGCAAGGACTTCGACCTGTTGAACGTGCCCGGTGGCGAGCACTCGGTGGGCCGATCCACCGGTCCGATCGCCTACGTCACCCGCCGCCAGTTCGACTTCTTCGTGCGCCATCTGATGGGCGCGCCGACACCGCAATGGAACGCTCGACAGGACCCGCTGCCATGACCGCACCCGCAGGTGTTTCCGCACCGCCCGCTCGCCGCCGTCTGCGCGCCCGCCTTGCTGCCAGCGCGCTGTTGCTGGCGGCGCTGAGCGCACCGGCCTTCGGCGCCGCGCAGATGCCGCGCTTCGTGACCGAGAACGGCCGCCACGCGCTGCTGGTGGACGGCGAACCGTACACGGTGCTGGCCGCGCAGCTGCACAATTCCAGTGCGTGGCCGGCGGTGCTGCCCGGTGCCCTGGACCAGGTTGTGGCCTTGAAGGCCAACACCGTGGAGGCGCCGGTGTACTGGGAGCAGTTCGAACCTGCGCCCGGCCAGTACGACACCACCAATGTGGACGCATTGATCGAACAGGCCCGCCAGCGCAACCTGCGCGTGGCGCTGCTGTGGTTCGGCAGCTGGAAGAACGGGCAGATGCACTACGTGCCGGAGTGGATCAAACGCGATGCCCGCACCTACCCACGCGTGCTGGATGAGCGCGGCCAGCCGGTGGATGTGCTCTCGCCGTACGCCGCGGCCAATGTCGAGGCCGATGCACGTGCCTTCACGGCGCTGATGCAGCACCTGCGCAAGGTCGACGGCCAGCGCCACACGGTGATCCTGGTGCAGGTGGAGAACGAGCCGGGCACCGTGGGCGCGGTACGCGATCACGGCGCGGCGGCCAATGCCGCGTTCGCGCAGCCGGTACCGGCGGCCATCACCGCCCGGCTGGGCAAACCGGCCGGGACCTGGCAGCAGGTGTTCGGGCCGGATGCCGATGAAGCCTTCAACGCCTATGGCACTGCCCACTACATCGAACAGGTCGCCGCGGCCGGCAAGCGCGCCTACGCCATGCCGATGTACGTCAACACCTGGCTGCGCTACAAGGGCAAGAAATTCCCGGGCGTGGACTATCCCTCCGGCGGGGCCACGGTGAACGTCTTCGACCTGTGGCGTGCGGCCACCCCGTCGATCGATTTCATCGGCACCGACATCTACACCAGCGATTACAACGAGTACACCAAGGTGATCGGCCAGTACGCCCGGCCGGACAATCCGGCGTGGGTGTCCGAGACCGGTTTCGAGCCGGCCACCGCCCCGTACCTGTTCCATGTCCTGGGGCAGGGCGGTCTCGGGTTCTCGGTATTCGGCATGGATGGCCTGGAATCGCCGGAGAAACAGGCCGCGACCGCCGTGCATGCCGCCAATTTCGGGCAGGTGGCACCGTTCCAGCGGATCCTCGCCAAGGCCGCCTTCGAAGGCCGACTGCAGGCCGTGGCCGAACAGCCGGGCCAGCCCACGCGCACGCTGCACTTCGGCGAATGGGACGTGCAGGTTTCCTACGGCGCGCCGTACTGGGGCGATGCCGATCCGATCCTGCCCGGCAACCCCGATCACGGCGGACGCCTGCTGGTCGTGCAGACGGCGCCGGACCAGTTCCTGCTTACCGGCTTCTCGGCGCGGGCCGAATTCGTCCGCGTGGCCGCCGATGCACGGCATGGGCAGCTGCTGCGGGTCGAGCAGGGGCGCTACGTGGACGGCCAGTGGCAGTTCGAGCGTCTGCTCAACGGTGACCAGACCGACTATGGCCTCAATTTCGTGCGTGACGCGCCGCCGGTGCTGCGGGTCACGGTCGGCACGTACTGAGCGCTGCGCCATGCCACGCAGCGGTGCGCGCGCCTGCACCGATGTGTGCAGAAAACCGCATCGGTGGCAGCGGTGCGCGACAAGACGGCGAGGCGTGCGCCGCGCAGCATGAAGGCTGGTCATCGCAAGGCACACGCTACATGGATCGCAGAGGTTTCCTGCGTCAGGGCATGGCGGCCACCGCCGCCGCCGGTCTACTTCCCGCCGTAGCAGGCAGCGCGGCCGCGACGGCCCGCACCGCACCGGCAGCCAGCGCGCCGCCGGTGCTGCAGCCCACCGCCGCGGTGGATCTCACCGGCTTCACCACGCTGGCCAGCTTCCAGCACCGTGGCGTGGCGTGGACCGTGCATGAGGACCTGCGCACGCCGCAGGGCGCGCTGGTCCTGGCGTGCGCCGGGGGCGTCCTGAATCTCGGCAAGCGTACCGAGGACGTGTGGGGCAGCCAAACGCCGCCTTATCTCGGGATTCCGCTGGCGACCCTGGCCATGGCCGAGGCCGATCTGCTGGCCGATGCGCTGCTGCGCGATGGCGACCCGAGCGAGCAGGCAGTGCGTGATGCCGCACCGCCGCCGGCCTCGCGGCTGGACCCGAAGGATCACAACGGCCGCCTGCCCTGGACCACGTTCGTCGGCACCGTGCAGGCCAACGACACGATGCAGATCTACCCGGATGGGCGCAGCCGCACCTACCGCGCGTTGCAGTCGTTCCCGGCGCTTGCCGATGCCGAACGGGTCGCCCGCCGTGCCGAGGGCCTGCTGGGCGGCTGGATGCCTGCGGTGCACAAGGTGGTGCCTGCCGGTGAGGGGCGCTGGTACGACGTGCTGGTCTTCGCCGATGTGAACGCACAGGACCGCTTCATCGTCCAGACCTGGCATCGCGCGGTGCTGGTGGAGCAGGGCAAGGCGGTACGCACGGTGGTCGGCTACAGCTATCCGGATTTCCCGCCGCGGCGCAGCGGGGCCGGCATCGAGGATTTCTACCGCGGCGTGATCGACTTCGCCGCGAGCTGGCAGGCCCACCTGGCCCAGGCCAGCGCCGTGCAGCTGCCCGATGAGAGCTGGTCGGACATGGCCCGTTTCGCGTTCGCGCGTGAACTGGTGGTGCGCCCCGGCGGGGTGTATCCGAAGTACGGCGCGGTCGATCGTGACTACGTGGGCAACGAATACGATGGGTTCCAGGACACCTTCACCAGTTCGCTGTACGCCAACCTGGAATGGGGGCGCTTCGACCAGGCGCGGGCGGTGCTGGACAACTACCTGAGCGAGTACACCCAGGCCGACGGGCTGGTGAACATGCGCGGGCCCGAGGTGGGCCAGTTCGGGCTCACGCTGTCCCTGCTGGCGCGCTACCTGCGCTACACCGGGGATGTGGCGCTGCTGCGCAGGCACCAAGGCAAGATCGAGGCGACGGCTGCGCTGCTGGTGGAGCTGCACGAGGTCAGCCTGGCTCTGCCGCGCGGCGATCGTGGCCATGGGCTGATCCATGGCTGGAGCGAGTCCGATGCCTGCCTGTACCCGGACCCCGCGCTGTGGTGGAAGCCGTACTTCGGTAACAGTGCGCTGACCATCCGTGGCTGGGAGGACATCGCCGCCGTATGGCCGACCATCGCCGGCACCCAGGGCGCGAGCGGCCAGTGGCGCCTGCGCGCCCGGCAACTGCGCACGCGCCTGCTGCAGAGCATCCGTGCCGATATCCGCCATGATCTGCAGCCGCCGTACCTGGGGCCGCTGCCGGGCACCACTGAAACCTTCCGCCAGGCCATGTCGCAGGAGGATCCCAGCAAGAGCGAGCAGCTGTGGTCGCATCGCGCCTACGCCGAGCTGCTGCAGGCCGACGTGCTGCCGCCGGAGATCGCCCACCTGGTGATCGACTGCCTGCGCGGCCACGGCGGGACGACGCTGGGCATCGTCTCCAACATCTGGAAACCGAGCCCGGAAGGACGCGACATCCTCGGTTTCATTTCCTACGGCTACGCGCAGCAGCTGCTGCGGCTGGACCGGATCGAGGAATACCTGCTGTTCCTGTATGCGCACCGCTACCAGGCGCACACGCGCGGCAGCTGGACCGCGGGCGAGGTGGCCGGCATCACCGGTGGGATGCCGCTGTTCTGCATGCCCGCGCAGATGACCGTACCGCTGCTGCTGCGCTGGATGCTGGTGTTCGACCAGGACCAGGATCTGTACCTGGCGCGCGCGCTGCCGCGGGACTGGCTGGCCACCGGCACGGCGGTCGTCGTGCACGATGCGCCGACCCCGTGGGGCAGGGCCGGGGTGCGCCTGCAGGCCGACACCACGCAGCGAAGGATCGATGCACAGGTCGTGCTTCCCGAGGTGCGCCCCGGCAATGTCTGGCTCACGCTGCGCGCGCCCGTGGGCACGCGGCTGCGTGAGGTCACGGTGGACGGCCGGGCGGCCAAGACCGGCGGGCCGCACAACGACCGCGTGCAGATCCCGTTCGCCGCCAACGCGACGGTCGTCGTGCAGGCGCATTACCGCTGAGGTCCCAGCGCGGGCGGCCTGCTGGCCCCGCATCCGTTATGCCTTTCAACGAGGAGTTGTCATGCCCGCATCCAATCCGCACACCGCACTGGATCCCTCACGCCGCCGCTTCCTGCACTGGAGTGCGCTGGCGGTGGCCGCGGGCATGCTGCGGTTCCCCCTGGAGGCGGCGGCATCCACCGCAGGCAAGGTGACCGCCGTGCCGCTGCAGGCCGTCCGGCTCACGCCGTCGATGTTCCTGGACTCGCTGCTGGTCAACCGCCGCTACCTGTTCGAACTCGAGCCGGACCGCCTGCTGCACAATTTCCTGCAGTACGCCGGGTTGCCGCCGAAGGGCGAGGTCTACGGGGGCTGGGAAGGCGACACCATCGCCGGGCACACCCTGGGCCACTACCTGAGCGCGCTGGCCAAGCTGTATGCACAGACCGGCGATGCCCAGGTGAAGCAGCGCATCGATTACATCGTGGCCGAACTTGCCCGCGCCCAGGCGCAGGACGCCGATGGCTACGTCGGCGGGTTGACCCGCAAGACCGATGCAGGCGAGATCGTCAGCGGTAAAAGCGTGTTCGAGGCCATGCGCGCCGGTGCAGTGACGGGCAGCAAATTCAACATCAATGGCAGCTGGTCGCCGCTGTACACCGTGCACAAACTGTTCGCCGGGCTGCTCGATGCCGATGCGCTGGCCGGTTCCCCGCAGGCACTGCCGGTGCTGCTGCCGCTGGCGGCGTACCTGGCCGGCGTGTTCGACGCACTGGACCATGCGCAGATGCAGTCGCTGCTGGAGACCGAGTTCGGTGGCCTCAACGAATCGTATATCGAGCTGGGCGCGCGCACCGGCACGCCGCGCTGGATCGCCATCGGCAAGCGCCTTCGCCATGAACGGATCATCGATCCCGCCGTGGCCGGCAAGGACGACCTGCCGCATCACCATGCCAACACGCAGGTGCCGAAGTTCATCGGCGAGGCGCGCCAGTTCGAAGTGACCGGCGAGGCCGATGCCGCCGCGGCGGCGCGGTTCTTCTGGGAGACGGTGACCACGCACTACAGTTACGTAATTGGCGGCAATGCCGACCGCGAGTACTTCCAGCAGCCGGACACGATTGCCGCGTTCCTGACCGAACAGACCTGCGAGCACTGCAACAGCTACAACATGCTCAAGCTGACCCGGCATCTGTACCAGTGGACGCCGCAGGCACGCTACTTCGACTATTACGAGCGCACGCTGCTCAACCACACGATGTCGGCGCAGCATCCCGAAACCGGCATGTTCACCTACATGACGCCGATGATCACCGGCGGTGAACGCGGGTTCTCCGACAAGTTCGATTCGTTCTGGTGCTGCGTGGGCAGCGGGATGGAGGCACACGCGCAGTTTGGCGATTCGATCTACTGGCAGGATGCGCAATCGCTGTACGTGAACCTCTACATCCCCTCGCGGCTGGACTGGAAGGAGGGCGGGCTGGCGCTCGAGCTGGACAGCGGCGTGCCGCACAACGGCCGTGTCCGGCTGCAGGTGACCCGCGCGGACGAGGGCGCGCGCCGGCGCCTGCTGCTGCGCATTCCGGCCTGGTCCGAAGGTCGCCATGCACTCACGCTCAACGGGCGGCCGTATGCGGGCAAGGCCAGCGAGGGCTATGTCGTACTGGAACGCAGCTGGCGCGCGGGCGACGTGATCGAGCTGAGCCTGGACACCCCGCTGCGGCTTGAGCATGCCGCCGGCGACCCGGACAGCGTGGTAGTGATGCGTGGCCCGCTGGCGCTGGCGGCCGATCTCGGCCCGGCGAGCACGCCCTACGATGCACCGGATCCGGCGCTGGTGGCCGATGTCTCGCCGCTGTCCGGCTTCATCGAACTGCCCGAGCCCGGCCGTTTCCTGGCCAGCACCACGCGGCCGCAGGCGCTGGAGTTCGCCCCGTTCTATGCGCAGCACGACCGTCGCACGGCGCTGTATTTCCGCCGCATGGGCAGCACGCAGTGGGCAGCCGAAGCGCAGCGCCGCGATCGCGCCAAGGCCGAGCATGCGCAGCTGCAGGCCAGTGCGGTGGACATGATCCAGTTCGGCAACGCCGCCTCGGAGCAGGCGCACACGCTCACCAGCGACACCTCCTTTGCCGCCGCGTACCGGCGACAGGAATGCCGCGACGTGCGCGGCAAGGGGTTTGTGGCCTTCGTGATGAAGGGCAGTACGCAACCGTTGGCCTTGCGCCTGCGCTTCTGGGGCAGCGACAAGGGCCGCTTCAACATCCTCATCAATGGCGCCCTGGCCGTCGAAGTCACGGTGGAGCGGGGGCAGGTGATCGATTTCGTCGACCGCGAGTACCCGTTGCCGCATGCGCTGACCCGCACGGGCCAGCCGCTCACCTTCCGCATCGAGCCGCAGCACGGTGACACCGCCGGCCCGCTGTTTGGCGGCTGGCTGATCGCCGCATGAGCCTGCGGCCATGCGTTATTCCGCATCCAGATGCAACAAATGCGTCAAGACGACGGGTCGGGCCAACCGGCACATTGTGACCGTGAGATGAAAACGCTGTAGGTACATGCAAGGCGAGTGGCGCCGTGCATAGGATCCACCGGAACACTGCCTGCCCTTTGCGCCCTGGCGTGGAACGCCATCTCGCAAGCCCCCTGGAACTAATTCACTGGCGCATGCCGGTACGGAGGACTGTTGCCCTTCGTTACCGCCGGCATGTGCATGACCGAGGAACTTCGCCATGACGCCCCATCCGTCCCCTGCACCGAATGCTTCGTCGTTGTCCCGATGTGCGCCCTCTGGCCGCCGTCCGCTGTCGCTGGCCGTCGCGGCCGTGCTGAGCCTGGCCACCGCGTCACCGCTGCTGGCCCAGGAGGCGGGCACGGCGCCCGGCAGCGCGCCCACCACGCTGGACAGCATCGTGGTGACCGGCTCGCGCCTGCGCCGCGTCGATACCGAAAGCGCCAACCCCGTGGTGACCGTCAGCCAGGAGCAGATCGCTGCCACCGGCAAGGCCACCGTGGGCGACCTGCTGCAGGAACTGCCGTCCATCGCAGGCAACTCGACCAACCCCAACACCAACAACGGCGGGGGCACCGGTGCCTCGACCGTCTCGCTGCGTGGCCTGGGCGACAAGCGCACGCTGGTGCTGGTCAACGGCGTGCGCCTTGCCTACAACGACGTGAATGCGATCCCGGCCACGATGATCGAGCGCATCGAAGTGCTCAGCGATGGCGCCTCGGCGGTGTACGGTTCGGACGCCATCGGGGGCGTGGTCAACTTCATCCTTCGCGAGCGCTTCGAGGGCCTGCAGTTCACCACCGACTTCGGCACCAGCGGGGAAGGGGACGGCAATCGCCGCAACTTCTCGCTCACCGGCGGCAAAGCCTGGGATCGCGGCAGCATCGTGGCCGGCGCGTCGTACCACAACATGGATGCGGTGTCCGCACTGGATCGGGACTACTCCAAGGACGCGCTGTATCTGAGCAGCGGCGAGGCGGTGAAGCAGGGTTCGTCGGCCACCCCGACCGGTTCGATCAACTTCAACGACGGCTCGGCCGCGTCCAGTGCGTTGGCCGCGGCCAACGGCTGCTCGCGCGTGACCCTGAATTCCGGCGTCTCCGGCGCCACCGGCCCGGGTGACTTCCACTGTTACGCCGCCGCCAACGATTCGTACAACTACCAGCCCTACAACCTGCTGCAGACCCCGCAGGAACGCAGCAACGCATTCGCGCTGGCCACGTTCCGGTTCACCGACACCATCGAGGGCTACCTCAATACCTGGTTCAGCAAGACCGAATCTGCCTCGGTCATCGCACCGATCCCGATCTTCGCCAACGGCGACAACTTCCTGGTCTCCGCGCAGAGCTACTACAACCCGTTCGGGGTGAACTTCGGCACCGACCGCAGCACCGGCACGTCCTACAACGATCTCAATACGCGGGCCACCGTGCTCGGCAATCGCCGCTACGAGTACAAGACGGACAACTTCCAGATCAGCCCGGGGCTGCGCGGCGGCTTCGGGGACAGTTCCTGGCAATGGGATGTGAACCTGAATTACGGTCGGGTCAAGCAGACCTCGACCAACTACGGGTTCCTGGATTACGCCGCATTCAACCAGGCGGTCGGGCCGTCCTTCCTGGGCAGCGACGGCACCGTCAAGTGCGGTACCGCCGGCAGCGTGATCGCCGGCTGCACGCCGCTCAACATCTTCAACATCAACGACGCCTCCAGCCTGGGCACGCTGGAGTCGATGATCGTCAACCCGGTGGCCACCAGCGTCTATACCGTCAAGCAGTTCGAAGCCAACGCCAACGGTGACCTGTTCGAGCTGCCGGCCGGCACCGTGGGCCTGGCCGCCGGCATCTCCTACCGCAAGGAAACCAGCACCAGCAAGGCCGATCCGCTGTGGACCGGCGATGAGAACGGCCTGTGCGGCGTGATCGAGTTCTGCGCCTCGCAGCTCAGTGGCAGCTTCGATGTCAAGGAAGCCTACGCCGAAGCGCTGTTCCCGCTGTTGAAGGACCTGCCGGGCGTGCAGTCGCTCAACCTCAGCGTGGGCACGCGGTTCTCCGATTACAGCTCGGTCGGCAGCAAGACCAACAGCAAGGTCTCGCTGGAGTACCGCCCGGTGCAGGACCTGCTGCTGCGCGGCACGGTCTCCCAGGTGTTCCGCGCACCCAACATCAATGAGCTGTACTCCGGTGTGGTGGGCGATGCGCCGACCGTCAACGACCCCTGCAACGGCTACACCGGGGGCAACGACGTGGCCTGCGCCAACGTGCCCACCGATGGCAGCTACCGCCAGGCCGACGGCCAGATCTCGGGCAAGGCCTCGGGTGCGGAAGTGGCCGGTTACCAGCTCAAGCCGGAGACGGGCAAGTCATACGATGTCGGCTTTGTCTACGATCCGCGCTGGCTCGACGGTCTGTCGATCAGTGCCGACTGGTGGCGCATCGACCTGGAAGACACCATCACCGGCGTATCGGCGCAGACCGTGCTCAACCAGTGCTACGCCAACCCGGCCAGCACGTTCTGCTCGCTGATCCATCGCAACGGCAACGGCACCATCAACTACGTGGCCGAGCCGACCGTCAACCTCGGTACGCTGGCCACCCGCGGTGTCGATTTCAATCTGTCCTACCGTCTCAACGAGACCGCCTGGGGCCGGTTCGCGGCCGGCCTCAACGGCACGTACCTGGAACGCTACGACGTCCTGCCCGACACCACCGATCCCAGCACCGTGACGATCCGCAACGGCGGCATGTATACCTACGCCTACGGCAACTTCCCGCGCTGGCGCGCGCTGGGGACGCTGAGCTGGAGCCTGGACGACTGGAGCGCCTCCTGGCGGACGCGCTACATCGGCAAGACCCGGATCGGCAGCAGTGACCTGGGACAGGGCCTTTCGGCCGATACCGACGAGGCCGGCGTAGTCCGCAACATCGGCGCGTTCGTGTACCACAACGTCCAGGTGGGCTACACCGTGGCGCCGTGGCACACCACGTTCGAGCTGGGCGTGGACAACCTGACCAACAAGCAGGCGCCGCTGTACTACGCCAACAACGGCGGCAACGGCAATACCGATGTGGCGACCTACGATGTGCTCGGCCGCTTCTACTGGGCAAGGATGTCGGTCAAGTTCTGAAGGCGCACCGCGGGGCGGCCGGCATTCCCGGCCGCGGCCCGCGCGCGATCCCCGTGAGGACCGCCTCACGGGGGGGCCGTAGTCTCGTCAGGCCACTGTGGCATTCCTTTCCAAGGCACCACCCCTGATGAACATCCCGAATGCCGATCATTTCGATGCGGTCATCGTCGGCGGCAGCTACGCCGGCATGTCCGCCGCCCTGCAGCTGGTGCGTGCCCGGCGCCGGGTATTGATCATCGACGCGGGGGAGCCACGCAACCGCAATGCCCAGGTGGCGCACGGCTTCCTGGGCCGGGAAGGCCTGCCGCCGGCCGAGATCGCCGCACAGGCCCGCGATGAACTGCTGCGCTACCCGAGCCTGCGCTGGGTGACCGGCAAGGCGGTCACGGCCGAGGCACAGCGCGATCCGGCCTGTTTCGTGATCGCCTGCGATGGCGGGGAGGTGGTCCAGGCCGACCGGGTCATTCTCGCGCACGGGGTCACCGACGACCTGCCGGCCATTTCGGGCGTCGGCGAGCGGTGGGGGCGGAGCGTGTTCCATTGCCCCTACTGCCACGGCTATGAAGTCTTCGAGGGCCGCATCGGGGTCGTGGGCTGCGCCAAGGATGGCGGCGCGGCGCAGGCGCAGCTGCTGTCCGACTGGGGCCGGATCACGCTGTTCTGCAGTGAGGCCTCGGCAAAGATCGACGCCGAGCAGCGCACGCGGCTGGAAGAATGCGGGGTCGAGATCGAAGCCACCCGGGTGTCCGCCGTGGAAGACACGGCCACGGTGGTGCTGGTCGATGGCCGGCGCGTGGAAGTGGATGCGCTGTTCATTTCGCCGCACTCGCGGCTCTCGTGCGACCTGGCCCAACAGCTGGGATGCGAACTCAAGGACGGCGGATGCATCACCACCGATTCGGCCAAGCAGACCACCGTGCCAGGAGTGTTCGCCTGTGGCGATGCCGCGCGCATGGCCGGGAGCATCGCGCTGGCCGTGGGCGAGGGCGCACTGGCGGGCGTGGCGGTGCATCACTCGTTGATGGGATTGCTGGAGTAGGTAATGCTTGCCCGGGATACACCACGACGGGAACAGGGATGGCCAAGCGGGATTACTGGTTCAGCGCACGATCCAATGGATGGGGCTGGGGGCTGCCGCGCCGGTGGCAGGGCTGGGTGGCGTATGCCGTCGCGCTGGCCTTGCTGGTGGCGGGGCCTTTCCTGTTTTCACCGGTCAGTCGGCCGGTGATCTTCCAGATATATACCTGGGCGGTGCTACTGCTGTTGCTGCTGGTGTGCTGGCGCAAGGGCGAACCGCCGCGCTGGGGGTGAGCCTGGGCACCCCACCGCTCTCTGCCGGGAACCGGCCAGAGAGCCGTGGGATCAATGCTCAACGGCGGGCATCATCCCGGGCCTTGCCCACTTCGCTCTGGACTTCGCCAGCGCCCTTCTGGAGCTTGCCTTCCACTTCCTTGGTCTTGTTGCCGGTGACCTTGCCAACGACTTCCTTCACGGTGCCCTTGACCTGGTTCTTTGCGCCTTCAGTACGATTCTTGTCCACGGTTTACTCCGGATGCTGGGTTGAAGAGAGCGCCCTTGGTGGGCAACTCCACACTGCCCGTCGGCGGGTGTCGCAGTGGTGAAGATCGCGGCCTTCGGCAAACGGCATTCAACGCCCGGATGGGTAGGCGTGCACCGCGTGAGCGTGGTGCGATGCCCGCGTGCTCACGCATCGGGATCCGGGTCGTCGTAGCCATCGCCGTCCCAGTCCGCCGCGCCGGACGGGGCGGCATCGGCATCGGCATCCGGATCGACCGGTTCGAGCAGAGTGTAGTCATCGCGCGCCGGGTCGCGGAACGCGCGGCCAACCGGGTAGGCCTCCAACGCGGGCGTGGCGGCGCGCGCGTGCAGGGCGGCCGGCGTCGCGAACGCCCCGGCCAGCCAATCCAGCGCAGCGGATGCGTCAACGAAAACCGGGCCGTCCGGCGTCAGCGGTGCGGGAATGGCCGCGTTCGGCGCGGTCAGCACGGTGAAGCTGTCCAGCTGCTCGCCATCCGCGTTTTCCCAATGCTCCCAGAGCCCGGCGGCCAGCAATGCACGTCCGTCGGTGCGCTGCACGAACAGCGGCCAGGGAGGACGGCGCTGGCGGTCCCATTTGTAATACCCGGTCATCGGCAGGATACAGGGCCGCTGCAGCCAGGCCTGCGCATAGATGCGGCTGCGCGGCGCACGCTCGAGCCGCGCGGTGACAGTGGAGTACGGCGTGGCGGGTTCCTTGGACCAGCGCGGCACCAGGCCCCATGCCATGTCGGCGACGGCGATCGTGCCGTCGTGATCGCGCGCGAGGACCGTGGCGATGCCGCCTTTGCCGATGTTGTAGCGGTCCGGCGCGCACACCAGCGGCCGCGCCAGCGCGGCGGGGATGCCGGGCGGCAGTGATTCTATATCCGCGAGGGCCTGGGCGAAGCGACGCATGGGAAGAGCCGTGCTGCGGCTACCTGCCCGTGATGCAGGGGCAGGCGCGGCTTAGAGCGCGACGGTGGCGGTCCGCGCCGGGGTCACCGCGCCGGCATCCAGGCGTGCGTGGCTGATGGCCTGGTGGGAACCACAGTGCTCGCAGCGGAACAACGCGCCGCCCGGCAGATGGATCAGGCTGGCGCCGGAAGAGGAGGTCGTGCCGCAGGGGCCGCACTCGACGGTCAGCGCGATGATGCGTTCAACCGCGCCCGAGAAGGAATATGCGGCGTCGAAGGCATGGACAACGAAGGGGCGTGCGTCGGGCATCGTTGTTCCTGAATGCAGTGGGGTGGGGTGAGCATCCATCGCGGCGCGTGATGGTGTCGTGCTGATGACACCCGAGCCGCCCGGGTCCGGCCCGCCAGCGGCTCAGCGGGCCGGTGCGGGGCCCGCCAGCGCCGCCATGCGCGCCTCGAACACCTCCGGGGTCTGCGGCTTCACGAACAGCGCGACCAGTTCGGGATACTCGGCCTTGACCGCGGTTTCGATACGGGTGATGCAGGCTTCGATCTGGGGTGTGGTGCGGTCATCCTCGAACTCCGCGCTGAGCATCGCCACGACCTGCTCCGGCCCCATCTGCATCGTGGTCACGCCATTGGCGCGGCGCAGGTCCGGATCGGTGGTGGCCACGGCCATGATGCGTCGGGCCACGCTGGGGTGCGCCGGCTCGCCGACCAGCAGCCCCTTGGTCTCGCGGGCCAGCAGGAAGGCGGTCACGGCCAACACGGCGGCGATACACAGCGAGGCGATGCCATCCAGGATCGGCATCTCCAGCACCTGCGCGGCGACCAGGCCGATCAGCGCGAAGCCCAGCCCCAGCAGCGCGGCACTGTCTTCGAGCAGCACGGTGAAGGTGGAAGGGTCCTTGCTGCGGCGGAAGGCTTCGAAATAGCCCAGGCTGCCCTTGGTGGCGCGGAACTCGCGCAGCGCGATCCACCACGAGGTGCCTTCGAACACGATCGAGACGCCCAGCACGATGTAGCTCACCAGGTGGTTGGTGGCCGGTTCGGGCGTGCGGATGTGCTGGATGCCCTGGTACGCTGAAACACCGGCGCCGGCGGCGAACACCAGCAGCGCGACGATGAAGCTCCAGAAATACAGTTCGCGCCCATGCCCGAAGGGGTGGGCGGCATCAGGCCTGCGCTCTGCCCGACGCAGGCCGTACAGCAGCAGCACTTCGTTGATGGTGTCCACCAGCGAATGCACGCCTTCGCTGAGCATCGCCGAGCTGCCGGAAATACCGGCGGCGATGAACTTGGCGATGGCGATGGCAAGGTTGCCGGCCAGCGCGGCATAGATGACGAGACGGGAGCCGGACGGCTTGGCCATGGCGATCGTGAAAGGTGGGGGACGCCCATGATCTGCGCCGGGCTGTGCCGGGGGCGTGCAGAGCGAACGCGGGCTCAGCCCGCTGGAAAGCGCGGGCCACGTCGCAGCCGGATCGGGCCGTTGCCCATCTCCTCCACAGTCAGCTGCCGGTCCTTCTGCGTGATCACGATGCAGCGCTCAGCGGCGAGCGCTGCGGCGACCGCGCGCACCGCCGGCATCAAGGCACGCCACGTGGGCTCGTTGTCGCTCAACGCGCGTGCGACGTCCGAAGGGCAGATCGACGCCCGCGGATCGCGGCCGCGCAGCAGCGCCACCAGCGTGGCACCGATGTCGTGCTCGGAAGCAGGGGGCTCAACCGCGCCGGGCGACATCGGCAGCCCACACCTGGTCCAGCTGCTCCAGCAGGTGTTCAAGCTGATACGGCTTGCCGACGAAGGGAACGTCCTGATGCGCCTGCGGCACCGCGTACGGATACACGCCCGAGGCGAACAGATAGGGAATGCCGCGCTCTTTCAGGTAATCGGCGAACGGGAACACCACACCGTCGCCCAGCTCGACATCCAGGATCGCCGCATCGATGTGCTCGCCGCTGTGCAGCGTGCCGAAGGCATCCGTGACGGAATAGGCAGGCAGGACCAGATGTCCTTTGCCCGAAAGCGCTTCAGTAAGCAGCGCTGAGAGGTTGAACTCGTCTTCCACGACCAGAACGTTGAGACGCGAGGACAGGGCCATCGCTCGAACTTGCATAGCGGATACCGCGAAACCATGTTGACGCCATCTTCGGCCCACGCGCGTCAACGCGGTGGCAACTCCGCATGTGCTGGACTTAACGTTGGCCCTCACGCGAGCCGCTCACGGCACCGTGAGCGAGGCCTGCAGGGCCGTGGCCAGCGCGGCATCGCCGTTCACCAGGTCTGCCCAGCGCAGCGAAACGCCGTTGCGGCGGCCCTTCTGGACCAGTTTCAGGCCCTCCGGGTCGAGCGTGAGGGTGTACGCCTGGTCATCGATCTGCAGTTCGCGCCGCCGCGGCTTGTCGAGCGGGGTCATCGGTGTGCCTCGGGCAGGAAGTCAGGTGCGTTTCGGGCGGACGGAGACATGCAGGTGGTCGGGGACATGCCAGCGCCAGGGGAAGTCCACCGCACGGCTGATGCCGATCCGCGGGCCCACATGCGGCGCAGCCGGCGGCGGCATGCCATCGGTGGCGATGCGGATGCCCCGGTCGTTGCGCACCAGATCCGCGCCATCCAGCGCCTTGTTGATGCCCATTGCCTGCGACAGCCGGCCGGGGCCGCTGGCCAGGTCCCGCTCACGGCGGATCGCCGGGCGCGCCTGCTGGATCAGCGCCAGCCCGGCGACGGGTTCCAGCGCGCGCAGCAGGATGCCCCAGCCTTGCCCGATCTCACCGCAGACCGCGTTGGCGCCCCAGTGCATGCCGTAGCTGAAATACACGTACAGATGGCCCGCCTCGCCGAACATCGTGGCCGTGCGCGGCGTCTGCCCGCGATAGGAGTGTGCCGCAGGATCCTGCTCGCCGGCATAGGCTTCCACTTCAACGATGCGGCCGGCGCGCCCATCGTCGCGGACGAGCAGTTTGTTCAGCAGTTCGGGCGCCACCTCGGTGGGGTGGCGCTGGTAGAAGGCGCGGGGCAGGGTGGTCCAGGAGGTCATTGCGCCGTGCGGGCTCCGCGGGGGACGAGCCCAGAGGATGCGCCGGGCAACGTGACCCGGCGATCAATACCCGGATCGCACCCCGCCACCCCGCATGCATCGCGTGGCGCTCGATCTGCGGCCCTCAACGCGGTGAACGCAGCGCTTCCCGCGCCAGGTCCGGGCGTGTCTGTCTCGGCGGCTTGTACTCGCAGCGCGGGAACCCCGAGCAGGACTGGAACGCGCCGAACTTGCCGGTGCGCTGCACGATCACGCCCACCCCGCAGGCCGGGCAGGCGGTCTCGCGGATCGCCTCGCCCTGCAGTGAAGTCACGCGCACCGCGCCGTCGCTGACCAGTTCCGCCAGGAAGGGCGAGCGCCGCCCGCGCACGGTGAACAGCGCGACGCTGCGACGTGCGCGGGTCAGGGCGACATAGAACAGGCGGCGCTCTTCACCCAGCGGATAGTCATCGCCATGCGGCATCGCCAGGGCGAGGACGGGATCGTCGGCACGCGTGCTGGGGAAGCTGCGGTCCAGCATCCCCGGCAGCAGCACGTAATCGGCCTCGGCGCCCTTGGCGCGGTGCGCGGTCAGGAAGCTCAGGTCCATGCAGTGCCCGTAGCGCGCTTTCCACTCAGCCGGCACATACGCGCGATCGGCGTTGTAGCGGCCCAGCACGAACACGCTGACCTTGCCGTTCCTGCCCGGTGCTGCCTGGCCACTGGCCAGCTGCTGGTGCAGCTGCTCCAGATACTGCGCCACCGCATCGCGCAGCTGCTCGCGCACCGGCACCTGGAAGGCCTGCAGGGCGGGGCCGTGGTCAGGGGCCATCGAACGCACCTGCTTGGGGATCTGCGCCGGGTTGCGCGACACGAACGCGCTGGAGACATCGCACAATGCCTGCGGGCAGCGGAAGGTCTGCTCCAGCTTCAGCACCTCGCCGTGCCCGAAGTACGCCTGGAAGCCGGTCATCACCGAAACATCGGCCCCGGCGAAGCGGTTGATCGACTGCCAGTCATCGCCGACCGCGAAGAAATGGCTGCCCGGTTCCTGCACCAGGGCCCGGCACAGGCGGGCGCGCGCACGCGAGGCATCCTGGAATTCATCGGCCATCACCAGCTCGAACGGCGAGGCGTGGCGACCCTGTTCCAGGTGCTCGGCGGCCTGGTTGAGCATGTCCTCGAAATCGATGCCGCCCTCGGCCGTCAACGCGTCGTCCCACGCGTGCAGGATGGGCGTAGCCAGGGCCAGGAAGAGCCGGTGGCGGTGCTTGAAATAGTCCTCGGGCATCCCGCCCAGCCACTGCGCCATCTCCTCCACGCCGAGCCCGTTGCTTTTGGCGTGGCTGATGAAGGTGCGCACCAGGCCGATCAGTTCATTGTCATCCAGTGGCCGGGCGCCGCCCTCGGGCAGCTCCCGGTCCGGGTTGGGATCGAGCACGATGCCGCGGCGGGTGAGGGCCGCACCAAGATGCTCGAACAGGGCGCCGGTGCGCAGCTGGTGGGAGGTGGTTTCAACCAGGTCGGTACCACGCCGCTGGTGCTCGGCGCGCTTCCAGGCCAGATCCTCGGCATACCGCGTGAAGTGCGCCGGCGGCTGCCCGTGCGCATCCAGGGCCAGGTGCTCGTGGTACAGATCAATCCCGGGGTAATGGAAATCCGGGCGGTACTGGCGGTATTCGTCGGTGGCGGTGTCGAATTCGTAGCGCGCTTCGTAGCGGTAGTCCACGCCGTTGTAGAACAGCCAGTCCGCGATCACGCATTCCTCCAGGCTGCGCACGCGCTCGCCCCGCAGGGTGCGCACATAGCCTTCGCCCTGGCGATCCCATTCCTCGGCGGCCAGCGCGCTGCCGAGCGGCGGCAGGTCGCGCCCGAACACCAGCCGGAACATGTCCCAGCGGGTGCGGAAGGAGAGCGAGCGGTCCTTGAGCTGGTCCACGATCGTGGCCAGCATGTTGAAGCCCTGCACGGCATCCACCGCCCATTCGGGCACGTCGGGCATGCGCCCGGTCGCCTTGCCGATGATGCGCCGGCCGAGCGCATGGAAGGTCCGCGCCTCCACCCGGACATCGGGCATGCCCAGCCGGGCGAAGGCCGCATCGGTGCGGGTCTGCAGCTCCTCGGCGGCCTGCCGGTTGAACGCCAGCAACACGATCCGCTCCGGTGCCACCAGCCCACGCTGCACGGCGTAGGCGGCTTTGGCGACCATGGTGGAGGTCTTGCCCGAGCCGGCCGCGGCGACCACCTGCACGTGGGTCTCGAAGCACAGCACGGCACGCACCTGTTCGGCGCTGAGCGGCTGCCGTTCCACCTGGGCCAGGAGGGTGTGGCACTGCCGGCGCTCTGCCTCCAGGTGGGTGTCGTTGCGTTGGCGCCAGGTGGCGGGCCAGTCGGACCAGTAGCGCACCAGCAGCGCCTCGATTTCGGCCGGCTCCCCCTCCAGCTGCCCGCGCAGCGCCGGATCATCGAAGACCGCCCACAGCGCCTCTTCGTCCATCGGCAACACCGGGCGCTGTGCCAGCAGCGCGTGCTGCGCCGTGGCGGTGAACCACTGATGGTGCAGATCGGCCTGCGCGAGTGCCGCCTGTTCCTGCGCCAGCCACTGGCGTATCTGCAGGGCCGCGGCGGTAAAGTCCGCCACCGCATCGCGCCCACGCAGGTCGGCGCGCAGGCGCTCCACTGCCTGGCCGAGCGCGGCGGCCTGTGCGCTGGGCAGGCCACGCAGGGTCAGCGTGCCGGCGTGCCCCGCCTCCAGGATGACCGAACCCCACACCAGGCCACGCCGGACCCGGGGCAGGCGTGCGGTGACCGGGGCGAGGTGGATATGGCCGTCGAGCTGCAGTTCAAGCTGGCTGTCGAGAACGCGCAGGCGCCAGGCCGGTGCGCGGGTGAGGCGTCGACCCCAGGGGGAGGGGCTCCATTCGTGGGTCATCGTTGTTCCAGACGGCGGCCGTCGCCCGGAGCGACCGGGACGGCGGTGGGGGATCAGGCAAGCCCACCATGATAGGTAAAAACCCTACCAAAACACCCCGGGTTTCCTGATCAACAGCGCGGCGGCGCCCGCGCAGACTGCAGCTGACTGGTTCACGATCCTCGTCGCGCTCGCGAAAGAATTGTGACGGAGCGCACAAAGCACGGGGCGGCACTACAGGTACGTTTTTGATCACGTGCACGGGGGCACGATCTCGCCGCTATCTGGCGACCGCTTGTTGGCGAACGATCACCCTGGGGTATGTGCCATGGAACTGGTAAGCGCGGTACTGGAAGTCGCCGTCGTGTTTGCGTGCCTGCTCGGCCTGGGCACCCTGGCCGAACGCGAGATGCGCCGGCGCCGGCGCCGGCAACCCTGAGCGCAGGCCCGGCCACGGGCCTGCCACCTCATTCATTCCTGGCGGCGGCGGCTCAAGGGCCGCAGACGGCGGCGGCGTTGCGTGCCTGGCGATCAACGAAGACCGCCAGCGCCCACACCAGCAGGCCGGCCACGGCCGTGGCCGCACCGACGTACCCGGTCACGGCCGGGCTGAAGCCCGCGCCGATCGCCATGCCGCCGAACCACGGGCCCAAGGCATTGGCGGTGTTGAACGCCGCATGGTTGGACGCCGCCGCCAGGGTCTGCGCCTCACCGGCGACATCCATCAGACGGGTCTGCAGCACGGCGGCCAGCGCACCCATGGTGCCGACCGCGATGATCATCGGGAACACGGTCCACACCGACAGCGCCGAGAGCGGGAACGCCAGCAGCACGATCACCGACCACACCAGCACGATCGCCGCGGCCCGGAACTGGAAGCGATCCACCAGCCAGCCGCCGGCCACGTTGCCGATGATCGCGCCGATGCCGAAGATGCCCACGGCCACCGGCATCCACGATTCGGCCAGGCCGGTGACCTGCACCAGGGTCGGAGCCAGATAGGTGAACACGCAGAACATGCCGGCGAAGCCGACCGCGCCGATCGCCAGCGCCAGCCACACCTGCGGGGTGTTGAACGCGCGCAGTTCGCGCATCGGCGAGTTACGCACCTCGTCCGGATCGGGCAGCAGGAAGCGGGCGATCATCGCCACCGTGGCGATGGCCAGTACGCTGACCAGCGCGAACGAGGTGCGCCAGCTGATCATCTGGCCCAGCCAGGTGGTCAGCGGATTGCCGACCAGGATGGCGACCGACAGGCCCAGCAGGACCTTCGACACGGCCGCGCCGCGTTGCGCCGGCGGGCTGATCGCCGCGGCCACCAGCATCGCCACGCCGAAGTAGGCACCGTGCGGCAGGCCGGCCACGAAGCGCGCCAGCAGCATGGTGGCGTAGTTCGGGGCCAGGGCGCTGGCCAGGTTGCCGACCGCGTAGAAGCCCATCAGCGCCAGCAGCAACCTGCGCCGCGCGAAGCCGGCCCCGGCGAAGGCCAGCAGCGGGGCGCCGACCACCACGCCGATCGCATAGGCGCTGATCAGATGTCCGACCTGGGTTTCGCTGATCGACAGGCCACGGCTGATCTCCAGCATCAGGCCCATGCTGGCGAACTCGCTGGTACCGATCGCAAAGCCGCCCAGGGACAGGGCGAGCAGGATCAGGGTGCGCTGGCGAGGGGTCAGGCGCGAGGCCAGGGGGAGGGGGGAGGGGCTCATGTGCGGGCTTGGATCGGGTAGCGGCCCATTGTACTGCTGCGCCGCAACATTGGCCGGGCTCGACGGGGTTTTCCCATGGAATGCTGTGGTCCGCGCGGTCCCGGCGGCGTGGACGCCGTGTTCTGATTGGTGTCATGCGCACAACGCTGGGAAGCAGACGGCACGGATTGTTCCACCGTTATCGTTTAACGATTTGTTTACAGCGTTGATAATGACGGCCTCCCACGACGTGCTGGCGCGCCCCCTTTCCCCGGCGCGGGCGGTCGCGTTTCTGTCTTTTCCAAGCCGCGTCGCGCGGTGCAGGTGCCCCAATGAAAAACGATCTGCAGCTTCTCCTGTCCCATCTGGGCCGTATCGTCCTGTTCGGGGCGATGGTCGCCCTGCCGCCGCTGCTGGCCTGGCTGGACATTCACTGGCTCGGCGATGCGGTCGGGGAGTGGTCGCTGGTGGAGCTGACCCAGGAAGGGTTCCTGGCGGCCAGCGTGCTGGCCTTCGTGCGGCTGGCGATGCGCCGCCCCGAGGACCGCCGCTTCGCGGTGCTGGCCGCCGCGTTCTTTGCCTGCATGTTCCTGCGCGAGATGGATGAGGTGCTGGACCTGATCGTGCACGGGTTCTGGAAGTACCCGGTGAGCATCCTGGTGGCCGGGTCGCTCGGCTGGGCCAGCCGCGACTGGCGCGCCGCCCTGTCTGGCCTGGTGCGGTTCCTGGGCGCGCGCGCCGGGACGGTGATGATCATCGGCATCGTGCTGCTGCTGTTCTACTCGCGCCTGATCGGCATGACCTCGCTGTGGAGTGGCCTGCTGGGCGATCAGTACCTGCGCGTGTTCAAGAACGCCATCGAAGAGACGACCGAACTGCTCGGCTACACCTTCATCCTGGCCGCGAGCCTGGCCTATGCCGCCCAGCGCGTGCGTGAGCCGGTGGCCGCCCGCCGCAGCGCCGCTGCAACGAGTCCCGGCGCGGCCAGCGGCCGGATGCTGTGACCGGCGCGGCGCGTGCTGCCGCCCTCAGGGGTAGCGGTGCGGGCCGCTCGGCTGGAACGGCTGCGGTTCGACCACCGGCAGGGCCGGTTGGCCGCGCGACAGCAGTGCGTTGGTCCGGCGTTGTTCGGCCAGGATCTCGCGCAGCAGGCCCTTGATCCCGAAGATCGCGAAGGGCACCAGCAGCCAGACCAGGCTCAACACCGCCACGATCAGCGTTCCCACTACTCCACCGGTTCCCGGCATGCGTCCTTGTCCTTTTCTGTCGTAGAGGCCTGCCCAGGGCAGGACCGGACGAGGATAACCCGGCGGGCCGCCGGGCTGCCGGCGGTCTCCCGGTTTCGTGCGACAATCAAGGCCTTAATTATCGGCGTGGCGAAGGCCGCTGCCCTGCAGGGGAACAGGATGCACACAGGCACGGGGTTTCCCGCGATCATCGGCTTTGACCTGCCTGGAGCGCAGCAGGGCCCGGGGCCCGCGCGCGTGATCGTCACCGCCCTGCTGGACAAGACCCCGCCGGAAGACTGGATCCGCGTGCTGCACCGCGAGGCCTGGCCGTCGCTGCGCCTGACCCATGCCGTCGAACAGGTCCGCGTGGTCGCGCAGGGCATCCACCTGGTGGGCGCGATCGCCGATCCGCGCGCGTTGTCGATCAGTGTCCGCGAACTCGCCGAGCGGGTCAGTGCGAAGGTACTGGCGCGACGCCTGGAGGCCATGGCGGATCCGGATGACGAGGTCGGTCTCAGCGGCCCCGGCCCGGCCGTGGCGCAAAGCTCCACCGACCCGCGACTGGCCGATGTCGCCGCGCTGCTGGCGATGCCGGCGGTACCGGGCATGCTGGAACTGGCCAGTGCCTTGACCGGCATGCGTTTCGTTGCAGTCGCACGCGTCGCCGCGGATCGCTGGACCGCCTGTGCGGTGCATGATCGGCTGGGCTTCGGCCTGCAGCCGGGCCAGGATCTCGTGCTGGAGACCACGATCTGCGATGAGATCCGCCAGCACCGGCAGACCGTGCAGTTCGACCACGCCAGCATGCACCCGGTGTTCTCCACCCATCCCACGCCGGCGCTGTACGGCTTCGAGAGCTATATCTCGGTGCCGGTGCTGCGCCGCGACGGCGCGTTCTACGGCACGCTGTGCGCACTCGATCCGTTGCCGTCCAAACTTGAAGACGCATCGCTGCGATGCTTCCAGGTGCTGGCCGGGGTGATCGGCGCGCATCTGGACCTCGAAGAGGGTGCCGCGGCCGCAGCGGAGGCACCGCCCAGCACCGCTGAGGTGCTCGCTCGCCTGGGCGCGCAGCTGGATGCGCTGGAGGCGGCGGGCCTGCCCGAGCGTTTCCGCGACGCGGTGGCGCAGGTGCGGCGCTACGTGCTGGCCCGCTGAGCCGCCGAAGGCACGCACGCCCGCGCGTGCCATTTCACATGCAGTAAACATTTTCCCGTGCAGTGTGCGTCGCTGCGCCGTTGGCAGGGCCATGCCCTTGCACTAGCATCGGCCGGCAGAGCGTGACCGGCATGGTGCCGGCATCGCTGTCAGTTGCAGCGCCCCTCGGCGCATCAGGGAGGATCGGGCTTGTCCACGCAGAAGATCGTTGTCACCACCGGCATCGTGCTGTTGACCGTGCTGGTCGGGTACGTATTGGCCGGCTACCTCACGCTGGTTTTCCTGCGCCTTGATAGCGGCCTGTTCGACTGGAGCACGTACTACCAGTACCTGCGGGCCATCGACCAGCCGCAGGTCGCCCCGTATGTGGGCAAGATCAAATGGGCCGGCTACGTGGGCTTCGGGCTGCCGGCGCTGATCGTCGGCACGGTCGCGCTGTATCTCAAGGTGCGGCCGCAGAAGCGCGCGCTGCACGGTGATGCCCGCTTCGCCGGTGCTTCGGATCTGGCCAAGCACGGGCTGTTCAAGAAGACCGACAACGGCATCGTGGTCGGCAGCTACAACGGCAAGCTGGTGCGCCTGAGCGGGCAGCAGTTCGTGATCCTGGCCGCGCCTACCCGGTCGGGCAAGGGCGTGGGCGTGGTCATTCCGAACCTGCTCGAATACGGCGAATCGGTGGTGGTCCTGGACATCAAGCAGGAGAACTTCGACCTGACCAGCGGCTGGCGCGCCAGCCAGGGCCAGGAGGTGTTCCTGTTCAACCCGTTTGCCGAGGACCGTCGCACGCACCGCTGGAATCCGCTCAGCTACGTCTCCGACGACCCGGCGTTCCGTATTTCCGAGTTGATGAGCATCGCCGCGATGCTCTACCCGGATGGTTCGGACGACCAGAAATTCTGGATCAGCCAGGCGCGCAATGCGTTCATGGCCTTTGGCCTGTACCTGTTCGAGAACTGGGATGACGAGCGCCGCATGGGCTTCCCGGGCGGGCAGGGCACGCCGACCCTGGGCGCGGTGTTCCGGCTCTCCACCGGCGATGGCAGCGATCTCAAGAAGTACCTGAAGGCCTTGTCGGAGCAGCGTTTCCTGAGCAGCAACGCGAAATCCGCGTTCGCCAACCTGCTCTCCCAGGCCGATGAGACCTTCGCCTCGATCATGGGCACGTTCAAGGAGCCGTTGAACGCCTGGATCAACCCGGTGCTGGACAAGGCCACCAGCGCCAACGACTTCCTGCTGACCGACCTGCGCAAGAAGAAGATGACGATCTACATCGGCATCCAGCCCAACAAGCTGGCCGAGAGCCGCCTGATCATCAACCTGTTCTTCAGCCAGATCATCAACCTCAACACCAAGGAACTGCCCAAGTCCAATCCGGACCTGAAGTACCAGTGCCTGCTGTTGATGGACGAATTCACCGCCATCGGGCGGGTGGACATCATCGCCTCGGCGGTGTCCTACATGGCCGGCTACAACGTGCGCCTGCTGCCGATCATCCAGAGCATGGCCCAGCTCGATGCCACCTACGGCAAGGATGTCTCGCGCACCATCATCACCAACCACGCGCTGCAGATCCTGTACGCCCCGCGCGAGCAGCAGGACGCCAACGACTACTCGGACATGCTCGGCTACACCACCATCCGCCGCAAGAACGTCACCAAGGGCCGTGAGAAGACCCACAGCTACAGCGAGGAGCGCCGCGCGCTGATGCTGCCGCAGGAGCTCAAGGCGATGGGCGGGGATCACGAGGTGTTCCTCTACGAGGGCATCCCGCATCCGGTGAAGTGCGAAAAGATCAAGTACTACAAGGACCGGTACTTCACCGCGCGCCTGCTGCCGAAGGTCTCCGTACCGAATCTGGATTTTTGATCAAGTCAATGTGAACGCACGTGACACACGTCAAGAAAACGCCGTGTGAAGATAGCTTTCCTCAATCCTTTGACGTGGAATTGACGCACGCCTATGCCATTCTGACTACAGATGGCCGTCTTATGCGGTCTTGATGCGACAGGTTCTGTCGCAGGGTAGTTGTCAGGGGACATGGATGGCTTTTTTCGAGAACAAGATGGGGCGGCTGCTGCCCGGGGCGTGTTCCCGCAGCACCGTCACATTGGGAAGGCAGCTACGCGCTGTGGGGGCGGGGGCCCGGTCGCAACAATCCACCATCCTGCGCGGTTCGATCCTTGATCGGCCGGCACGGGACGGGGTGCTTGCATCCGCCCCAACACCGGCGCGTCTGTCCTTGGGTCACGAACCAGGCTGCTTTTCCGTACGTCAAAGGGAAGTCCGTATGAAGCAAGCATCACTTTCGAAGTTGTGGGTCGCCGCCGTCGTCGCGGCTACCCTCGCAGGCTGTGCCACCACGCCGGCACCGGATTTCGGCGGTCGCTGGAAGCCGGTCAACCGCTTCGCCAGCACCACCATGGAAATTCCGCTGTACACGAACTACGTGTACCAGCCCACGCCCATGGACGGCACCCTCAAGACCATGCTCGAGCGCTGGGCCAAGGATTCCGGGATGACCCTGGAGTACAAGCTCAGCTCGGATTACACGCTGTATGGCGCGGTGTCTTCGATCGCCACCAGCAATCCGCAGCAGGCGATGAGCGATGTCAGCGCGGCCTATGCACCGCAAGGCATTTCGGTCTCCATCGTGGGCAACCGGATCGTGGCGCAGAGCACCGCATCGACCCTCGCGCCGACCGCCTCGACGGCGAGCGCGCCGGCGCCGGCCGACGGCTGACACGGGATTTCATCGAACGCGATGCGACCGGCGTGTAGCGCCGGCCCTCGCGCCCATTGATGTTCACGCAGTACGGATGAATCCATGTTCCGAAAAAAGGAAGCAGGCAGCAATGCCAAGGTCGACCAGGCGGTGGCGAAAGCCGTCAGCTACGAGTTGACTGTCGCCGACATGGCACGCCGCAGCGAGCGGCGCGCCTGGTGGGTGGCGACGGCATCGCTGTTGATGTCGCTGGCACTGGCGGGCGGTTACTACTACATGCTGCCGTTGAAGGAGAAGGTGCCGTTCCTGGTGATGGCCGATGCCTACACCGGCACCGCCACGGTGGCGCGCCTGACCGGCACGTTCCGCGGCGAGACCATCACCACCAATGAAGCGGTCAACCGCAGCAACGTGGCCCAGTACGTGCTGGCACGCGAATCGTTCGATTCGGCGGTGATGGGGCTGCGCGACTGGGAACTGGTGTTCACCATGTCCGCCGAATCGGTCGCGGCCACCCAGCGTGCCCGGTATGCGAACAACAATCCGCAGAACCCGGTCCACCTGTACGGCAAGGACAAGGCGATCCGGATCAAGATCCTCAGCATCACCCCGCTGGGTACCGAGGCCAATGGCAGCTTCCGCGGTGCTTCGGTGCGGATCCAGCGCAGCCTGCTGGACAAGCGCACCGGCGTGCAGCAGTTCCTGGACAACAAGCTGGTCACGATGCGCTTTGTGTATCGCAACGACCTGGCGCTGTCCGAGCAGGATCGCGTGCTGAACCCGCTGGCCTTCCAGGTCACCGAATACCGCGTGGACAACGACTACGCCCGTGCGGTGCCGATGCCCGATGAAGGCGCGGTCAACCCGCCGGCACCGGCCCCCGCCGCGCCGGTCCCGTACGAGCAGGCCGATCCGAACGCGCCGCTGGTCGATCCGGTCACCGGTCAACCGATCACCCCGATGTCCGGCCAGGCCGTGCCGGCGCCGGGTACACCGGCGCAGGGCGTACCCGGCCAGATGATCCCGGCGCAGGCCGTGCCGGGGCAGCAGGTAATGCCAGGGCAGGCACTGCCCGCACAGACCGTACCGGGGCAGCCTGCCCAGGTACCGCGCCAGAACGTTTCCACCGGAACTGCTGAGGGAGCAAGCAACCGATGAGTAGCAACAGAATGTGGCGGGCCACCTTGGCCCTGGTGCCGATGCTGGCATTGTTCTCGGCCAGCGCCGCGGCGCAGGTGGTGGACGTTTACGAGTATGAGAAGGACCGGATCTATCCGGTGCGCACCGGCCTGGGCCTGACCACCCAGATCGAGCTCAGCCCGAACGAGAAGATCCTCGATTACAGCACCGGCTTCAGCAGTGGCTGGGAGCTGACGCGCCGCGAGAACGTGTTCTATCTCAAGCCGAAGAACGTGGACGTGGACACCAACATGATGGTGCGCACGGAGAACCACTCCTACATCTTCGAACTGAAGGTGGTGGCGACCGATTGGCGTGAACTGGAGCAGGCGCGCCGCGCAGGCGTGCAGTACAAGATCGCCTTCGGCTACCCCAGCGATACCGAATTCGGCACCGCGCAGAAGGCGGTGGATGAAGAGGTCAAGCCGCTGCTGAGCAGTGAGCTGGCCAAGGATCGCCAGTACAACTTCGATTACTCCTATTCCACCCGCCGGGCCAAGAAGATGGGCTGGCTGGTGCCGGTCAACGCCTATGACGATGGACGTTTCACCTATCTGAAACTGCCGACCTCGCCGGAATACAAGACCGGCATCTTCCCGGCCGTGTTCGGCCGCGAGAACGAGAACGGCGAAGACTTCGTGGTCAACACCACGGTCGAAGGCAATACGCTGATCGTGCACGGGACCTACCCGTACCTGGTCATCCGCCACGGTGACAACGTCGTCGGCCTGCGAAGGAACGTGAAGAAATGAGCCAGAACAACACTCCCGGCAACGAGCCCAACAACGGTCGTGACGATGTCGGCTACGGCACCGGCAGCGGCGCCCACGAAGAACGCGCCAACCCTTACTACGGCAACACTGCGCCCGCCGGCCAGCCTGACCTGGACGCCGGCGCGCCGCAGCTGCGCTCGGCGGAAGAGCAGCGGCTGAACCGCAAGGCGCTGCTGTTCCTCGGGGGCATCCTGATCCTGGTGCTGGCGATGGGCTTCCTGTTGCTGCGCAAGTCGCGCGATGACCGCGAAGCTCCGACGCCCGTCGTCGAATCGGCGCGCGTGACCACGCCGGCGCTGCCGACCGTGCAGCCGACCCCGGAACCGGCACCGCCGGCCGAACCGATCCAGATGATGATGCCGCCGCTGCCACCGCAGGAGGTCCCGCAGACGGCCTCGCGCGGGGGCGATTACGGACGTGAGATCGACCGCGGCCCGACCTTGCTCGAGCGTCGCATCGCTTCGGGCAGTGGCGTGGGCGGCGGCGACCGCCAGCCCGCGGGCTACGGCGGTAGCGCAGGCGCTGCCGGCGGCGTGGGCGAGGTGGGTGAAGACGGCCTGGATGCCTACACCCGCGCCATGCTGGCGCAGATGCCGGGCAACCAGCAGCAGCCGGCGCAGGCCGCGGGCGCACCGCGTCGCGGCCCGGATGTCGAGGATGTCTCCAGCGCAAGCTTCATCAACCGTCCCGATGCACTGCTGGTGCGCGGCACGTACCTGCGCTGCGTGCTGGAGACCCGCATCATCACCGATGTCGCCGGCTACACCTCGTGCCTGGTGACCGAGCCGGTGTATTCGATCAATGGCCGCAACCTGCTGCTGCCCAAGGGCTCGAAGATCTACGGCAGCTACGGCGGCGGACCGACCGGCGAGCGCGTGGCGGTGATCTGGGACCGCATCACGACCCCGAACGGGATCGACGTGGCGATGTCCAGCCCGGGCGTGGACCAGCTCGGTGGCGCCGGCCATCCGGGCCAGTACACCGCGCACTGGGGCAGCCGCATCGCCTCGGCGCTGATGATCAGCCTGCTGGCGGATGCCTTCAAGTACGCCGCTGCCGAAAACGGCCCGGAGAGCACCACGATCAGCAGCAACGGCTTTGCCGTGCAGTCGCCGTATGAGAGCGCCACCGCGCGCACGATGGAGCGGCTGGCCAACGAGGCGCTCAGCGAGCGCCGTCCGCCCACCGTCACCATCAACCAGGGTGTCGTGGTGAACGTGTACGTGGCCAAGGACGTTGATTTCACCAACGTCCTGCGTCGCTGATCGCCTGGACCGACCATGGATGCCGAAGTGGCCCCTCTCGCGCTAGTCTCCAGTGATTTCCTGCGCTATCAGTACGAAGTGCTGGGAATCCACGAGTACATGACCTCGCCGGACGTGACGGAAATCTGCATCAACCGTCCCGGCGAGCTGTACCTGGAGACAAGTGCGGGGTGGCAGCGGGTGGAGGTGCCGGGGTTGACCTTCGAGCGCGCCCGCCAGTTCTGCACCGCGGTGGTCAATGAATCCAATACCGGGCAGCGCATCACCGATGCCGACCCGGTGGTGTCGCTGACCTTCCCGACCGGGCAGCGCGCGCAGTTCGTGATTCCGCCGGCCTGCGATTCGGGCAAGGTGTCGATTACGATCCGCTTGCCGTCCAAGCACACCAAGACGCTGTCGCAGTACCAGCAGGACGGCTTCTTCGACCAGATCCTGGAGCAGGAGGGCGGGGTCAGCGAACAGGACCGCGAGCTGCTGGAGCTGCGCCACGCGCGCGATTACGCCGAGTTCTTCCGCCGCGCGGTGATCTACCGCAAGAACATCGTGGTGTCCGGTGCCACCGGCAGCGGCAAGACGACCTTCATGAAATCGCTGGTCAACCATATCCCGGCCAACGAGCGGCTGGTGACCATCGAAGATGCGCGCGAGCTGTTCATCAGCCAGCCCAATGTGGTCCACCTGCTGTACTCCAAGGGCGGTCAGAGCGCGAGCAACGTCACCGCCAAGAGCTGCATGGAAGCGTGCCTGCGCATGAAGCCGGACCGCATCATCCTGGCCGAGCTGCGCGGCGATGAGGCGTTCTACTTCATCCGCAACTGCGCCTCCGGCCACCCGGGGTCGATCACCAGCTGCCACGCCGGCAGCCCGGAACAGACCTGGGACCAGCTGGCGCTGATGGTCAAGGCCTCCAATGAAGGCTCGGGCCTGGAATTTGCGGTCATCAAGCGCCTGCTGATGATGACCATCGACGTGGTCGTGCACATCAAGGCCCACGCCGGCAGCCGGTACATCACCGGCATCGACTTCAACCCGGGCCGGGAGCAGGTCCAATGAACCGCCCTTTGCGCAATGTGAACCCAACTTTCACATCCGCCAACAATCCGGGCCAGTACGGTCGGGCTGTCGGTCAATGCGTGGCGTGCGCAAGGAGGATGGACTGATGCTGCCTGGACTGGAAATGCTGGCGTGCCCGGAGATGGCGGTCTCCATGGATGTGATGCAGCACGTGATCAATGTGGAATCGTCGCGCAACCCCTACGCCATCGGCGTGGTCGGCGGTGCATTGGTGCGTCAGCCGCGCCAGCTCGATGAAGCGCTGGCCACGGTGCGCATGCTCGAAGAGAAGGGTTACAACTTCTCCGTCGGGCTGGCCCAGGTGAACCGCTACAACCTGGGCAAGTACGGCCTGGACACCTACGAAAAAGCCTTCCAGCAGTGCCCGAACCTGCAGGCGGCCTCGCGCATCCTGGCCGAGTGCTACAGCCGCTCGGGCAATGACTGGGGCAAATCCTTCAGCTGCTACTACTCGGGCAATTTCGAAACCGGTTTCCGCCACGGCTACGTGCAGAAGGTGTTCACCTCCATGCAGCGCGGCGGCATGCTGGCGGCCAATACGAATGTGGCACCGATCGCCGTGGTCGACCGCGGCCAGCGGCGCAGCGTGCGCGTGGAGCATCACCCGCAGCAGGCCTCGCCGGCCGCGGCACGGCTGGCCTCGCGCATCGAGGCCCTGCAGGCGCAGGCCCCGGTGTATGCGGCCGCGGTCGCGCATGATCCTGCGCGGGCCTACGAGGTCTATCCCTCCACAGGCGCCATGGTGCGCGGTGGCCTGGTGCGCACCGCCGATGCCGCGCTCTCGCGGGTGGTGATGGGCGCGGTGGACCGCGCGGTGCCGCCGCAGCAGGCACTGCCTGCTGCCGCGCCCGGCCCGCTGCCAGCCCCCGGCGCCGCGCAGCAGCCGCTTGCACAGCAGGGCGGCAATGGCGCGGTGATGCTGCGCCCATGGAACGAACGCAATGCTCCCGTGGCGTTGCCGGTGCAGCCCCAGGCTGCGCAGGCGATGCCTCTACAGGACATTCCCGCAGGGGATGCAGCCTTCGTGTTCTGACGAAGTCGTGGCACGGCCAACCACCCTCCCTGGCCGATTCAGTCGTGTTAGACCATCAACAAGGAAATCCACAATGAAGCGATCCACTCTCGACCTCGCCCATGCCCAGCGCACCCTGAAGACCCTGCTGATGTCGGTGGCCTTCGTGGGCGCCGTGTTCGTGCCGGAAGTGTTTGCCCAGGGCACCAACTTCGGCGGTACCGATGAAAAGGTGTGCGGCTTCTTCGACAACATCAACGGCCTGCTCAACATCGCCTCGATCGCGGTGGTGACCATCGCGGTGATCTTCGCCGGTTACCAGATCGCGTTCGCGCACAAGCGCATCGCCGATGTGGCGCCGATCCTGGTCGGTGGCCTGCTGATCGGCGCTGCCGGCCAGATCGCCAAGATGCTGCTGGGCGACGACGTCGGCCAGTGCTCGGGCAGCACCGCCGCGCTGTTCGATGCCATCCAGTACTACCGTGCATAAGAACGTGCTGTTCCGGGGCTGCACGCGTCCAGCGATGTTCCTGGGCGTGCCGTATGTCCCGTTCTTCCTGGCAGCAGGCACCTGCCTGCTGCTCGCCATGTATTTCGATTTCCGGTTGCTGGTCCTGATCCCGCTGGTGATTTTCATCATGCGGCAGATGGCACGGCGCGACGAGATGATCTTCCGGCTGATCGGGTTGCGTCTGCAGTTCAAGTTCAAGGCGCGCAATCTGCAGGATCACGGTGGCATGTGGGTGTTCTCGCCCAACCGCTACCGCGAAAAACCACCGGCATCGGATTGATGCTGACGTAACAGCCGGGCAGGGGGCGTAACGCCGCCTGCCCGGTGCACCACCGCCGTTCTCCCGCCGCACTCCTTCGGAAGCAGGTCATGTTCAGTCCCGATACCTCCATCAGCGAGTTCATTCCCCTGTCGTCCCATGTGGCGCCGACGGTGGTCAAGACCACGGGTGGTGACTTCCTGTTGACCTGGCACCTGGAAGGGTTGCCGTTCGTGGGCCGCGAGGACTGGGAGCTGGAGCACCGCCACAACACCTTCAACCGCCTGCTGCAGACGCTGCGTGCACCGGATTTCGTCAACGTGGCCTTCTGGGTGCACGACATCCGTCGCCGCCGCCAGCTCAAGGCGCGCAGCACGTTCGCACAGCGGTTCAACCAGGATGTGTCCGACCAGTACTTGGGCATGCTGTCGTCGCAGCGGATCATGCAGAACGAGCTGTACCTGACCATGATTTTCCGACCGGTGGTGTCGGGCAAGCGCTTCATGGACCGCTCCTCCAGCGTGAGCCAGCTGCAGGCCGAGCAGGATCAGGCGATCGCCAAGCTGCTGGAAATGGCCGGCAACGTGGAAGCGGTGATCCGCGATTACTCGCCGTACCGGCTGGGCATGTATGAAGCCAAGAACGGGGTGGTGTTCTCTGAAACCCTGGAGTTCTTCGGCTACCTGCTCAACCGGATCGATGAGCCGGTGCCGGTGCTGTCGGCCTCGATCAAGGATTACCTGCCGGTCAGCCGGCACATGTTCTCGGCCAAGACCGGCGATTTCGTGATCAGCACGCCGAACGGCACCAACCATTTCGGCGCGATCCTGAACATCAAGGAATATGCCGAGGGCACCTATCCGGGCATCCTCAACGGCCTGAAGTACCTCGATTTCGAATACGTGATCACGCATTCGTTCAGCCCCATGGGCCGCCAGGACGCGCTCAAGGTGCTGGACCGTACCAAGGGCATGATGATCTCCTCCGGCGACAAGGCCGTCAGCCAGATCGTCGAGCTGGACCAGGCGATGGACCAGTTGTCGTCCGGCAATTTCGTGCTGGGCGAGTACCACTTCATCATGGCGATCTACGCCGACAGCCAGGAAAAGCTGTCGCAGAACCTGGCCACGACCCGGGCCGAACTCTCCAACGCCGGCTTCGTTTCCACCAAGGAAGACCTGGCGGTCACCTCCTCGTTCTATTCGCAGTTCCCGGCAAACTGGCGCTACCGCACCCGTCTGGCCAATGTGAGCTCGCTGAATTTCCTGGGGCTCTCGCCGCTGCACAATTTCGCCACCGGCAAGCAGCACAACAACCCCTGGGGCGACTGCGTGACCACGCTGCAGACCACCAACGGGCAGCCGTACTACTTCAATTTCCACGCCACCCACCCCTCGGAGAACTCGCTGGGTGAGAAGGCGATCGCCAACACGATGGTGATCGGTAAATCCGGTACCGGTAAGACGGCGCTGATCAATTTCCTGCTCAGCCAGGTGCAGAAGTACGAGCCGTCGCCGACGATCTTCTTCTTCGATAAAGACCGCGGTGCGGAGATCTTCGTGCGCGCATGCGGCGGCAACTACCTGGCCCTGGAGAACGGGCAGGCGACCGGCTTCAATCCGTTCCAGTGCGAGAACAATGAAACCAACGTGCAGTTCCTGGCCGACCTGATCAAGGTGCTGGCCGGCAAGCGCGAGTACACCGCGCGCGAGGAGGAAGACATCTTCCGCGCGGTCGAGAACATGCTCGATACGCCGATGCACCTGCGCAGCATGACCAACTTCCAGAAGAGCCTGCCCAACATGGGCGATGACGGCCTGTACGCGCGGCTGCGCCGCTGGACCGCGGGCAACTCGCTGGGCTGGGTGTTCGACAACCCGGTGGACACGGTCGACCTGAGCCGGGCCAACATCATCGGTTTCGATTACACCGACATCATCGACAACCCCGAAGTGCGCGTGCCGGTGATCAACTACCTGCTGCACCGCCTGGAATCGTTGATCGACGGCCGCCCGCTGATCTACGTGATGGACGAGTTCTGGAAGATCCTGGACGGCGAGGGCGGCCTGAAGGAGTTCGCCAAGAACAAGCAGAAGACCATCCGTAAGCAGAACGGCATGGGCATCTTCGCCACGCAGAGCCCGGAGGATGCGCTCAAGAGCGACATCGCCGCGGCGCTGATCGAACAGACCGCCACGCTGATCCTGCTGCCCAACCCGAATGCCAGCAAGTCCGATTACATCGATGGCCTGAAGCTCACCGAGGCCGAGTTCAAGGTGGTCACGGCGCTGGACGAGCGCTCGCGCTGCTTCCTGGTCAAGCAGGGCCATGCCGCCAGTGTCTGCCAGCTCAACCTGCGCGGCATGGACGACATCCTCTCGGTGATCTCCGCCTCCACCGACAACATCGATGTGATGCACCGTGTGCTGCAGACGGCCTCGATCCGGGAAAAGGTGCCGCAATCCGAACTCACCCCGGAGCAGTGGCTCAGCGAGTTCTATGCGAAACGAAAGGGCTCAGGAAGGCCCGCCGTGGTTCCAAGTGACGCTGTGACGTGATCGCCGCGGGTAGCGATCCCCATGCCGTCCAATGAATGCCGCTTTTACGGAGATTGATATGAGTACTGCCATTTCATCCAAGCGATCCACTCGTTTCCGCGCACCGCGCCTGGCTGCCCTTGCCCTGGGCGCCGCGCTGGCGATCGGCAGCGCGCCGGCGGGTGCCGTGTGGCCGGTGCAGGAAACCGGCATGTCGCTTGTCCAGCATCTGATGAACCAGATCAATACCTACCATCAGAAGATCCAGGACGCGGCGGAGTACGTCGAGCAGAGGACCCGCTGGATCCGGACGCTCGAACAGTACCGCCAGGCGCTGATCCGCGTGCAGGCTGCGATGAACTCGTTCGGGCTTCCCGATGGGGCACCGCTGGTGCCGGTGCCGGCCAACTATCTTGTCGCCGAAACCTGCGGTGGTTCCCCCGATCTGAGCCCGATGGGGTTGTTCAAGACCTTTGTGTTCAACCCCGGCGGCGACATGAAGGAGCAGCAGACGCAGATCTGCGTGAACATCCGCATGATGCAGAACCGCAAGTACAACGATTCGGTGCAGTTCCTGTCCGAAACGGTGCCGATGATGCAGTCCAGCCTGGGGCGCATCTTCGGCATCCGGCTCGGCAGCAACGACGAAGGCAACGTCCGCGGCGCCGACAGTGAATCGCTGCGCACCGCCAACGACCTTGCGGTGATGGCGCAGACCTGGGAGGCACGGATGAAGTCCTATGACGCTTACATCGAGGTCATGGAGCAGAACCAGAAAGTCGTGGCGCACAGTGCGCTGAAGGGCAAGCCTTCGGTCATCAGCGACCTCGTCAAGACCGCAGCGCTCAAGGGGGCGCTCAGTATCGATTGATGGCGATCAGCCAGGATTGGGCGCCGGTCGGTGCCTGGATGCCCAATGTAGTAGTGGATTCATCAAAGGATTGCGGAAATGACGATTCGTTCGATTGCCAGTTATGACTTCTCCGGCGGGTTGCAGGACCTGCTCGGCTATGCGGTACGCATCCAGTCGATCGGCGATTTCGTGTTCTTCAAGTTCATCATGGACTTCCTGCGCTCGAAGATCAGTAAGTTCGGCATCGAGCTGATGGGCAACATGATGGCGTGGGTCGGCACCATCGCCCTCACCCTGATGACGCTCTGGGTGCTGGTCCAGGGCTTCCGCATCATCACCGGTCGCAGTCGCGATTCGATGATGCTGCTGGTGACCAACATGGCGCGCGCCGCACTGATCGTGAGTGTGGCCACGACCATGGGCATGTTCGGCACCAGCCTGTACAAGTTCCTCACCGACGATGTGAAGCGTGAGATCTCCTACGTCGTCACCGGCAGCGATGAAACGCCGGAGAAGCAGATCGACAAGAGCCTGGCCTGGATGCAGGTGGCGCTGTCGAGCATCGATGCCATCAAGGTGCTCGATGATGGCGGCCTGCGCGAAGACAAGAATCGCGCCATGTGGGCGATCGGCATCGGCACCGGTGGCCCGGCGGTGACGGCGGGCGCGATGCTGATGCTGTATGAGATCGCGATGGCGTTGTTCATCGGCCTTGGACCGTTGTTCATCCTGTGCCTGTTGTTCGACCAGACCAAACAGCTGTTCCAGCGATGGCTGTTCTACGGCATCGGAACAATGTTCTCGATGGCGGTCCTGGCCGCGATGGTATCGATCGCGCTGGACATGGTGATCCGTGTTTCCGCCGCGTTCTGGACGAGTGCGCTGGTGGAGAAATTCATTCTCGATTCGGCCATGAGTGACGGCATGACCAGCCAGGCCATGCAGCAGGGCGGCATGGGCCTGATCCTCACGACGCTGATTCTGACTGCGCCCCCAATGGCGGCGATGTTCTTCCAGGGAACACTGGGCACCTTCATGGCATATTCGCAGATAGGCGGTGGTGCCGCGGGTGTTCCGAGTGCCAATGGCCAGCCGCCGGGTTCGTATACGCCTGCTGCACCCGATCGTGGTGGATCGTCGGGCACTGAAGGTGTCCAGAGTCATGGTTCCCGCGTAACCGGTGGTGGTGCGGACTCGATGGGGAATTCCGTATCCACAGGCCAGTATGGCGCGGCAAATAGAAGGGATTAAGACCCAATGGCACTGATCAGTAAACTATCCGCGTTCGCACGTCTGCGTCAGCCAGCACTGGCACTCGTGCTTGCTTCGACTGCGCTGCTCGGCTATTCCGCTGGCGCGTCTGCAGAGGGCAGGTGCCCGCCGGGGCAACATCCGATTGGCGGCCAAGGCGTGGGTGGTTGTGCCCCTATCGCCCAATCCGGCGCTGCCGAAGGCCCCACGCCTACCGGGAAGTGGGTGAAGACGTGGGGGGCGATCGCCATGTCCTCGGCAACCGGGGACGTGGGTGTCTCGGTGGCCCAGCGCAGCAAGGGCGAGGCAAGTCGCCTGGCGGTCGCAAACTGCGCCGTTGACGGAGCATCGGACTGCAAGCTTACGTACACGTACAAGAATCAGTGTGTAGCGCTTGTTTCTCCAGCGTCCAAGAATGAAACCTCCACCGTCGGAAGAGGCCCCACGAAAGAGGTTGCTGTGGAGCTTGCAACAGGCACCTGCACAAAAAGAGGCAGCCAGGGATGCAGCGTTCTCTACTCCGCCTGCAGTGATCCGGTGTTCGACCGCTACTGAGGCGCGCTTCAGTGCATGAAGCGGCCGTATCGATCCGGCTGGGCTTCGGGAGTGGGCATGAAAAAGTTGCTGGGTGTTCTCTCGCTGCTGCTGTGCCCCTTGACGGCGTTTGCGGAGGGCGGCTGTCCGCCTGGTTCGTATCCGATCGGCGGTCAGGGAGTTCGGGGCTGTGGTCCTATTCCTACCAACGCTGCGCCATCTGAAGGCCCGGTGCCCACGGGTAAATGGGAGACCCGCTGGGGAGCCATTTCCGAAGATTCGAACAACATGATCACGGGCGCCTCGGTATCCAGGAAGTCCAAGCGCGAGGCGATCGACGCCGCTGAGGCGGAATGCAAGCGCACCGGTGGAATCCGCTGCAAGACACGCATCACGTATCACAACCAATGCGTCGCGATTGCCGATCCCGATGCCCAGCAGCTTGCAAAAGGAGGCGGCCGTTCGATGGTCGTTTCCGCCGAGACGGTAGACAAGGCAAAAGCACTGGCTTCGCAGAAGTGCACGGAGATCGGTGGCGGCCAGACCTGCAGCATCGTGTATTCGGCATGCAGCCCGTCTGAGTTCAAGCGTTTTTGAGTACGACCGGTTGCACCCCGCGTCATGAGGACGTGGTGGAGCGCCTGCTCTGTCGCGCAGTGGGGTGCGCGTGACCCGTCCATCCAGATCGTGGAAACGAACGCAATCATGAGCTGCACCGCGGGTAGCGGAAGGGCATGCAACGTGGTCCCCACTCACCACCACCGCAGCGGTGCAGCATCCTCATCGGCGGCGATGGTCCTGACGGTTCGCACATTCAGGCTCGCAGCTGAATCTGTGACGTACATCACCTTACGAAACGCCACGTTGACGGCGTCAGAATGCCGTCTGGTATAGCGTACGCGCGTCAGGAACCCGGCATGGCCGGGGCCGTTGGAAAAGGAGCCTTTTCGTCCATGAAGTATCTGCCAGCCCTGCTGGTCGCGGCACTTGCCTCTGCCGCGACCACCGCCTGCTCACCCTCGCCGGAGTCCACGGACACGGCTGCGGCCTCGGCCGCGACCCCCACCGCCACCGCGGCGGGCACCCAGAATCTGCAACCCAAGGAGCCTGAGGCAATGGAAAATGGAAGTGAGGCGGCCAAGGACGATGCCGCCGCGTTTGTGCCCGCCGGCGCGAAGCTGCTGGAAACCAGCAAGGGCGATCTGAATGGCGATGGCATTGCCGATGCGCTGCTGGTGGTCGACACGCCTGCGCCGGAAGGCCTGGCAGCGGGCGAGAATGGCCCGCATCGTAGTCTTCTGCTGGTGCTCGGCACGGCCGAAGGCAAGTGGCAGCTGGCCGCACGCAACGACAGGCTGGTGCCGTGCTCCACCTGCGGCGGCATCGCCGGTGACCCGTTCGGCTACGCGCGCGTGGACAGCGGCACGGTCACCGTGGTGACCAGCGGCGGCAGCCGCGAACGCTGGACCGATACCTACACGTTCCGCTACGCACCGGCCGACAAGGCCTGGTGGGTGGACAGCGTCAGCCGCCAGGTGATCGACACCGACACCGACGCGGAGAAGAAGAAAGATTTCACGGCAGCCGAGCTCGGCAAGGTGCGGTTCGAGGATTTCGACCCGTCCACCCTGGCGGAGGTGACGTTGCCGTAAAACGCAGCCCCGCCAGGAGGTGGGGTATCCCAACGAAAGTCAGACAGGAGTTTCATCATGGCAATGGACAGAGAATCACAGTTGCTGCAGGAGGCCACGCAGGCCGGCATCCGCTCGCCGCGAGAGTTGGCCAATTTCATGGCCCAGGTGAGCCACGAATCCGGCGGTTTCAACCGGCTGGAAGAAGGGTTCCGGTATACCCGCAACATCGCGCAGATCCCGGTCGCCTCGGCGATGCGCGAAGGGCCCGAAGCGCTTGAGGCCGCCCGTGTGGCCGCGTTGAATGGCCGCCCCCAGGCACTGGGCGATCTGATGTACGGCGGCCGCATGGGCAACGATCAGCCGGGTGACGGCTATCTGTACCGTGGGCGCGGCTACATCCAGCTCACCGGCAAGGAAAACTACGAGAAGGCCGGGGATGCACTGGGCCTGGACCTGGTCAAGCACCCGGAACTGGCGGCACAGCCGGAAAACGCCTCCAAGATCGCCGTCTGGTACTGGGAAACCCGTGTGCCGGAAGCCTCGCGCGAGAGCGTCCGTGGCGCCACCCGTGCGATCAACGGTGGCCTCAACGGGCTGGATGACCGCCAGGAGAAATTCGAGGCCTGGGAGCGCAAGCTCACCCCGGAAGTGATGGACCGTCTGGGACGTGGCGAGGTGGGCCAGCCCGCCCATGCGGGCCGTGCGGCCGCGGCGGTTGTCGGCGCCGATGCGCTGGCCGACGGGGTGCTGCGCAAGGGCGAGCGCGGCGAGTCCGTGCGCGACCTGCAGGAACTGCTGCGCGCCCAGGGCGTCCGTGACGGGCAGGGGCGCGAGCTGCATCCCGATGGCGACTTCGGCAACCGTACGGTGGATGCGGTCAAGGCGTTCCAGCGCGACCAGGGCCTGGCCGCCGATGGCATCGCCGGCCCGGCCACGCTGGGCCGCCTGCGTGAACTGGGCCAGTCGCAGGCGCAGGACCAAGGTGCGCAGCTGATGTCCGATCCGTCGCATCCGGGCAATCCGCTGTTCAAGCAGGCGGTCAACGGCCTGGAACAGCTCGGGCCGCAGGCGGGCTTCGCTAACCGGCAGGCGCTTGAAAACGCCGCCGGGCAGATGGCGCTGGATGCCCAGGTCAGTGGCATGAACCGGATCGACCATGTCGTCGCCAGCCAGGACGGCAAGGGCCTGATCGCGGTGCAGGGCGAGATGAACGATCCGGCGATGCGCCGCGTGTTCGTCGAGCGCGACCAGGCCGTCCAGCAGCCGATCGAGCAGAGCAGCCAGCGCCTGGCTGAGGAATCGCAGAGCCGCGAGGAATCGTTGGCGGCCCATCGCCAGGAACAGACCCGCGCGATGTCGATGTAGTGATCACGGCGGGGTGCCGGTGCATGCACCGGCACCCCGTTGGCAGCCCGGTTCCGGGCGACACCCTCTACATCACTGCGAAGGAGTTTCCGATGCGACGTGCCTGTGACGTCCTGCGGCGCTGTGCCGCCACGATGCCCTGTACGCCCAAGCGCGCGCCCCTGCTGTTGCTGTTGCCGCTGGCAATGGCGATGGTGGGCGCGTGTGCGGCGGCAAAACCACCCACCCAGCCTGCGAGCGGGGACCGCGCGGTCGCGCGGCCCGATTACACGCTTGAAAAAGCCCACAAAGGCCTCTGCCCCACGACCGAGGAGCAGCGGCTGAGCAGCGTCAGCGATCTGCTGACCGGGGCCTGCGAAGGGCCGATGCCCGCACCGCTGGCGAAGCTGCTGCGTGCCATTCCCGAACGTGACATCCATCTGCCCGTGGCGTGGCGTGAGCAGCGCCTGCGCAGCGACGTCGCCTTCAAGGCGGTCCCCGACAGCGGCCAGGGCCCGGCCTGGATGGCGGTCATGGACGATATCTGGATCCGCTCGCTGCCCGGCCGTTCGGCCACTGAAACGTACTTCCTGGTCGGCGCGCCCTTCGAGTGCGTGGACGGCACCGCGCTGGATCCCGACGAGGCCGAACCGGTCGATCTGGAGGCCGGTGCCTGCAGACAGGCGTTCATCAGCCAGCGCGTCTACCGCGTGCAGGGCGAGGGCGCGCCGGTGGATGTGACGGCCACTACGGTGCCGGCACCGCCTGCGTTGCCCGCTGCGGGCGCCGCCGGGGGTGACTACCTCAAGGCTGACCGCAGCCGCCTGCAGTACGTGCCGGTGCTGCGCTGGTCGAAAGAAACCAGTGAGGCGCCCAAGACGCGTGACCCGCGCGGCTTCAGCCAATGGGGCCAGGTCCACCTTGGCTTCGATGTCTGGACCGGCGCCCGCTTCGAGCGGCGCGATACTGTGACTGCACGCCAGTGGCCGTGCCGCCCCGCGCAGCATGGCCAGCCGGCCTGCAGCGCGATCGGCGATGCTGGCCAGGACCCCTTTGTTGTGGCAGATGGCCCCGCGCGGGCCCAAGGAACGACGCCGTGACCAATCCCTTCCCGAGTACCCCCACCGCGATCAACATCCGCACCACCGCCGATGAAGTGGCTGGGCTGTTCGCCAGTGGCCGCAGCCAGGAAGCGGTGGCCCGCCTGGAGCAGGTCCGCCAAGGCGAGCGCCCCGCCGTACGCGAGGCGCTGGATCGCTACGTGGCCGATGCGGCCAGCGAGCAGCTCACCGCACTGCGCCAGCCCGGTGCGGTGGTCGACCCGGCGATGGCACCGGCGCTGCAGCGACTGGCCAGCGCCAGCGATGCGCCGCGCACGCCGATCTACAGCGCCACCGCCGGGGCGCCCAACGAGCTGGCCGGGCTGACCTCCAGCCAGCAGTACGACGTGTATGCCAGCATGGTCCACACCCGCGGCAGCCAGGCGGCGCAGGATGCACTGGGCCGCGACAACGAGCGGGTCATCCTCGGCCTGCGCCAGGAGAACTCCACGCTGCTGTCCGCCGACGGCACCCAGAGTGGCCGCGGTGTCTACGACGACCAGATGGTGGTGATGTGGAAGGACGCACGCGGCGTGGGCCACGTGCAGATCGCCAGCCAGGCCAACACCGAGCCGACCGCGCAGTACGATCATCATGCAGGCAGTGATGGCAACCGCATGTTCGCCGAGGATGGCCGCCAGGCACGCCGCACCGCGGCGGCGCCCGGCTATGAAGGGGTCACCCGGCCGCGCAAGATCGAAGGCGACGACGTCAACGGCGACGGCGTGCGCGATCTGGGCCGGTTGGCCGAGGGCACCATCGAGATGGGGCGCGCGACCCATGCCAATCCGCTGCAGCGCGGGCAGCAGGATTTCTCGCTGCGGCCCACCGATGCCGCCGTGGCCGCCGGGGCAGGGCAGGTGCAGCGCGACACCAACGGCGATGGGCGCTTCACCAATGCGGACGCGCAGGGCGTGCAGGACCTCAACAACTCCTTCAAGATCCACCGCGGCTCGCGCGGCAGTACCGATTCGGCCGGTTGCCAGACCATCCATCCGGCGCAGTTCGATGACTTCATGGGCGCGGTGCAGGGCCATGCGGGGCAGAACCGCTGGCAGTACGTGCTCAGCAACGCCGGCCCGCAGTTGACCACCGAACAGCTGCTGGCGCCGGTACAGCAGGCGGACGCGCCGGCCGTCGCGCCGGCGGCAGGCGGCCGGGCGCCGGTCGAGGCCGCGCCGGCGGCTGCGGCGCAGGGCGATGCCGCACTGCTGTCCAACCCCGGGCACCCGCAGCACGCGATGTACCGCAGCGCAGTGGAGAAGCTGGAGGCGCTCGGCCCGCAGGCAGGGTTCCGTAGCGAGCAGGCGCTGCAGAATGCCGCCGGGCAGATGGTGTTCGAGGCGCGCTTCAGTGGGCTGGACCGGATCGACCATGTGGTGGCCAGCCGCGACGGTCACGGCCTGATCGCGGTGCAGGGCGAACTGAGCGATCCGGCGATGCGGCGCGTGCTGGTCGATCGCGACCAGGCGGCCGAGGCACCGCTGCAGGAGAGCAGCAAGCGGCTGGCCGACACCGGCCTGATGGAGATGCCGGCATTGGCGGCGCAGCAGCAGGAGCAGGAACGCCGCATGGCGATCTGAGCCGTGCCGTGGCACCGCCGTGCACAGCTGGAGCGCTCTTCGGGGCGCTCCTTTTTTTCAGGCCGCCGGCACGACGCGCGCGAAGCGCGGCTGCGGGGTGCCGCCCACGTCCACGTCCGCCACGAACATCGGATACGGCCGCACCCACAGGCCCACCGCCGCATCCAGCGGGCGGTACAGCACCAGCGGTTCGAGGGTCTCGCTGTGGCGCACGACGCCGAGCACCTCGTAGTTGCCGCCCTTGAAGTGGCGGTAGTGCCCCGTGGGGATATCGGGCAGGGCGGGCAGGTCGGTCATGGGAGCTTTCTCAACGGTAGGGTGGATGGGCGCAGCGGCCGGCCGGCAGTATGCCGCAGCCCGGGCGACCTGCCCGCGGGTACGGCCGGGGCGGCCGCGTACGCTAAACTGGGCGCCGCACTCGCCGCCATGTGGCTGGCCCGCCGGAGTATCCATGCCCTCGACCCACCGTAAACCCACGCCGCCCCTGATCGATGCCCAGGTGCATGTCGAGGGGTTCGTGCAGGTGCGCGAGGCGCGCCGTTCGGAGCTGGTGGAGGATTACGTGGAGTTGATCGCCGACCTGATCGCCGATGGCCGCGAAGCCCGCCAGGTCGATATCGCGACCCGGCTTGGGGTGGCCCAGCCCACGGTGGCCAAGGCGCTCAAGCGGCTGGTCAAGGAAGGCTGGGCCGTGCAGCGGCCGTACCGTGGGGTGTTCCTGACGCCGGCCGGTGAGCAGCTGGCGCTGGAGATGCGTGCCCGCCACCAGACGGTGGAGCGCTTTCTGCTGGCACTCGGGGTCGACCCGGACGCGGCCCGTCGCGATGCCGAAGGGATCGAGCACCACGTCAGCGAGGCGACCCTGGCCGCCTTCGAGGCGTTCGTGCGCAAGGCCGATGGCCATGGTTGAGCGCCTGCCCGCGCCGCCGCTCGGCGTGCCGGTGCATGACCAGGATGAGGCGTGGATGCGCCATGCGCTGGCCCTGGCCGAACGCGCCGAGCGCGAGTTCAACGAGATTCCGGTCGGCGCGGTGCTGGTCGATGCGCAGGGCGAGGTGCTCGGCGAAGGCTGGAATCTGAACATCGCCGACCACGACCCGAGCGCGCATGCCGAGATCGTGGCGATGCGCCAGGCCGGCCGCGCGATCGGCAATCATCGGCTGATCGGCAGCACGTTGTACGTGACGCTGGAGCCGTGCGCGATGTGCGCGATGGCGGTGGTGCATGCGCGGGTGGCGCGGCTGGTGTATGCCGCCAGCGATCCCAAGACCGGCGCCTGCGGCAGCGTCTTCGACCTGCTGGGCGACCCGCGCCACAACCACCGCGTGGAAACCCATGGCGGCGTGCTTGCCAAGGAAGCCAGCACGCGGCTGACCAATTATTTCCGCGCCAAGCGCGGCAAACCGCCGCTGTTGCTGGCCTGAGCGCACCCGCCCGCTGTGCCCCGCGGCGGCAGTGCGGCGCGATGGCGGTATCATGTGCTTCTTTCATCAACGGCCGTCGCGTGCGGGGGCCCTGCACGAGGCGGACACATGGGGCATAACGGCGCGGAAGGCGAGCGGTTGATCTGGATCGACCTGGAAATGACCGGTCTGGATACGGACAACGATTCGATCATCGAGATCGCCACGGTCGTGACCGATGCCCAGTTGAATGTGCTCGCCGAGGGCCCGGAACTGGCCATCCACCACCCGCTGGCCACGCTGGAAGCGATGGACGAGTGGAACCGCAACCAGCACCGCCGTTCGGGCCTGTGGCAGCGGGTGCTCGACAGCAGTGTCACCCTGGCCCAGGCCGAGGCGCAGACGGTCGCCTTCCTCGCGCAGTGGATCAAGGCCGGTGCTTCGCCGATGTGCGGCAATTCGATCTGCCAGGACCGCCGTTTCCTGCACCGTGAAATGCCGCGCCTGGAAAAGTACTTCCATTACCGCAACCTGGATGTTTCCACGGTCAAGGAACTGGCCAAGCGCTGGGCCCCCAGCGTGGCGGCCGGCGTCGGCAAGACGGCCAGCCATACCGCGCTGAGCGATGTGCACGATTCGATCGCCGAACTGCGCCACTACCGCCAGTTCATGGGCGCGCTGTCGGGCCTGCCGGGCTGACCGCCAACGGCGCCTGAGCGGGCGGGGCGGGGCGGGGCGCACATTCCGTTCAACACGGCGGCGCTATGATCCCGGCCATGAACGCCATTACCTCGCCGCAGCCGCCCCCGTTGGGCGTTTCGATCCCGACGACCTCGCAGGACTGGGCCGACCTGCAGCGCGCCGTCGCGCTGCTGGAGTCGCCCACGTTGACCGCCAAGATGGCCAACCTGATCGGCTCGCCGCTGGAATTCGCGGTCAAGCGGCTGCCCGACTCGGTCTCGCGGCGCATCTACGGTGCGGTCGAGGCGGCGCTGTTCAAATCCGCCCAGGCGGCCTTGTGGACGATGGACAACACGCCGGGCAAGGCGGCCTCCACGCGCTGGCACAAGCTGGCGGCGGCCACCTCCGGCGCGGTGGGCGGCGCGTTCGGCTTTACCACGCTGTTCATCGAACTGCCGGTCTCGACCACGATCATGATGCGCTCGGTGGCCGATGTCGCCCGCAGCGAGGGCTTCGACCTGCGCCAGATGAGCACCCGGCATGCCTGCCTGGAAGTGTTCGCGCTCGGCGGCAACTCGGGCAAGGATGACGCCAGCGAGACCGGCTACTACATCACCCGTGGCTTCACCGCCGAAGTGATGCGGCATCTGACGGCCGAGCTGGCCGGGCGCGCGGTCGGTGGCAGCCCGGTGATGATCGGGCTCACCCCGAAAGAAGCCGGCAAATGGCTGGCCAAGATCGTGGAAAAGGTGGCCGCGCGCTTCGGCGTGGTGGTGACCGAGAAATTCGCCGCGCAGGCCGTGCCGATCGTGGGTGCCGTCGCCGGTGCCACGCTCAATACGATGTTCACCGATTACTACCAGGACATGGCGCGCGGCCACTTCATCGTGCGCCGGCTGGAGCGCCAGTACGGCTACGAGACGGTGCGTGCGGCGTACAGCGCGCTGGCCGCCGGGCACGCCGCGCAATAGCGCCACGCGGCGGCGGCTGCCCGCGCCACGCCGCCGCGGAGTCACTCGGCGGTGATCACTACGTGCTCGGCGAGATGGTCGAGCAATGCGCGCACGCGCAGCGGCAGATGCCCGCCCTGTCCGACGAACACCGCGTGTATCTCTTCGATGTCGCCCGGGTTCCAGTCCTCCAGCACCGGCACCAGCCGTCCCGCGGCGATGTCCTGCCGGGCCTGGAAGGCGGCCAGCCGGGTCAGGCCCAGGCCCGCCAGCGCCAGCCGGTGCAGCGCTTCGCCATCGCTGGCCTGTGCGTTTCCCGCCGGCATTACCGTGCGCTCCTCGCTGCCTCGGCGCAGCGGCCATCCCGGCTGCGCGCGCAGGTACTGTGTGTTGAGCAGGTTGTGCGCACTGAGCTGGTCAGGATGGGTCGGCATGCCCTGCCGGGCCAGGTAGTCCGGCGAGGCGACGATCACCAGCCGGGTCTGCCCCAGCCGGCGCGCCACCAGTCGTGAGTCCTTCAAGGTCCCGGCACGCACCGCGACATCCGTCCGCTGTTCCAGCAGGTCGATCACCTCATCGCTGAGGGTGATGTCCAGGCTGACGTCGGGATAGCGGGCCAGGAAGCCGGGGGCCAGCGGCAGCAGATAGTGATGGCCGAACGGCACGTTCGCGTTGATCCGGACCCGGCCGCGCGGGGTGTCGTGGACGCTGGCGCAGCGTTCGGCCTCGTCCAGGTCGGCCAGGATCCGTATGCCACGCTCGTAGTACGCGCAGCCCTCGGCGGTCAGCTGCAGCCGGCGGGTGGACCGGTTGACCAGCCGGGTCCCCAGCCGCTGTTCCAGGCGCGCCACCAGTTTGCTGACCGCCGAGGGTGTCATGCCGAAGGCGCGCGCCGCGGCGGAAAATCCCCCCAGTTCGACCACGCGGGCGAACACTTCCAGCTCGCCGGCGCGGTTGACGTCAAGACGGGCCACGGCCGCTCCTTGTTGAGTTCAAGTCACAAATGTTGTTCCTCGCGGCAGTCTAGTACACGTACGAACGCGGATGCATCCTGACCGTCCTCTTTCGTGATGACCCCGCCGATGACCGCACCGCGTGCTGCCGCCGCTTCTGTCCTGATCGCTTCGGCCCTGGCGTTGGGCACCGCCCGGGCCGCCGCCGACCCCGGCACTGGCACTGGCTGGGTAAGCAGTTGGACGGCCAGCCCGCAGCCGGTCTGGGACGAAGGGTTCCTGTTCCCCAGCACCGTGCCCGCGCACCTGCAGGACCAGACCGTGCGCCAGGTGGCCCGGCTGAGCCTGGGCGGCCCGCGCGTGCGGATCGTGTTGTCCAACGCGTACGGCCGACAGCCGCTGCAGATCGGCCGCGCCACGCTGGCGCTGACCGCCGAGGATGGCGCGCTGGTACCGGGGAGCGTGCGTGAGATCGGGTTCGGCGGGCAGGCGACCGCCACCCTCGCCGCGGGCGCGCCGCTGCGCAGTGATCCGGTCGCGCTGCCGGTGCCGTCGCTGGGCCGGGTCACGGTGAGCGTGTACCTGCCGGCGCGCAGCGCGCTGACCACGTTTCACTGGGACGGGCGCCAGCGCGGCTGGATCGTGGCCGGCGACCAGGCCGGCGCGGTCCGCCTGCCGGCCGGCGCCGAGGCCGGTCTGACCACCGCGCGCCCGCTGCTGATCGGCATCGAGGTCGAGACCGCCACGCCGGTACGGGCCGTGGCGGTGCTCGGTGACTCGATCACCGATGGCGCCGCGGCGAGCCTGGACCGCGACATGCGCTGGCCGGATCTGCTCGCCGAGCGCCTGGCGCCCCGCGGCGTGGCCGTGATCAACGCCGGCATCTCCGGGGGGCGCCTGCTGTCCGACGGCATGGGCGAGAGCGCGTTGCGGCGGCTGCAGCGCGATGTGATCGACCAGCCCGGCGTGGGCAGCGTGATCGTGATGATCGGCATCAACGACATCGCCTGGCCCGGCACGGCCTTCGCACCAGAGCAGCCGCGTCCGTCACTGGAGACCCTGACCGCCGGCTATCGCCAGCTGGTCGCAGTGGCGCACCGCGCCGGCGTGCGCGTGATCGGCATGACGCTGCCGCCCTTCGAGGGCGCGCTGCCCGGCACGCCGCTGGCGGACTACTACCACCCCGACAAGGATGCGCTGCGCCTGGCGCTCAACGAGTGGATACGCCGGGCCGGTGCCTTCGATGCGGTGGTCGATGCCGATGCGGTGCTGCGCGACCCGGCGCATCCAGCGCGCCTGCTGGCCCGGTACGACTCGGACGACCACCTGCACCCCGGCGATGAAGGCAACCGGGCACTGGCCGAGGCCATCGGCCTGGAGCTGCTGGTGCCGGGTACCGCCCGCGCGTCCTCTCATTCCCCCCGCAAGGACTGACCCATGTTGTTCACCCCCTATCGCCTGGGCGCGCTCACGCTGCCCAACCGTATCGTGATGCCGCCGATGACCCGCGCGCGGGCCGCCGCAGGCAATGTCGCCACGCCGCTGATGGCGCAGTACTACGCGCAGCGGGCGTCCGCCGGGCTGATCGTCAGCGAAGGCACCCAGATCAGCCCGCAGGGGCAGGGCTATGCCTGGACCCCGGGCATCCACGATGACGCGCAGGTTGCGGGCTGGCGCACGGTGACCGACGCCGTGCACGCGGCCGGCGGCCGCATCGTCGCCCAGCTGTGGCATGTCGGGCGTGTGTCGCATACCGCGTTGCAGCCCGGCGGTGCCGCACCGGTGTCCTCGTCCGCGCTGCTGGCCGAGGGCGTGAAGGTATTCGTCGATCCGCAGGGCAGCGGCCCGCAGGGCGGGGTGGGCGCGATGGTGCAGCACTCGATGCCGCGCGCGCTGGACGCCGCGGAGATTCCCGGCATCGTGCGCGAGTACGCACAGGCCGCACGGCGCGCCCTGGCGGCCGGCTTCGACGGTATCGAACTGCACGGTGCCAACGGCTACCTGATCAACCAGTTCATCGATTCGCAGGCCAATACGCGCACCGATGGCTACGGGGGATCGCTGCAGAACCGCCTGCGCTTCCTGCGCGAGGTGACCGAGGCGGTCGCCGCCGAGATCGGTGCCGAGCGGGTAGGGGTGCGGCTGGCCCCGTTGACCACGCTCCAGGGCGCGGTGGATGACACGCCGCAGGCGACCTATCTGGCCGCGGCCCACCTGCTCGATGCGATCGGGGTCGGATACGTGCATATCGCCGAAGCCGACTGGGAGGATGCGCCGGTGATGCCGGTGGCGTTCAAGCAGGCGCTGCGCATGATCTATCGCGGCACGTTGATCTACGCCGGCAAGTACACGGTCGAACGTGCGGAGGAGGCGCTGGCGGCCGGCTGGGCGGATCTGATCGGATTCGGTCGTCCGTTCATCGCCAATCCGGACCTGCCGGCCCGGCTGCGGCAGGGCCGTCCGCTGAACCGGTCGGACAAGGCGACGTTCTTTGGCGGCGGGGCGCAGGGCTTCACGGATTACCCCACCGCCGCGTCCGCCGAGGCCTGAGGCAGCGCCACGCAGGGTGTGGCGCGACCCGGGCGCGCAGGCTTGGCCCCGGCCCAAAAAACAGAACCCCGCGTGCGCGGGGTTCTGTTCGTCATTCCAGGGCGGGAGGGATCAACCCTTGGCCTTGAGCTTGGCCAGGCGCAGCCAGGTATCGACCACGGTGTCCGGGTTCAGCGAGACCGACTCGATGCCTTCTTCCATCAGCCATTCCGCCAGATCCGGGTGGTCGGACGGGCCCTGGCCGCAGATGCCGACGTACTTGCCCTTGGCGCGCGCGGACTTGATCGCCATCGACAGCAGCTTCTTGACCGCCGGGTTCCGCTCGTCGAACAGGTGCGCGACGATCGAGGAATCGCGGTCCAGGCCCAGGGTGAGCTGGGTCAGGTCGTTGGAGC